>WNGF01007621.1_pt1 | contig 12993 bp, 10 predicted proteins | sample 5400641 | NCBI WGS metagenome assembly WNGF01 (sample SAMN13153371, study PRJNA577476) | soil metagenome | isolation source: 80 cm soil or saprolite under grassland replicate 2 | place: USA:California | collected 2016-06-15
TCCGCTTCTTCGCAGCCGAAGAGCACGATCTGATGGTCGGATTCTCCTACGGCTACCTGGGCGCGCCGGGCCAGTGGTGGCACGATCTCGTGTCGGCGGCGATGACCGACGAGCAGCGCCGGCACTGGCTGGCTCCGGGGCACTTCGAGTTCGTCGAGCTGCACGTGCGGCCGGAGTTCCGACGGCGTGGAATCGGCGGGACGCTGCACGACGCGCTTCTCGACGGCCTCGAGAGCCGCACCGCCGTCCTCTCGACGCAGGTCGACAACGAGGCGGCGCTGGCGCTCTACCGCGGGCGCGGCTGGCAGATCGTTGTTCCCGAGCTGCGCTTCGCGGCCGGCGGGACGTCCTACTCGATCCTCGGGCTCGAGCTGGCCCTCAGAGCCGGGGAGTAGAATCGCTCCCGTGCTCGGCGAAGTCCTGACCGCTGTGGTGACGCCGTTCCGTGCCGACGGCTCGCTCGACCTCGACTCCTTCCGGGCGCTTGCGCGCTACCTGGTCGCCAACGGCTCCGACGGTCTCGTCGTAACGGGGACGACCGGCGAGTCGCCGACGCTCTCCGACACAGAACGGGAAGAGCTCTGGGCGGCCGCGCTCGAGGAGGTCGGCGACCGCGCGACCGTCGTCGCCGGAACCGGCACGTACTCGACCGAGCACTCCATCCACCTGACCGCGCGGGCGCACGCGCTCGGCGTTGACGGGTTCCTCGTCGTTACGCCCTACTACAACAAGCCGCCGCCGCGCGGCACCGTGGAGCACTTCAAGGCAATCGCCGCCGTCAGCGACCTCCCGATCGTCGTCTACAACATCCCCGGACGCGTCGTCCTCAACCTCGAGACCGAGACGATCGCCGAGCTGGGCGAGATCGAAAGCGTCACCGCGGTCAAGCAGGCGAACCCGGACATCGGCCAGGCGCGCGCCATCGTCGAGCTCGGGCTGGACCTCTACGCGGGCGACGACGATCTGATCTATCCCTTCCTCGAAGTGGGCGGGATCGGCGGAGTGTGCGTCCACACCCACGTCGTCGGCCCGCAGGTGAAGGAGATGGTGCAGCGCTACCGAGCAGGCGACGCCGAGAGCGCGCGGGAGATCGACGCGAGCCTGCGCCCGGCGCTCGACCTCCTCAAGGTCGTCAGCAACCCGATCGCGATCAAGCAGGCGCTGAACCTGCTCGGACACGAGGTCGGCGGCCTGCGGCTGCCGCTCGTCGAGGCGAGCGAAGCGGAGACCGCCGAGATTCGCGCTTGCCTCGAGCGGCTCGGTCTTCTCACGGCCACGCCCGCCTAAACTAGGCCTATGAATCTCCGCATCATCCCGCTCGCGTCCCTGGCCGCCGATCTCTCCCGCCCGGCCAAGCCGGGCTCCGAGATCGGCTGACGCCGCTGGCTGCAGGATGCTGCGCCGTCGGCGCTTGGCCGTACCTCTTTGTACTGTCCTGCGCGCCGCCGGCTTGCCTCCTTTGCCAGCGGCGCCCCAGGGAGCGCGAGTGCGCCTACTAAGCTAGTTCGAGATGAGTGGCCAAACACTCCGAATCATTCCACTCGGCGGGCTCGGCGAGGTGGGTAAGAACATGACCGTCTACGAGCTCGGCGACGACATCCTCGTCGTCGACGCCGGGCTAGCGTTCCCGCGCGACGAGCACCTCGGCGTCGACCTCGTCCTGCCCGACTTCGGCTACCTCGTCGATCGCGCCGACCAGATCCGCGCCGTCGTGCTCACGCACGCGCACGAGGACCACGTCGGCTCGCTGCCGTACCTTCTGCGAGAGGCGGGTGTCCCGGAGGTGTGGGCGACCAAGCTCACGCTGGAGCTCGTCGCCTCCAAGCTCGACGAGCACGGCGTCCTTCGCGTGGCCGAGCTGCGCGAGATCGTCCCCGAGGACGGGCCCTTCACGATCGGACCGTTCACGCTCGAGGCGATCCGGATGGCGCACTCGGTTCCCGACTCGGTCGCGCTCGTGATCGAGACGTCCGCCGGCCGCGTCGTCCACACGGGCGACTACAAGATCGATCACACACCGGTCGACGGGATCAAGACCGACGTCGGCAAGCTGGCCGAGGTCGGCAACCGCGGCGTCGACCTCCTGCTCGGCGACTCGACCAATGCCGAGCGCCCCGGGGTCACGCTCTCCGAACGGGTTGTCGGCGAAGCCTTCCGGCAGATCATTCCCGCCCGTACCGGCCGGATCATCATCTCGTCGTTCGCCTCCAACGTCCACCGGATGCAGCAGGCGATGGACGTCGCCGTCGAGGTCGGGCGCAAGGTGGCCGTCGTGGGCCGCTCAATGCGCAAGAACATCAATATCGCGCGCAATCTCGGCTACGTCCAGGTCCCCGACGAGACCATGATCAAGACGGCGGATCTCGACAACTACCGGCCGCACGAGGTGATGGTCGTCTCGACCGGCAGCCAGGGCGAGCCGCTGTCCGCGCTGACGCGGATCGCGTACAACGATCATCCCGGCGTCAAGGTCGAGCGCGGCGACACCGTGATCATCTCGGCGAAGCCGATCCCGGGGAACGAGCTTCGGATTCACGACACGATCAACGGGCTGACCAAGCTCGGCGCCGAGGTGCTGCACGAGGAGATCGCGCCCGTGCACGTCTCGGGTCACGGCAACGCGGAGGAGCTGCGGACGATCCTCGCGCTGCTCCGGCCCAAGGCCGTGATGCCCATCCACGGGGAGTTCCGAATGCTTTCCGCCCACGCGCGGCTCGCGCAGGAGGCCGGCGTGCCCGCGGACGCGATCGTGCTCGCCGAGAACGGCAGCGTGGTCGAGCTCGGACCGGGTGGACCGCGGATCGTCGACCAGGTCGAGTCGGGCATGACCTTCGTGGACGGTCTCGGAGTAGGGGACGTGCGCGACGTCGCGTTGCGCGACCGCCGGCACATGTCCGAGGACGGCGTCCTCATCGTGGTCGCCACGCTCGCGGGCTCGAACGGCCGCATCAGCGGGGCTCCGGAGCTGATCGCCCGAGGGTTCGGCGAATCCGACGAGCTGATCGAGGAGCTGCGCGCGGAGGCGGGACGAGTGCTCCAGGAGCTTCTGTCGGAGAACGTGAGCGAGATCAAGCTCCTGCAGGAGCACCTTCACGACGGGATCGGCCAGCTCGTCTACGACCGGACGCAGCGCCGGCCCATGATTCTCCCGGTCGTCATAGAGACATGAAAGAGGCGACCGCGGTGCACTGGAGCGACGCCCTCGCCGAGCATGGGGTGGAGGAGGCGACCGTCGGTAACCTCGTCGGCCAGCTGACGGCCTGCGAGGTCTCCGCGCTCGCGTTCTGCCGTCTCCTCGAGCGCTGGGCGCGGGGCGACGCCGATCCATGTACGCCCGGGCGGCGCGAGGCGGCGCTGCGGCACGCAGCCGACCGTGTGGAGACGGCAATCGCGGGTCTCGATCGCCCGCTCGGCCGCTACCTGCTCGAGCTCGAGCCGGAACGGGCCGAAGGCCGATCCTGGTACGGGCAGCCCGGCGCGGCGGAGCTGCTCGACTGGACGCCGGTTCTCACGCGCGCGGGCGTGCACGCCTCGCCGGAGCGGGTCGCGCAGAGCTATCTCGAGCTGGCCGTTCTCGTGCGGGCGTTGGAGGGGCTCGGGGCCGCGGCCGCGATCGGCTCGGCGCCCGACCGCAGCTCGCTCTGGGCCGGTTTGTTCGACCTGCGCGAGAACCTGCTCGGCCGCACCGTCGAGGATCTGCGCGCGCTGGCCGCGTAGCTAAAAGGGGTCGCGGCCGCTGCGTCGGAAGGAACTTTCCCGGGCGCGCACACGATCCCGGAACCCAAGGAAGGGGGAGACCCGAGGGGGAAACCACGTTTCCCCTTCGGGGAGAGCAGCGGTCCGGCTTGCCGGCCGCTGCGGTCACCGGCGCTGTACGTATCGGCAGCGTCTAGGAATCGCGCGCAGCGTGTCGAAGAACCACCCCTTATGGCACGTCGCCGCAAAAAGCGGGCGCTCAAGCCGCGCATGCCTGCGCGGCTGCGCAAGCGAAAGCGGTCTGCGAAGAAGACCGCCGGCCGTCAGCACCCCGAGTTGATCGGCCTCGGGCTCGCTGCGTTCGGCATCTTCCTGGCCGCCGTCATGTACGCCCATTGGAACGGCGGGTACGTCGGCGTCTGGATCGCCCACGCGCTGCGCGAGCTTGTCGGGGGGACGGCCTACGCGCTTCCCGGCGCGCTCGCCGTCGTGGGTGCGCTCATGGTGGCCCGGAGCGCGCTGATCGATGTGCGTCCCTTCCGGAGCGGGCTCGTGATCTTCTGGCTCGGGCTGCTGCTCCTGCTCGGCCGGCACGACGGGGGTTTCGGCGGCCGCACGCTGGAGTGGATGTTCGGCACGCTCCTCGGCCGCGGCGGAGCGAAGCTGCTCGGGATCACCGGGATGGTGATCGGCGGCCTGCTCTTCTCGGGCGCGTCAATCGGAGCATTCCTCCGTCGCTCCTCGGCTGCTGTCCGCCACGTGGGCGGGGCGGCGCGCCGCCGGCTCGAATGGCCTGAGCCCGAGCTCGCGGCCATGCCCGCGCTGCCGGCCCCGGTCGAGCCTGCGCGTCTCTCGGCGACCCCGATCGACGCCGTCCACGACTTCCCCGATGTCATCGGCATCTCGGAGCCGCCCGAGCCTGTGCCGATCGACGAGCCGGAGGAAGACCCTCCGAGCCTGTTCGACGTGGGCCCGGCGACACATGCGGAATACAAGCTCCCCGACCGCGACCTGCTCCGCCGCTCCGATCCCGCGAGCGAGGCGTCGCCGGAGGCGGGCGCGCGCATCGCCGAGCAGCTCGTGCAGACGCTCGCCAGCTTCGGCGTCGACGCGAGCGTCATCGGCCAGATCTCGGGCCCGCGCGTAACGCGCTATGAGCTCCAACTTGCGCCGGGCACGAAGGTTTCGAAGGTCGCGGCCCTCAAGGACGACCTGGCCTACGGGCTGGCCACGACCGAGATCCGCATCCTCGCGCCGATCCCGGGGAAGCAGGCCGTCGGCGTCGAGCTGCCGAACTTCTCGCCCAGCTTCGTGCGGCTCGGAGACATCTACGAGGACCTGCCCGGCACGGCGAGCCCGCTCGCAGTCTGGCTGGGCAAGGATATTTCCGGCACGGCGGTCTGGACCGATCTCGCTCGGATGCCGCACATCCTCATCGCCGGCACGACCGGCTCCGGGAAGTCCGGCTGCATCAACACGATCCTGACCTCGATCCTCATGCGGGCGACGCCGGACGAGGTCCGGTTCATCCTCATCGATCCCAAGCAGATCGAGCTCGGCTACTACGAGTCCATCCCGCACCTGCTGACGCCGGTCGTCTCGAAGCCGAAGGAGGCGAGCGCCGTCCTGCACAACGTCGTGAGGGAGATGGACCGGCGCTACGAGCGCCTGTCGAGCGTCCGCGCGCGCAACCTGCCGGAGGCGAATCGGGCGCTGCGCCAGCGCGGCGAGGAGCCGATGCCGTACCTGCTCGTCGTCATCGACGAGCTCGCCGACCTGATGATGATCTCGCCACAGGCGGTCGAGGACTGCGTAATCCGGCTGGCGCAGAAATCGCGCGCCGTCGGCGTGCACCTCGTGCTGGCCACGCAGCGCCCGTCGGTCGACGTCATCACCGGGATGATCAAGGCGAATGTCCCTTCGCGGATCGCGTTCGCGGTCTCGAGCCAGACCGACTCGCGGGTGATCCTCGACGGGGCGGGGGCCGAGAGCCTGCTCGGCCAGGGCGACATGCTCTTCAAGCCGCTCGGCACGTCCCGGTTGCAACGTCTCCAGGGTGCCTTCGTGTCCGAGGAGGAGATTGCGCTCGTCGTCGAGCAGTGCCGCCACCAGCGCGAGCAGGAGCTGGATGAGTCGCTGCTCGAGGCGCACGAGGCCCCCGTCGAGGCTGCCGAGGGGGACGAGGACTTCGACCCGGACGAGGATCCGCTGCTCGAGCGCGCGATCGAGATCGTCGTTCAGACTCAGACGGCATCCGTCTCGCTGATCCAGCGGCGGCTGCGCGTCGGGTACACGCGGGCGGGACGCCTGATCGACATGCTCGAGCGCCGCGGGATCGTCTCCGGCTACGAGGGCTCCAAGCCGCGGCGCGTGCTGGTCGGCGAGGCCGACCTCGACCGCGTGCTCGAACCAACGGGCTGAGAAAGTAACACTGTGTTACTTGGCCGCCGGCGCGGCTACCATCCGCCTGCGTGGAAGAGGTTCTGAGAGCGCGCAGCGCACGGGCGCTGCCGAACGGGCGGGCGCGAGCGTCGCTGCTCGTCGGCGTGCTGGCGACCGCTTCGGTTCCCGCAGCCCTCACGATAGCCGCGTACTCCTCGCGGATCGACCTGAAGGAGGCGGCGGTCGGCGTTCCGCTCGCCTTCGTGCTCGGGATCGTGGCGCTGGCCCTCAGCCGCAGCGCGCGCCGCGTGTCGGCGATCACGCTCGGGCGCGTGGGTGGGACGACGGCCGCCCGGATGGGCTCCATCCTCGGCGCCCTGGGCATCTACCTCGCCCTCACCTCTGGGCTCGCAGTCGCATTTTTCGGCGTTCTCCTCCTTTTCGAATAACCCAACTTAAGGTGGCCGCGGCCGCAAGAACGGTTGTCCGGCTGGCCGCCTGCTAACCAAGCGCAGGCCGGTGTCCTCGGTTGGCCGCGTACTTGGATCAGTACGCGGCCGCCCTGTGTCCGTGGCCTGCGCGGTTTTCGCCGGCCAGCCGGGAACGGACTTACGGCCGCGGCCACTACAATCCGCCCGATGTTCGAGATCGGCAGCAGCCTGCGGGAAGCCCGCCTCCGCCAGGAGCTCGACTTCCCCGAGATCGAATACGCGACGAAGATTCGCGGGAAGTACCTGCGCGCGCTCGAGGAGGAGCAGTTCGACGTGCTCCCGGCGCAGACGTACATCAAGGGCTTCCTCCGCACCTATGCCGAGTACCTCGGGCTGGACGGCCAGCTGTATGTGGACGAGTACAACTCGCGCTTCATCAGCGGTGAGGAGGAGACTCCGCTGCGGACGCGCAGCACGCCCCTCCCGCAGCAGGAGCGGCGCGTGCAGTCGCGGGCCGTGCTCGCAGTCGTTCTCGGCATCGCCCTCATAACCGCGCTCGTGATCGGGGCCTGGAAGTTCGGCACCTCGGGCGGGAAGCACGTAAAGCGGCATCCCCCGCGGACCGCGAAGCATCGGCGGCCGACGCCGACCCCGACGCCGGTCGTCCATCCGCAGAGCGTCCAGCTCGATGTCCGAGCGACGCACGGCTCGGGCTCGTACCTCGAAGTCCGCGTCGGCTCGGCTTCTGGGAGACAGCTCTACTCGGGAACGCTCCAGGCCGGTCAGACCCAGCACTTCTACAGCACGAGGATCTGGTTGGCAGTCGGCGCTCCGGCGAACGTGTCCGTGTTTGTCAACGGAACGCGGACGACCCTTCCCGGCCGCGGCTATCCGCGGGTGCTCATGGCGTCGCGGGGCAGGCTGCGACTCGCTCCAGCGGCGGGTTGAGCCGGCTCCGGGCTGCGGTCGTCGTCACCGGCACAGAGCTCGTCCGCGGCGACCGGCGCGACCTGAACGGGCCCTTCCTCGCACGCGAGCTCAACACGCTCGGACTCGAGTCGGCCCGCGTGACCATCGTGGGCGACGGTCCGGAGGAGCTCGAAAAAGCTCTGCGCGAGGGACTGGAGACAGACCTCTGCGTCGTCTCGGGCGGGCTCGGCCCGACGCACGACGACCGGACCGTGGAGCTGCTCGCCCGCGCTGCGGGGCGCACGCTCGCTGTCGACCCCGCGTTGGAGCAGGAGATCGAAGCTGTTTCCCGCCGGATTGCCGATCGCCTGCACAGGCCGTACGCGGACTTCGCCGACGGCGTCCGCAAGCAGGCCTCGCTTCCAGAGGGTGCGCTCGTCGTCGGAATCGCGGGCACCGCCCCTGCCCTTGTGCTCCAGTGCACGAGCACGGTGTTCGTGGTTCTTCCAGGGCCGCCCAGCGAGCTTCGCCGCCTGTGGGAGCAGGCGCTCGAGACCGAACCGGTGCGCCGCGTGCTCGAGGCCGCTCAGCCTTCCGAGCGCCACGTGCTCCGCTTCTTCGGTGCGAGCGAGTCCGAGGTTGCGCATGCGCTTGACGAAGCCGGCGGCGAAGGGAGTGGGGTGGAGGCCACCGTCTGCGCGCGCGACTTCGAGGTGCACGTCGATCTCGTCGGCTCGGACTGGGCGCGGCTCGCTGAGCCGCTGCGCGCCGCTCTCGGGAAGCACCTGTTTGCGGAAGACGAGCGGCCGGTCGCGGAGATCGTGCTCCAGCTCTGCCGCGAGCAGGGGCTCACGCTGGCGACCGCAGAATCGTCCACCGGTGGGCTGATCGGTGTGATGCTGACCGCGATCCCCGGATCGAGCGAGGTCTTTCGGGGCGGCGTGATCGCCTATTCCGACGACGTCAAGCGCGCCGAGCTCGGTGTGCCGCAGGAGTTGCTGGCCGAGCACGGAGCCGTGTCGGCGGAAGTGGCGGAGGCGATGGCGGCCGGCGCGCGCGAGCGCCTCGATGCGGACGTGGCAGTCGCTGTCACCGGAATCGCGGGCCCCGGGGGCGGGACTGCGGAGAAGCCCGTCGGCCTCGTCTATCTGCACGCGGCCGGCGCCCAGCGCGGGCGCGGAGTCGACTTCGTCGTGCCCGGCGACCGCGAGGACGTTCGCCGCCGCGCTGCGGTGTCCGCGCTTCACCTCGTTCGGCGTGTCTTGACACAGAGTCCTGACAGTTCCGCATGACCTTCGGTGGTAGCGTCGAAGGCCGTGCACGCGCCCGCCTCTTCCTCGGCCTCCGGCTTCCGGAGCGGACCGTCGATGTACTCGCTCCCTGGCAGGGCGAGACCTTTGCCGCCGCCCGCGGCTGCCGGATCGTCGTCCCCGAAAACCTCCACATCACTCTTGCCTTCCTTGGGCACCTTCCCGTGGGAGAGCTGGCGGGGATCGCAGGAGCGCTGCGGGAAGCGGCCGCGCAAGCGCAGCCCCCTTCGCTCTCGCTGCGCCGCTACCGCGAGACGCGCAGCGTCGGCATGCTCGTTTTCGACGATCTGGAGGAGCGCGCAACCCGTTTCGCCGACGATCTACACGAGCGGCTGGAGGCTCTCGGGGTATACGAGCGGGAGCGCCGGCCCTGGCTTCCGCATCTCACCGTTCTGCGCTTCAAGCAGCCGCCTCGGCTGCGGCCGGCGCTGCCCGAGCTGGGGGAGGTCAGTCCGTCCGAAGCCGCTGTCTACCATTCGCTGCTGCACCGCGGCGGGGCGCAGTATGAGGTTCTCGAGTCCGTCGTACTAGGAGGAGGATGAACGTGGATCGCGAGCAAGCTCTCGACACAGCCCTCGGCCAGATCGAGCGGCAGTTCGGCAAGGGATCGGTCATGAAGATGAACGACCAGGCTCAGGTGCAGATCGCCTCCATCTCCACCGGGTCGCTCTCACTCGACCTCGCGCTCGGGATCGGCGGGCTCCCGCGTGGCCGCATCGTCGAGGTCTTCGGGCCCGAGTCGTCGGGAAAGACGACGCTCGTCTACCACGTGATCGCCGAGGCCCAGCGCCGGGGCGGCATCTGCGCGTTCATCGACGCCGAGCATTCGATGGATCCCCAGTACGCGAAGCGGATCGGCGTGTCGATCGACGACCTGCTCGTGTCGCAGCCGGACACGGGCGAGCAGGCACTCGAGATCTGCGAGCTGCTCGTCCGCTCGGGGGCGCTCGACCTCGTGGCGGTTGACTCCGTTGCCGCGCTGACGCCCAAGGCGGAGATCGAAGGCGAGATGGGCGACACGCACGTCGGCCTGCAGGCGCGGCTGATGAGCCAGGCGCTGCGGAAGCTCGCCGGCACGCTCAGCCGCACCGACACAATCTGCCTCTTCACGAACCAGCTCCGCGAGAAGATCGGAGTGATGTTCGGGTCGCCGGAGGTCACACCCGGCGGGCGTGCGCTGAAGTTCTACTCCTCCGTCCGGCTCGACATTCGCCGGATCGAGACGCTGAAGGAGGGTGTCGAGGCGATCGGCAACCGGGTGCGCGTGAAGGTGGTGAAGAACAAGGTCGCGCCGCCGTTCAAGCAGGCCGAGTTCGACATCATCTACGGCGAGGGCATCCCCTGGGAGTCCACCGTCCTCGAGGCGGGGATCGAGCGCAAGATCGTCCAGAAGTCCGGCTCCTACTTCAGCTTCGGCGACGACCGGCTCGGACAGGGCCGGCACAACGCCGCCGCGTTCCTGAAGGAGCATCCGGACGTATGCCAGGCGATCCTCGCCCGCCTCCAGGCCGAGGCCGGACCGGAACAGGTGGTCTCGGCGAGGCTGCTTCCCACGCTCGTAGAGCAGCCCGAAGTCGAGGACGCCGAAGAGGAGAAGGTCGTCGCCGAGGCTTCGTAATAGTGCTCCGCCCCGAAAGTCGTCTTGTGCTCCGCCGGCTGCAAAGCGTCGCTGGGCTGTGTCCTCGGTCGCACCCGCACGCTTCGCTTGCTGCGAGTGCGGGTGCTCCTTGCGTCCTTGCCCAGCTTGCTTTTCGCGCGCCGGAGCATCAAGGAACTTCCGCGGCGGAGCACTGGCGCTAGTGGCAAAGTCGCTCAGGACGATCACTGCTGTTAAGGAGAGGCCGCGCGGCCGCGTGGCCGTCGAGCTGAACGGGCTCGAGTGGCGCGTGTTTCCCACCGAGGTCGTCGTGCGGGCCGGCCTGACCAGCGGCGTCGAGCTCGACCGCGTCCGGCTGCGCACGCTGGCCCGCGAGCTGCGGCGCAGCAAGGCGCTTGCGACCGCTGCCCGGGCGCTGCGCCACCGCGATCTTTCGACCCGGACGCTGGGCGAGCGTCTTTCCCGTGCCGGCGTGACGTCGGCGACGCGGGCGGAGACCATCGAGACCCTCTCCCGCGCAGGCTTTCTGAACGACGAGCGCTTCGCAGTGGCCCGCGCACGCTCGCTCGTCGAGCGAAACATGGGCGACGCAGCGATTCGGCACGACCTCGAGCAGCACGGCGTCGACGCCGAGACGGCCGAGCGCGCCTTCGCCGAGCATCCCCCCGAGAGCGAACGCGTCGGCCGGGTTCTGGCCCGCCGGGGCTGCTCGCCTGCGACTGCCCGCTACCTCGCCCGAAGGGGCTTCTGCGCCGACGTGGTCGCGGACGCTCTGGGCGAGGTTGCGCCTGACCCCTGAGCCGCTGTAAGATGGAGGGGCTTCATCTGACATTTTTCCTGCAAAGAGCGCATTTCCGAATCGACCAGAAGGCCCAAGGAAGACACACATGAACCGACTTCGAGGGAGACGAACCCTCTAGCAACGGGGCGGATAGACAGGACGGAGCCCGTCGCGGCTCCTGCACGATCGATTCGGGAACACGCTCTGCGCGGGCGACGCGAGGAGCGGCCCCATGCTCATCGTCATCGGAACCCTGATCGGCCTCGGAGTCGGTGTTGCTCTGGGCGTGCTCGCACTGAGGCTCATGAGCTCTCGCAATGGAGGCGCGTCGCTCGTCGCGGCCGCACGGCGCGAGGCCGAGGCAACAAAGCGCGAGGCAGAGATCGAGGCGCGTGAGCTCGCAGTCAAGATCAGGACCGACGTCGAGCAGGATGTGCAGCAGCGCCGGGCGCAGGTAGCGCGCACGGAAGAGCGGCTAGCTGCGAAGGACGAAGAGCTCGAGCGGGGCCGGGCCGAGCTCGCCGAGCTGCAGACCGAGGCCTTGCAGTCGAAGGAGGAGGCGCTCCACGAGCTCGAGAACGCCTCAGGGCTGACCATCGAGGAGGCCAAGCGTCACGTGCTCGCGCGCTCCCAGGAGCTCGTCCGGCACGACCTCGAGCGGATGGTGCGCCAGGCGGAGGAGGAGGCTCGGCTCGAAGCGAAGCGACGTGCCCGCAACCTCGTCGCAGATGCCCTGCAACGCGTCGCGGCGAGCCATGCCGCCGAGACCACCGTGGCGGTCGTGGAGCTTCCCTCCGACGAGATGAAGGGCCGCATCATCGGCAAGGAAGGACGGAACATCCGCGCCCTTGAGCACCTCACAGGGGTCGAGATCATCATCGACGACACGCCCCAGGCCGTCGTCCTCTCCTCCTTCGACGGTGTCCGCCGCGAGGTGGCCAAGCTGACGCTCGTGAAGCTGATCGAGGACGGCCGCATCCATCCGGCGCGGATCGAGGAGATGTACTACCAGTCGAAGTCTGAGCTCGAGGAGCACATCCTCCATGCCGGCGAGCAGGCCGTCTTCGAGGCGAACTGCGGGGACTTCCACGAGGAGATCGTCAGGATCCTCGGGCGGCTTCGATACCGGACGAGCTACGGGCAGAACGTCCTCAGGCACACGCTCGAGGTCGTCCACCTGGCGGGGATCATGGCCTCCGAGCTCGAGGCGAGTGTCAAGACGGCCAAGCGCGCCGCCTTGCTGCACGACCTCGGCAAGGCGATGACGCACGAGGTCGAGGGCTCGCACGCGCTCATCTCTGCGCAGCTCGCGCGCCGCTACGGGGAGACGCAGGGTGTCGTGCATGCGATCGAGGCGCACCACTACGAGGTGCAGCCGCAGACCGTCGAGGCGGTGCTCGTGATCGCGGCAGACGCGATCTCTGCCTCCCGGCCGGGCGCGCGCGGCGAGAGCCTCGAGAACTACATCAAGCGCCTGGCCGCGCTCGAGGAGATCGCGATGCAGAAGAACGGCGTCGAGAAGGCCTACGCCTTGCAAGCCGGGCGGGAGATCCGCGTAATGGTGAAGCCGAGCGAGGTGGACGACGACGCGGCGGTCCTGCTCTCGCACGAGATTGCGCGCGAGATCGAGGACAACCTCGAGTACCCGGGCCAGGTCAAGGTGACCGTGATTCGCGAGAGCCGCGCGATCGAAGTGGCCAAATAGGCGCGGCTAGCATGGTGCTGTGAAGCGCTACCACGTAACCACCTTGTCGTGCAAGGGCAGATGCTGCTCAGCTTGATCTGAGCTGTTCCTCCCTCGGCGGCGTATCTTCTAAGAGATGAAGTCCGCGCTTGCGCTGGCTGGTGCCGTCGCTGCTACGACGGCCTTTACCGGCTGCAGCTCGT
>WNGF01030152.1_pt1 | contig 12978 bp, 12 predicted proteins | sample 5400641 | NCBI WGS metagenome assembly WNGF01 (sample SAMN13153371, study PRJNA577476) | soil metagenome | isolation source: 80 cm soil or saprolite under grassland replicate 2 | place: USA:California | collected 2016-06-15
AGGCCACTACAGCACAGATCGCGCTCGCCTGGGTGCTGCGTCAACCGGGAGTCATCGCGATTCCCAAAGCGAGTGATAAGAGTCACGTCCGCGACAATGCCCAATCAACGGATATCAAATTGACCAAAGAAGATCTCGCAGATCTCGATAGAGAATTCCCGCCTCCGAAATCGCGCCGGCCACTTCCGACGCTCTGAATGCTGCTAGGGAATACGGACAACTCACTCTGATCACTCACTCCTGCTTTCAGCTTTTCGAGTTCCTCAGCAGGGCCGTGCACTTCGACGCGGATAAGCTCCGCCACTTTGAGCATCTCCGCCAACGGCGCGCTGACGTTCTCCAGATGTGCGAGAAGGCCCTCCGCGCTTTCGTACGCTTCACGGCAGAAGATTTCGTCGCCGTTAACACTGAAGCTGTAGAAAAGGTTGTCTTTCTCCTTTGCAGTTTTCTCGACGAACCGCGAAAAGATCGCCTTGGCTGCTTCAACTTTCCCCGGATGCGCTTTGAAGTAAGGATGAAGACTGACGAAGGTCGAGAACGGCTTCATTCCCACAGCGTGCTCCACTCGAGCAAATACGTCGAGCTGATAGTGATTCAGGTTGCGGCAGGCAAATCCAGTCGACGCGCCATGGTTCAACCGCGATAATGCGCGACAGCGTTGAAAACGGCATTCCACTCTCTTGTTGTTACCCTCGGCTGCGTATTGCTGCCGGCCGCGTGTCTTGCTGAAGGGTTCACGGTCGAGCAGGTGCTGAGCGCGCCATTTCCATCGGGCCTTACAAGTGCGGCGCATGCGCCGCGCGTGGCTTGGGTGTTTGACAACAAAGGCGAGCGCAACATCTGGGTGGCAGGCTCGCCGGAGTTCGTGCCGCGACAGGTGACGCATTACAAAAGCGATGACGGGCAGCCAATCGTGAGCGTGCGGCTGACGCCGGATGGCAAAACGGTTGTGTACGCGCGCGGTAGCGAGGTAAACAAAGCCGGCACCTCTGCAAATCCGCAAAACCTGACAAAAATTCCCAAGCAGCAGGCATGGGCCGCGGATGTGAATGGCGGCCAGCCGCGGTTGCTCGGCGATGTCGGCTGCGACAAAGAGGAATGCGAGGATCTGCAGATTTCGCCGGATGGAAAGAATGTCGTCTGGCCGGCAAAGAAGCATCTCTGGATCGCGCCGATCGACGGCAAGAAAAAACCCGAGCAACTCGAGGAGTTACCAGGCGAAAGCGACACGCCCCGCTGGTCGCCGGACGGAAAGCGGATCGCCTTTCGCTCGGACCGCAAGGACCATTCTTTTATCGCGGTGCTCGAGCTGGCGTCGAAGAAGATCGTGTATCTCGCGCCGACGACGAACCGCGACGCCGGCCCGGTGTGGTCGCCGGACAGTCAACAGGTGGCGTTCATTCGCCAGCCTGGACTCGAGTCTAAACGGCCGCTCATTCCTGAGTTCCCGCGGCCGTGGGCGCTTTGGATTGGCGGCGCGCAGAGTGGTGAAGCCCGCGAGCTGTTTCGCAGTGCGAACGCGATGGAAGATTCGCTGCCGCTGTTTGCATTCTCATCGCTGCAATTCACGACTGCCGGTCGGATTATTTTCGCGAGCGAGAAAGATGGGCGGAATCACCTCTACTCGATCGCGGTGGAAGGTGGCGCGCCGCAGCTGCGCACGCCGGGAGATTTCGATGTCGAGGACGTGACACTAAGCGCGGACAAGCGGAGCGTTCTCTACAGCTCGAACCAAAACGACGTTGACCGCCGGCACATCTGGCGCGTGAACGCAGCGGGCGGCGAGCCGCAGGCGCTTACGAGCGGCGAGACAATCGAGTGGAGCCCGGTCGAGACGAGCGATGGAAAAACGGTGTTGTGTCTCGGCTCAACAGCGACTTCGCCGGCCATGCCCTATCGAATTACGAGTAGCGGGCGCGAGTTGATTGCGAAGAATGCGATTCCGGCTGAGTTCCCGCAGGCGCAATTAGTCACGCCCAGGCAGGTGGCGTTCAAAAGCCAGGACGGCCGCGAAATTCACGGGCAATTATTCGCGCCGAAAAACAAGCAACGCGGGCCGGCTCTAATCTTCACGCACGGCGGACCCATCCGGCAGATGCTGCTCGGCTTTCATTACATGCAGTATTACCACAACGCCTACGCGCAGAATCAATATCTCGCGAGCCGAGGATACACCGTGCTCTCGGTCAATTACCGGCTCGGCATCATGTACGGGCGCGCCTTTCGCGAGCCGCCAAACTCGGTCTGGCGCGGTGCGTCGGAATATCAGGATGTGGTCGCGGGCACAAAATTTTTGCAAACGCTCGAGAACGTTGATCCGCAACGGATCGGACTCTGGGGCGGATCGTACGGCGGGTTCCTGACCGCGATGGGCCTGGCGCGCAACTCCGACATTTTCAAAGCCGGCGTCGATTTCCACGGGGTGCACGACTGGGCGGATTTCCTGCCGCTGTGGGCCGAGAATCCCGACACTGCGCCGGACGTGAAAGAGGCCCGTGCGCTCGCCTTCAAATCGTCGCCGGTCGCAAGCGTCGCGACCTGGCGCTCCCCTGTGCTGCTGATCCACGGCGATGACGATCGCAACGTGCCCTTCCAGCAGACCACTGATTTGGTCGAAAAGCTGCGGGCACAGAACATCGCATTCGAGGAGCTGATCATGCCGGACGAGATTCACGATCTGCTCCGTTGGAGCGATTGGGTGCGCGCGTACCGGGCGACCAGCGAATTTTTCGACCGCAAATTAGCTGCTTCAGCAAAACCCCAATGAGCCGACGCGAAAATTATTGACGAAAACGAGAATCCCGATTCGATCGAGCAAATGAACCCTAAAACAATCGGATTAACTCTAATGTTTTGCTTCCTGGGATGGTCAGCCTGTTTAGCCGCCGATCCGCAAATGGGCACTTGGAAGCTGAACGAGGCGAAATCGAAGATGACGCCCGGGACGACGAAATTCAACAGCGTCACCTTTAAAAGCACGTTCGGGAACGTCAAAGTGACGGCGGACGGTGCCGACTCGAGCGGCAAACCCATCCATGTCGAGTGGTCAGGCAAGTTCGACGGAAAAGATTACCGCGTCACCGGCGACCCGAGCGCCGACACGCGAGCCTACAGAAAACTGAATGACCGGACAGTGGAAGTGACTGTTAAGAAAAACGGCAAGCTCATTGTCACGGCTCGCAGCGAAGTATCTGCCGATGGCAAAACTCGCACCTCCACAGTCAGCGGGACGAATCCGAAAGGTAAAAAATTCAGGAACGTCGCGGTTTACGAGAAGGCCTCTTAGCGCTAGCAACGATTAATCATCGGGGCCGTGACCCTGCTCATCGCCATTTCCCTCTCCATTCTCCCCACCATATTCGTCGCCACGATCACGGTCATATTTCTTCCATTTCACTTTCCACTTTCCGTGTTTCCATTTTTTTCGGCAGACAATCCGAGCGCCTCGAGCGTCCTTGCGTCGAGCTGGCCCGTCGGCGGAATTCCCGAGCGCGATTGGAACGCGCGCACGGCGAACGCGGTGCGACGCCCATACCTGCCGTTAATCCGGCCCCGATAATATCCGCGACTCACTAGCTGACGCTTCACTTCCGCGACAATTCGCACGTTCAATCGAGGCGGCAGCGATTCATAAGGTGCTCCGGCGAAGGACCGGTCCATCTCCGCCTGCCGATCTGATTCGACAAACGAACTCATAAGGTGCTCCGGCGAAGGACCGGTCCATCTCCGCCTGCCGATCTGATTCGACAAACGAACGTGGCGACCCATTCTGCCGAAGCCGCGAGCTATCATCAGCACGAGCGCTGTTGGACTGAGTGACGGCAGGTTTTGAAGTGGGATGCGAGGATGAGGCCGCATTCGAGCTCAAGTTGAGCGAGCGAAGTGTTTCTGGATTGGTCTCGCCAGTCACTTGCAGCCCGTTCCGAATTTGGTAACGCCGAACCGCGGCAGTCGTCTCGGAGCTCTTGTCGCCGGTAACGTCCCCGTAGTAAAACCCTTGGTCTTTGAGAGCCTGCTGCACGGATTGGACTGTCTGATCAGCGCGCACGAAGCTTGCCACGCAGAGAGCGACGACAAAATGCACAATTGTTCGTTTCATGACCGGAGATTTTACGCAGCGGCTCGCTATTTGAGATTCGTGCGCGCCTGCGTCCGCGCGTGCGTCCTGCCAGAATCCGACGCTTTTGTATACTTTCCGTCAATCGCCTTGAAATCATCGACAAAGGCTTGATACGAATGACAGCTAAAGATGAATGAAAAGGCTGAATCAAGAATGGAAATCACTGGTGGATGCGTCTGCGGCGGCACGCGTTATGCGCTGACGAGCGCGATCTGGCTCGAAGATAAATTGCCCTGGGTTACGCTCGATGAATCGCTCCCGTCTTTCCCAAAGAGCTCGAAAACTTTCGGCACATGAAAAATAATTCGACTCTCATCCTTCTCTTCAGCGGTTTGTTAGTTTTTTTGGGGCCGGTTAGCTGCGGACATGCTGAACAGAACGCTTCCTACGGAACACGTGTGAAGTACAGGGCAGGCCAGAAAATCGAGTTCCCGGATTTCACAGTCGAGTATGTAGGCGAACGCCGGGAAGGCACGCCAGCGTATCCGAGAGGATTTCTTTATTATGATTTCAAGGTCAGCAGGGGAAAGTCTGAGAAAGTGATTTCCTGGACTACCGGCACAGGGATCATTGATCCCACCGACTTCGAATTCGATGGCAAACGTTATCACCTCGAGCTCCGCCGTTCGGAGAAGCTCGGAAAATTGAATGATAACGAATTAGTGATTTGGCAGGGAAGTTTCAGATCTCGCTGATCTCGATCGCGAATTCCCTCCGCCAAATCAAATCAGCCGAGCCCGACGCTGTGAATTCCTCGTCCCCTCTCCTTCGACCTTATCCATGGAAGGTTCTCACTTGCTGGCTGTTAGCTTGAAAAAAACATTGACGGGAAGTGAAAATCCGGGCTCGATGAAGCACATGAAAATAAAAACAATTGGATTAACTTTGGCATTTTGCTTTTTGGGAGCCGCAGCATGCGTGGCCGCCGATCCGCACATAGGCACGTGGAAGCTGAACGAAGCTAAATCGAAGATCACACCCGGGACAACGAAATTCACCACGGTGACCTTCAAAAACATGTTCGGGAACATAAAAGTGGCTAACGACGGCATTAGCGCGGACGGTAAACCCATCCATGTTGAGTGGTCGGGCAAGTTCGACGGGAAAGATTATCCCGTTACTGGCAGCCCGGATTCAGACGCGCGCTCATACACGAAGGTGAACGATCGGACATTGCACGTAACCGTTAAGAAAAACGGGCAGGTCATCGCGACGGCTCACACTGTGGTCTCTGCCGATGGCAAAAGCCGCACCTCCAACGTCACCGGAACCACTGCGAAAGGCAAAAAATTCAAGAACGTCGCGGTTTACGACAAGCAGTAAGCGGACAGCAAGCGCGCAAGCCATCTGAGCACCGACTGCGAACTGCCGACTACTAATCGTTGGGCTAAGCTGCGCGTCAGCTGCCAGCTTTCGCTTGCGCGACGTAACTCCTGACCTTGTCCGCGTCAGCACCCATAACGGTGCCGACGAGCCGACCCCCGCGATCGTAAACGTTGACTTGAGGAACCGAGTGGATGTTGAATTGTTGCGCCACTGGCGTTTTCCAGTTGACGATGTCGATCTTGCGCAACGCTACCTGTGGATCGCTCATCGCCATCTGCTCCAAGCTTGGCGAGAGCCGTTTGCACGGACCGCACCAGTCCGCATAAAAATCGACCACGGTCACGTTGCCCAAGGCCAGATGCCGGTTGATGTCCACCTGCGCACCATGAGAAATCACTTCGCTCGGCTGCCCGCGACCAGCGATGGCTTTGGTCGCCTGATTGACTGTTTGTTGCGCAGAGTAAGCAGAGGCAGTCGCGGGATTATAATGAAAGCGGTCCTGCACCTCTTTAGGCAGCTCGACGAAATAAACTTTCGAGATTCCCGACTTGGTTTTGAGCACGATGCCGTCAGATTCGATCCGGCTAACGGTGACGTTCTTGTATTCCTTACCCTGAATCGTTTTGAAATCATCAGCGACCACGGCTGACGCGAAGCATGAAATCAAGATAGTGAGAATCTTCATCTTGCTTTCGTTGCAAAAAGTCACGGCGGCAGTTTTGACGTCTTATAGGATATGATACAAGACTTTTGCGGGACGCAGTTGAATTGAGCGTCTGCTCACAACTTCTTTTGCTGTCGATTACGCAGATGACAGCATCACGCTTTCCGATCTGCACACACGTTGGGAATGGGACCCGCGGGCGGTCAAATACCTAAAGCGGACAACAGCGCGGAATATTTGATTACAAACGCGGCGAGCTCCGGATGCGACGCTTCAAAATTTTCCACGGACTGTTTCAGTTCGTGCAAAAGTCTCTTGATCAGTTCCGGCTTTTTCTGGGCGCGAATCGTTTCCTTGGCCGAAGCCTCGACCAGACGGGCGATGCTCCGGGCATCGTCGTGATGCGTCTCCGAAACCTTGGCGATGGTGGGCTTGAGCTTCGACAGCAAGCCCAGCAACTCAGCTTTCTTATCGGCCGGGATATTTCCGGCAGACAATGGGATGCGCTTAGAAACAACCTGCGATTTCAGAAAGTCCGCGCCGGTCCCGCGCCGTTGGAGCCGTTGAATTGACAAATGAAACGAAAAACGGCCTGAGGGCAGGCCGGCTCCAGAATTCCGCTTCAACTCTTCAACGCTTTATCTCTCAACTATCAACTTTCTCGCGCTAGCGCCTCGATCCTCTTCCACTCGTCCGCGCTGAGCTGAAGCTTCGCCGCGGCCATGTTCTCCTCGAGATGCGTGAGCGGCAACGGGAATCACGAAAAAGATGTGATTTCAATCATCGAATCACTTCTTGGATTGTACCTTTTTCAGCGCATGCCGTCCTATGTGCAGGTACTCTGCCTTGCCATCGCCAGCCCGCACCAGCACAAATTCCTCCGCTCCCGATTCGCTCGGCCTAGTGATTGAGAAGCGGTAATCGCCGATCTTGGTGATCGGAAACTCACCGTCCTGCCGCTTTAAGATCAACTTGCCTTCTTTCACAAGAATCTCGAGGCTCTCGGGTTTATTCGCATATTTGCCGACACAATCACTGATCTCTGGCTGGCTGAACGCCAGAGCTTGCTTAGGCTTGGCTTGGGTTTCCGCCTCTAACGGCAGCAAAAGCTCCATGGCTTTTTCGGCCGTTTTATTGAGGAGTGTCCCGCTCTTGTTAGCAAGTACGATAACGGCGAAGCGTTGTATCGGAACCATTTGTAACAGAGCGCCGAAACCCGGTAACAGACCGGCATGCCAAACCACATGTACACCGCGATGATCATGTACGAATAGGCCATAGCCATACCTTCCATTTTCAAAACCGAAAGGGCTATGGAGATCAGCGTAAGGCGTCGAGAGTTTAGTAATCACTGCCGGGTTTAGAACCTGTTTCCCATCAATCCTGCCGCCGTCCATGAAGGCGATAGCGAACCGCGCCAGCTCATTCACGCTGGAAAACATGAAGCCGTCAGGCCACCCCGCAACGTTATCGCCGAACGGCCTGATCACGGTCGGCTTTGCCTTCCCGGAAAGACTATGCCCCTGGGAGAGCGGGTAGGTCATCGCCACAGTCGGGCGGAGGGTGGTACTGTTCATCCCCAGCGGTTTGAAGAGACGGTCACTCATCTGATCGGCGTAGGGTCTACCGCCAACCTCCTCGATCAGAAAACCGGCCACGTCGAAACCGGGATTTGAGTAGGAGAATATGTCGCCGGGCTCCGTGAAAAAGTAGTCTTCGTTCAAAGATCGCACGTAGGCGGCTAAAGCCGGATCGTCGTGCGATCCGTAGTCGGACGGGGATTCATCTGTCATTCCCGCCGTGTGGCTCATCAATTGATGGGCAGTAACCAGCGATAGCTTGGGATTCAGCCCCTTGACGTATTTGCCAATCGGCTCGTCGATCTTGATCCGTCCCTCTTCGGCCAGAGTTGCCAGGACGGCGGCCGTGAACATCTTTGTCACCGAGCCGATGCGGAAGAGCGTATCAGGCATGACTGGAGCACCGGTCTCGATATTCGCGACCCCGCCGGAGACGCCGAACGCAGAAATAATGAGAGCAAGGCGAAGCAGAGGGGAATAAGGGATAGCCTCATACTAATCAATTCAATTACTGAGCAGATCTCGCTGAGCGAAACGTGCAGACTTAGTGTTCGTGCGTTTCGATCGCTTTGCCAACTCCAAGCTCGAAGAAATCATTGGCGATGCTCTAAATGACAAGGTCAGCCGGTGTCAGCTTGGAAAAAGTTTGACCAAAAATAAAAATCCCGATTTGATTAATCACATGAACACAAAAATATTTGGTTTGATACTGGCGCTTTGCTTTTTGGGAGCGGCGATGTGTTTTGCCGCCGATCCACAGATGGGGACGTGGAAGCTGAACGCAGCAAAATCGAAAATCACGCCCGGAACGTTGAAATTCAACACCGTGACCTTCAAAAGCATGTTCGGGAAAATAAAAGTGACGGGGGACGGCATCGACGCAGACGGTAAACCCGTGCACAGCGAATGGACTGGCAACTTCGACGGGAAAGATTATCCAGTTACGGGCGACCCGATCTCAGACACTCGGTCGTACACCAAGGTGGATGATCGAACGTTGGATCTAACCGTTAAGAAAGGCGGCAAGGTCATTGACACTGGTCGCATTGTCGTCTCGACCGATGGCAAAAGCCGCACCGTCACTGTCAGTGGAACCACTCCGAAAGGGAAGAAGTTCAAGAACGTCGTGGTTTACGACAAGCAGTAAGTACAGCACTCTGCGAGCCGCCCTGGCGGCTGTATTTGCCAAGACATTTTGCGCCGGAAAGACTCTTCGGCGTTCTCCGTAACACACGACCGGGCTTACTTTTCGTCCCAAGAAAGGCCCTCGGTAAAGATCTGCACCTGACTCCCTCCGTTCTCAGGCTTCACGAAGATCGTGAGCGCAGCGTCTCCCCGTTTCCGCTTCAGTATTGAGGAGGCGGCCGTGATTAGATCGCTGCCGTCCTTGGTCCAGCCTTGGGCCTTGAGATTCGCGGCTAATTCCGCGCAGACGCTTTTCACGTTGGTCTTGCTCTTGAAGAGAACGTGCTCAACAAGCTCCTTGTATTCGACGTCGGACGCATCTTTCGTGAGGGCCAGGTCCTTGACGTTGAGTTTGTCCTGCGCCGGTTCGGGCGCGGCTTTTTCACTGAGCTCAGTCGTCGGCTTGTCCGCTGCGTCCTTTTCGGGCTTTTCCGAATCGGCGACCTGAAACTCTTTTGGGATCTCTCCAAGCGGCGCAATAAACTTGAGATTGACCTCCCAGGTCTCGCCGAACACTTCGGCCTGGCCATCGGTAGTCAGTTCTCCCTGCACTTTGCCGTCCGCAAACTCGAAATTGTTTGTCTTGATCTGGCCGATCGAGCTGAAGCCCTGCTTCTGATGCGCGGTGTGGACGACCTGACAGCCAAAGATGTCGCCGTCTTCATGGAGCGAAATAATCAGTGCGCTGCCGAACTTGCCGAACCCAGCATCAAAGTCGGGCTTCTGATCTTTGGAATGATCCTTTTCAGTGAACACCAGCACGATCGACGGCTTACCACTAAAGGGCTCACGCCAATGTGCCGACACATGAGCGATCTTCGCCTCCTTGCCGTTGCCCTTGAAGACGCCCGTCACCGACGGCTTCACGTTAGCGGCCGGGCCCGACTTTTTTTTAACCGTAGCCGGCAGCGATTCCCCGGCGCGGAGCAGCGCCACATCAAAACGGACGTCAAAGGCAGTGGGAAACATCCCCTCGCTGTCCCTCGGTTGGCTGGCTTTGCCACTGACCCGGCCGTCCTGCAATTTTAGTTCTCCGGTCGCGTTACCACTGCCACGCCTGCCCAGCGACGTGCCGCCAGCGGCAGCGCTCCAGAACTTGAGCTGTCCCGCCTTCGCAAAATCCAACTTGAGAAATGGCCGCTTAAAATCAGCGAAGCCGCCGTCTTTTTCCGCGTCCCTCGCTTCCTTGAGCTTTTCGCTGGAAATCGCCTGCCCGCTCAGAACCACCGCGATCATTTCCTCCTCGTTGATGGTCGTCTCATAGGCGAGCGCGTGCGTCAGCGGATAATTCTTATCCTGAAGCATCAGCATCCCCTCGGCAGGCTTCGGCCCGCCTTGCGCAAAGAGCGTCACCGCGCCGCCGATGACCGTCAGTCCGGCCAGGAGACCCATGAATTTCTTAGCCATAATAAATGCTTCTTGTGCGGGGGTTGGATCCATCAAAGCTGCTGCCGGTCGCAGGCATTTCAGCAACAAAACAATAAAGTGCCAAGCATGAAGCGTAGTCTAAAAAAAGTACGAGGTAAGAAGTAAGAATTAAGAATGGAGTGAACGGGATGAGCGACATAGAAGCTAAAGCCGCGAGGGTAACGGCGAGCGAGTGTGGGCAACGAGTGAGTTTCAAATTGAAAGGAACCCCCCTCAACTCTTCCGCGCCGAATCTTCGATCCTCTTCCAATCGTTCGCAGTGAGCTGGAGTTTCGCCGCAGCCATGTTCTTCTCCAGATGCGCGAGGGACGATGTCCCCGGGATCGCGCAGCATTGTTCGTTTTCAGCTACTCCGATCTTGCCTAACGAGTGCAAGCGTCACGCCAGCGAGCGAGCGCTACGCTCGCTTTCATTTGGCTTTGGCCACCTGTAGAATTGCTACATGAGGAAAGAAGTACCGATCGTTTCCTTGCTGCTTTTACTCCCAGTTTTCTGCATGGGCGCCGATTGGAAGAATTTCCGTGCCGATACGAATCGAATGGAAAAGAGAATCAAAGAGCTTTCCGAATACGGAGCAAATCGCGAAGGTGGAGTGAGCCGCGTTGCGTTCAGCGATGCCGACGTTGAGGGTCGTAAATACATAAGATCTTTGATGGAAAAGGCAGGACTAAAAGTCCGTGTCGATGCTGCGGGAAACATCATTGGCCACAGGGAAGGGCGTAATTCGAAGCTTCCGGTAATTTTGTTCGGTTCTCACATTGATTCTGTTCCGCATGGCGGGAACTACGACGGAGATGTTGGAGTTCTCGGTGCATTGGAATGCATCGAAACCCTGAATCAACAAAACTTCCTAACCGCTCACCCACTCGAGGTCATCGTATTTTCCGATGAAGAAGGTGGACTTACGGGAAGCCGTGCTGTTGTCGGCGAACTTAGTCAAGAAGCACTTCAGCTGAAGAGTCACAGTGGAAAGACCATCGGAGAGGGAATTCGCTTCATCGGTGGCGATCCGGACAACCTACAATCAGCCAAACGAAATCCTTCTGAAATCCTCGCGTATCTGGAATTGCACATCGAGCAGGGTGGAATTTTGGAAGCGGAAAAAATCAATATCGGTGTTGTAGAAGGAATCGTGGGAATCAACGTGTGGGATGTTACCGTCCTTGGGTTTGCCAACCACGCCGGAACAACGCCCATGAATCAGAGAAAGGACGCGCTCCTGCCTGCAGCAAGATTAGTTGAGTCAGTCAACCATATTGCAAGGAGCACTCCTGGCCGTCAGGTCGCTACTGTCGGAAGGATTCAAGCTGAGCCGGGCGCTCCGAACGTAATTCCTGGGAAAGTAGTGATGAGTTTGGAGATTCGAGATCTGGAGAAATCGAAAATCGATCTCGTATTTGAAAAAGTAAAGAAGTCTGCTGAAAAAATCGCCGCGGATACAGGCACAACAATTTCTTTCGCTGCGCTCGATGTAACTGCGGTTCCAGCGCCCACAGATCAAAGGCTTCGTAAGATCATTCAAGAAGCAGCGACAGGTCTGGGTTTGACAACGAAGCTGATGCTAAGCGGCGCAGGGCACGATGCTCAGGATCTTGCGCGAATCGTTCCAAGCGGAATGATCTTCGTTCCAAGCGTCGGTGGAATCAGCCACTCTCCAAAAGAATTTACAACACCTCCGGATATAACGAACGGCGCCAGCGTTTTGATGCAAGCAATTTTGGAGGTAGATGAAAAGGGCTTGTAGCTTGACGTGATAGAATCTGCTGACCGCGATGATGGATGATCTCTTTCGTCCAGCACGTTGATTATGTCGGACTCTGAAATAGAGAATTGATTTCGGCGGTAACACTTCCCTCAACGCTACCTCAACTCGCCGGCCCGAGCCGAAAACAATTCGCAAATCTCCAGCGCGAACCAACCTAAATTGGGATGCGATGAGGCTTTGATCGACAGGATCACAAGATTCCGTGTGGCCGTCCCAAACTTTCAATTCTCTTCCACTCGTCCGCAGTGAGCTGGAGTTTCGCCGCAGCCATGTTTTCCTCGAGATGCGCAAGCGACGATGTGCCCGGGATCGGCAACATGACCGGCGATTTTTGCAGCAACCAGGCGAGCGCGAGTTGCACCACGCTGACATTGTGACGCTTCGCTTCGGCTTCCAACGCATTGCCCGCCTTGCTCAACGAACGCGTCCCGCTTCCGCCGATCGGCGCCCACGGAATGAATCCCATCTTTTCTTTCTCGCAGTAATTGAGCGCGGTCTCCGAGTCGCGGTCGCTGATGTTGTATCGGTTCTGGATGCTGACTATCGGCAAGACCTTTTTCGCCTGTTCGATTTCCGCCACCGTCACTTCCGATAATCCAACGTGCCGGATTTTTCCAGCATCCTGCGCCTTTTTGATTGCGCCTAAGGATTCTTCAACCGGCACCTTGTGATCGATCCGATGCAATTGCCACAGATCGATCCGCTCGAGTTTCAAGCGCTTGAGACTTTTATCGACAGCTTGTGCCAAATATTCGGGCCGCCCGTTCTGTCCCCATTGTCCCGGACCGGACCGGGTGCTACCGCCTTTTGTCGCAATTACCAATCCTTTCGGATAAGGATACAGCGCTTCGGCAATGAGGAGCTCGTTCGTTTCCGGACCGTAAGCATCGGCGGTGTCGATGAAATTGAC
>WNGF01009542.1_pt1 | contig 12974 bp, 14 predicted proteins | sample 5400641 | NCBI WGS metagenome assembly WNGF01 (sample SAMN13153371, study PRJNA577476) | soil metagenome | isolation source: 80 cm soil or saprolite under grassland replicate 2 | place: USA:California | collected 2016-06-15
GTACACCGACTGACCGTCCGCGCCGAGCCTGGCGCATAGGGTCATGGCTTCGGCGGCCGCGGCAAGATGGCAGTACACGAGCACCTGATTGACCATCTTCGCGATCGAGCCTGCGCCCACCGGGCCGAGGTGGAACACATCGCGTGAGTACGCCTGGATGACCGGATGAGCGCGTTTCAAGTCCACCGCCGCGCCACCGACCATCGACGTGAGCGTGCCTTCGGCCGCGCGCTGCGTGCCGCCGCTCACGGGCGCGTCGAGCCAGCGCAGACCAGCTGTCTCCGCGTGTGCGGCGAGCGCTTTGGCACGCGCCGGCGACATGGTCGTGGCACACACGATGAGCGCCGGTGCGACGAGCGAATGCACGAGCCCGTTCGCGCCGAACACCACGTCCTCGACCTGGTCGGCATTCAAGACAAGCAATACCGCGACATCAGCGCCGCTGCCGGCGCCGTCCGCGGTCGCGCACGCGACCCCGCCGATCTGTCGAAGCTGCTCTACAGCCTCGGAGCGAATATCGCAGCCGCGAACCGTGAACCCTGCGCCAAGGAGGGAGCGGGCGACGCCGGTGCCCATCGCACCCAGGCCAACCAAAGCCACTGTGTGAGGCATTGCCTCGCTATCGTAGCCAGGGTTAACCCCAGGTGCAGCGTCAGGCCCTCGACCTTCTGGTGAATGTCCATGAACAACGGCATGGACCTTACGGTACGGGGCGCGATCGCGCGCGAACTAGCCCCAGCGCGGCTGCTCGTCCAGGCCGATGCCGAGCGTGGTCTTGCCCACGATCTCGTGCGTCAGCAGCGTGTTGGCGGGATGGAAGCCGCCCGCGCGGACGTCACGGCCGGAGCTCGTCAGCGCCAGGTCGACGACCTTCTTGGCGCCTTCGACGCAGTGGTACTTGGTAGCGACGATCTTCATCGGCCACGCGGGCCCGTGATCGACGCCGTTCGACCAGTCCTCGGTAATGCGCTCCAGGTGCGGCCACATCGACTCGAGCTCGAGCTGCATCTCCGAAAACAGGTGCTGCATCTCGGGGTGGTAGGCCATCGAACGCGACACCGCCAGGGCAGTGCGCTTGCGTGCCGAAGTGATGGCCAGGTCGCGCGCGCGCTCGGCGAGACCGAAGTAGATGGCGCCGAAGTTCAGCAGCGCATTGGCGAAGATCGCGCCAACGAACGGGTCGACCGCGCCGGGCGGGACCTGGCGGGCAATGTACCGATCGGGCACGACGACGCCCTCGAGGATGGTGTCGTCGCTGCGGGTCGCGCGCATTCCCAGGGTGTCCCAGGTCTCGCGCACGCGGTAGCCGTCGGAGCTGCGCTGCACGAAGCCGTGGATCACCTTCGGCTGCGCGGGGTCCTAGGTATCCATCACGTGCACGCCGAGGCGCGTCCACACCGGCGTGAGGCTGCCGAACATCTTGTGGCCGGTGAAGCGATAGCCACCGTCGACCCGCTCGGCGCTCGCTGTCGACAGCAGGACCGGCAGGTCGTTGCTGACCTCACCGTGGCCAGCGGCGAAGATCTCGCCGGCGATCGCCTCGCGCAGCAGCAGCTCCTGGACCCGCGCGACGTCGGCGGCACCGCCGATGAGCGCGCCGGGCTGCGCGGGCAGGCGTAGTGATGTCACGGTCCGAGCGAGATCCCTCGCAAGCTCGGGATGACAGGCCGCCGACCGAGATCCCTCGCAAGCTCGGGATGACAGGCCACCTACCGAGATCCCTCGCGGGCTCGGGGTGACAAGTCTACGTCCCTCAGTTGACAGCGGCCTACTTCGTCAGGGTGAGCTCGAAGCCGATACCGGGCTGAAGCAGCTCTGAGGTGCCAAAGCGGCTCTGGGCCACCACGGACTCCAGCGCGGCGCGGGTATACGCGGTGCGCAGCAGGCCGAAGCGGAAGACCCACCTGGTCAGCACCACATTCAGCGGTGACAGATGCATGCCCCACCTGGTCAGCACCACATTCAGCGGTGACAGATGCATGCCCTCGAGCTCGCGCTCGATCGCTTCCGGCGATGCGTCTTTGCGTAGGTCCAGGATCAGCGCCTGACCGCCCGGGCGGAGCACGCGGTGCATTTCGTTCAACGCCGCGACGGGGTCCGGGAAGTTCTTGAACGCGGCCTGACACACCACGAAGTCGAACGTGTTGTCGGGTAGTGGCATGTGCGCCACGTCGCCGTGGCGGAAGTCGACCGTCACGCCTGCGCGGCGGGCATTGTCGCTGGCGATGCGCACGAACGAGCGGCTGATGTCCAGCCCGCTGACACGGTAGCCGCCCAGCTTGGCCAGCTCGATGGCCATGTAGCCGGGGCCGGGCGCGACCTCGAGCACAGCGCTGCCGGGCGCCAACCGTTCGGCAATCATGCGCGCGGTGTCGCGGTGGCGCGGATCGCGACCGGTGAGGTGGGCGTACCAGCGGGCGATGGGGCCTTCCATTTGCATGCCGAGGTAGGGCTTGCGGCGCGGGACGGCGGAGGTGCTAACGCTCATGGGTGGAACTCCTTGTGAACGCTGTTCACCTTACGCGAACAGTGTTTACTTGTCAAGCGCCGGTGCGCTAGCATCCGCGTCATCCTTCGCCTGCAAGACACCCACCCGCGCGCCCGCAGACTCGACCAGCAAACGGTGGTGCGCGCGGCGCTCGACCTCATGGACGCCGACGGCGTCGACGGACTCACCATGCGCCGGTTGGCCGATCAGCTCGGCGTCACCGCCGCCTCGCTGTATCGCCACGTGCGCGACAAGGACGACCTGCTGGTGCTGCTGGCCGATGAGATCACCGCGCAGGTGCCGCTGGTGCGCACCGACATCGACTGGCAGTCGGCGCTGCTCGAAGCGGCGCGCGCCCTGCGCCGCGTGCTGCTCACGCACCGCGACGCCGCCCGCCTGCTGGCCAGCCTGCCGCCCGGCGGCCCGCGCCGCCTGCAGCATATCGAGGCGATCCTCGGTGTCCTGCTGGACGCTGGCTTCAGCGACCGAGATGCAGCATGGTCGGCGTACCACTTCAACAATCTGGTAACTGAGGCCGTGGCCGACGAGGTGCGACTAGCCTCCTCCGCGGCGCAAGCAGGCCGAACGCGTGAGCAGCTGCTGGCCGAGGGGCGCGCGCAATTGCGAGGGTTGCCGCGGGAGCAGTTCCCGAGCCTGGTGCGGCTCGCCGATGACCTCGCCGCCGACGACGCCGAAGCACTCTTCGACTTCGGCGTGCGTTTGATCCTGAGCGGGATGGCGGGGCTGCGCGCTCTACATCCTTAAGAAAAGAGCACGTTTTTAGAAAATTTGCGTCTCAGCGTTCCCGCGCTCGCTCCAGTCCGCTCGGGCGCCGCTGGTCGCGTCGCTCGGACGCCCTTCGGGCTGCTCCCTGCGCTCCCGCTTGGCACACCCTTCGTATCTGCGCATGCGTGCCGCTGTGCGGGAGGGAAGCCAGGGAACTTGCTCCGTGGTGGGGCAGCTGTCGCATTGCGCGCGGCTTGCACGCTTGTGGCGAGCAGCAGCCAGTCGTCGCCTAAGCTCGCCCTCACCCTGGCCCTCTCCCAGACGGAGAGGGAACAAGCAGTGCCTGCCAGCGGAGCATCACGCTTACAGTCCGACCCTGGGTGCCCACCTGCCCAGCGGCATAGAGGCACGGATACGAAGGGTATGCCGAGCGGGAGCGCAGGGAGCAGCCCGAAGGGCGTCCGGGCGACGCGACCAGCGGCGCCCGAGCGGACCGAAGCGAGCGCGGGAACGCTGAGACACAAATTTCCTAAAGATGTAGAGCGGCGGACTTGACGTAGCGGGACAGGCCGCTTATTGTCCCGCGGAACTGCCGGCAGTCGGGCGGGCCAGGCGGCAGCAGTGGGAAAGAGGGGAGCTCCCGAGTGGTAGCGGCGGCCGAGAGACAAGCGCCCGACACGCCCCGACACAACCTGCCCGCGCGGGCCACGCCGCTCATCGGCCGCGACGCGGCTCTGACGCTCGCCTGCGAGCGCATTTCGGCCCCCGACATACGCCTGCTCACGTTTACTGGCCCGGGCGGCACGGGCAAGACCCGTCTGGCAATCGAAGTCGCGGCGGCGGTCATCGAGGCGTTCGAGCACGGCGTCTGGCTGGTCGACCTCAGCCCGGTCTGCGATGTGCGCCTCGTCCCGTCGGTCCTGGCGCGCGCGCTGGGCATCGACACCAGTGATGCCTACGTCCTCGACGTCCTGGCGCACGAGCTTGCCGACAGCCAGCGCCTGCTGGTCCTCGACAATTTCGAGCAGGTGCTTTCGGCGGGCGCAGACATCGCCACGCTGCTGGCGGCCTGCCCGGGCTTGAAGGTGCTGGTCACCAGTAGGGCACCACTCGAGGTGGCCTGGGAGCACGTGTTCCCCGTGCCGCCATTGGCCCTACCAGACGCGGTTGAGCTCTTCGTCGACCGAGCCCGCGCCGCGCGCGGCGATTTCGTCCTCGATCCCGACAACACCGCCGCGGTCGCCGAGATCTGCACTCGCGTGGACGGTCTGCCACTGGCTATTGAGCTGGCCGCGGCGCGCTCCCGACTGCTCCCGCCGGGTGCGCTGCTCAATCGTTTGCAGCGCCGCCTCGACGTCTTGCGCACCAGCCGCCCGGACGGTCCGGCGCGGCACCACACGATGGCGGGCACGATCGACTGGAGCTACGCCCTGCTGCCACCCGAGGAGCGTGCGCTGTTCCGCCGACTCGGCGTGTTCGTCGGCGGCTGCGGACTGGACGCGGTGGACGCGATGTCGCCGGGTATCGACGTCCTCGAGGCGCTCGGCTCGCTGGTCAACAAGAGCCTGTTACGGGTCGACGTCGTGGGCGGCGAGGCGCGCTATCGCATGCTGGAGACGCTACGCGAATACGCGCTCGCGCGGCTGCACGAGGCGGACGAAGAGGTTTTTGCCCACGCCGCGCAGGCGCGCCACCTCCGCGCCATCGTGGAGCAGGCTGAACCGGAGCTCCGCGGGGCGCACCAGTCGGAGTGGCTCGATCGGCTCGAGCGCGAGCACGACAACTTGCGCACCGCCCTCGCCTGGGCGATCCAGAACGACCTCGAAACGGCGCTGCGGTTGAGCGGGTCGCTGTGGCGCTTCTGGTTCACACGTGGGTACATGCTCGAAGGGCAGGAGACGCTGGAGGCGGTGCTGGAGCGCGGCGCCGAGGCGACCGGTGTGTCGCTGATGGTCCGCGCCAGGGCGTTGACCGCGGCCGGCGAGATGGCCTGGGGTCGCGGCGACATCGAGCGTGCCGCTCGACACCACCGTGCGAGTCTGCTGCTGCGGCGCGAGCTGGGCGACCTCGAAGGTGTCGCACAGGCGCTCCACAAGCTGGGCAATCTGGCGATCGAACGCAGTGAGCTGGCCGAGGCGCACACGCTGCACGATGAGGCGCTCGAGATCCGCCGCAGGCTGGGCGACGACCGCGACGTGTCGCTCTCGCTCAAGAACCTCGGTCGTCTGGCAGTGGCGCAGGGCCACTTCGCGGTAGCGCGCGAGCTGCTCGAAGAAAGCCTCGCGCTCGCCAACCGAGTAGGTGGCAATCTGACGCTGGCCGGCCCATTGCGCGAGCTCGGTGATCTTGCGCTACAGCTGGGCGACGTCGACTGCGCGGCGGAGCGGTACGCCGAGTGCCTGCGCCTGGCGTGCGAGATCGGCGCACAGATTACGATCGCTCGCGGCATCGAGACAGCGGCGATGGTTTTGTCCGCACGCGGAGATCTGTCCATGGCCGCGCAGCTCATCGGTGCCGCGGAGACGATTCGTGACGCCATCCGCTCGCCGCGGGTGCCGACGGAAACGGCGCCCCTGGAGCCGGCCATCGCGGCGGGCCGCGCTCAGCTCGGCGAGGCGCGGTTCCAGCGTACGCACGACGCTGGCCGCGACTGGACCTTGCAGCAGGCGATTGACGCTTCCTTCGCCGCCCTGCGGCCGGCTTCAGCGGCAGCCGCGGCTCCAGCGGTGGAGCGGCCGGCTGGCTTGAGCGCCCGCGAGCTGGAGGTCGTCGAGCTGATCGCCGGTGGGCTGACCAACCGCCAGATCGCCGATCGGCTGATCATCTCCGAGCGGACCGCGCACGCGCACGTGCGTAACATCCTGGACAAGCTCGGCCTGCCCTCGCGCGTGGCAGTCGCGACCTGGGCCGCGGAGTCTGGCATCAAGCACGCCGAGTAGGCAGCGCGAATAGGCATAGCAGGTAGGCATAGGTGCCGATGGCGGGGCTGCCGGACCGCCCATACCGTCCCTCGTACATATGGAGCGGGGGACCGGGCAAATGTCCACACAACTGGCCGAGCTCGAGTCGTTGTACGAGGCCTATCACCGCCAGGCGATCGGCGTCGCCGTTCGGCTACTGGGCAGCATGGATGACGCGGAAGACGTGGTCCAGGACGCGTTTCTGGCGGTGTGGCGGTCGCTCGACAGCTACGATCCCGCGCGCGGCACCGTTCGCACGTGGCTGCTCAGCATCGTGCGCAATCGAGCGCTGGATGTGCTGCGCAGTCGTCGCGCACATCCGATGACCGCGCTCAACGAAGAAGCGTCGTTCGCCGACACGACTGATGTCGCCCGCCTGGTTGAGCTGCGACTGGATGGCAGCCGCGCGTGCAGTGCCCTGGCCGAGCTCCCCCAGGCGCAGCGTAGCACGCTCGAGATGGCGTACCTGTCGGGCCTGTCGCACCAGGAGATCGCATCGCGCACTGCGGAGCCGCTGGGCACCGTCAAAGGCCGCGTACGACTGGGTCTGCACCGCCTGCGGCTGTTGCTCGAAGCACCCAACGCCGTCGCCGCCGCCCACGCCGGATGAGCCACGTGATCGAGGACGACACCGACACCGAAGGTCTGAGCATCGTGTTGCGCCACCTCGAACATACGGATCGCCGCGAGCTCGACCGCGCCGCGGCCGATTGCGCACCCGACGTGCGTATCCACGGCTTGTGCTCCGAACCGATCGGCTCCGGCGTGTGGAAGCAAGCCATGCACAGCCTGCTTACGGCGTTTCCCGACGGGCGGTTCGCGGTCGAAGACGTGCTCGCCGACGGCGATCGTGTGGCGGTGCGGCAGACGTTCCGCGGAACGCAAGAGGGCGCGTTTCTCGGCATCGCGCCCACCGGGCGGCGGGTGACGGTCGCGGCGACCGTGATGTATCGCGTCGCGGGGGCGCGAATTGCCGAGAGCTGGTGGAGCGCCGACGTCCTGGGCCTGCTACGGCAGCTGGACGCAGCGCCGGCCGCGGGTTACGGGGTAGTCAGTCGCCCAGGCAGCTAACGAACTCGTCGTGGCCGTCGCGGACCAGGACGAAGACGCCGACGCGGTGAGCGCCCGCGAGCGGCTTGGGGGTCAGCGCCAGCAGGTTGCCGCGGTCACGCGTCGGGCCGACGTTGCCCAGCGACTCGCGACTGCCACTCGCGGGTGCAAACCACACTTCGTAGGTGGCGCCCGCGGGCGCGCCGTGCAGCACAACGGCAATCTTGTCGTCGTCCGGGTTGTTCTGGCGTCCGACCAGCCGCACGCGGCCAGCGGTCAGTGTGTCGGTGCCAGCGCTGGTCGCGCTGAACCCGCTCGCATCCGCGACGCGGCACAGGCCTGCTGAGAACCGCCCCAACTGGACCCCGACGCGGGCCAGTCGCGCATCGTCGTCGTCGTTGTCGTCGTCATCGTCGTTTGGGCGCAGATCGCGGCCGCGCTGCTTGCGGACATCGTCATCGTCATCGTCATGGTCGTCGTCGTTTGCCCACGCAGGTGCGGCGTGCAGGGCGCTCAAGAGAGCGGGCGCGGCGACAGCCAGGGCGAGCCCGCGTCGAAGGAGACCGCGGCGGGTCGTGTCAGCGGAGTCTGTCGTAGCCGAATCATTCATTGATCCTGCCTCCTGGAGTGCCTAACGCCCTGCTCGCAGGGCTGGTTATGCGCTTCAGGCGACGCTGGATTACAGGTCGATTACCGGTTGCTGCGACGCGGTGCGAGTCGTCTTGAGCCAGTTCCACTCGATATGCACAGTCGCACGCCGTGCGGCGAGCCACTGGTCGAACAGCTCCGCGTAAGTGAGGCGTTTCACACTGGTCGCGGCTGGCCGGGGACCGAGTAGCCACGGCTGGTCATGTCGGACCACAGATCGCCGACGGCTTCTACCCGTTCGGCCATATTCCGTACGGTGAAGGTTTGCGGGCGGACCGTGCCGCTTTCGATCTCCTGCCAGGTACATGGCGCCGAGACGGGTGCGCCTTTTCGCGCGCGCACGGCGTACGCGGCGGCAAAGGTCGCGCTGTAGCCGTTGCGGCCGACATCCACGTAGATGCGCTTGCCGCGGTTGACCTTGTTGAACTCGAGCGTGAGATGATCCGGGTCGCGCTTGACGAGCTCGCGGGCGATTGCCTCGCTGAACGCGGCGACCTCGTCGAAACCAGCCTTGGCATCGAGCGGCAGGACGATGTGAAAGCCCTTCGAGCCAGACGTCTTGACCCACGTCTGCATCCCGAGCTCGTGCGTGTAATCGCGGACCGCCAGGGCGGCGTTCGCCAGCACCTTGGGCTCGTCTTCCGATGGATCGAGGTCGACCACCAGTACGTCAGGCTGGTACAGGTCGGGTGCGCGCGAGGTCCAGACATGCGGCGTGATGCAGTTCTGGTTGGCCATCCAGAGCAGCGAGCGGGTGTCGCACACCAGCGGGTAGTGCACCACGCCGCCCTTCTTGGGCGCCTCGGCGCGTTGCAGCCACTCAGGGAAGCCCTTCTTGACGTCCTTTTGCAGGAAGCCGCCCTCGCCGATGCCGGCTGGGAAGCGCTCCATCGTGACTGGCCGCGATTTCAGATGCGGCAGCATGAGGGGTGCGATGGCTGCGTAATACGTGGCAAGCTCACCCTTGGTAATGCCGTCGTCCGGGAACATCAGTTTGTCAGGGTGGCTGATGCCATCCGGGACTGCGCCGCTCACCCCTTGAGCTCCCGTTCGGCTTCCTCGAGCTCGGTGACCGCTACCGCGTGCTCCTTCTGCGCCTGCTCGTGCTCGCGCGTCGCGTCGCGGCTGGCCCGCTCGTGCTTGCTGAGCTCGTCTTCGAGGTCGCGCTCGCGTTTGCGCAGCCGTTCCAGCTCGGTCGTCACATCCTCGAGCTGCTGGCGCGTTTCCTCGACGGCGCGGACCCGTTGATCGAGCTCCCGCGTCGCCGCCTGGGCAGTCGCGCCCGCCTCGATGGCGGTGGCTCGCGCGGCCTCGACGCGCTCCCGCGCTCGCTGTCGGGCGCGCTCCTTCTTGTCCTCTTCCGGGTCCTTGCCGCGGATGGGCGTCGGTGCCCTGCCTGTTGACTTCTCCGCATCGCGCCGCGGGGCAGGCGCCGCGGTGGTCACGCTGCCGAAGCCGGCGTATTCGATCGGCTTGACCAGCCGACCCGTGCGCACCTGATCGGCGGCCTCGGGTTGCGCGAGCGCGGCGGCGAGGGTCTCCTGCACCTCGCGCTCCATCTCGGGGCTCATGCTGACCCCGGCCTCCTGGCCGAGTGCGCGAGCGCGACCCAGCAGCGCCGACTCGAGGGCGCGGCGCTGGGTGGTCAGGGCGCGCAAGTCCTCGCCGGACGCGCGCGCCTGCGCGCCGCTCAGGTCCGCCGACAATTCGATGAGCTGTTCCATGACCTCGTGCTGGTCGCGCCACAGCAGGTTGACCAGCCATGCGCTCTGCGTTGGTCGGCGCAGTGTGGTGAGCTCCTTCGCCAGCTCCTTCTGACCATCCGCGCGGGCCTTGCGGACGTGTTCGTCGCGCGCGGCGGCGAAGCCGTCCGGCTTCAGCGCGTACAGCTCGTCGGCGATCTGGTCCAGCTCGGTGCTCGTGGCTTCCAGACCGCGTAGCTTAACGGACTTCAGCTTTCGTCCCGAAACCGGTTGTCGATTTCCGTATGCAACACTCGTCGTTTAGACATGCAGTACGTCCTTCTGATCTGCGGCGACGAAGACCGCCTCAACAATTCGCCACACGCCGAAGAGCGCCACCAGGCATGGGGCGCGTTCAGCCAGGAGCTGGTGGCCGCGGGCAAGATCCGCGGTGGCGAGCGGCTGCGGCCCGCTGCCTCAGCCACCACAGTGCGGCTGCAGCGTGGCCAGCCGCTGCTGACCGATGGCCCGTTCGCCGAAACCAAAGAGCAACTGGGCGGCTTCTACCTGATCGAAGCCCAGGATCTGGACGAAGCGGTCGCCTGGGCTGCCAAGATGCCGCACCTGCTCGACGGTGGCTCCGTCGAAGTCCGCCCCGTGTGGGACATGTAACTCAGCCGATGTTGCGCAGCCGGGGATCGAGCGCATCGCGCAGCCCATCGCCGACCATATTGAACGCAAACACCACCAGCATGATCGCCAGCCCTGGCCCGATCGAGAGGATCGGGCGCAGGGCCAGGTACCGATAGCCGTCATAGACCATCGAGCCCCAGGCGGCGGTCGGCGGCTTGATCCCCAGCCCCAGGAACGACAGCGTGGCCTCGATCAAGATCGCCAGCCCGATCACCAGCGTGACCTGCACGATGAGTGGCGAGACACAGTTCGGCAGAATGTGCCGGAACATCAGCGCCACGTGGTTGGCCCCGATCGACCGCGCGGCGGTCACGTACTCGTTCTGCTTTGCCGCGAGCACCTGACCCGCCATCAACCGTACATAGCCCGGCATCAGCGCCAGCGCGACCGCGATCAGCACGCCGTTCACGCCTGAGCCCAGCAACGTCGAGAGCACCAGCGCGACCAGCAAGCCGGGGACGGCCATCATCGCGTCGGTGAAGCGCATGATCACGGTATTGATCCAGCCGCCGAAGAAGGCAGCGATCAAGCCGAGCACGGTGCCAACGGTCGCGGCGGCCGCGACTGTGCCGATGCCAATCAACAGCGCGATCCGCGAGCCGAAGATGATGCGGCTGAGTGTGTCGCGGCCGAGGGTGTCGGTGCCCAGCCAGTGGTCCGGTCCAACATCCTGGAGCACCTGGCTGAGGTTCTGCTCGTACGGATCGTAGGGCGCGATCCACGGCGCGAACGCCGCCGCGACCAGCACGATCAGGATCGACGCCGCGCCGAACACCACCACTGGTCGGTTGAAGAACACGCGGATGAAGCGCCGCGCGGCGCCCGTGCGCGGCACGTGCTGGGTCGAGCTCAGCGCGATGTGGGCAACGGTGGTGGCCATGCGTGCTTACGTGTACTGAATGCGCGGGTCGAGCCAGCCATAGATCAGGTCGACGCACAGATTGCCCAGCACCACCGCCACCGCTACGACCATGATCACGCCCTGGACCACGGCGTAGTCCTGCGACAGCATCCCGTCCACGAGCAGCCGCGACATGCCCGGGATCACGAACACGGTCTCGACCACGACGGAGCCGGCGATGACGTTGCGGAAGATCTCGCCCTGCAGCGTCGCGACCGGCATGAGCGCGTTTTTGAGCACGTGGCGGAAGATCGTGGTCTGCTCGTTGAGTCCCTTGGCGCGGGCGGTTCGCACGTAGTCGAGCTGCAGCACTTCGAGGACGCTCGAGCGGGTTTGTCTGGCCGCCGCGGCGACCGGAAACACCGACAGCACGAGCACGGGCAGCAGGCTCTGCTGCAGGCTCGTGCCGAAGTCCGTCAACGGCGAGGTGTAGCCGTAGACGGGCAGGAGCCCGAGCTTGAGCCCGAAGACGTAGATCAGGATGATGGCGACCCAGAAGCTCGGCGCGGTGATGCCGATGGTGGCGGCCACGGTCAGCAGGGTGTCCAGCCAAGTGCCCCGTTTGACGGCCGAAACGGCTCCGATGATCGGGCCGATGATGAGCCCAACCAGGAGTGCGGTGATCCCCAGCGACATGCTGATCGGCAGCCGGCGCAGGATCTCGTCGGTGACGCTGTAGTGGAAGAGGATGGATCGGCCGAGATCACCCTGCGCGACGTGTGTGATCCAGTCGACGTACTGGAATGGCAGCGGCTTATCGAGTCCGTAGTCGTGGCGGAGCTTGGCGATTTGCTCCGCCGAGGCGGCGAGCATGTCGCCCGAGGTCACGAACATCAGCACGGGATCGCCGGGCAGCAGGCGCATCACGGCGAAGATGAGGATGCTCACCAGCAGCACCACGAGGGCCGCATGGACAAGCCGCCGCGCAATATACGCACTCACCCGGCCTTCGATCCTACCCTGCTCGGTCTTTAGGAAATTTACGTTCGGGAGGTGCCGCGCTCGCTCCAGTCCGCGCTCCGACTTTTGGAAATTTGCGTGTCAGCCCTGCCGCGCTCGCTTCGGTCCGCTCGGGCGCCGCTGGTCGCGTCGCCCGGACGCCCTTCGGGCTGCTCCCTTCGCTCCCGCTCGGCACACCTTTCTCAGCCGCATTGCGTTGGCGCTGGGTAGGAGGCAAGCCAGGGAACTTGCTCCGTGGTGCGGTCGGCCGTCGCAGCACGCGTTGCTTGCACGCTTGGGGTTGGCGCCCACCAGGCGTTGCTCGGCACGCAGCCAACAGCTAGTCAGGGCCTCTGGCTCGCCCTCACCCTAGCCCTCTCCCAGAGGGAGAGGGGACAAGCAGTGCCTGCCAGCGGAGCATCACGCTTACAGTCCGACCCTGGGTGCCCTCCCGCCCAGCGGCACGCACGCGCTAGTGTGAAGGGTGTGCCGAGCGGGAGCGAAGGGAGCAGCCCGAAGGGCGTCCGGGCGACGCGGCCAGCGGCGCCCGAGCGGACTGGAGCGAGCGCGGGAACCCCCAAACGCAGATTTCTTAAGGAGGGAGAGTTACTTCGCGAGCCAGGCTTTCTCGGGCGTCGAGATAGTCCCAGCGGACCATTCGTTGTAGCCGCTGTCGCGGACGTTGGACTGCAGGATGTACATCTCGTTGACGTAATAGACGGGGATCACCGTCAGGTCGTCGGTGAGCATCTTCGTCATAGCCGTCCCTTTGTACGACGTTTCCGGGTACGACGTTTTTTGGAAATTTGCGTTAGCGCCGTACCGCGCTCGCTCCAGTCCGCTCGGGCGCCGCTGGTCGCGTCGCCCGGACGCCCTTCGGGCTGCTC
>WNGF01008248.1_pt1 | contig 12970 bp, 13 predicted proteins | sample 5400641 | NCBI WGS metagenome assembly WNGF01 (sample SAMN13153371, study PRJNA577476) | soil metagenome | isolation source: 80 cm soil or saprolite under grassland replicate 2 | place: USA:California | collected 2016-06-15
GGTCACGCGGGATACGCTAGCGCCGCATGGATCTTGGGCTGCGCGACCGTGTGTGCGTCATCACCGGCTCGACCGGAGGGATCGGCTTGGAAACGGCCCGTCTTCTCGTCTCGGAAGGCGCGCGGGTGGTCACTTCCGGAAGGAGCGAGCCGGCTCCCGCCGTCGGCGAGGACCTGCACGTGCCCGGGGACCTTGCGCGTCCGGGGGAGCCTGAGCGCTTGATCGAGGTGACGGTGAAGGAGCTCGGCGGCCTCGACTGCCTCGTCAACAACGTGGGGATCGCGCGCCAGGCGAAGTTCGAGGAGCTGCCGGACGAGGAGTGGGACGAGTACTGGCAGCTGAACGTGATGAGCTACATCCGGGCAATCCGCGCTGCGCTTCCCGCGTTTCGGGCCCGGGGCGGAGGGGCGATCGTCAACGTCTCCTCGACCGCAGGAAAGCGACCCTCCACCGGCATGCCCCACTATTCGGTGACGAAGGCGGCCGTGCTCTCACTCTCCCGGCTCGTGGCCGATCTCTACGCATCCGAAGGCATTCGCTGCAACGCGGTCGCGCCCGGGCCGACCGCGACGGAAGCGTGGCTGGAGGAGGGTGGGCTGGCGGACCAGCAGCAGGGAAGCCGGGAGGAAGTGCTGGCCAAGGTGGGCGCCGCGAGGCCGCTGGGGCGACTCGCCGAGCCCGAGGAGATCGCCGCGGTCATCGCGTTTCTGTGCTCGCCACGCGCCTCCTACGTGACGGGCGCCGCGTGGAGCGCGGACGGCGGCACCGTCCCGATCATCATCTAGTTTGGGAGCCATGCAGGAAGTCGCAGGACGAGTGGCCGACGCCTTCGAGACACGCGTGCGCGAGCACGAAGAGCAGGCGCTCTCTCCGCTTGCCGTGCACTCGTACAAGACCCGCGGACGGGTCCACGAGGAGTCGCCGTGCCGTCTGCGCACGCCGTTCCAGCGTGACCGCGACCGCATCGTCCACACGAAAGCGTTTCGGCGCCTCATGCACAAGACCCAGGTCTTCATCGCTCCCGAGGGCGACCACTACCGGACCCGGCTCACGCACACTCTCGAGACGACCGGGATCTCCCGCGGCGTCGCCCGCGCACTGCGCCTGAACGAGGATCTCGTCGAGGCGATCGGCCTCGGGCACGATCTCGGCCACCCCCCTTTCGGCCACGCCGGCGAGGAGGCGCTCGACGCCGTTCTCCAGGAGCGGTTCGGTCGCCGCTTCCGCCACAACGAGCACTCGCTCCGTGTCGTCGACGTGCTCGAGCGCGACGGGCGCGGCCTGAACCTCACTGAAGAGGTACGGGACGGCATCCTCAACCACACCGGCCCCGACGATCCGTTCACTCTCGAGGGGAGGATCGTGCGGCTCGTCGACCGGGTCGCCTACATCAACCACGACATCGACGATGCAGTCCGCGCGGGCGTCCTCTCCGAGGACGAGCTGCCGCGAGAGGAGATCGAGATCCTGGGGCCGACCGGCTCGCGGCGGATCGACCGGCTCGTCCACGACCTCGTCGAGACCTCCGAGGAAGCGGGCGACATCCGTCAGAGCGACGAGGTGGGCGAGGCGATGCTCTCGCTGCGGAAGTTCATGTTCGAGCGGGTCTATCTCGGGCCGAGCGCGCCGACCGAGCACAGACGCGCGAATGCCGCCGTGCGGGTGATCTTCGAATATCTGATCGAGCGCGGCGAGTCCCCAGAGGAGGCCACCGACTACGTCGCCGGCATGACCGATCGCTTCGCCCTCGCCTTCGCCGCCGAGCTGTAGGCTCGTCGCGATGGCCCGCATCAAGGATTCGTCGGTCGAAGAGGTTCGCTCCGCGGCCGACATGGTGGAGGTCGTCGGCGCGCGGACGCAGCTGCGGAAGGTCGGCGCGCGCTTTACCGGCCGCTGCCCCTTTCACGAAGAGCGAACGCCCAGCTTCTCGGTCAACCCGCAGGACAAGCTCTACTACTGCTTCGGCTGCGGCACCGGCGGAGACGTGATCACGTTCGTCCGGGAAAGCGAAGGCCTCGACTTCGCCGGGGCCGTCGAGTGGCTGGCCGACCGCTTCCGCGTCCCGCTCGAGTACGAGGAGTCCTCTCCGGCTGCCGACGCGGACCGGCAGCGCCGCGAGCGCCTGGTGAGCCTTCTCGAGCGCGCGACAGCCTTCTACGAGCGCTATCTATGGGAGAAAGACGAAGGCGCAACGGCCCGAGGGCACCTCGCGGAGCGCGGGCTCGGCGAGGAGGTCTGCCGGCTGTTCCGGCTCGGGTTCGCCCCGGGCGGGACGACGCTGTCCAAGGGAGCGCTATCCGAGGGCTACACGCGGGACGAGTTGCGTGCCGCCGGGCTCGTCAATCAGCGCGGGAACGACTACTTCAACGGGCGGCTGCTGTTTCCGCTCGCCGACGCGCGAGGCAAGGTCCGTGGCTTCCAGGCCCGCAAGTTGCGCGAGGACGACCCCATGCGGGCGAAGTACGTCAACTCGCCCGAGGGCGAGCTGTTCCGGAAAGGCGACCTCCTGTACGGAATCGACCACGCGCGGCGCGCGATCGCAAAGCAGGACCGTGCGCTCGTCGTCGAGGGGAACACCGACGTGCTCGCGCTTCGCCAGGCCGGATTCGAGCCGGTCGTTGCGTCCATGGGGACGGCGCTGACCGAGCGTCAGCTGCGCGAGCTCTCGCGGCTCACGCGCAAGCTCTATCTCTGCTTCGACTCGGACGTGGCCGGGCAGGAGGCTACGTTGCGCGGGATGAAGCTCGCCGGCAAGGATTTCGAGGTTCTCGTGGTTCCCCTGCCGCCGGGGCTCGATCCGGCCGATGCGCCTGAGGACTTCGGGCAGCGGCTTAGCGGGGCCGTTCCGCTCGTTCGCTATTGGATCGAGGCCGAGGTGGACCGGGCGGGGGAGGACAAAGGGGCGGCGTACAAGCAGGGACAGGAGATCCTGGGCGAGTTTCCCGATTCGCCCGAGCGCCAGGAAGCAGCGCGCTTCCTCGCCGACCGGCTCGGCCTCTCACGGGATCTTCAGGCCGGTCTCGCACCCGGAGCTCGCGCCTCGACCGGAACCGTCTCGCCACGGGTTCTCGAGGCCGGCGACCGTCGCGAGCGGGACGCGTTGGCCGCGTGCGTGGCGTATCCCGAGCTGGTCGAAGTGCTCTCCGAGCTGACGCCCGAACATCTCGACTCCGAGCTGCACCGTAGTTTGCGTGCGCATCTGGTCGAGGGCACTCCGGCCGGGCCGGAGCTGTTGCGGCTGCTCGCCGAGCTCGACGCCCGCGCGGCGGCGGAGGGAATCGACCTGGAGACGGGCAAGCAGCTGCTCCTGCGCCTGCGTGAGCGGGCGCTCGAGCGAGAGCTTCAGGAGGCCGATTTCGACAAGACGAAGGAGCTCCAGGCGGCGCTCGCCAAGGTTCGCGACGCGGTCCGAGAATTTGCCTGACCCCGGCTACAATTCGCCCCGGCAACCGCTCTCGCCGGCGGTTGACATTCCCCGGTAGCTCAATTGGCAGAGCATCCGGCTGTTAACCGGAGGGTTGTTGGTTCGAGTCCAACCCGGGGAGCTCGGCGCGGAGGAACCCATGGTTCCCCCGCGGGCCCCCTCCTTTACAGCTTCCTTGCCCAAGCTCGACGCAGGCTGCGCTCGGGCAAAGCCCGGCTCCGCCCTCGTCGCGCGCTTCGGGTTCCTAGTCGGGGAGCTGTCCTCGTCGCGGTCGCAGCACTCACCGCCGGCTGCGGAGGACACGGAGGCGGCCTCCGTGTGAGCGTGACGCCTTCGTCAGCGCTTGTGGACGCGCCTTTTGACGTCCACGTTTCCGGGGCGAAGCCGGGTACGCCTGTGACCCTCGAGGTGAGCGGGGCCCGCTCGCATCTCGGCAAGGTGTGGCGCAGCTCACGGGTTGTTCGCACAGACCGGAACGGCGAAGCCGATCTGCGCGACGAGTATCTGCTCGCCGAGTTGCGGCCGGTGGGGAAGGCGGTGAGTGACGATTACCTGCCCTGGACACAGAGCCTCACGATTACGGCGCGCGCGGGCGCCGCGACCGCGACCGCACGTGCCACCCGCTTGCGTACCTTTCCGTCGGTTTCGTTCCAGGCCGACCGGCCGGCGCGTACCGGCTTCTACGGCGACTGGTACGTGCCCCGAAATCGACGGCCATGGTTCCGACCGGACCGACCGGCGATCCTGCTGCTCGGCGGCTCGAACGGTGGTGCCCCGAGCGTGCTCGGATCACTTTTGGCGGCGCACGGGTTTCCAACGCTCGCACTCGCGTATTTCCGTGAGCCGGGGTTGCCTCAGGAGCTGAAGCGAATCCCGCTCGAGTACTTCCAAAGGGCGCTTGAGTGGATGGCGGCGCAACCCGAGGTCGATCCCAAGCGGATCGTCACCTTCGGAATCTCGCGCGGAGGTGAACTTTCCCTGCTCCTCGCGAGCACCTACCCCGACCTGGTCCACGGCGCCGTCGGATATGTCTCCTCGAACTGGGCAAACCCGTCAGTGACGGGTTCCAGTGCGGCGTGGACGCTCAAGGGAAAGGAAGTCCTCGGGCCTATTCCCGTTGAGCGGATACGCGGGCCTGTGTTTGTGGTCGGAGCCGGGAAGGACGCTCTGTGGCCGTCCGCGTTCAACGTCCGGTCGATTCTCGAGGACATGCAGGCTGCAGGTCGCAATGACGTGACCGCGCTCCTCTATGGGCGCGCCGGCCACCGCGTCGGAAGCGTGGTTCCGAACCAGCCGGAGCTGTCCACGAAGGTGAACTCGATCTACGGGCAGGTCGACATGGGCGGTTCGCCGGCGGCTGACGAAGCCGCGCGCGAGGACTCCTGGCCAAAGCTGCTGCGCTTCCTCGGCCACCTGTAGCCCTCCGGCGTGTTTCAATCTCCTTGTGCTCCTGCGAGAGGTCGAATACACGCGCCCCGCGAGCGTCGCCGAGGCGCTCGAGCTCCTGTCCGGCCACGACAACGCGCGGGCGCTCGCCGGCGGCCAGACCCTGCTGAACGTCATGAAGGCGCGCGCAGCCTCGCCCGACGTCCTCGTCGACCTGGCCGAGCTGGAGGAGCTGACGACCATCTCCGAGCGTTCCGACGGCGGCCTCGACGTGGGACCGATGGCGACGCTCTCGCAGCTCGTCTCGTCCGATGAGGTCGCGCACGCCAGGCCGATCCTCGCCGAGGTCGCGTCGCAGATCGCCGACGTACAGGTGCGGAACCGCGGGACGATCGGCGGCAACGTCTGCTCGAACGACCCGACCAACCACTTTCCGCCGCTGATGGCCTCGATCGGAGCGTCGATGACGATCGCCTCGCAGAGCGGCGAGCGGGCGGTCCCGGCCGAGGAGTTCTTCCTGGGCGTCTACATGACGGCGGTGTCGCCGGGCGAGCTGCTGACGAAGATCTCGATCCCGCCGGCCGGGGGCTCGGGGGACGGATTCGCCTCCGTGACCATCGGTCGCGAGGGCACCGGGATCGTCAACGTCGCCGCCACCGTCAATGGGGAGGCCCGTATTGCGATCGGCTGCGTCGCAGCGGTGCCGGTCCTCGTCACCACGGCCCCTGGGGAGGAAAGCGTGCGCAAGGCGGTTCAGGACGCCGCGCTCGATCCTCCCTCCGACGTGCACGCCTCGGCCGAGTACCGGCGGCACCTGGCAGAGGTGCTCGCGCTGCGGGCGATCGGACAGGCCCTGGTATGAACGAAAAAAGGATTAAGGTCGAGGTGAACGGCGAGCTCTACGAGCGCGAAGTCGAGACGCGCCGCCTGCTCGTCCATTTCCTCCGCGACGACCTCGAGCTGACGGGCACGCACGTGGGCTGCGACACCGGCAACTGCGGCGCGTGCACCGTCCTCTACAACGGCGATCTGATCAAGAGCTGCATGATGCTCGCCGTCCAGGCCGACGGAGCCTCGATCGAGACGGTGGAGGGCCTGTCGGCGGACGGCGAGCTCAGTCCCCTTCAGCAGGCCTTCAGTAATGCGCACGCGCTCCAGTGCGGTTACTGCACTCCGGGGATGCTGATGAGCGCGAAGTACCTCCTCGCCTCGAACCCCCAGCCGACAGAGGACGAGATCCGCAAGGCGATCCAGGGAAACATCTGCCGCTGCACGGGCTACGTCAACATCGTCGAGGCGATCGCCAAGGCGGCCGCCCGTGACTGAAACGATCGAAGCCCCGCTGGTCGTCGAGAAGACCGAGACCAAGCGCGGCTGGCTCGGCACCAGCATCCCCCGCAAGGAGGACAAGCGGCTCGTACAGGGCCAGGGCGTCTTCTTCGACGACGTCCGGCGGCACGGGATGGGCTACGTCCACTTCGTGCGCTCCCCGTACGCGCACGCGAAGATCAAGAGCATCGACGTCTCGAAGGCGCTCGAGCTCGAGGGCGTCTACGGGACGCTCACCGGCGACGAGGTCGCGATCCTCACCGATCCGTTCTTCGAGCTCTCGGTCGCGCCCGGGTCCGAGATCAAGGACTACGCGCTTGCGGTCGGGAGGGTGCGGCACATGGGCGAGCCCGTGGCCGCCGTCTGCGCTTCGAGCCGCGAGCTGGCGCGCGACGCGGCCGAGCTGGTCGAGGTCGAGTACGAGCCGTTGGAGGTGCTCGTGGACGGCGAGAGGGCGCTCGAGGACGGTGCGCCGATCCTGCACGAGGATGCCGGGTCGAACGTCGTCTGGTCGGGAGTCTTCGACTGGGGCGAGTACGAGTCGGCGCTGGCCGAGGCGGACCATGTCGTCCGCATCGAGCGCCTGCACTTCGACCGCTTCTCCTCGACCCCGCTCGAGTGCTCCGGAGCGGTCGTCGAGTTCGAGCGGGCAACGGAGCAGTGGACGATCTTCTGCAACCACCAGATGCCGGGTGTGGGCGCGATCTGGATGGGGCCGGCGCTGCGCGTCGGGCTGGACAAGCTCCGCTTCGTCACCCACGACATCGGGGGCGGGTTCGGCAACAAGATCTGCCTCCATCCGCAGCTCACCGCCTGCTGCCTGCTCGCGCGGAAGCTGAAGAGGCCGGTTCAGTGGACGGAGTGGCGCACCGATCAGCACATGGCCAACTCGCACGGGAACGAGCGCACGTTCCTCGAGATCGAAGTGCCTGTGAAGGCAGACGGGACGATGCTCGGGTTCAACGCGAAGGCGATCGACGACTGCGGTGCCTTTCCGCGCTACGAGCCGCTCGGCTGCATCATCTGGGCCCAGGTGACGCCGGGGCTCTACCGCTGGCGCCACATCCGGGTCGACTTCACCCAGGTCTGCACGAACAAGTCGCCCGTGGGCCCGAACCGGGGCTACTCGCGGATGCAGCACCTCTGGCTCACCGAGCGGATCGTCGACATCGTGGCGCACCAGCTCGGGCTCGATCCGGTCGACGTGCGCAAGCGCAACTACGTCAAGACCGAGGAGATGCCCTACGAGACGCCGAACGGCTGCGTCTACGACTCGGGCGACTACACGCGCTGCCTGGACATGGCACTCGACCTGGTCGGCTACGACGGGATCGAGAAGCGGAAGCGCGACGCCGAGAGCCGCGGGAAGCTCCTCGGTGTGGGAATCGGCTCGACGCTCGACTCGGGGACGAACAACTTCGGGCAGTCACAGCTCCTGAACCCCGATCTGCAGTTCTCGGGCAACAACGAGGTGGCGACGATCAAGCTCGACCTCTTCGGCGAGATCGTGCTCACGCTCGGCACCGTTCCGCAGGGCCAGGGCCACGAGACGGTCGCTGCGCAGCTGGCCGCCGAGATCCTCGGCGTGACCCCCGACGACATCAACGTCCGCCCGGGGCACGACTCTCACTGGAACAGCCATGCCGGCTTTTCCGGAACGTACGCAAGCCAGTTCGCCGTGACCGGGCTGGGCGCCGTCAAGGGGGCGACCGAGCTGCTGGCCGACCAGGTCAAGCGGCTCGCCGCGGTGATTCTGGGGGCCGGGGGGCCGGACGAGATCGAGCTCGAGGGCGGCTTCGCAAAGAGGAAAGACAACCCAGAGGCTGCTCTTCCCTTCATGGCCTGCGGAGCGATCATCAACGCGAACAACGCCGGGCTTCCTCCCGAGCTCGACGACGTCACTCTCAACTGCCGCTACGTCTTCCGGCCGCGCTTCGACGTCCCGGACAAGGAGCGCAAGTTCGGCAACTTGACGCTCACGTACGCAACGCAGATCCACGTCTGCGTAGTCGAGGTGGACAAGGAGACCGGCGTCACCGAGATCGTCGACTACGCTGCAGTCGACGATTGCGGTGTCCGCATCCATCCGCAGATCGTCGAAGGACAGGTGCACGGCGCGACGGCGCAGGCTCTCGGCGCGGCGCTGCACGAGACCTTCACCTATGACGAGGAAGGCAACCTCTTGACGGCCAACTTCTACGACTACCACGTGCCGCACGCGCTCGACATGCCGCCGCTGAAGACGGGCTCGATCGAGTCGCCCTCGCCGTTCACCCCTCTCGGCGCCAAAGGCATGGGGGAGGGCGGCGGTGCCGGTATCCATGCCGTTTGCGCGGCGATCCAGGACGCGCTCCGGCCCGCGGGAGGGCCGATCGTCACGGACAGCTGCAATCCCTCGCACCGCGTCTGGGAGCTGCTGCAGAACCCGGAAGCGAGCCGGGCAAGCGTTCAGGTCGAGTCAAAGTGAAGCTCATGCCTCTGGCCGTCTTCGGCTTCCGCCCGGCGAAGCCGGCCTCCGCCGAAGGCTGGCGCCGCTCGCGGCACGATGCTGCGCGCTCGGCGCTTGGCCGTACTGAGCTGTACTGCCCGGCGCGCCTCGCGCTTGCCTCCCTTGCGAGCAGCGCCCCAGAGACATGAGGCTCTCCGGCACGAAGCGCCTCGAGGGCCCCCCCGAGCTTGTCTTCGACCTCCTCAACGACCCAGCGCGGATGGCGAAGCTGATGCCCGGCGTCGAGAGCTTCGAGGTATCCGACGACACGCACTGGAAGGCAAAGGTCAAGGTTCCGCTCGGCCTGGGAGCGCTGCCTCTGTCGTTCAGCTTCGAGAAGCTCGAGCAGCGCCGGCCCGGCTACGCACGGCTGCGCGCCCAGGGAGACGGCGTGGGGGCGATCGTCAAGATGGAGACGCAGTTCAACCTCAAGCCGGCCGAGGGTGGAACCGAGATGGGCTGGGAGGCCGACGTCTCGATCGCCGGCCCGGTTGGAAGCATGGGACAGCGCGTGCTGCAACCGATCGTCAACCAGCAGGTCGCAAACGTGCTGACCGCGCTCGAAGAGCAGGTGCGCGAAGCGGGCGCCGACTCATCCGCCTGACAACATTTCGCCGTTGCTGGGCGTCCAACGGGTGAGGGGAGCATGCTGACTCGACGGGTCATCCTTTTGGCTGCCGCTGCGCTGGTCGCGCTCGGGATCGGCGCCGCGCGCGCGGCTCACCACGGGCCGAACGAGGCCGGCGACTCGCGTCCGAACGTCGTCGTGATCGAGACCGACGACCAAACCCTCGAGGAGATGCGGGTGCTGAAGAAGACGCAGGCGCTGCTCGGCCACCAAGGCGTGACCTTCGACAACAGCTTCGTCAGCCTTTCGCTCTGCTGTCCCTCGCGGGCGACCTTCCTCACGGGCCAATACGCACACAATCACGGCGTCATATCGAACGACGCTCCTCTCGGCGGCTACCAGAAGCTCGATCACACGAGGACGCTGCCCGTCTGGCTTCACAAGGCGGGCTACCGAACTTCCTTCGTCGGCAAGTACCTCAACGGATACCGGAGGAAGCAGAACGAAATCCCGCCGGGCTGGGACGACTGGCATGCCGCGATCAGCCTCTCCTACTTCGCCTACAAGATGAACGACAACGGAAGGGTGAATTGGTACGGGAGCAGGCCGGTCGATTACCAGACGGACGTCTTCACTCTGAAGGCCAGGACCGAGATCCGCGACCTCGCCGGCCGGCGCCCGTTCTTCCTGTGGGTCTCGTACTTCGCGCCGCACGTGGGTGGCCCGCACGAGTACGACGACCCGCCCGGATTCGGGACGACGCACCCGGCCCCGAAGTACCAGAACGCCTTCACGGACGAGCACCTGCCCACGCCGCCGTCGTTCAACGAGGTCGATGTTTCCGACAAGCCGGTTGCGATTCAGAGCCGGGCCTCACTCACTCAAGACAGGATCGCGGCGATGCGGGAGGCGTATCAGCAGGAGCTCGAGGCGCTGCTTTCGGTCGACGATGGGGTCGAAAAGATCGTGGAGGAGCTCCGCCTGGACGGCGAGCTCGACAACACGGTCATCATCTTCACGAACGACAACGGGTACTTCCACGGCGAGCACCGCATCCCCTCTGGAAAGGTCTTGCCGTACGAGCAGTCGATCCGCGTCCCTCTCCTTATCCGGGGCCCAGGCGTGCCCGACGGAATACACCTGAAGCAACTCGCCTCGAACGTCGATCTGGCGCCCACGATTCTCGACTTTGCCCACGGGAAGCCCGTCGGGCGCGTCCTGGACGGCCGGTCGCTGCGTCCGCTCTTCCGCGATCCAACCTCGGCCTGGGACGACGCTGTTCTACTCGAGCGACTTCCCGGAACCGCTGCCCCGGGCGCCGCGGGGGATCAACCCTTCGCCGGTGTGCGCACGCGTCGCTATCTGTACGCGGAGTACGACAACGGCGAGCGGGAGCTGTACGACCTCGCACTGGATCCGGACGAGCTTCACAGCGTGCAGGACGATCCCGCCCGCGCGGGGATCGTGGCGCAGCTGAGCGGCATGCTGTCGGAGCTTCGGCTTTGCCGCGGGGACGGGTGCCGTTCCGCCGTCGCCCCATAAACTGCCGCTCGTGACCGAGACCGAGCTCGAGCAGGCAAAGCTCGAGTGGGACACGCCACTTTTCCTCACCGCGCTGGCCCAGTTCGACCAGGCGCTGCCGCACGCCGAGGTACCGGACAAGGTCGCCGAGCGGCTCCGCTACCCGGAGCGCGCGACGATGGTCAGTGTCCCGATCCGTCTCGACAGCGGCGACTGGCGCGTCTTTCCCGCATACCGCGTCCAGCACTCGAGCGTGCTGGGGCCGACAAAGGGAGGCGTCCGCTACGACCCGCACGTCAATCTGGGCGAATGCGCCGCTCTGGCCATGTGGATGACCTGGAAGTGCGCGCTCCTTCGGCTGCCCTACGGCGGTGCAAAGGGCGGCATCCGCTGCAACCCGAGGGAGCTCTCCCAGGACGAGCTCGAGCGGCTCACCCGCCGGTACACGTCCGAGATGATGCCGGTGCTCGGTCCGCAGGAGGACATCCCCGCCCCCGACATGGCCACTGACGAGCAGACGATGGCCTGGATGATGGACACCTACTCGATGCAGAAGGGGTACGCGGTGCCGGAGATCGTGACCGGCAAGCCGATCTCGATCGGTGGCTCCGTGTTCCGGAGCGAGGCGACCGGGGCAGGCGTCGTGATGGTGATCGAGCAAGCCTGCAAGCGGCTCGGGACTCCGCTGCAGGGACAGCGCTGCGTCGTGCAGGGCTTTGGCAAGGTGGGTGCGGTCGCCGCCGACGCGCTCGCGGAACGGGGAGCTATCGTGGTCGCGGTCTCCGATGTCTCGGGAGCCGTGCACGTGGAGGACGGCCTCGATCTCGCTGAGCTCGAAAGGTGGCTCGAGCGCCACCGCCACCATCTGAGCGAGTACCGGGAGGCGGACCACCTTTCCAACGAGGAGATGCTCGAGCTGCCCTGCGACATCCTCGTCCTGGCGGCTCTGGAGGAGCAGCTCACCGCGGAGAACGCTCCCCGAGTGCAGACTGCCATGGTCGTGGAGGGAGCTAATGGACCGACGACGCTCGAGGCGGACGAGATCCTCTTCGAGCGTGGCATTCCCGTTCTGCCCGACGTGCTGGCGAACGCCGGGGGAGTGACGGTCTCGTACTTCGAGTGGGTTCAGGACCTCGGCAGGCTGTTCTGGAGCCGCGAGGAAATCCGCAGCCGTCTGCTCGAGAAGATGACCGACGCCTGCGACCGGGTTTGGGCGTTTGCTGAACAGCGCGGGCTCACGCTAAGGAGCGCGGCGCTCGTCGCGGGGATCCACGAGGTTGCAGGGGCCCTCGAGGCGCGGGGGATTTACCCATGAGTCAGGTGCGCGACGCGATGGTTCCCGACCCGGCGTCGCTGGACGTAGAGGCGACCGCCGAGGACGCCGGAAAGCTGCTCGCGCGGCCCGAGGTGCGCGCCGTGTTCGTCTGCGAAGGAGATCGCCTGCGCGGGGTTGTGACGCGCAAGACGCTCGTGCGAGAGGTCGTCGCCCGCGGTCTCGATCCGAAGACGACGGCTCTGCGGGAGATCGCGGAGGAGCCGCACTACACGATCGAGTCCGACCTCCCGCTCGACGAGGCCTTCCACTTCCTCGAAGAGCGCAGGCTGGCGGAGGACGAGCCGCCCCCCGAAGTGGAGGATGGGTTATAAACGCCCGGATGCGGCGCATACTCGCCTGCGCAACGCTCGTTCTCGCCGGGGCGTTCTTCACGGCGGGTCAGGCGGCGGCCTGGAACGGCAACACCTTCCACAGCCCGACCGGCAACATCCGCTGCCGCTACTTCCAGAACACCCCGGGAAAGAAGCTCGCGTGCATTACGCTCAACAACAACCGGCTCGTCGTCGTCACGCCCACGGGCCGGAGCTACGTGACGACCAGCTCGCGCTACTACTACCCGGCGGGTCACGTGCTGAACTACGGCGAGTACTGGCGCGTGCGGGGGCTGTACCGCTGCGACTCGCGCCAGTCCGGCGTGACCTGTCGCAGCCTGCAGACCGGGCGCGGCTTCTTCATCAGCCGCTCGAGCTACCGGCTTTTCTGATCTCGGGTCAGCAACAGGTGTAGGCGCCCGGCGGGGCGTCTCCTTCCCCCGGTTCCGGGAGGGACGCCGCCTCGAGCGCGACTCCGTGCAGAAGATCGTGCTCGCTCGCCTCAATCCCATCGAGGTCGTAGCAGCGCAGGATCTCGCGCACGATTGCGGCTCCGGCGACGATCACGGGAGCTCGTTCCGGCTCGAGGGAGGGAAGCCGGCGCCGC
>WNGF01009010.1_pt1 | contig 12969 bp, 15 predicted proteins | sample 5400641 | NCBI WGS metagenome assembly WNGF01 (sample SAMN13153371, study PRJNA577476) | soil metagenome | isolation source: 80 cm soil or saprolite under grassland replicate 2 | place: USA:California | collected 2016-06-15
TGGCTCCTTCTGAGATATTCGGATCCAAGAAGGGATCGTTTACAGGTTCGGTAGCGGATCGCCCTGGATATATTGAAGACGCTGTAAGGGGTACGTTATTTCTAGATGAGCTGGACGAGGCCGATGATAATACCCAGGCCTTACTGAAGCGGGTTGTCCAGTTTGGTACTTATAACGTTGTTGGGAGTCCTGATGAATTAAGTTGTGACGTTCGCTTTGTAGCGGCGACGAACAGAGTCTCTGGTGCAGATGGTTTTATCAAGCCGGATTTGAGGGATAGATTTTTGGAAGTAAGAGTTCCTCCGTTAAGAGATCGTAAAGGTGATATCCGGCCGTTGGCGGAGTTCTTTGCGGCCGAATACAAATACAAACTGCCGGAGCCGGTATTGGGCTATTTGGGAGGATTTGAGTGGCCCGGCAATGTCCGGCAATTGCAGAATGTAGTTGAGCGCGTTTGCGCGCTTGCCAGGTCTGAAGAGGATGTCACGTTGGCCGCGTTTGAAGCTTCGGTGAAAGAGAGTGGAGCTAACCCGGCTGTTTTTGAAATGGAAGACGGTCGTTTTTATCCGTTGGCTGTAGGTGAAACACTTAAAGACCGGCAAAATAGTCAGGATCGGTGGCATATTAAGTATGCGTTGACTTTGTTCGCGGGCAATAGAACGCATGCAGGACGGTTCTTAGGTATGACTCGTCAACATTTGAGGGAGCGTATGAAGTCGTTTGGCATCGTTGATGACAATCCTTAAGTGTCCGGTCTCCCTCTTGGATGGAGTGTTCGATTCGGTCGATGCTATGCCGCAAGGCTAAGTACTCTCTTTGCAGGAATGCAATGAAGCTCATAACCTTCATCAGTTTGGTTGTTATCCTCATGGGCATCACGGGCTGCAAGACCCAGAAACAGAGACTAGAAGAAGAAGCGCGTGCCGAAGCGACGAAGTTTTGGGAGTCCCAGGTCTTTAGCAAGTGTGGCGGAGAATATGGAGATTACTTTGGCCGGCAGGGTAACAAGATTTATGAATTTCGTAGTCCCATCGTGATTGCGTTGCTCGCTGAGGAAGAAAAGCGTCAAGGTGTTGACTGGACGGGGACGACTACTGTCTTGTCATCGGGAGTTCGAATCTTTGAGAATGGTAAATGGAGTGATTGGCAAGAACTTCACCCGGTTGCCTCGCGAACTGATGCCTCGGGCAAGAGGACCCATGCTCTAGTCGATGACGACGGTCGATGGGCCATCATCGGCAAAGACACTGGCGATGGTTGGTCTCATGTTTACTTCGCGCCCAATGAATACCACCCGATTAGCTGTAACGAAATCGAACCTCTTCCAAAATAGATTGAGATCACCTGTGAAGAAGAAAGCCCTTATCACTGCCACGATATTTACTCTCTCGCTTACTATCGTAGCAGCGGCGCAGATTCTGGCGGAGCCGGAAAACTTGGACGCTCGCGTCAACACAATGATCCAGAGGGCGAACGATCATTTTCGTAAGGGAGTATTGAACCTTAAGGCCGGGAAGGGTCAAGACGCGCGGGCAGACTTTGACGATGCCATAAATGTGATCCTTGAAGGTGGAGTTGACGTTCGGAGTAACAAGCAACTTGAAGCCTTCTACGAAGAACTCATAGCGAAGATTTATCGCGAAGAGGTGGCTCAGTCTGGGTTCCACCGCCAATCGTCTCCCGCCGTCGATCCGTTCTCAAAACTATTGTTGACTGATGCCGAACTACAAGAAGCGGATAAAAAGCTCGCCCGTATGGACGATTTGCTCACGAACTACGATCGATTTGAAGACAAAACTACAGCGTGGGTGCCTTACGACCGAGTCGATGTCAAGAATATCGCGTACCAGAATCTGAGGGTTACTGCATTCTTCACCTACCGAGGAAAAATTGTTGGCACGCCTGTGGATAGAATGGGATTGATTTTTCGATCCTCGAGCAGTGAATGGACGTACCTCAAGCGAAGCGACCTCATCGCGATAGTTGACGGTGAGCGGCTTTCTTTGGGCGGACCGTTCGCTCGAGACTCGAACGTCTCAAGCAGTTACGGCGGAGCACAGGTCGAGGAAGTGTTGGAATTCAAGCTCGAATACCTTGAGCTGAGAAAAATTGCCTCTGCACGTCGGGTTGAAGTAAGGCTTGGTCCAGCTGAATTTGAATTTGACTCAAGTTTTCGCGGTTCGCTAAGGACACTGATCTCTCACCTCAATCTACCGGCAAAGGCCACGCCCGCAAAACGCCAACGGCGTGTTCCGGGGAAAACTCCTGGTAAGCGTTAAGCGCCTCAAATCAAATTGGGGAAGGGAATGCCATGCGAAAGATCATACTGGCGTTGTCGCTATTGGCGATTGTAACAACAGCTTCTCATCATTCGTCAGGCAAACAGACAACCGAACAAGAAACCGAAAGTAACAAGGTCACGGTCTATGTTTACAAGACTCCTCACCAGCGCACGCTGGGTAGGATAGCACCGCCGGTCTATTGTGATGAGCAGTTGTTAGCTAAATTGGATGGCGGCAGATATTTCATCGTCAAGCTTGAGCCCGGCACTCACTCTTTCCGTTCGAAGAACAAAAAGGATGGCGGCGTGGAGATAGAGCTAAAGGTCGGGCAAGAATATTTTCTGCGTATGGAGACGCGGACCGGAGTTCAAGTTAATGCTCCCAGGATAAGCGTGGTACCAAACGAAGAGGGAAGATATGATGTGAAGCAAATGAAATACGTCAAAGATGACGACATTAAAGATCGCTCGAAAGTTGTAATTCCCAGCAAGGACGGAAAGATGTAAATCGGCTTAAACCCAGGGGAACCGACAGAGATTCATTTCACCTTCCAACGTTCCTTTGCCACGATTTGGATTCCTCAGTAAGTTTTATAACCATGAGTATTCTTTCAGTCGATCTTGCGTCAAATCGGTATCGAGATATCGGGATTGCCGTGCTGTCATCGCGCGAGGGATTTGTGGCGGTCGAGTTTATTGATCCCGGTGCTTCAAGATTGCGCGGTCGACCGTGCGTTGAGGATGTGACTGATTGGCTGATGGAATTAGCGACAGCCTATGACGCAGATGCGATCTTCATAGATGGTCCGCAAGGCTGGAAGCACCCTGATAACGGTTTTGAGCATGCTCGGCGGTGTGAACGTGAGCTCGCAACTCCTGGGAAGACGGGCTTGCCGGGATGCGTCAAACCAAGTTCCTGGACTCGCATGGCGTCATTCTCAATCGAGCTGTTCGACGCTTTGGGCACTCGTGGCTATCAACGCGTGCAGAGTGCTGACGATTTGGTTTCGGGTCGAAAACTCGCCATAGAGTCTTTTCCTACGTCGGCGTGGCGAACGCTTGGCCTTAAACCGCTGCCGGGGAAGTCTCGTACATCGGCCTCTCAATTGAGTACGTGGACTACGACTCTCACAGAATTGGTTCCGTGTGCGCTAACGCGATCGCCGTCGCATGACGAACTACAGGCGTTGGTCGCTGGTCTGGCGGGGTTGGCACTCCTCGGCCAGCAGGGAGTTACATTTAGATTGTTTGGCTCAAGGCCCGTCGAACTACTGGGAACATGGCGCGAGGGCTTTATTGTGAATCCGCTGAAGGTCCCCTCAAATCGCGCAAGTATTCTTGTCGAGGAATAAGTTTATTGGAGCCAATGAAAGCTAGCCGCGCTCTTAGGTAGGCACTCAGCGGGTAGGACGAGGTTTCGTAAGGCGAACTACGCGATCATTACAAGTTGGCCCGTAATTGGTTCCGATCAGTTCGTTAGTGTCCCTGTCCTCGTGGTCTCTAAAAACGAGATTGTCTAGTTCGTTCTTAAGTTCCATGTCTAGCTGTTGCGTAATACTCCATATGATCCTACAGACTTTGGAGCTTGTCCCCAAGCCGTTGCAAATTAGAAGTAGCAAGTTGTCGTGAAGCAGCGCTCGTGCAGCTTTGATGCGTATTCCGATTTCCAAATATTCTGCATAGGTAAGTGGTTGCGGTTTTCCCGCCGAGTGTGTTTCAGAAACTGCTTCGACCTGATAAGTCTTACTTAGCTCGTCCTGATCACGCTCCCCACAATCTCGTAATACCGCCACTGACAATTGCGGTATCAATTTATTGTCGAGTGTTCTGATGATCTGCTGAATAATCTTAAACGCTTTCGATCTACGGCCGAAACCACCCTCTATACGAGCCGACGTCTCATGAAGAATCGTTAGAGACTCTTTGATCCGTTCGGATACGCCCAAGTGTTCGGCATAAGTGAGACTCTTTCGTTTCCCCATTTCAATCACTTTCACAAAGTAAGAATTACGTTTTCAAACGCATATGCCTGAAGCAAATGATAATTCTTCGGCGACAAACAAATTCCCCATTCAGGCTTACTCTTTTTTGGTGGCCCATAGTCACGGCTGACAAACAGTGCATTCGGGTTTAGCCAGACGGTAGCTGGAACCAGAAACAACTTGGGCGATTCGCCGGAGTAGAAAATCACGATCGCTGCGTAAAGATTCTCTCGGAGTTCAAAGTACTCTTTTCGGAAGAAGATGTAATTCAGCCCTCGGACAGATTTCACCTGAATGTCATGATAGCGATCGTTGTCCTTTCGGATAACGAAATCTATGCCCTTGTCGTCAACCTCAGCCTGATAAACATCGAAGCCATACAAGGTAAACTCCATCTTCACGAAGTATTCGGCATATCTTCCGACTTGCAACGTTGTTAGTCGTTTCCAATCGAATCTCTCCATATATCGTGTTCTCGGTCGTCGAAGCTTTTGTGCCAGGTTGGCTTTTGCAACAAGCTCACAACCCCTCGGCAGTAACAACTTTATTTTGACGAATGAGGTAAAACGTATTCTTAAGAACGTAACCGCCAAAGGCATTTTTTGCGCGCAGCTTTAGCCTAACAACCCAGAACGGTTCGCCTTTGACTTCAAGTTTGGTTACTGGCGACCATTCAACGAATTCGCTGCTATCGTAATCGTTTAGGTTGTCCTTCAGGTATTCGACTACGGGATCAACTCGTCCGTCCCATTCGCTATTTTTTGGCTTCGGTCCCAGAACCAAAATCTCTGCGGTGATTCTGGCCGATTTATCAATCAGCTTCTTAATGAGACCTTGCGCTGCAGCATATTCTTTTGCGTCCTGCGGAATTTCCCTAAGCGGTCCAATGACAGAATCGAAGGCGCCTAAGTCGTCGCGAACATACTCTTCCTTTTCTAATCTGAGCAGCGGTTCGGCACGTTCTTGAAGTTCGGCGAAAGTAGGTTTTGGAGTAGCAGTCGGGGAGGCCACAACCGTTGGACTGGTACTACTCGCGGCATTTGTGTTTGCGACCATTCGTTTGGTCGAGTTGTCGCTTAACTTTCCGATGACTCCACAGATGCCGCAAGAACCAAGAACAGCTACTAGGATCCCGACGGTAATCCACACTGCCTTGGTGTTGTTCACTGGACGCGCGGGCAGGGAAGGCTGATGGGTGAAAGCCAGCCCGCATTGAGAGCAAAAGCGTGCTTCGGCCGCATTTGCGGTCTGACATCGTGGACATTGGAAGGATTGAGCAGTCATAGAAGAACGCACCAAGAGCGTAGTGGCGCTGGACGTACTGAGCCGTTAATGTCAGAGCAGAGAGTCGGGCTCACTAACGGCGTCAACTTGTGAAGGACCCGCTGCATGTATCCCTCCGGTCTAGCAGCATCTTCGATGCAGCCTGAGACCCGCGAGTTAGACCGACTAGCTTGAGAACTACAATCCAAAAGCAAAAGTGTGAATGGATTCTTCCATTATGACGAGCTGATCTCTAAAGAACTGAGCGTCACGATCTGTTGCAGCCGTTATCCGGTACAACTTGCCATTTTTTGCGAGATGAAAATGTTTGGAAAGCATCGAGGCCTGCGGCGGACTCTTGATGTCAATGGTATTGAAGAGAGCTCGATTGCTTCTTATCTTGGTTTCTCCATGATCGAGCCGAGCGATCTCAATGTCCGGAAGCTCTTCCAATAAGACTTTGAACATGTCATCGGCGGTCACAGTTGAGAAATCAAATGCCTTTGGTAATTCATAGGCGGCTATCGCTATATAGGCAAGGCGACCCTGAGGATCACGATACACCGCCTTAATGACTGTTTCCGGATTTTGAGATTTCTTGATCTCCCACCCAGAGGGGAAGGCTATTGAAAACCCGTGTCGGCGATCAACATAGATGTTCTTGTTAACTTGGGCACTGGCAGATTCAAAGAGGAACAAAGCAAATAATAGAAGGACAATGAGGCGAGGCTGGCGGATCATTATCATTTGGATCCTTTCAATTTCTAATCATAAACCTATTTGCTCGTCTTGCCTGAACGCCACATTTCCAATGCAGCGCCGCAAATTGCAATAGCAAAGAAAAGAACCAGTAGCCATACCCAGAACGGATAGCCATCCCAAAGATTGGTCTTGGTCGAAGCACCGATCAAAGCACCCATGGCAAATAGCAAGATTGCAGCTATTCTCTTTCCGGTCACGTGGTTATCTCCACCAGCACCACTTTTCACTCGCCTTCAGGTTCGCGAGTTTTCGCTCTTGCGCATCGTTCGCTTCCCTAAGCTTCATTGTTATAGCATCGAGCCGATCTTCTCGCGGGAGCGACTTCACGTAAGCTTGGGTTTCTGGGTCAAGCAAACTGATTAGTTCGTTCAGCTTTTCTTCCCGCTCGGCTGAACCGAATTGCGTTTCAGCTAATTCCTTTCCGACTTTAGCTAACCTCTTGCTGGTCTCATAGCTCTTGGCCTGACTTTGGACATCTTCCAACGTAATAGCGTTCGCCCGCTCGCTCGCCGTGGGACACCACATCCTGGCTACGACTACCACGGCTATCGCCAACACCAGAAAAGCGATCCCCAGCTTCACGGTCATCATTCTGAACTTTGACACTCCTTGCTTCACCTCCACCAATCATTCTTGACGTCGAGAGGAATAAGGCAGCTTCAGAATAAACGGATCGATTGTCACAAATACAGTGATTGAGCCACTCCCGTAAGGCCAACGTGCAAGTCCGTGCTCCTCGCCAAGATGAAGCATCGTCCGTGAACCGTTGGTGTAACCAACTTCTAGCGGGACTGTTCGCGGGGCGACGGAAACCGTTCGAGGCTTGCGCACCTTCTTAGCGGCCCCATCGTAACGATAAACGTTAAATTCAACGTTGGATTTCCAAGTAAAACTACCGTCCTGGTCGGCGAGACCGCCGTAGAAGGTGCCAAAGAACATATAACTTGGCGAGTCGGCGAGAATGGCATTGTGATAATCGACCTCCTTGTCTCCTCGTGGTGTGGCACCTACATTCACTAGAATAATCGCGACTTCTCCCGTGAGAATTTGCGCGTGCACTTGGCTGAACGCATATGCGTCATAGATATCGTAGCGGTGCCGCCACCAATTCTGGAGAATCGCGTCAACATAGGCCTGTGGATAGAAGCCATCCTTGAATCGGCGAAGCACGTCAGAGAGAATCAAACGCCAATTAGGATCGTCCGTTATTAGCCGATCAACCTTTTCTTTCAGCATGTCTTCGTGAATCGATGGCATAAGTCTTCGGGGCCGATACGTTGCAGATCGTGCCTCAGCGGCGGCAAACAACTAATGGGAGAGGGATACTAAGGCGGCGTTGAAATCTTCGAGGGCCGCCAAGTCCGCGCGCGTTAGGGAAAATGTTCGAGCGCCGAGTTCGATGGTTATCGAAGCAGAAGCGGCAAGCATTTGCTTATTTACGTCTGAGGGTACGGAGACGGCGAGATCTTCGTAAGTCACCCAAGGGGTCGGGACCGTGGTGGTACTTCGGGCAGTGCCGGTTAATACTACTTTCCCATCTATCGTTATTTTGAATTGCCGTTTCGCTTCAGTATCGAATCGGGCAGGAACGCCAGCGATAGATCCAAAGGCAAAGTCGATAGCGGCCGGGATCTGAGTCAATTTCTCGCCGGAAAACTCGTAAGACAGAATCAGCTCTATCTTTTGTGCGCCCTTGGCAAGAGGAAAGTCGCTGCTACTGGTATCAAAAACTGTTCGTACTGGCGCCATTACTCGAGAGAGGTTTGGCTTGGTGTAATAAGCCACTAAAGCATTGCCGATTTTATTGACTTTGCTCGGGCGTTCGTCCGTTTGGGCCGAGACAGTAGACGCCAAAAGCAATCCCAAGAGGAATGGCGCAGCCCAGCGGTTGAATCGCTTCATTCGCATAAATCTCGACTACTTGGACCAAAACTCAGATGTTGATCAATTGGTCTCCCACGTCAGGGTCTAAAGGTACTCTTGCGTTTGTCTTCTTCCTTTTTACGTAGTTCGTCTTCGCGTTGTCGAGCAGCCGTTTGGGCGGCAGTATCCCTCATTTCCAGTTTAGGGTGAAGTGATGAACTAGCCTGAATTGTAAACCCGTTGCAGGTCAAGAGGGGACCGCTCTTCCATTGAGTTGCCAGACCAAGTGCCGTCGATGAGGCAGTCACAAACTCATCTATACTTTGCCATTTAATTTCGTCCTTGTACTCGACTCGGATCGCGATCAGTTGTCTGTCGATAAATTCCAAATGCAGTTTCGACACGCCTTCGAAGTCCGGAAAGAACCTTGAATCAGCAAGAACCTCACTCCAGGTATCGGTGATGGTTCGTCCCGAGGCCGGATTTTGAGGAGTTAGGGCGTAGTAGGTGCCAAAGACAACATCAAGGGAAGAATGGTTTACTTTAGATTGGGTCGGTATCTTGTTTGCGGTCTCACGCACTTCAAATGCTGGAAAACGGCGAATTATGCCATCCAAGCTTTCAGCTAATCGAAGTCCGCGGAGTGCCGGCGCCTGGGCGACTGTGAGGTCGCACTTTGAAGGTGCTGGACGAATTTGCGCAGCATCTATGCTGGGATGCGGCGTTCTTGCTAGGAACTTCTCGATAAGCTCCAGGTGGTTTGCTGACAGAACGAACGTATCTCGTCCTAGCAAGACGGAGACTGATCGCGCTGTTTTGATCGCTTGAAGAATGTTGTCGAATTCCGACGCACGTATTGCCGCCTGCATTGTAGTGATAACATCGTTACCGGAATTCTGGCGTCGGACGAAAGTTAAGTTGCCACTTGCTTCCAGCCTACTTAGCCCTGTAAAGATCGCGAAGTCGCGGGGCTCTCCAATATCATATTTCGCAACAAAGTATCTGTAGTTGAATAGTAGTCTTACCAATGGATCCGTAGCGGACTGATTCGGGGCAAGCGGACGCCCTTGGTAAGTGGTAACAAGATTCATCGTAACTCGAAGAGGATTCACTGCGCCTTTGCTGGCATCGTCATATAGGAGAAGCTCTTTGCTAACCACGAGCGTGACGTTGCTTGCCTCGTCGTACGCAGAAGAAATGCCGTCGGACGCTTGAATATCGGGAGTGGGAGATGGACTAGGCGTAACAATAGGAATTGGCTTGGGCCTCCGGCGCGTTTGACTGTGAGAGCGCTCAACGAGACATACAATACTCATCAACGCAACGATAAAAACGCAGCTGGTTCGTATGGTTGTAACCAATACAGCGCACCGAATCTTGGAAACATACCTTCGAAGGATTGGGAGGGTTTTGACTCTCATTTTGCGTCAGTACTCACAATGGCCGTCTGTCTTTTGACTTCTCATCCAACTTTTGCTTTCGCCAGGCTTTCCCCTTTTTGGTGTCGATGGTTACGCATCCTTCGTCCAGCTTATCGGAACAACTGCTCCAGAACACAATCGTTAACTTAGGATCAGTCGGACCAGGCAACATCCAAAAAGCCGTAAACACGTCGAACGACGCGCCAAAGCCGTTCTGAACTTTTGAAGTTGTTAGATCAGTGGGCTTCCCATATTTCGTCGTTAATGCTTCTTGGACTGAAGCAGCATTCTTTATTCCGTACGTACCGAATTTTATTCCTTCAACGTTGCCTTCGATAACGGTTGCTTCGATACCAAACCATGAGCCTCCTATTGTGACGCTTGGCTTTTCGTTCTCGGGGAAATCTATTGCTACCCGGTCATGGATGTTGAGTTCCGCTAAGCTAATGAAACAAGCCTGGCGAGGTTTTGGTCTCGGTTCGTACCTGTACCCATTTGCCGAACTGGGCGGCTCGCTTTCTTTGCACTGCGGAAGAACTAATGGTTGGCCCAAAGGTATGCCAAAAACACTCATGTCTTGTGCGGCTGCAGTGCCGCTGAGCGTGGTGGTAAGTAAAATGGCGGCGAACACGTTCGCGATTACTCGGGTTGTCATTTTCGTTAGCTCCATAGTGAGGAAACTTAAAAAAGCGAGGCGTTCTGGGCGCCATGATTCTATACTGGATAGAGTTTGGATCAACGCAAGGCAGTTATTGCTCTGCAGTCAATTCATTTCTGCGAACAGGGAGCCATTTTGCTACGCAATGTTTGCAGGTACTCCATAAGAATGTCGACCTGTTCACGCGAAGTGGCGAGAGGATAATCAGCGACATAGGAACGGAGTACGTCGTGATGGTCGACGTACATTAGTCCGCCAAGTTCACCCTGGCGTAGGAATTCCAGGTATTTGTCGTCAGACATTCTAGACATTGTTGGAATGTCCACACATTCAATTTCTTTCATTGGGAACTGGATTTTTGTGATGGAACTCATAATCTTCTCCAAGTAGAGGTAGAGACGTCGAACTACTGATTGGGCCTCACATCATAATACGCTGGCGCCGAACAACCTGCCACTACCGTCTTGAAGAGAATATAGGCAGGGCTAAGGTGGAGTTGACCGCTGACGATCTCCGCGAAATTGACAATCTCACCGCGCCGATTGACGTGCAGGGACCGCGATATTCTGGAGGCGCGCAAAAGATGATCAATCGCTGATCTATGAAGTACGCCTAACAAAACCGTCGCGTACGCAGCCCGTTTGGATCAACGCAGGGCAGTTTGTTGATCTGCGCGAGTCGCGATCGTGATCGCCAGCTGGCTGCCGAAACGGCTATTGAACACAATTCGACCCAACTTCTTAAAACCCATCAAAACGAGTTTTGGGGCAAAACTGCCTCCTGCCTCAAAAATCAGCTCATAATGCTATTTATGAGGCAAAGCCCGGTCTCCCTGGTCCAGTTTTACAGATGGAGCTTTGCTTGTGAGTCGTGTTCAAGGCTTAGGAAATCGAAGCCAATCTGATTCGTAATGGGATCGTAGTGAATGCGAGCTGGATTTTGGATTGGGATGGTTATGTTTGCCGAAGCGGATTTTTTGCTTGAGATAACCTCGAAGGGTGAGGACAGCGAATCTGGTAGTTGTGTGCTGGGTCTGCGTGGATCGTGTGGGGCAAGTATCAAATCTGGTTCGCGTCCTGTGAACGGATTTCTTTCTGCCGTTTGGATTGCATAAACTGGCTGAGTTTGTTGGGGCAGGTTTTCCTCGGGTGCAGCCAATAATTCTTCTTCCGTTAGATTGGTAAACCTCACTGCGGAATCTACGTTAATTCCCTGACTTTGTAGTTGAATGGCAAGGTGCTCATAGTGGTGGCGCATCTGTCTGTATTCTGGCAGATACTTCCATGGCTGTGTGACTTCGTTCTGCAGGTCTGCAAGCTTTTTGTCGAGACGCTGTCGGTGTCGGTGACGGTGGCGTAGTAAGGCCGGTCGCCGTTTTCAGCGTACAGCTGGATATCGACGTTGCCTTCAAAAAGTGAGTTGAATTGGTGAACACTCGAAGATCCGTGGATGTAAATGTTGAAGCCGCGGTATTGTCCGACATGTTCGTGGACCTGGCTTCCTTTAGCTGCTTTTTTGATGGCGTTGGAGGCGAGGGCGCTCAGGTGTCGCAAGCTGCGGCCGGCGTCTTGTCGCTTTGTGATAACAGTGAATTCTTTATCCTGATATGTTTTCTTCAGGCGAATGGCAAAGTTATCTTCAAGGAGTGGTGCTTGGCGCGCAGTGAGTGCTTGTTGGTGCCAGTCGATTTCTGATTGAGTGCGGTTGACCTGGTCGGGCAGATAGCTTAGCTCATACCGCATGGACGAGCGGTTGTTGTAGTAAGCGGCGCGGAGACGTTCCAGCTTGATTAAGTTGAGCTCGAGTTGGACGCGTTGCATCACTTGGGGATTTCCGGAAGCGACAGCCTTTACCTGGGCCGCGGTTAGTACCATGTCGCCGATGTCTTCCGCCGTGCGCTGCGTGATTTCTCCAGAGAGTATCTGATGGATGAATCGCGCTTTTGATTCGAGGATTTGCCAGGTGTAGCAGTCCATCGATCCTTTTGTGACGTATTGGAATATGAAAACTTCGTTGAAGATGTTGCCTTGGCGTAGGATTCGACCTTCGCGTTGTTCGACGTCGCGTGGGCGCCAGGGGGCGTCGAGGTGATGGAGAGCGATTAGCCGTTCCTGCGCGTTCATGGCTACGCCCATTTTTGATGTTGAGCCGAGCAGTACGCGGACTTTGCCGGTGTTGACGCTTTCTATGAGGCGTGCCTTTTTAGTTTGGGTATCCGCCGAGTGAATGAATTGTATTTCGTCTGCCGGTATTCCTTTGGCGATTAGTTTTCTCTTGATCTCGTAGTAGAGACTTTGGCGTAGAAGTCTTTCTGCGCTCGTCTCGCTATTGCTGATCGGCGGTTCGGTTTCAGCCGTTTCTTCCAGCGTGGTTGCGGGGAGAGGGTATTTGGAATCGGTTGTCTTAGGGACCGATAAATCCAGAAACAATAGTTGCGCAGCAGCGTTGTGATGCGTTCGTTGCCAGATAGCGTGCACGTTGTTTGCGACGTGATTGATCTTGCTGTCGGGGTCTTCGGGAAGGTCCTGCATAACAAGGCGTATGTCGAGTGCGGCTTTGCGCCCGTCACTGGTGACCATAAGCATGTTGTCTTCGGTGGGCTTCACCTGGCCGCTTCTTATGCAGTCCGCACGGAGGGAGAGCATTTTGGTGAACTCTTGTTGCGCGGCACTTGGTTCTATATCTTCGATGATTGTGGAGCCGCCGATTAGGGCAGGCGTAGGGATGTTTAGTTCTTGC
>WNGF01015887.1_pt1 | contig 12965 bp, 16 predicted proteins | sample 5400641 | NCBI WGS metagenome assembly WNGF01 (sample SAMN13153371, study PRJNA577476) | soil metagenome | isolation source: 80 cm soil or saprolite under grassland replicate 2 | place: USA:California | collected 2016-06-15
TCGATCAGCGGCCCCACGTCGACGGTTGGGTCCATCGGGTCGCCCACCTTGAGGCTCTCCACCTGCTTGACCAACCGGGCCACGAAGTCGTCGTAGACCTCCGACTGGACCAGGACCCGCTGCACCGAGATGCAGGACTGCCCGGCCTGGTAGTAGCCGCCGATGGCGATGCGCCCGGCGGCGTTGTCCAGATCGGCATCAGAGTGGACGATGACCCCTGCGTTCCCGCCCAGCTCCAGCGTGACGTGCTTGCGCGGGTCGAGCCCCTTCAGCTTCCACCCGATCCCCGACCCGGTGAACGTGAGCTTCTTGAACCGGTGGTCTTCGACCAGCTTCTGGGCCCGCTCGCTCGAGATCGGCAGGACCGAGAGCATTCCCTTTGGCAGCTCGGTCTGGTCGAACAGCTCGGCCAGGGCCAGGGCCCCCAGCGGCGTCACCCCGGCGGGTTTGATCACGATGGGCGCGCCGACGGCGAGGGCCGGAGCGATCTTGTGAGCTACCAGGTTCACGGGGAAGTTGAAGGGCGAGATTCCGATCACCGGCCCGAAGGGGAACCGCCGGACGATGCCGGCGCGGCTGCCCAGGCTCTGCTCGGTGTCGAGAGGGAGGAATTCGCCGCCGAACCGACGCGCCTCCTCCGACGCCCATCGGAACGTCGAGACGGCCCTGCCGACCTCGACCTTCGACCACTTCAGGGGCTTGCCGCCCTCTCGGGCCACGATCTCGGCGATCTGGTCGACCCGCTCGGCGATGCCCCTCGAGATGTGCATCAGGGCCTCGGCTCGCGCGTGCGTCGGAAGGTGCCGGGACTCCTTGAAGGTCTCCACCGCGCTGGCGACCGCATCTTCGATGTCGGCATCGGTAGGAACACCGAGCCCGGCCACCACGGTTCCGTCCCACGGGCTTTTGACCTCGACCGTTCCTTGGCCCTTTCTCCACTCGCCCGCGATGTAGAAGGTCTTGGTCGATGTCGTCATCTGCTCACCTTCAATCGATGGCCGCCATCACGTGCTTGAGATTCGTGTACTCCTCGATCGAGTAGATCGACATGTCCTTGCCGTAGCCGCTCTGCTTGTACCCGCCGTGGGGCATCTCCGGCGTGAGGGGGATGCGGGTGTTGATCCACAATCCCTCGGGGGATCTCCGCGATGGTCTCCCCCGTGGCCGGATTGACGACCGGAAGCGATTCGTCGCCCGCAGACTGGACCCATTCGCCGCCGATGAACATCTCGTGCCTCTTGACCGTCGTGGCCATCCCTCACTCCCCTGTCAACCGATCCCTCAAGGCTAGCCCTTTGAGGAACGACGTGGGGAAGCGAAACGCCCAAGCACAGGGGCGCCTCTGTACGCGGGGGACAGAACGCGAACGAGGCGGTTACGCCCGGCCGAACCTCAGGACGTCTCGCCTTCCTGCTGCTCGACGGGCTGTTCGACCGGCTGCTCGGCGGGCCGAAGGTGCGGCTCCTCGCCGGCGATGAACTCGGGGATCATGATCTCGAATCCCTCCGAGCTGCCCAACAGGTCATCGGTCTGAGGGTCGGCCTCGATCCCGTTCTCCGCGGATCGCTCGAAGTCCTCGGTCGGATAGGCCGCCTGGGCGACGGCCATGGCCACTTCGAGCTGCTGGACCACGGTGACCATGTGCTCCCGTGTGGCATGAAGCTCGGCCACCACGGCGTCTCGGCTGGCCGTCAGCCCACCGAGAACCCGATCCCGGTCGGCCTCCGCATGGCGAAGCACCTCCATGGCCTGCTGGCGAAGACGCTCGGCCTCGGCCTCCGATTCCCGCTGGATCTGGGTGGCCAGGTGGCGGGTCTCGTCCAGGCGATGCTTCGACTCGTCCTCGGCATCTCGACGGATCTTGTCCGCCTGCTGGTCTGCCACTTTCAGGAGCTCGGCCATCCGCCCGGCGAGCTGGTTGTACGCGTCGTCCCGGGCCATCGTGTACCTGCGTCTGGCCGAGTCTCGCTGGGAGACGGCGTCCTCCAGCTCCCGCTCCAGCGTGTCGATCCTGGCGGTCAGTTGCAGGAAGTACCCGCGGACCTGCTCGGGATCGTAGCCGCGCAGTACCTGAGTGAACCTCGGTGAGCCATCCGCATCCGGTGGCCCGAACAATTCGAGGTCGGCGGTGGACATGAGACCTCCTTCCGATTGGGGAGCTCGGAACGGCTCGCGTTCCCAGTCCAGATGCCTGACCTGCCGAATCTAGCCGCGCAGATCCCGAATTCAACGACCTCCGGGACCTTTTCTGTCTCCGATGCGGTCATCGGAATCCAGCAATTCACGGGCCCGCAGGGCGAGGAAGAACGCCATTCGGTCCCTCGCAGAGGACAGGTTCCGGCCGGTCAGCTCCTCGACCTTTCGCATGCGATAGCGGAGGGTGTGGCGGTGCACGTAGAGATCCTTCGCCGCGGATTCCCACCGGGGGTTGCGCTCGAGGAAGGCTCGCAGCGAAGGAAGAAGCTCGGTCCCGTGGACGCCGTCGTACTGATCGAGCGGGGGCGAGGACGCTGTCGGCGTTCGCAGGGCATCCGGATCTTGAAGCGAGAGGAGCAGCTGGTACGTCCCGAGGTCGGCGAACTCCGCCTGCAGCCGACCGTCGGCCCGGCAAGGCTGCAACGCGTACCTCGCCTCGCGAAGTCCCTGGAGGAGCCGCTCGAACGGAACGAGGCCCGCCCCCTGCGAGGACCGCGCCCGGGGAGCGGGCGGCCACGGCATCCCGCAGCCCGGCCAGGAATCCAGGGCTCTCCGGCTGGAGCACGGCGACCACGACGTCGTCGCGGGGGGACGCCATGAAGGCTCGCGTCTGACGGGCGAGCACCTGCTCGCACGCCGTGGCCAGACTCTCCGGCGACTCTGTGCCTGCGAAAACCGCCGCCGCAACAGGACGCGCGAGATCGATTGCCTGGCCGAGCCGAGAGGACGGGGGACGTGATGATGTCCAGGCTCGGGGAGATGGCCGAACGATATCACCTGATCGGAGACGTCCGGGGCCGCGGGGCCATGGTTGCGATGGAGCTGGTCGAGGACTGAGAGACCAAGGCACCGGCCAAGGGCGCCACGGGGCGACTGATCGAGGAGTGCTACAAGCAGGGAGTGGTGATCCTGAAGGCCGGCACCTACGATAACGTCATCCGTCTTCTGCCGCCACTCACGATCAGCGAGGACCTCCTCGGCGAGGGACTGGACGTGCTTGAGAAGGCCATGGCCACGGCGGAGGAAGCCGCAGGGTGACCGCGCTCTCCTCGGATGAGATCGAGCATGCTCTGGCCACCGACCTCCCTGGCTGGCGCTGCGAGCGCGGAGAGGTCCTCAAGAACTACAAGTTCGCCTCGTTCATGGACGCCATCGCGTTCATCGATCGGATCGCGGAGAAGGCCGAGGCGGCCAATCACCACCCCGACCTGGAGAACCACTACAACCGGGTGCGCGTGGCGCTGCACACCTGGTCAGAGAACGCAGTGACCGAAAGGGACATCGCCCTCGCCCGCGAGATCGAATCCGTCGCGTCTCCGAGCTAACTCACTGAGGCGGCTGCTCGACGCCGCGCCGCCCTCGCCCGCTTCAGTTGCAAAGCGTCAGTGCGCGCCGCGAGCGTTGGGCGATGACCCTTTCGGCTTGAGCACCAGACGGTCGTGCGGTTCCTCGATATCCACGAGCCCTTCCAGGTCAGCTTGGACGTAGATGGTCGCAGGGCCGACAGCGACCTCTCGATCATCCGGCGCGGGTTGGTCCGTCAGCAGTGCTTGCACAGCGCCGCCGACCCTGGCCAGCCGGATCTTCGCGTCAGGATTGAAGCGCCGGGCGGCCTGATCCGACTTCTCGAGGATCTCCCTCGCCCACTCCGTGAACTCAATGGTCATGCGACCGATCCTACCGGGCGGCGCAAAGGCCTTTGACCACCCCGCTACCCGACAGGGAACGGTGGCTGCCACCACCAGGGGGTGTCCGAGACCTCCAGGCTCACCAGCCACTTGACCCACCAGAAGCCCCGCCGCCCTGGGGCGACGATCCTCGCCGGATAGCCATGTCCCGCAGAGAGGGCTCGTCCACCGGCCCCGACGACCACCCAGAGCCTGGACGCGTCCCGAGACGGGAAGCGCCGACTGTATCCGGTGGCGGATCGTGCCAGGATGCTCGTCCCATCGGCTGGCCCGTGGAAGAGATGGTCCAGTCTCACGCCTTCCCATTCCTGGTTCGCGTACCAGCCGCCCGTGCAATCGATGGTCGCCCACACCCGCTCGGACAGAGCGCTCAGATCCTTCAACGACCTCGCTTCGGCTCGCCCATCGGCGCTTCGGAGGGACAAGCGCCATGTCGCTCCGTCGAGTTCGGGCACACGATCGAACAACCATTGCGTGACCGGCATCTCGTCGGGCCGATACGACCCCACGGCATACGACCCGGTGAGACGCCGAGCTCGACCGGGGAGCTCCGCCAAGCGGACCACGCCGGCAACACCTCCATAGGCGGCCAGGGAACCACCCAGCAGGAGTGCGGCCCGAAGCAACGCTCGACGAGAAAAGTCCGTGCGATGAGGTCGCACCCTTCGGGCCGCCACGTGCCAGAAGCCGAACGGGAGCGACGCCAGGGCGGCGCCGACGTGGACCTGCATCGCCGTGATGCCTCCTCCCATCGAGCGAAGCAGACCGCTGGCGTGCCCGATCCCCGCGGCCAGCGTGACGGCCACGAGCAGGGCGAAGGCCATCGAGGCCCACGAGCCGGAGCGCCGGCGCCTCAGACCCCTCCGGGCGATGACGGATTTCCATGGGATGAGGACGAGGATCCCGAAGGCGGCAGCGCCATGGGCAACCACCGCCCACCGCGTCCAGCCGTTTCCCAAGGAGAACGCGAGCGTGCCCGTTGCCAGAGCCACCGCGAGCAACCCAAGGAGAGCGAGATTCGTCCGGCGCCCCGCCACATCACCATTGTCTGACGGCTCGGCGCACTTCGAGATCAGGTGGTTGCCTGGGCCGGTCCGGGAGGCGGATACTCCCTCAAGCCGACCAAGCCTGCCGATCTGCCGGCGGGCCGATCCGGTCGACCGGTCCACGAAGGAGGAATCGAGCCGACCATGGGCGTGCCGTTATGGCCCTCGCACCTCGTCGCCGGGTCAGGCGTTTCTGGGCCTATCTCAGATCGGAGCGGCGCACGCTCCGGCAGGGCTTCGTCGCGCTGCTCCTCGGCGCGCTGACCTCGTTCGTCGCTGGCATCACCCTCGCCAATATCACCGATACGCTCAGGGAACTGCCTGGACTGCTGATCCTGATCCCCGCCATCTTGGGGATGCGCGGAACCGTCTTCGGAGCCATCGGTGCAAGGCTCGGAACCAGCACCCACGCCGGCCTTTTCGAAGTATCCAGGGAGCGCTCGGGCATCCTCTATCAAAACATCTTCGTAGGGATTACATCCACGCTGTATTCCTCGCTGTATCTGGCCGCCCTGGCGAAGCTTTCCGCGATCGCATTCGGGCTCCGATCTATCTCGTTCTTCAAATTGGTCACCATCTCCGTCGTGGGGGGTGTGGCCGACTCCACCATCATCCTGGTGCTCACCGTCGTCCTGTCCATCGTGTCGTTCAGACGTGGCTACGACCTCGACGCAGTGTCGACTCCTGTGATCACGGCTGCCGCCGACATGACCACCGTTCCGCTGATCTACGCGGCGACGTTCCTCACCCGGATCGGGTGGCTGAACACCACGCTGGCCGTCCTGAGCATCGTCCTCGGGCTCTACTCCATCGCCAGGGGCGCCCTGACCGACCTCCCGATCGCTCGTCGCGTATTCGTCGAGATGGCCGCTGTGATCGTGCTGACCCCGATCCTGGATATCCTGGCGGGGACGGTGGTGGAGGCCCGGCTCGAGCGGTTCACGGCGCTTCCCGGGTTGCTCCTGCTGGTGCCTCCCTTCGTGGCGACGGCCGGCTCGCTGGGGGGAATACTCTCTTCCCGCCTCTCCTCGAAGCTTCAGCTCGGCCTGATCACGCCCCGCGGCATTCCCGAGGGATTGGCCTACCTGGACGCCTCACTGACCGTGTCCTTTGGTGTCGTGGTGTTCACCTTCATGGGAGCGCTCGGGTTGGGCTACAGTGCGCTGGCGAGTAAGGCCTACCCGGGAGCGCTCGCCATGGTGTTCGGAACGCTGCTGGCCGGCTTGATGGCCACGGCGATCGCCATACCCGTGGCCTACTACGTCGCCGTGGTCACCACACGGTTCGGTCTCGATCCAGACAACCACTCCGTCCCCATCATCACCAGCGTCATGGACCTGTCAGGGACGATCGTGTTCCTCGCCGCTCTGGCAATATTTGGGGTGACTCTTCATGTCTGACGAAGACCAACCGAGGAACGTCAAAGAACTGCTCTCCGAGGCGAAGGACGTCTCGGAGCTGATGGTCGACCTGGCCTACGCGGCCGTCTTCTTGAGCGACGAGAAGCTGGCCGAGGAGGTCGAGGTGCTGGAGCAGCGGATGGACGGTTACCTCCGCCGCCTGCGAGAGGTCGCCATGCTGGCCGCCCGATCCCCGGAGGACGCCGAAGCGATGGCCGGCGTACTGCACATCGCCGCTGCCATGGAGAAGATCGGGGAGGCTGCCTCCGATATCGCCCGGGTCATCCAGGCGAAGCTTGGAATCCCTGCTGCCCTGCGCGCCGACCTCCGCCATGCCGACGAGATCGTGGGACGGGTCCGGGTTCGGGAAGGGGCGCCCTGCGTGGGGCGAACACTGAAGGACCTGCTGCTTCCCAGCGAGACCGGGATGTGGCTGCTCGCGGTTCGCCGGGGGAGCGAGTGGGAGTTCGACCCTCAGGCCGAGACCGTCCTGAACGAAGGTGACGTCCTGCTGTTCCAGGGGCCGGAGGAGGGAGTGAACCTGATCCGGGCGCTGGCGGGCGCGCCCGCCCTGCCCGAGGGACCAGACACAGAGGGTGCCATGCCGCTGACGGAACTGGACCGGGCCGTGGACATCCTTGTCGAGATGAAGAACTCTGCGGAGGTGGCCGTGGGCCTGGCGTATTCCTCGCTCCTGTTCAACGACCCTGCTCTGGCTGCCGAGGTGGCGACGCTCGAGGCTCGATCCGATTTCCTGCACGACGAGCTGGAATCCTGGGTCCTCAAGGCCGCGCCGGAGGCCCGAAACACCGACGAGCTCCGAGGCTTGCTCCGGCTGGCGTATGCGAGCGAGTCGATCTTCGACGCTGCCCGCGACATGACCTGGCTGATCGAGCAGGGCGAGGAGCTGCACCCCGTCATTCAGATGGCCCTCGAGGAGACCGAGGAGGTCGCCGCCGAGACCGTCATCGAGCCTGGGTCACGTGCCCAGGGCCGGTCGCTCAAGCAGCTGGAGCTCGAGACCGAGACGGGGATGTTCGTGCTTGCTGTGCAGCGAGGAAGGCGGTGGATCTACCGCCCCAGACCTCGCTTCGAGTTGGAGGCCGGCGACCGGGTCATCTCCCTGGGTCCGGAGGAGGGGGTGGCCGAGATCGAAGCGCTGGCCCGGGCGCCCGCCCACGTGGTGGACGCGAGCCAGTAAATCAGCTCACGGAACGGGCTGGCCGGCGGGTTCCCGGACTCCGACCGGGAGCGAGAAGCGCATCTGCTCGTCGATCGTGTGCAGCTGCTCCACCGTGGTCGCGCCCATGGCCTTGATCCAATCGACCACCCGCTCCACCAGCCACTCGGGTGCGGACGCGCCCGAGGTCACTCCGACGGTGTCCCGGCCCTCCAACCAGGCCGGGTCGATCTCGCTCTCGTCGTCGATGAGATAGGCGGGAGTGCCAACCGCGGCCGATACCTCGACCAGTCGCTTCGAGTTCGAGGAATTGTCCGAACCGATCACCAGGATCACGTCGGACTCTTTGCGTCGTCTGCGACAGATAGGCCACGCGGTCCGGATCGGCCACCTGGACCGTTCGGGCCTCCTCCGGCGAGCCCACGAGGATGACGTCGTCCGGCGCCTCGCCGCTTGTCCCGACAACCTCCTCGTGCCCCTGATGGCCGATCAGGAGGATCGTGTAGTCGTTCCGGGCGAACCGGCGGGCCTCCAGGTGGACCTTGGTGACCAGCGGGCACGTGGCGTCGATCACGGAGAGCCCCCTGGCCATCGAATTCGCGTACACCCCGGGCGCCACCCCATGCGCGGAGAGGATGATCACTGCCCCCTCGGGGACCTCGGTCTCCTCCTCGACGAAGACTGCTCCCTTGGCCTCCAGGTCCCGTACCACGTGGATGTTGTGAACGATCTGCTTGCGCACGTAAACCGGAGGGCCGTAGATGCGGAGGGCCCGCTCGACGGTATCCACGGCGCGCTCCACGCCCGCGCAGTATCCGCGAGGCCAGGCCAAGAGTATTCGTGTCGGCACGGATTTCATGGTACCCGAGCGCAACTGACCGAAGCCGCCGGCCGTACGATCGGCACGAAGTCTCCACTCTGCCGCCGCCCGGACGGGAATTCCCCTAATCCCGATCGGGGTGACACCACTCCCTGTGGTCGGGCAATGATCTGGTCCGCCCGTGGCCCGGGAGGTTTCGCTTCAGCCTCGCACCGGACCTCCCGGGCGGGGTAGTCCCAGGATGGCAGCCCGCACTTCCTCCAGCGAGGCGGCCTGCTCGTCGGCCTCCGGCACAGGGCCGACGCTGACGACGCGGACCCCAGGCTTCGCCTCCTTCGCGTTTGCCACGGCCTGAGAACCGAGCGCCCCATCGATCACGACAACGTCTGGGCGAAGGTCGGCCACCTGGGTTGCAAGCTCCTCCAGGGAGGTCGCCCCGCCGGCAAGCTCCCATTCCACTGCCACCGAAGCCCTCTTCAGCTCGCCCAACCGGGCCCGATCGGTGGCGGCACACAGCACCGTGAGTGCACGGCACATCTAGCGATGCGCCTCCATGGCGGGCTCCGGCGAGGGAGCCCCCGTAAGCGGGGCGGTTCCAGCAACCCGAGGCATGAGCCATTCGCGGATGGCGAAGTTGATCACCCCGGCAACCGGGATCGCGGCCAGGATGCCCCAGAATCCGAGCAGATCGGCTCCCAACAGGACAGCGAGGAGGATCACCACGGGGTGCAGGTCGGTGGTCTCCTTGAGGACGATCGGCGAGAGGATGAACCCGTCGACCAGATGGGCGACCACGACGACTGCCAGGACGGCCAAGAGGAACGACGGCGGTTTGGTCAGCAGCGAAACGAAGGCCACAGGGATTCCGCCGATCCAGGATCCCAGCATGGGGATCAGGTTGGCCACGCCCACGATGACGCCAAGGATGAGCCAGAATGGCATGTGGACGGCCCACATCCCCAAGGTGGCCAGGACGCCCACGGCGCTCGAGACGATCAGCCGGGCGCGCACATAGCCGGAGACGATTCGGCGAACCTCGGAGAGGGGCGGTCCTATTCGCTCTCGGTTGGCCGGAGGGATCAGGGCCACCATCCCCCGAGTGGTCTCCGGCAGCGACAGCAGGAGCAGGAACCCGAGCAGCCCGCCGACCAGGAGCACGAGGCCTGCGTGAGCCAGCTTGAGGCCCGCCGAGGTCGCTGTCTGGAGGGCCCTTGGCGCGCTCCCCGCGTGGTCCCGGAGCCATCTCAGGCTGGCCTCGCCAACCTGGTGGAGCACGGGGTTCGTCGACCTGGCCAGGCGCTCGAACAGCCCGCCTCGCCGCAGCAATTCCGGCGAAGAGCCGGTGAGGTGCTGGAACTGGTGGATCAGGATCGGGACCAAGAAGGACAGTGCAAGGACAGTGAGGGCGAGGGCCCCGACGAACACGACCGTGGCGGCAAGGCGCCTGGGAACCCCGAGGCGCGTCAACCGATGGACTGCGGGGTTCAGAATGAGCACGACGATGGCCGACACCACGAGATAGGGAAAGACGCCGGCCACCCGAGAGAGCATCCGGGCCAGGGCCCACAGCAACAGCAGCCCCCCGATCGTCGCCCAGGCGACGACGCCCCACCCCACCAGAAGGCGGGCTCGGCCCCCCGGCGGCATGAGCCGCTCGAGCTGATCACGCACCCCCTGGCCGTCGTCCTCCACGTCCGATGGAGCGTACAGCGTCCCCATCTCTGTAAGCTCGCGTCTCGTGGCTGAGCAAGGCGTGGCCGGGCTCGAGGAGACGCGGTCCGCAGGATCGCATCGTGGCGTCGCCGTGGTGACGGGGGCATCGGCCGGGATCGGGGCGGCCACCGCTCGAGCCCTTGCTGGCGCCGGCTTCTCAGTGGTGATCGGCGCGCGAAGGATGGACCGGCTGGAGGCGCTTGCCATCGAGATCGGCGGGGTCGCGCTACCTCTGGACGTCGCGGATCCCGAGTCGGTCCGAACCTTCGCCGAGCAGGTGCCCGACTGTCGAGTGCTGGTGAACAACGCCGGTGGGGCCAAGGGTCGCGAGGCTGTGGCCGAGGCTGACGAAGACGCCTGGCGATGGATGATCGACGTCAACTACCTCGGCACCGTCCGGGTCTCCAAGGCCTTCCTGCCCGCGTTGGAGCGCTCGGGCGACGGTCACCTCGTTGTCGTTGGGAGCATCGCGGGCTTCGAGACCTATCCTGGCGGAGCGGGCTACACGGCCGCCAAGCACGCCGAGCGAGTGCTGACCAAGACGCTCCGGCTGGAGCTGCTCGGCAAGCCCATCCGGGTCACCGAGATCAGCCCGGGCCTGGTGGGTGGGACCGAGTTCAGCGTGGTGCGGTTCGGCGGGGACGCGGAGCGGTCCCGCAAGGTGTACGAGGGACTCACCCCGCTCTCAGCCGATGACGTCGCGGACTGCATCGTGTGGGCAGTTACTCGTCCTTCCCACGTGAACGTGGACGAGATCGTGGTCCGCCCTCGGGACCAGGCCACCGCTACCGAGTTCCACCGTCAGACCTGACCTGGCCCGTGACCCTCCCCGAGCCGATCCTTTCGTTCTGGAATGCCTCCCTTCGGCTGCACGGGAGCGTCCGCGAGACTTCTTGGGGGTCCATCGTGACCGATACCCGGTATCCCCGGGTCTACGAGGCGAACCATGCAAGCATCCTTCGACCCGCCCCCAAGCTCACTCTGGAAGACGTACGGAACGAGCTGCTGCCCGCGCTGGAGGAAGCCCGTGCCACCCATGAGCACATCGAGATCATGGATGCGGACGACGACAGCCCAGCGTTGCGGGAGTTGCTGGCGTCACCTGGCGAGCACGACCCCGATCTGCTCATGGTCTACGAGGGCGACGGCCTGATCATCCAAGCGCCTCCTGGGATCGGCGTGCGCGAGCTCACGGAACCCGACCACGGATTCTGGGAGGAGTACCGGCTGGTCCCGAACGAGTACGGGGAACCGCTCCCCGACCAGGTCCTCGACGAGATGCTGGCTCGGGTCCAGGAGCTGTTCGTCCCGTCCGGTGAGCGCTTCTTCGTGGGGATCGTCGAGGGCGCCATCGCCGGTATGGTGAGCGTGCTCACGCTGGAGGGCGTGGCGTACATCGACAACGTGGTGACGTTGCCCCCGTTCCGGGGCCGGGGGATCGCCACGGCTGGAGTGACCCAGGCTGTATCGGTCAGCCTGGAGGCCGGCGCCGACGCTGTCTTCCTGCTGGCGGAGGAGGGCGGGGCGCCACAGCGCCTGTACGAGCGAATGGGATTCGTCGTGCGGAGGCGCTGCTACGGGTTCACCCGGCCGCTCCACGGAGCGACCTCGGAGGGATGACCTTCTCCGGCGGAGGCTTGCATTGTGCTTCCCTGCCGATCCCAAGTAGGGTTGCCTCGTTCGATACCACGTCGGGTGGTCAACGTCCCGCCCCTGTGGTTCGGATCCTTTTCCGGCTCCTCGTAAAGGTGGCCGGAGGCCTTCCCCCATCATGGAGGGCTCATCGATGACCTGGGCAGGGGATAGAGACCTGGCACGCGAGGCCGAGGAGCTCGCGGCGAAGCTCCCCCCGGTTCTCGCTCCGCTGGCTCAGATGGCCTTCAACTACCGGTGGTCGTGGGCGCCCGGCGGACCCGACCTGTTTCGGGAGGTCGATCCGTATCGCTGGGGATTGCAACGGGAGAATCCGGTTCGGCTCCTCCTACAGGCTCCGGCCGAGTCGCTGGCCCGTGCGGCGAACAACGCCGATCTGCTGCAGCGCGCCGACCGCGTCCAGCGGGCCATCCAGGACGAGCTGGCGGGGCCGGTTTCGGTGGGCTCGACCGATCGACCGATCGCCTTCTTGTGCGCCGAGTACGGGATCCACCGCTCGCTCCCGACGTACGGGGGCGGCTTGGGGATCCTCGGTGGCGACATCTTGAAGGAGGCCTCCGACATGGCCCTTCCCTTCGTGGCGGTGGGCATCCTGTACCGGCAGGGCAATTTCCACCAGCGCATCGACCTTGCCGGGTGGCAGCACGAGTACTGGATCGAGACCGACCCCGACCGTCTGCCGGCAGCACTGGTGACGGGATTCGACGGCCTGCCCCTCATCATCGAGGTGCCTCTTCGGGGCAGGGACGTCGTGCTTCAGATCTGGCGGGTGGACGTCGGCCGGGTGCCCCTGTACCTGTTGGACGCGGCGCGGCCGGAGAACTCCCGGGTCGACCGGTGGATCACGTCGCGGCTATACGTGGGAGACAGAACGATCAGGCTGGCCCAGTACGCCCTTTTGGGGATGGGAGGGATCCGGGCACTCCGCGCGCTGGGCATCGACCCCGCGGTGGTCCACCTGAACGAGGGACACGCGGCGCTGGCACCCTTGGAGCTCGCCCGAGAGGAGGTCGTCGCCGGACGTCCCTTCAAGGAGGCGCTGGCCGACGCCAGGGATCGGACGGTGTTCACCACCCACACTCCGGTCCCCGCCGGGAACGAGACCCATTCGGCCGAGCAGATCCGGGAGATCCTGGGCGACCTCTCGTCCGCCCTGGAGACGGACGAAGGCACGGTGCTCGGCTTGGGACGCTCTCGCCCCGAAGATCCCGAGGAGCCCCTCGGACTGACCGTTCTAGGCATCCGCACGTCTCGTGCCACCAATGCGGT
>WNGF01030139.1_pt1 | contig 12964 bp, 12 predicted proteins | sample 5400641 | NCBI WGS metagenome assembly WNGF01 (sample SAMN13153371, study PRJNA577476) | soil metagenome | isolation source: 80 cm soil or saprolite under grassland replicate 2 | place: USA:California | collected 2016-06-15
CTACTCCGAAGCAGCGAAGGCGAACGAGACCGCCGCTGCGGTCGATCGCCAGTTCATCGCCAAGAACGGCAGCGGAGGGATCTATCCGCTGATGTACTACAACCATAACCTGCAGTTCGGGGCAGCGTCATACGCGATGGAGGGACGCTTCGCCGACGCCAAACGCCTCGGTGATGAATTCGGCGCGAACGCCACTGCGCGCGCGAAGTGAGAGAAAACCGCAGACATCGGACCGGCATTGGCCGCCGGCGCTTTGAGGACATTGGTCCACTTTCCGAATCGCACGAGAACGAGCAGCGGTGTGGCGGCCGCCGACTCGACCATCGGCATTTCTTTGGCGGCGGCCGCGGCGTTAGCGCCGAATTCATCACCGAGGCGTTTGGCGTCGGCGAAGCGTCCCTCCATCGCGTACGACGCGGTCCCGAACTGCAGGTTATGGTTGTAGTACATCAGCGGATAGATCCCTCCGCTGCCGTTCTTGGCGATGAACTGGCGATCGACCGCGGCGGCGGTCTCGTTCGCCTTCGCTGCTCCGGAGTAGTTGCCGACGCGCTGGTAGATGTGCGCAGGCATATGCACAAGATGGCCGGATGACGGTGCGAGCGTTCGCAGACGATCCGCACTCTTCACGGCCCGCTCGGGATGCTGCGACGCCTCTACTGCGTGAATGTAGTAATGGTTCGCCCCCAGGTGGTTGGGATCGCGTTTGAGGACAGATTCGAGAACGGAGACGATCTCTTCGGTTCCCGGCGCTGCTTTCCCATCCGCTGACCAGAATTTCCACGGACGCAGGTCCATCATGCTTTCCGCATACAGCGTGGCGAGATCGAGATCGTCCGGATGTTTCTTCGAGAACTCGCCCATGGCCTGGCTGTAATCGGCGGCGAGTTTTTTCAAATCCGCATTCGGATCGTTCGAGTAGCGTCTGGCCAGAACGGCAATGAGGTCGTGCTCTTTCGGTGAAGCGCGCTTCGTCAGCGCCGCCTGCACGGCATCGTACGCCTGCTTTTCGCGATCGGGATCGACGTCCAGATTGATGTTCGGACCGAGTGCGAGCGCGACTCCCCACCACGCCATCGCCAGGTTGGGATCCAGATCACCGGCATGCTGAAATGAGCGGATGGCCGCCTCGTGATTGAATCCGTAGAGATAGGCCATGCCTTGGTCGAAATAGCGCTGCGCCTCGGCATTCCGTGTCGTGACGTTAAAGTGAACGTGGCCGACGCCGGGGTCGATGGACACCTGGGCCGCAACGAGAACGAGGAGCGCAAGAGCGAACATGAAAACTCCCTGTGCGTTTTGCGCCAATCTTAACGTAGCCGACCTCGTCTACGAAGATGACGCGGCGGCCGTCGCGCTGTCGAAACGGCACGTCGAAAACATCTCGGAACTGACAGACGATGAACTCGCGCACTTCGCACGTGTGTATCAGCGCACCGAGCGCGTGCTCCTAGAGGTGACCGGCGCCGAACGCGCGGTGTTGGTGAAGCTGGGCATCATCACGCCGCACCTGCACGTGCACATCTATCCGGTCAGTGAATCGCTCGATCGCGCAGCGGTGATGGACATGATCGAAGGACGTGTGCGCGTGCAGCCTGATCCCTCATTCCTCCACACATTGCGAAACGCACTTGACATCGGCCGCCGCTCTGAATGAGCATTCATTCAGCGATGGCACGCCCGGCGGCAGCCGAAATCCCCCGCCCACAGAGCAAGCGCGAACGGATCCTCCGCGCCTCAATCGATGTGTTCGCAAAAAGCGGCTACTTCAACGCGAAAGTGTCGGAAATCGCGCGCGCGGCCGGCGTCGCCGACGGGACGATCTACCTCTACTTCGACGGCAAAGAAGATCTGCTCGTCTCCGTCTTTCGCGAGTACACACGCAATTACCTGCAGTCATTGGAGCGTGACCTGGCGAATATCAATCGTCCCGAGGATCGGATGCGCATCACCATCCGCCACCATCTCCAAGCTCTCGGCCGCGACCGCGCGCTGGCGATCGTGGCGCAGGTCGAGCTGCGGCACAGCCTGAAATTCATGACCCTGCTGTCACACCAGGAAATCGCCGACTACCTCAACATCCTGCGCAAGATCGTGGAGCACGGTCAGAACGAAGGCGTGTTCCGCCGCAATCTGCACCCAGCGTTGGTGGCGAAGTCTGTCTTCGGAATCCTGGACGAGATGGTGACGTCGTGGGTGCTTTCAGAGAAAGAGTACGCACTCGCGGATCAGGCGGAGCAGATCGCAGACCTCGTCTTAAACGGACTGCTGTAGCGGAGCCGACGGCAGCTCTTCCCAGCGACTGTGCGGCTTCCGATTGAGGACAAGCCACTCCCAGACAAGCTCACCATAGCCATGCGCTGTCATGCCGCGTTTTTCGTAGAACGGCATCAGCAGCTTCTGCAGCCGAGGCAAGTTATAGAACGGCACGCCGGGGAAATAGTGATGCTCGAGGTGGTAATTCGAGAAGAGATACGCCCAATCCCAAAACCACGATCCCTTCATCAACGTTGACCACTGCGCGGGATCATCAGGATTGATGTCGTAGTGCTGACCGAGCCGGTTGAGGGCGAACGCGACTGGAAAGACGAAAAAGACCGGCACCACGTACAGCTTGAACGCGATCCACCATCCGCCGATGAGCGCGATTGCGGCGAGGATCGCGAGCTGAAAAATGATTGTCGCGTTGCGCTCTCGCGAGATCACCTTCTGCAGCTCGGGCTCATACGATCGCGTCTCACTCTTCGCCGCGCGGAAGTAAATCGGAAAGAGCGCCGGCGTGAAGTAGAGCAGCTTCAGCCATCGAACATTTTTCTTCGGCGATAACCAATGGCGTTTCGGATCTTCTTCGTATGAGCCGAGTCCGGCGTGATGGTCTAGGTGCCAGCGCGTGAACTGCGAGGCCGAAATTCCGCTGGGCATCGCGTAAAGGAGTCCCAGAATCCGATACGTGCGTTCGTTTGCCGTAGAAAGCACCGCGCGATGCACGACTTCATGCAGCAGCACAGTGAAATCAAAAACAGCGAAGCCGGCGACCAACGTGAATGGCAGCCATAAATACCACCGGTCGAAGTGAATGATCGCCGCGGCGGAGAGGCCAACGATCGCGAAGTTCGCGAAGGCGATGAGGATGTGCAGCAGCGGCCGCTTCTGATGCATCCGGCGCAGATCATCCGCTGAGAGCTCGGCGGCGAGCTCACGCTTGAGTTGCTGCGCGTGATCAGCGTAGTAGGAGGGCATCGCTATTCTGTGATCAACACCAGCTCCGCCCCTGGATACTCCAAAAACTCCACTGTTTTCAACCGAGCATAGCGCCGATGTCCGAAGCGGTCCTGAGCCGCATGAGCAGGCCCGCTGCCGAGTCATGGCTGACGTGTCATTCTGTGCCCCGGAGGTGTCATCCTGACGCTCTACACGATCGGCCACTCCACGCGCACACTCGACGAGCTGATCAGTCTGCTCCGCGAACATGACATTGAACGGCTGGCGGACATCCGCCGCTATCCAGGCTCGCGCCGTTATCCGCATTTTTCGCGCGAGCCGCTCGCCGCTACGATGCCGCTGCACGGTATCGAATATGTGCACTTGCCGGAGCTCGGCGGCCGGCGCAAGCCGCTACCGGATTCGGCGAACACAGGCTGGCGCAACGAGCAGTTCCGCGCTTACGCTGACTACATGGCCACGCGAGAGTTCGCCGCTGCGCTCGACGGACTTCTGGGATCGGAGTTGCGCACGGCAATCATGTGCGCAGAGGCGGTGCCGTGGCGCTGTCACCGGAATCTGGTGGCCGACGAGCTCACACGCCGCGGCCACGAGGTCATCCACATCCTCGGGCCGGGAGCGCCGCAGAAACACATTTTGAATCCGATGGCGTGTGTGGTCGACGATCACCTCGTATACAGGAATGAGGACTGACTGAGGACTAAGGACTAAGGACTGAGGACTGAGTCACTCCCACCCAACTCAGTCTCAGTTGTCCGTCCTCGCTACTCCGTCGTCCGTCCTCAGTCCTCAGTCCTCAGTCCTCAGTCCTCAGTCAGTCCTCAGTCCTGAATTGCTACACTTCGGCGCGGTGCTGGTCCTTCACGATCCTCTCCGGCAAACCGACCTCCCTCGCGGTTGCATCGCCACCATCGGCAACTTCGACGGCCTGCACGTCGGTCATCAGGCGATCATCCGCGAAGTGGTCGAGCGCGCGCGGGAGACACAGCGGCCCTCCGCGGTGATCACGTTTCATCCGCATCCGCTTTCGATCGTCGCGCCCGATCGCGTGCCGAAGCAGATCCTCACGCTGTCGCAGAAAGAGGAAATCCTGCGCGCGATGGACGTCGACGCGCTGCTGGTGGTCCCGTTCACGCACGAGTTTTCCCGCTGGACGGCGGACCGCTTCATCCAGGAGTTTCTCGTCAACGCGCTCAAGGTGGACGAGGTGCGCATCGGACGCGACTTCTGTTTCGGGGCAGGGCGCGAAGGCAATCTCGCCAAACTCCAGGCAGCGGGCGCACGCCTCGGATTTGCGGTCCACGGCGTCGATGAGGTCCGCATTCGCGGCATTCGCGTTTCGAGCTCCATCGTGCGCGACGCGATCAACAAAGGTGCGATGCGCGCTGTGGCGCTCGCGCTGGGCCGATCCTATTTCATCGATGGACCCGTGGTCCCCGGCCGGCGCCTCGGACGGAAGATCGGTTTTCCGACAGTCAACATCGATCCGGCGAATGAGCTCTTCCCCGGCGGCGGCGTGTACGTAACCACGTCGCGATTCGAGAGCTTTGCGCGCTCCTTCGAAAGCGTGACGAACATCGGCGTGCGGCCAACGCTCTATGAAAATTACGCGCTGACCATCGAGAGTCACATCTTCGACTTCGACTCCAATGTCTACGGAGACGTGGTCCGACTCTACTTCCACCAACTTCTGCGCCGCGAGCAACAGTTCCGCTCGGCTCTGGAGCTCAACCATCAGATTCACACGGACATCGAGCGGTCACGACGGTTCTTCGCGCGGCATCCGATTCGCTTGAACGAGATCGGGATGCCGATATCGCCGTGACTGATCCTGTCCTGGCCCTCGTTCTCATCGCGTGCGCTTTCTTCGCGCTGTTCGCTGTGCGCTTCTTCAAGACACTCGACAGCGGGCTTTGGGACGTATGGCACACGCCGATTGCCGCCGGTCTCGCGAGCGGCGTCCTTCTGCGATTGATCGGCACCGCCGCACCGGCGGCGATCGCGATCGTGCTCACGTTCGCGGCGCTTTACGTTCGCCTGACCGGACACGAAAGCGAACCGGTCGACGGCATGCTCCTCGGCGCCGCGTCGGGTGCCGCCGCCGCACTGGCGTTGGTGATTCACAGCGAGACCGAGTGCCGGACGTTGGCCGAGTGCCTCGTGGCCGGCGCGGTGACCGGATACGGGACGACGTTCGCGTCCTTCGAGGTCACCGACAAGCTCCGGCGCGCGATCATCGACGTCATGACCGCAGTGGCGGCGATCGCCCTCGCCTACGCCGCGCACTTCATCCGCGACGGGCGCACCACGGCGATCATTGTGGTCATCGCGATTCCGCTCATCGGTGTCATCACAGTGTTTCAGCAGTGGGCCGACGTGCGAGCAGAGCTCGGTCACGAAGCATCTCTCGGATTCATCAACGATTCGGACGTCCGCCGCACCGCTCACCCACTGCTGCGCCTCGGCAGCGGCGGGTGGGCGGACCGCAGGGCCCACCGCGAATTCGTGCGCCTGGCGAACAAGATCGCGCTGCGCAAACGGCAGCAGCGCAACCGGCCGGATGACATGGCGCGGCTCTACCAGGTGGAAATCATCAAATTGCGCATGCAGATTCAGGAGATGAGCAAGATTGACCGCGATGTCATCTCCGCATCCGCCTCCGATGAAGTGCCGTCGGATACAATGGCGCGGAGCAAATGACGAGACGATTTCTCGTTTTTCTCCTCTGCAGTCTCGCCGCCGCCACTCTCCTCGCCCAAGTCACAAACATGGGTCCCGCGGGGCAGTACTACAAGACAGGTCCGCCGAAGAAGGGACGCTTCAGCGTCATTCGTGCGCCGAAAAAGGGCGGCGAGATCAAGTGGAGTCTTCCGCCTGGAAACAAAGTCGAATTCGTCAAAGAAGATTACGCGGTGCTTCAGCCCGACGTCACCATCGAATACGAAGACATCAAAATGAAAGCGGACAAGGCGACGATCAACTTCCGAACCAAAGACGTGACGGCCGAAGGCCACGTCATCCTCGACCAGAGCACAACGCGGCTCGCCGGCAGTCAGATGGTCTTCAACCTCGACTCGAAGACGGGCACTTTCTTCAATGCGACCGGCAGCATGGAGCCGGCGATGTACTTCACCGGCGAGAAGCTGGAAAAGATCTCTGAGGACACCTACCGGCTCACGAATGGCGTGCTGACTTCCTGCGATCTCGATTCGCCGTCATGGTCGCTGGACGTGGCTGTCATGGTCGCTGGACGTGGCTCGCGCGGATGTCACCGTTGATGACTACGCGCGCATGAACGACGTGACGTTCCGCGTTCATCGCTTCCCAATCCTATGGATGCCGCGGTTGATCTGGCCGACCAAAGGAGATCGCAGCCAGGGTTTCCTGATCCCACGCGTCAGTTTCTCCCCTTGCAATCCGGCGAGCGCGCACTGCTTTGGAAATCGGTTCGAGATCGGATATTTCATCCCCTTCGGTCAGACCGTCGACGCGACCCTCTACGGCGACCTCAGCTCGACGAGCTACAACGGCTTCGGACTCGATTTCCGTTACCGGCCAAACTCCAACGTCAAGCTGGGCGAGCTGAACGCATACGTCGTGCACGACGTGGAGGACAAGAAAAAGCAGTGGAAGTATTCGTATCAGCACTCTCAGGAGAATCTGCCGGGAGGGTTTCGCGGCGTGGTGGACATCGAGGACTTCTCCGATCTCGATTTCTTTCGCAATTACGACCGCGATCCGCGCGTGCACACGCTGTCGCAGATCTATTCGTCCGCGTACCTGTCGAAGAACACGCCGATTTACTCCTTCAACGTGCTCTCCGATCGCCGCGATATCATCCTCGGCCACACCAATCCCGCCGATCTCAACTCTCCACTGCTGAAGCAACGATTCGAGCAGCTCCCTTCGCTGCAATATCGCATTTATCCGACGAGGCTCTTCGGCTCGCCGGTGTACTTCTCGATGGAGTCGTCGGCGTCCCATCTGGTCACCAACGGATCTTTCACCGGACCGTCCGCCGACTACTTCCGTACGGATGTGTTTCCGACGGTGTCGATGCAGATTCCCTCGCCGCCGTGGTTCTCCATCAAGCCGCAGATTTTTGCGCGCGAGACGTATTACTCATCGAGGCTGGTGACCGATTCGACGACGCTGCAGAACAATGCAGTGAACGAGTCGTTGAGCCGGTCGTACATGCAGGGCCAGGTGGAGTTCGTCGGACCGTCGTTCTCGCGAATTTTCAATCGCCCGCTGGGAAACTTCACGCGATTCAAACACGTCATCGAGCCGCGATTCACGTACGTCTACACGACCGATGTCACCGATGTGCAGCAGCGGATCATTCGATTCGATACCGTCGACACGCCGTTTCTGCCGGTCGTTCCGAACTCGGTGCAGTATTCGCTGACCCAGCGCGTCATCGGTAAACAAAAGAGTGGCGGATCGGCTCGCGAAGTGTTGTCGTTTTCCCTGCGGCAAAGCGTGTCGCTCTCGAAGCCATTCACCAACACGACCGGCGGCAATCTCACCGGGACGCCGGTTCCTGTGGGACAGAACAACAAGTTCACGCCGCTGATCGCCAGCCTTCATGTGAACCCGTACCAGTCGCTGACCTTCGACGCCAGCGCGACAGTGGGCAACGTCTCGCATCAAATCGATCAGACCAGCATCTCGGCCAACATCATGGGAACGGGAAAGCAGTCCGACAAGTACCTCACCTTCAGTTGGTTTTCGACCTTCAGACAACCGGCCCAGCCTCTGGCAACGAACAATAGTCAGATCCGCCTGAACAGCGGGACTTCTCTGCTGCACGAGAGGCTTCGTGCTGATGTGCAACTCAGTTACGACGCGAGCCAGGGCGTCTTCATCGACGAGCGTTACCTCATCGGCGCCACGGCATCGTGCTATGGCTTTGCCGTCGAGTACCGCCGGTACCTGGTTTATGATCCGTTGCCGAAGCCGAAAAACGTCTTCGGGATCGCGCTCACACTCAAGAACGTAGGAACCATCGGAACACACTAAAAGGACTGAGGACTGAGAGTAGGACCGCCGCCCTCGGCGGTCGGCGACGCCGCCGAGGGCGGCGGCGCTACGTCCTCAGTCCTCAGTCCTTGGCACTGCGATGGCGCACAATGAAACGATGAAGGGGCTAATTTTGTCGGGCGGCAAAGGCACGCGCATGCGGCCTTTGACCCACACGTCCGCGAAGCAGTTGATTCCGGTGGCCAACAAGCCGGTGCTGGCGTACGGCATCGAGGCGATCGTCGCCGCCGGGATCGAGGACATCGCCATCATCGTCTCCCCCGAAACCGGCGACGAGATCCGCGAATGCGTCAAGGATGGCTCGCGATATCGCGCGAATGTCACGTACATCGAGCAGGACGCGCCGCGCGGCCTGGCGCACGCGGTCCTCACCGCCGAGACGTTCCTTCGAGACTCCTCGTTTGTCATGTACCTCGGCGACAACCTGCTGCAGCACGGGATCACGCCGCTCGTCGAGGAGTATCGGGCGCTGGAATGCAATAGCGAGATCCTGCTGACCCGCGTGCCGAATCCGTCGCAGTTCGGCGTCGCCGAGCTCTCCTCCGACGGCAGAGTGGTCAAGCTGACCGAAAAGCCGCAGCATCCGAAATCGGATCTGGCGCTCGTCGGCGTCTACATGTTCGACGAGAACATTTTCGACGCGGCCAAATCGATCAAGCCCTCGAAGCGCGGTGAGCTGGAGATCACCGATGCGATCCAGTGGCTGCTCGATCACGATTTCACGGTGCATCCGCACATCGTCAAGGGCTGGTGGAAGGACACCGGAAAGATCGAGGACATGCTGGAGGCCAACCGGACGGTGCTCGACACGTTCGAGCGCGACGTGCGCGGCAACATCGAGGCTTCCAGCGCGATCGAGGGGAAAGTGGTGATCGAAGAAGGCGCGGAGATCGTCGATTCGGTCGTGCGAGGACCGTCGATCATCGGACGCGGGGCTCGTGTGGTGCACGCATACGTCGGGCCGTACACGTCGATCGGCAACGGCTGTTCGCTCGAATACTGCGAGATCGAGAACTCGATCGTGCTCGCGAACTCGACCATCGCCCACGTCGACGGCCGCATCGAAGCGAGCCTCATTGGAAAAAACGTGAAGATCTGCCGCACGCATCGCAAACCCGCGGCGTATCGCTTCATGCTCGGCGACAACAGCGAAGTGGGCATCACCTAGTCGCCGCTGATGCCGAACGTCTACACTTTCAAAGACTTCGAGGGAAGCAGCCATCGCATCCTCATCGATCTGATCACGCGCTACTCTGACGGGGCCATCACGCTCCTCGATCTGGGCGCCGCCGGCGGAGAGCTCGGCGAGGCGCTGCGCAGAAGATTCAAGCGCACGATTGGATTCGAATTCGACGTCGACCGCCTTGCCGATCTGCGAACCCGATTCGATCAGGCGGTGATCGCCGATCTGGAAACCGTGCGGCGGCTGCCGTCGCGCGCCGACGCGATCGTCCTCGCCGACATCCTCGAGCATCTCCGCGACCCGTCGAAGCTGCTGGCATGCGTACGCCGCTCGCTTTCCCCTGCCGGACACGTGTTCATTTCCGTACCAAATATCGCAAACATTACCGTACGCATTGGTCTGATGTTCGGAATCTTCGAATATCGCGAGCGCGGAATTCTCGACTCGTCCCATCTCCGCTTCTACACGATGCGCTCGATCAAGCGAGAGATCGAAGGGGCAGGCTTTCGCATCGTCGCCATTCGCGGCTCGTCCGTGCCCATTCGTCTGATCGTGCCGCGCGCGCCGGAGTTTCTGCTGCGGACCGGCGAACGGTTGTTGACGTTGGTGACGCGAATCTGGCGCGGTTTGTTCGCCTACCAGATCATCATCGTCGCCGAGAGTCGATGATTCCAATACCGAAGCAGGCGATCACCGCGGCGGCCGAAATCCACCACCACCCCCGCCCGATCCTGCGCGAGAAAATCACTTCGTGCGTCCCCGCCGGTACAGGAACACCGGCGAAGAGCATGTTGATCTCGACCGGAGTGACTTCGCGGCCATCGATGGTCACGCGCAACTCGGGCGTGAGCTTTTCTGATGACGCCAGGAATGCCGGCGCCGCCGCGCGCACTCGGATGTGCTGCTCATCCTCCGCATAGCTCAGCAGCCTCACTTCTGCATCACCGAACGCGCCTGGATTTCCATTGACGACAGCCTCACCGGAAAAGTCGATGCCCTTCGCTGCCAGAAACTCCGCGTCCGTCATTTTTCGCAACCGCTTCACTGCGTGAAATCGCGGTCACCCCGCCGTAAAAGGCAATCCTGCCGCGGATGCCGATCGACTGCATTCGTACGGTCAGTGCGCTGCCCCTTCGCGGAATGTAGACGCGCTCCAGGACGGCGATTTCTGCCGGCGTGAAGCTGCGAGAGAAAACAACGCTCTGGTCGTGCAAAAGTGAAATGACGATGCGCGGATTCAATCCGACCGTCTGCTCGATGTGAATCGGAAGCTCGATCGCGTAGAACCGCTCCGCGCCGGTGAGATCGCGGTCCAGCGTCGTTCCTGGCGAAATGTTGATGATATCTCGTGGCGGTATTGTGTACTTGAATATCATCCAGTGGATGATGTCGATGTCGCGATTCTCGAGGAAATAGCGAACGCCGATCATCGAGACCAGCGGGTCGTTAAAATCGAATTTCAGGCTGTTGAACGTGATGACTGTCGAGTTGCCGGTGAACGACGTCGGATCGATTCGCTGTAGCAATTGCCGGTATTTCGCCTCCGACGAGAAGTGGCTGCGAATGTCCTCGAGCCGGTAGAGCTCCGAGGAGTTCGGCCAGAGGTCGATGAAGAAGGGCGCGATGCGAAACGGCTTCGGCTGCAACTGCAGAAAGGCGATCGTCGGCGTCACCGGCGGTACAGCGAGATCGCTCTCCAGATATGGATAAAACCTGCCGGCGAAGACGCCGAGGTCGCCGGCGACAATCACGGCGAGCATGGATGGGATGAGCAGCCGTCGTGTCCGGATACCCGCTGCGGCGAGGTATGCCGCGGGAATGGGAAGCAGAATCTGCATGCGCGTCAGCGGCGAATACTCGAAGCCGGGAAGGGCGCCGATCACGTGCATGAGGGGGCGAAATCCGAACATGCAACCGATAATCAGCGCCGCGGATGCGAACCAGAACCACCGCATGCGCGCACGGCGATTCATCAGTGCGAGCGCGATGAGAGGGATCGTGATCAGGCCGAGGTAAACGGTGGCCTCGATGTAGTTATTGAGGACTCCCAGCGCCGGATCGCCGTTCCAGTTCTTATACGCTTTGTTGCCGAGGCGATCGGGGCGAACGAACATCGCAAAGTGGCGGAGGGGAAACGCGTGCTCGAGCGCCGCGTTCGCGCGCGTCTCGAGGTAACCGGTGCGCTTGACGAAGTGGATCATCGGCGCGAGCGATGGCGCAGCGATGAGCAGCGCAAGGAACACGGCGACGGCTGCCGGAATCACAAAGCGATTGCGAATGCCGATCACCAGTAAATACAAAGCGGCGATCCACGCGCCGTACGCCATCGCTGCAGGAAATCCCGCGAGCGCATATGCGAGTGCGATCAGAGCCATGGCCCAGAATGGCGTCCGCTTTCGATTGGCAATCCGCCGGACCATCCACAGCAGCGCGGGATACAGCGCCGCGGCGTTCGTGGCCTGCCACAGCCAGCGAACTGCGATCGCGCCGGAGGCGGCGAAGATGATCGCGCCGACCGCCGCCGCCCCTTTGCCGAGGCGTTCTTCACGAAGCCAGAGGTAGGTGAACCAGAACGCGACATTGAGTTTGAGAAAAATGATTCCGGTGTAAATCCACGCCAGCGGCAGCGCGAACGCCGGAAGCAGAATGAATGGAGACAATACCGCCGAAGCAGAAGAGCCGAAGCCCGGGATTCCCGAGGCAACGAATGGATTCCAGTGAAACGCGCGCCAGTCGCTTTTCAGCAGCGACATCAACGTGAAATACGACGTCGGCGGGTCGTTCAGCAGCGAATTCTGCACATCGACCGAGCGCACCGACGACCATGGCTCGTAGCTGAAAAACACGTCATTCGGTGACACGACTCGGTGCAGGAACAGAGTGGGGAAGAAAAAGACGAAGTGGTAAACGACGAGCGCGATGAGCGCGACGCGATGTTTGCGAATGGACCGCAATCCGATTGAGTTTACCCCGCGCCGGGTTGCGCGGTCTCGCGGTCTCGTGGTCTCGTGGTGTGATGCACTTCGAGACCTCGAAACCCCGAGACCGCGAGACTGCTAGAAAGAAGCTTCTCATCGCCGCGGACATCGATCGCTCACTGCACGAGCGTGCGTCGGCGGACGGCCGCTTCGAGATCGTCGACCGGCCGGTGCGTACGGAGGAGGAACTGGCGGCGATCGTGGGCGATTGCGAAGTGCTCGTCACGCGCTCATTCAATCGCGTGACTCGCCGGGTCATCGATCGCGCTCGGCGGCTCGAGCTGATCGCGCAAGGCACCAGCGGCACAGACAACATCGATCATGCGGCCGCGAGCGAGCGCGGAATTACGATCCTGAATTTGCCTGGCGCGAATGCCGATGCCGTCGCCGAGCTGGTGATCGGATTCATGATCGCGCTGACTCGCACCGTTCCCGCATACACGCGCGAGCTGATGCGCGGCCAGTGGAATCGCGACGACTGCGCCTCCCGACACGAGCTTCTCCACCACCCCCTGGGCATCGTCGGCCTCGGCGAAGT
>WNGF01007656.1_pt1 | contig 12958 bp, 12 predicted proteins | sample 5400641 | NCBI WGS metagenome assembly WNGF01 (sample SAMN13153371, study PRJNA577476) | soil metagenome | isolation source: 80 cm soil or saprolite under grassland replicate 2 | place: USA:California | collected 2016-06-15
GTTCGGATCCACCGGCGTCCGGCCCATCGCCGCGCCACCGAGCGCCGAGAGCGACGGCCGGCGCGCGAAGTCCGTTCCCGCGTAGGTGTGCGACACGTTCAGCCCTCCCTTGCCCGACATCTTCGACCGCAACCCGGCGATCTCACCCTGGCGGTTCAGCCCTTCGCGGTATTCGTGCTCGTTGCTGTAACCGCTGTAAGGCGCGCCCGGATGCGGGGACGCATTGAGGCGATCGCGCTCGTCGTCGAACTGCCCCTGGGTGAGTTCGAGTTCGTCCAGCCTGTTCTGGTCGTTCCGCCGTCGCATCTGCTGGCCGGCGATCTGTGCTTGGTTCAGCATCTACGCCCCCTTGCGCGCACGTTCGCGGGACCAGCGGATCGCCGCCGCGCGACGGCCCTGTTCCTTCGCTTCCGCCGGCGTCCACCGCCGGCAGAGTCCCAGCTCGTGCCCCTTGCGCGCGGCCGCGGATGCGTAGCCGGGAATACTGAACCCGGGGCGCCGATACGTCTCGTCCACGGTTTCGGTCTGCATCAGTAGAGCCTCGTGGCGCCCTCAAGCGCGGACATGGACATTGGGAGACGCCGCTGGCCGAGCCCTGGCGCGACGGCGCTGGACCCGATCGAATCCCAGCCCTCGCCGGGATCCTGTGCCTGGGGCGCGGCCGCCTGGGGAACAGGGAGAGGCGGTTGCGACGGGCCGGGAGCAGACGGCATCGGCGGCGGTTGGGGTGGCTGCCAAGCCGGGGCCTGCTGCGGCTGCTGGAAGGACTGCTGCGGCTGCTGCGCGCGCTGCCGCTGCAGCGTCGTGTAAGAATCCTCGACCGGCGGACTGTATGGCTGCGCCGAGCGTTGCGGCGCCTGCTGAACCTGACGTTGCGGCGCCTGCTGGACGGGTGTTGTGTTCGCTGGACCAATGCGGCCGCCTGGAAAAACCCGCGTCCCGCCTGTTTGGCGGACGACGACGCCGGTGCCCCTGGTCGGCATTTATCCGCCGCCCGCCCGGTGAGCATCCCCGGCCGCGAGCATCGCAATGAGGTAGTCGACGAACTGGCCCATCTCAGTAGACCCGTCCGCCGTTCCGTGACGCCAGCGACATGAGGCTCTGATGAAGGTTCGCGCGGAGCTGAAGGGCCTGCATCGCCCGGCTGGCGTTCGATTCCCCGGCGCCGATGTCCTGGCCGCGCTGGCTGATGTCGCCCTGGTAGTTGGTGTCGTCGATCTGGTAACGGCGCTTTAGGGCGTCGACCGCTTGGTTGTTGGCGACGTCCCCGAGCGCGCCAGACGCCTGGTCGACGCGGTTGCCGATCTCGGAGGCTTCGATCCCGGAGCCGCTGATTCCGCGGGCGCGCATCTCGCCGGAGAGCGCGTTCATGGAGGCTCGTCCAACGCGGCCAACCCTGTCCTTTGCCTTCGAAAATTCAGCGTTTTGCGAGGCCGTGGTGTCGGCCATTGAAATCGGATTCACGCGCGGGGGGAGCGGTGGAGGCGGGGGCGCCTGGATAACGTTGCTCCTCTGCCACAGCCCGTTGACGTCGACGTCGCCCGTTCCGTCGCCCGTTCCGGCACCAGAGCCGCTCCGCCGCGCGCCGGCTACCCCCCCGCCGCCGGTTGAGTAGTCGTAGGACGTGCCGGTGTAGGCGTCTCGGTATGACGTGTTGGCGTTGAGGCCGGCCCGCTGAGCCGCCAAGGCCGCCTGCTGGGCGTTGAAGTTTTCGGTCTTCGTGCGCCCCTCGGATTCAGCGGCAGCTTTCGCGCGTTTCGCGTCTCCGATACGGTCAACAGGGAGCCCGGTGTGGGGGTCGATTGGGCCCCGGTAGGGGGCGACTACTCCGGTTCCAGCCATAGGTCGACCCTTCTGTTGTCCTGAAAAGCCGCTTACTGCTGGGGGAGTTCGCGGAAAAGAGTGCCACAAATGAGCCGGGCTGTAAAGTTACGCTGCCGTCCAGTCGTCGACGTAGACCGTCCCGATGGCACCGTCACAGTCCGCGTAGAATTCCGCCACGCCGTTTTCCGAGGCCGCCGCGGTGACTCCGGAGAGCTGCTCCCAGGTGTCTGCCGCCACCGAGAGCGTGTCGATGACGGTGTCGACCAGGACGCCGATCGCCGGGTTTGCCCGCTGCATGAGCCGCGGTGCAGAGCCGGTGTAAGCCGCGGATTTTCGGACATACACCGCGATCGACACGGTTGCACCGCTGAGAACGGCGACCCGTTTCGGGCCGCTTTCGAGCTTCTCGCCCGCGCCGTCTCCGGCCGGGGCCATCGCTTCCGAAGGAGCTGCCGTCTTGAACGTGCCGGTTTCGTAGCTGACGGTCCCTAGGACCGGATAGACGGCCTTGTGGGTGTTGGTCGCCTGGTCGACGCGCTGGTAGCGGATGTAGCTGCGGCCGGCCAGGTGCGCCTGGTTGGCGATCTCGGTCGCAGAATCGAGCTTCGTATTCCGTAGCGTGACCTCCGCGTAACGCGCGTTGTTGGACGAATTGCAGTTGATGTCGTTCGTGTGCGCGGTCTTGATCCCGCTGACCGTGCCGAACGTGCAGTTGTCGCACTCCAGCGAGATCGCCGGATTACCCGCGACGTTGAAATTGACCCCGTTGGTCGTTGCAAACGAGCTGTCGCCGCTGAGTGTCACGCTGCGGAGCAGAAGCCCCTTGGGCCCGCCGCCGGCCGCGAATATGACATTGCTGACGGCGTTACCGAAGAACGCGCCGGTTTCGATGATCAGCCGGCCGACGCAGGTTCCGATCTGGAGCCCACCCGTCGACGAGGCAAGGTTCCTCCAGATGTTGACGTTTGAGAGCTTTCCGAAGTCGAGCGCTTCCACGGTGAGCCCAGCTTGGGTATTGCTGTGGAGGTCGAAGCCGCTCCAGGTCTTATGAATGCTCTGCCGGCTCACGCTGACCGCCGCGGCGAGGGTGATCCCGTCGCCTCCCCCACTATTGCAGCGGATGTTGGTCAGCGTGCCGTTGTAGGAGCCAAGGGAGATGCCGGCACCGCCGAACGTATTGGCGCTGATGATGTCGATGTTGGTCAGGGTCCAGTTGGATCCGGTGGTCCCGAAGATGTTGATCGCCGCCTGTCCAGCCGACTGGTTCCCGACCTTGTAGCCGGTCAGGTTGTCGATTGAGAAGTTGTCGGCCGTCGCGGAGGCGACGTAGATGCCGTGCTGGTCGAAATCTCGGATCGAGCAGAAGGAGAGCGCCAGCGAACCGTTCGCGTCGGTGTCCACTTCGACGCCGCGCTTCCCTGCCGTCGCGGCCCCCATGTAACGGAAGGCCGTCCAATCGCAATCGACGATCGAGGCCCCGCCGAAATACACGTAGGCCATGAACGTCGTGCTGACCGACTGGATCCGCGCGTTGCGAGTCAGGAGAATCAACTCCGCCTGGGTGGGTGCCGTGCCGCTGTGTGCGTTCGCCACCCCAACGGCGGTCGTCATGCTGGCCGCCCCGGCGTTGGCATTGAGCGCTTTCGTCTCTGCCTGAGCGGCGGTCTGCGTCGTCGAGGCGACGGCGACGTCGTCGGTGTTCAGCCAGCCGGTGTCGGTGTCGACGTTGAATGTCACCCCGGCGGCCGCGAGGTCAGCATTGAGCTTGCAGCGAACGACGTTCTTCCCGACCGTGCGCGATTGCCCCTGGCAATTCAACGTCCCGTAAACCACGAGCCCGAAGTCACCGTCTGCCGCAGCGCTGTCGAATTCGAGCTGGGCGCTGCCGTCTCGCGGTAGCGGCGTCCCCGTCGTCCCCATGTTCATCGTCCCGCCGCGGTAGATCGTCAGACGGGTCGAGACTCGGAGGATATAGTTCGTCGCGGCCGTCGTGCCCCAGGTGAGAATGCCACCCTTGCCGATCGTGAACCCGGCTGGGTTCGCTACGACGCCGTCCCCGTAGTCCGTGGCGGCCGTCGAATCCATCGTCACCGTGCGGTCCGTCTTCGTGGCCGCGGCCGTCCATTCGCCAAGGACGTGCAACGAATCTGCGGCGGCGGGGGCGCCAGTCGTCGTCGTGCGGACCATCCGGCTCCAGTTGCCGGCGGTCGCGTCCCGATACAGGTTGACCTGCGTAGCGTTCGACGTTTTTGCGCTGACCGTGTAGGCCGTCGCCGCCACGAGCAGGACGCCCGCGAACTTGAACAGATACCAGCCCTGTTCCCCCGCGCGCGATTCCAGATCGGAGACATTGATGGTGACTTCGGTTCCGGCCACAGTGGCGCCGGCCTGGGCGAGACGGACGCTGATCGTCCCGGTCGCCCCTGGCCGCAAGGCCACCTTCACGGCGATTCCGTCAATCGTGACGGCACCAGGCGTGAACGCCACGCTCTCAACGTAGGCGGTCGTCAGGACCGTATTATTCGCTTCCGAGTCCAGGAGGGCGCTCGCCACGGCGCTGCACACGCCCCACGTCGCCGCGGCCGAGAACAACCCGTCCGCCCGCGCAATCTTGACTGCCATTTACGCCACCCGCAGGAGTTGAAGGAACGTGCTCGTCTGACCGCCCTTGATCAGCCGCGAAGCCGTGCTGGAGTCGAACAGGACCGAGAGTTCGAGGTAATCGCCAGCCGCCAAGTCCGCCAAGAAATTGCACTGCGCCGGGCCGCGCTGGGCATTGGTCGCCTGTGAATGTTCCGCGACGATTGTGTCGTTTTTCTTGATCGACACGTAGACCGTGCCGCTCAGTGGCACTTCCGAGCTCGCCTGCGCGACGATGATGTATTTCCCAGCCTTCCCAGCCGGCACCGTCAGCCGGGTCGGTGAGCCTCCAGACCAGAACCCAGCCGCATCGGACGCGACGGTCTCAAGCGGGATTTGCGTCTGCACGAGGTTCGTCACGCTGACGTCTGACGCGCGATAGACGAAAGCGTAGTCCCCCGCGCTGCTGGCCGCTGGCTGCCAGTCCGGGCCGGTAGCCCCGGCCGTGAGCACGTAGCCGGGCGTCCCGTTCGCCTTGCGCGCCCACTTCACCGAACCGCTGGAGATGAGTCCGACCGCCGGGAGCCCGTCCAGCCAGAAGGCTTCCGCGCCCGGGTCGTTTGCGTTCGGCAGGTAGTCGAAGGGCTGGCCGTCGATGAAATACTTCCCGACGTCGAGCGCTCCGGAGTTCTGCGCGACGACGATGTCCCCGAGCGTCGGAGAGGCCGGATCGGTATCCGGATGCGTCGTCGACAGAAAGCTGTGCGTGGCCGGCGGGATCGAGATGGCGACGTCGACGGCGGCCGTCACGCGGCCTTTCGCGTCGACGGTGACCTGGGCAACGTGCGTGGCGTCCCCGTAGGTGCCAGCGGTCACTCCGGAGGCCGCCAGGCGCGCAGGATCCAGTGTCCCGGACGTGATCTTAGTCGCGTTCAGGTCTTCGAGTAGCGCGCCGTTGACGCCCCAGGCCGGCGCTCCGGTGACGACTTGGAGGAAGCTGCCGTTGCTGCCGATACCGAGCCGGCGCCAGCTTCCGGAGTAGTAGATTAGGTCGCCATCTACGGGCGTTTCGACGATCGTATCGTCATGCGTCGTGCTGAGGATCTTGTGGGTGCCGGACGTCAGCCGGCGGAGCTCATCGTAGATGTCGTCGATCGTGCGGTCGAGGCCATCGACCTGCTGGGCCGTGAGCGGGAATTCAAGCGGATTCGGCCGATACGGAAGGGTCATCGCCGCCCGACTTTGGCGCACTTGCGCCGGTTGCAGCCAGCGTGTGCAGCCTGGAGATTGTCGTAGGTGTGCGTCCCTCCCCTAGCGAGCGGGACAACATGATCGATCTCGATGGGGAGCGCCAACGGCTCACGGCAGATGCCGCATTGACCAGCCGCTCGTTCCAGAACCAGTGCGTAGTCGATCCGCTCAACTTGTGTGCCACGAATACGGGCTCTTCGGCGCCCCTCAAATTCTGCGAAATAATGCGGACGGCTGGCACGGAAAGCAGCCGCGGCCGCACGCGCCTTCATTTTTACTTCCGGCCGCTGTCGCCATCGCCGGCGGGAAGCATTCACCCTGTCTCGATCTCGCGCTTGTGGCTTTCGGCCATGCTTCGCGTAATACGCGCGCATGTAGATCCGCCGAGCCGCTGGGTCGGCGTGAGGCATCAGCGTCGACCAATCTCGTGCATCGGCATTTCGTAGCCGAAGATTTCGCAGGACCGGTTGGCTTCAGCGTTCTGGAACCGGATTTGGCAGAGTGGCCCGACGCCCAGCCGACGCAGCCGTTCGCGGCCCGTCGTGAGATCATGGCTGACAGTCGCGCCGGCCACGGCGTTCAGCCGGCCGACCTTCGGCACGATCGAGAGCGTCCCGCCGGTTTCCACCTTGGTCAGAATCGCCATCTGGCCCCAATAATGGGTGATGTCCGGCGCGTTCCCCGAGTGGAATTTGCCGGTGACGTCGAAGTCGACGGCCGTTGCGGCGCCGTCGCGGTAGGTGCCCGGCGTCACGCTGTAGACGTAGCTGTCGCCGCCGCACACAACCGGAACGAGCACTTCGTTGGCGTCGAAGATGACCCCGGCCCCGGTCGGCGTGAAGGCGTCCGTCTTGTGGGGCCCGAGCCAGCACTTCCGCGAGATGTCAAAGCTGACCCAGCGGGTGAAGTCCGTCCCGCCGGCAGGCGCCAGAAACAGGTCGTAGGAGTGCTTCAACGGATCGTAACGGGCGAACGCGCTGGGGAAGAGCGCCCGGTTGAAATAGGTGTCGGTCGAGAACCAGGGATGAACCTGCATGTCCGAGATGCAGCGGACTCCCTCGCCGTCCCATTCGTAGACCCCGTCCTCCGCGAGCCAGCGCGCCACGTCGCGGCTGACGATGACGCTGTCCGGAGCGATCGCGCCCTTCCCTTCGACGAGCTTGACCATGCGGAAGTCGTTGTTGGCCGAGCCGATCACCTTCCAAATGATGTCGCGGCGCGCGATCCCCAGCTCGTCGCGGCGCGGAATGATCGCCGTGATGCCGAGCCGATCCTTGCCGACCGGGAGCACCTTCAGGCTATTCGTCGCCGGCCAGGCGTAGAGCTTCCCGTCAGCCGAGTATCGGAGAGTGTCCGGTTCGCTCGTGCTCTTCCCCCACAACCGGCCCTTCCACTCGGCGCACAGCTCCAGGCGCGCGGGCGCCGCGCCCAGGTCGGTCTGCGCGGAGAAGAGCGAGAGATCGGCGTCCGCCGCATCGTCGCTGTAGGAGGTCGTCGTGTTGTCGTCGATGTCGAACCACTCAAAATACTCGGTCCCTGGGCCGGTCGCCGTCCGGTAAAGGCGCCGGCAGTTGATCGACGGGTCCGCGCTTTTTGGGATGTTCGTCAGCGCGATCAGCTGCGCGGCGACCGTGACGGTCAGGCTCGCCACGCTGCGGCCACCCTCCGCGATGATGGCGCCCAGACTGTTTTTGATCGCGTAGGCCACCTTCACGCGGAACGTGCCCGTCAGCGCGCCCGCGGCGCCAGCGGCCACGGTAGGCGCCTTGTTCGGAGTTGGGATCGCCAGCGGATAAGCGAACCCGTCCGGGTCGAGCCAGAGCGCGCGCGAGAGCGCATTGACGACGATGACGTTGCGCTCCAGGATGGAGAACCGCGGCCGGAGCCCGGAGACGACGTAACTGTTCGCCGGCAAAGTGACCGTCGCGATCGCGCCGTCCGTGTGCACAAGCTGCAGGCTGCTGCCGGCGGTGACGACTGAGAACGGCATCAGATGACCCCCATGACGCCTTCGCCGAAGTTGTCGACCTTCGACCAGACGCCGGCGAGCTTTCGCCAGATTCCCTTTGTCGAGCCAGCCGCCGGGCGCGCCGCGGCGAAGAGCGACGAGCCAACCGACAGGCGACCGCCGAAGACAAACACGCCGGACGCGGAGAGGTCGAGGTCGGTCGACCAGGACGTGCCGTCGTATTTGTGCACCTGGGCGACGTGTGTGCCGCTCGTGGGATCCGTGTGGTAGAGGGCGTAGAGTTCGTTCATGTGAACGACGAGGCCGTCGAAGCTGTTCGCCACGGCGCTCGTGCCGCCGGTCCGCGTCGTCGACCACACCCCGGCGACCGTCCGTTTTTCGATGATCGCGGCGGTCCCAGCCAGGGCCGACGTCGCCGCGAACAGCTCGCCCTTGTAGGCGATGACCGAAGCGTAGGCTTGTTGATTGGCGACCGCGGTGCGCTCCAGCGTCCAGGCGGTCGCGCCGGGGCGCGCCGAGTAGAGCTTGCCCTGGGTCGCTTCGGCCGTCCCGGCGAAGATTTTCCCGAGATAGCCGCCCGCGCTGACGAATTCACTGCCGGCGCCGAGGGTGCTTCCGATCAACGTCAGATCCCCGCTGACCGGATCGAGCTGCCACATGCGCCCGACCCCACCATTGGCAAGTTCCGCGATGTAAATGACGCCCTGGAAGACCGTCAGAAGCCGAATATTGAAGAGCGCGTCAGCCAGGCGCGCCAGTTCGAATTCGGCCGTCCCGTCATAGCCGTAGATGATGCCGACGTCGGCGCCATTCTCAGCCACATAGAAGAACTGTCCAGGGATCGGATTCACCGAGATCGGGAGCGGCTGGTAGTTGGCGTTCGCCGTGCCATCGCTGCCCGGCATGGCGATGAAGTTGACCGTCGCCCACGTCGCGCCGTCCGTGGTTTTCGACCACGCGGCGGCATCCATGAAGCCCTGATTGCAGTAGACAGATCGCCGGCCTGGACCGGGCAGGGGAACGCCGATGACCCCGCGAACCGCGCCGGCTAGAATCGACGTGTTCAGCCGTTGCAGACCGGGCCGCTTGCGGATAGCGCCGAGCCCTTCATCCAGGTAAAACTCAGCATTCTGCGCGGCGACCAGCTCGCCGTCCTCGATGTGAAGGGGGCTCTTGGTGAGATTGACCCCCTTCTCGCCCAAGTTGTAAACGTTGATTTTCTGGCTGGTGTCGTCTGCTGGCATGGCGCGCGCCTCACTGGATGCGCGTCATGTCCGCAGGAACGGAATCCTTGAGCGCTGTGTCGTATGGGTTGACGTCCAGCCTTGTCGCGTGCGGGCACGCGCCTAGAACGTAGCGTTTCATCACTGCCACCACATCTCAAACAGTGCCTCAACGACTTCCTCTTCGTCCGTCTGGCGGGGCGTGAGCGAAACGAGGATGTTCTGTTTTTCGGTGCCGTAGACGGCCAGCCACCCGGGGTCCGGGCTGCGATCTTCCCGCTCCTTGGCCCGGCCGTAGGCGACCATCCAGGCCACGAGCGCGTTGTCCGACTCGCCGGGGATGGGGTTGGCGTCCCCGATGACCTTCTCCGCGATCGTTGGCACGTAGGTCAGCCGCAGGGGAACCGCGGCGGTCAGGATGGGAGCGACCTGGATCGTCGGCGCGGCCACCGGCGCCCCGGCGCCCATGATGTGATACCAAATGGTCCCCCCGTCCGTAGGGTTGATCCCCGCGTTCGCGCGCGCCGCCTGGAAGTCCGGATGGTTGTAGCTCTTCGGCCGAAAGTGCAGGTTCGGATACGAGCTGAGGGTTCGCGGCTCGATGCCGCGGACGATGGCGACGTCGGCCGGCACCCCGGTCAGCGTCGATCCAGAGGCGGCCTGGGACACGTTCGTCGCGTCGATCGTGAGGAAGTAGTCCTGGTAGTTGTCGTTGATGGCGCGCCAGAGGTCGCGGATCCCGCGGTTTCCCAGGGCGACCAGTTCCGCGTCGGTCCAGAACGAGGCGGACGCCTCCAGCAGATGCCGGCGGGCAATATCCACGCAGGTCTGGATCGTCGTCGACACTACTGGATCGTCTCCACGGTGACCCCGCGGAAGCAGATGTCGTTCGCGGCGGCGGTTCCGTTCTGAAGCGAAATCTTGATGATGATCGCGGCGGTGTCGGTTTCGGTGGTCCCCACGACCGTCGGCGCATTGAAGGTGCCGCCAAACGCCGTGAGCGCGAACCGCTGTTGCGCGCTGGAGCCGGTGCGGAGATAGGTCGAGTTGCCATACCAAAGCAAGTTGTTGACGGCGCCGCTCATGATGGTCAGGGCGTTCGTCCCGAAGTAGAGTTTGACGGTCTTAACATCGGCGTTGGCGGCCGTCGTGCCATAGGCGGTGACTCGGATCCCGCGACTGGTCGCGGTGAGCGTATTCGCCGGGAGCGTGTAGGTCCAGACGTCGGTTTCGAGCAGGTCCGCCGCCGTGCAGACGCCGGCCGCCGAGGCTGTAATGTGAAGCGTGCCGTTGATGGGCGCGAGAGCGGTCCCGCTGCCCGCCTGGACGGATACCGGGCCGTCGCGGTCGACTTTGACGCGCCGATTCCCATTCGACAGGAGGAACACGTCTCGTGCCCCAGCGCTCCCCAGGCAGACCGCGCCGCTGCAATCGAACGCGAGGGCGTCCTGGAGCGCCGCCAGCGATGCCGGGGCGGCGATGACGCCCCCAAGCAACAGTGTGCCCAGGAGCGCCGCGAGCGATAGCGTTCGTCGCATTTTCTATGTCCCCGCAGCGAAGTTGGCCGCCGTCATCGTGGCGGTCGGCTTCATATAACCGTGCCAGATGATCTCAGCCGCCAGGCCCGCCGCGCTGTTCATCAACTGAAATTCCTTGCCCTCGGTGAGCGCGGCGCCCTCGTCGCCCATGTCGAAGACTATCGGTCCGATCCCTGGGCTCACCTTCGTCCCAGCGATGATGCGGGGCGTGCCGTTGTTGTCCTGGAATTTCAGAGTGGCGGCGTTATCCGTGATCACGTTCACGGTGATTCTCTGAATGAAAATCGTGTGCGACGGCTTGGCGGCAACGAGCTGGCGAGCTGTGGCCGACAGGTTGTCCGCGGCCGCCAGCGTCGTCCGACCGGAGATGTCCTGGAAGCACGTTCGCTGCTCGTAATTTCCGACTGGAGTTGGCATGTCAGCCTCAAGCGGAGGCGGCCCCGTTGCCAGGGCCGCCCGCCGACTAAACCGGTTCGAGTTCGATCGTGATGACGAGGCCCACGAGCGCCGTGAGCACCCCCGAGAAGTCGAGCGAGAGCCGGTCGCCAGCCGCCAGGAGCAACGCCGCGGCGGTCGCGGTGAGCGCACCGTTCTGGACCGTGTTCGCGGTGCCCTTCAGGTCGAAACCAGCGTTCGTGTTGTTGGTCAGCAGGTCGGTGCCGGCGCCAGGGGCGTCCGTCGCGGTGTCCTTTGTGACCTGCAGGTTGACCGCACCAGCATCGCTGCCGGCCGTCGAGTGAACCTCGGAGATCGTCTTGACCTGATATGCGCGGTTGGCAATGAAGATCGCCTGGTCAGCCAGCGAGGCATTCGCGTTGAGATTGAACATGAGGACGACGTTCTTCGGGACGATCCGCGCCGAGCTGCCGCTCGCGCCAGTCCCGAATTTCAACTCGTCGGTCGCGGAATCGACCGTGATGTCGTTCGCGTTGACCTGAGATTTGAAGTTCGCCACGCCGGACTGCCGGCGGATCTTGCGGACTGCCATGTGCTCCCCCTGCTACCGTGCTCCGCGTGAGGGCCGGAACTCGGGTGCGCTTGAGTGGACGTGAAGGGCGCCCCACCGCCCCAGGAAAATTGCCGGGCGTCTCAGCCCGGCCGAGGTTTCTGGCCGTGAACCCCTAACCCGTCTTGCCCGCTGCAGCGCTACGCCGCGCCGACGATGGCAAAGCCGGTCGGCGCGTCCGCCGCGTTCGACTTCGTGTTGCCGTTGACCGTGGTGTGCGCGCCGAGGGTCAGCCCGGTTCCGAGCTTCAGCCCGTCGTGGAAGACCGGGCAGTAAGCGCGGCCACCCCCGCCGGTGCCGATCATCTTGGCGACGACGTCGCCGTTTGCCGCCGCGACCGTGGCGTGGTCGCTGCCCTTCAGCCAGGAGTCGACCGTCGACGCCGCAGGCTTGATCGCGTAGAGCGCGAAGAGCTTGCACGCGACGTCCGCGATAACCTTGTCCGCCGCGCCGAGGCCCGAGAAAAACACGAGCTGCAGATCGGGATTCCCGAGCTGCTGCATGTGCTTCCACAGCGACCGGAGCGACTCGTGAACGCCCGGCTTCCGCGACTCGCCGCGGGCCAGTTCCTTGGCGACGTTGATTCCAACGAGGGTGAGCGCCATCTACGTTTCCTCCTTACCGGACGGTTTGGACAAGGCCCGGTTTCTTGCAGGATCAGCGGCCGATGAAGATCGCTGAGCCACCGCCAAAGTTCGGCGGCCGATACGCAGCCCGGCGGCTGGCGCGGTTCGCGCGCGCACCCTCCGGCTTCCGAATCGACATGCCCACGCGCGTCCCCAGCCGCGAGGCGGCCAGAATGTAGGCGTCGTGGTTTCGAGCGTCGAGCTCCGTCTGGATCCCGCGGTCGACGTCCCGTTCGCCCAGGGCGTCAAGGTCGTCCATGCGGTCCGCAACCTGCCCGGCCGTTCCAAAACGCTGCTGGTCGAATTCGGGAATCTCCAACAGCAGCTTTTGCCATGTCATGCCGTGCAACGTCCCGCCGATCGCCATCGGTTCGACGCTCTTCCAGGCCCACAGCCGGTGCCGAAAGTAAATGTCGCTGTCCGGGTAGGACTTCAGCACCTTGTTCAACTGCGCCCGCCCCGTCGACGTCCGCCGCGCCAGCCGATACATCGGATCGCTGACCGACTGGAAAATCACCAGGAGAGGGTCATAGGCGAAGAGCGCCCGGAGGAACCAGTCCGGCGGGCTCGCCAGGTTGAACGGGTTGGCCGTCTGGATGAAGTTCTGCATTTACATCCGGATGCCGGCGGGGTTCTCGATCTGCTCTCCGGCCATCATCGAGCGCGCACCCGGAATGACCTTCTTGAATTTGCCGTCCTTCCCGCGAATCGTCTTCGGCTTGCGCGCGCCGACCGCGCCGATGACCTGCACCTTCTGCGCGTCTCCTGGCAGCAGGGTCCGATCGAGGCGCTCGATCGCGGGCGACTGTTCGAGCGGCGAGTAATCCTCCCCCCACTCCGGCACGGCAATCAGCGTGGCGAAGTCGTTGGGGTTGTAGGGATCCTCGGTCCCCATGACGGGGTTCTGGCGCTTCGCGCGTTCGGCCGCGAAGTAGGGGAGC
>WNGF01007658.1_pt1 | contig 12955 bp, 12 predicted proteins | sample 5400641 | NCBI WGS metagenome assembly WNGF01 (sample SAMN13153371, study PRJNA577476) | soil metagenome | isolation source: 80 cm soil or saprolite under grassland replicate 2 | place: USA:California | collected 2016-06-15
GATGGCGAGGTCGCGGCGGAAGCTTGGCACCGTGACCTCGAGGTCGGCGCCCCGAGCTTTCCCCGGCAGGCCGAGACCCGCGAGAATCTTCCTCGCCTGCGCCAACGGCGGCGCTACGCCGAGGACGCCCTTCACCCGCGACATCCTGAGGCGCACGCGCCGGGGCTTGCGCTTCCGGGGATACGCGTCGACGACGCCTCGGGCGATCGCGCCACCCGCCAGCTCGGCGATGAGTGCCGCGGCGCGGGCGGACGCCGTCACCAGCATCTCGATGTCGGCCCCCCGTTCGAAGCGATACGCGGCGTCGGTCCTGAGGCCGAGCACGCGCGACGTGCGCCGGATCGAGGCGGGGGCGAACCATGCGCTCTCCAGCAGAATGCGCGTCGTCCGGTCGGTCACCTCGGTGTTGGCGCCTCCCATGACCCCGGCCAGCCCGATGGCCCCGCGCGGATCGGCGATGAGGAGCATCGAGGCATCCAGCGCCCGCTCCTGGCCGTCCAGGGTCGTGAAGCGTTCGCCGGCCCGGGCGCGACGCACGACGATTGTCCCGTCGGCGACGGTCTCGTAATCGTAGGCGTGCAGCGGCTGGCCGAGCTCCCACAGGACGTAGTTGGTGGCGTCCACGACGTTGCTGATGGGGCGAAGCCCGACCGCGCGCAACCGCGCCCGGAGCCAACCCGGCGAGGGGCCGACGGTGACGCCGTTGATGACGCGCACCGTGAACCGATGGCACAGATCCGGCGCCTCGATGCGCACGCGCGCGAGCGTTCGCGCGGCCTCAGCCGACTCCTTCAGCGCGATCGTCGGCAGGCGGAAGCGCGCGCCGGTGAGTGCCGCCAGCTCGCGCGCGATGCCCACGACGGAGAGGCAGTCGGGTCGATTCGGGGTGATCTCGATCTCGAGCACGTGGTCATCGAGGCCGAGCGCCGCGATCAGGTCAGCGCCGGGCCGGGCGCCGTCCAGAAGCAGAATGCCCGCCTCGTGCTCCTCGCCGATCCCGAGCTCCCGCTCCGAGCAGAGCATGCCCTGCGACTCGGCGCCGTGGATCTTCGCGGTGGCGATCCGGCGTCCACCCGCCAGGACGGCGCCGGGGGGCGCGAAGGCGGCGCGGATGCCGACCTTGGTGTTCGGCGCGCCGCACACGACGGAATAGTGCTCGCGCCCGGTGCTCACGCGGCAGACAACCAGCCGGTGGCCGTGGCTCGCGCCGAGCTCGCGCTCGATCGCCTCGATTTCCCCGACGACGACGCCCTTGCAGTCGGGCGCCAGCGGCGTCACGGACGCGACCTCGATACCGGCGTTGACGAGGCGGTCGGCGGCTTGCGCGGCCGTCAGCCGCAGGTCGACGAACTCTCTGATCCACGCGTACGGGATCTTCATGGTAGCGGGGGCCGTGAGCCCGGTGCCACCGAGGGTGGCCTGAGAAAGATGCGTGGTGGCACTGTCATGCGAACTGCCTCAGGAAACGTAGGTCGTTCTCGAAGAACAGGCGGAGATCGTCGATGCCGTACTTGAGCATCGCGATGCGCTCGATCCCCATGCCGAACGCCCAGCCGGTGACCTCCTCGGGGTCGTACCCGACGTTGCGCAGGACTTGCGGATGCACCATGCCCGAGCCGAGGATCTCGAGCCAGCCGCCCTGCTTGCAGAGCCGGCAGCCGTCGCCGTGACAGACGAAGCACAGCACGTCCACCTCGGCGGACGGCTCGGTGAACGGGAAGAAGGACGGCCGGAAGCGGATGCGTGAGGGCGGCCCGAACATCTCGCGCGCGAACAGCTCGAGCGTGCCCTTGAGATCCGCCATCGTGATCCCGCGATCGACCGCGAGCCCTTCGACCTGGTGGAACATCGGGGAATGCGTCATGTCGGCGACGTCCCGGCGGTAGACCTTGCCGGGCACGATGATGCGCACCGGCGGCTTCTGCGCCAGCATCACCCGGATCTGCACGGGTGAGGTGTGGGTGCGCAGGAGCGTGCTCTCCGAGAGATACAGCGTGTCCTGCATGTCCCGGGCGGGGTGGTCACGCGGGATGTTGAGCGCTTCGAAATTATAGTAATCCGTCTCGATCTCCGGACCCTCGGCGACCGAGAAACCGAGTCCGGCGAAGATCGCGACGATCTCGTCGTGGACGCGCGTCAGCGGGTGGAGCGAGCCGCGGGGCGGCCGGCGGCCGGGGAGTGTGAGGTCGAGCCTTTGCCCCCGGCGCTCGGCCTGCCGCTCGGCCTCGAGCGTCGCGGCGAGCCGCGCGTCGAGGAGCGCCTCGAGCTCGCGCTTGGCTTCGTTGGCCGCCGCGCCGACGAGCGGCCGCTCCTCCGGAGCGAGCGCTCCGAGCGAGCGCAAAAGCTGCGTCAATTCACCCTGGCGACCGAGAACGCTGACGCGAATCCGTTCGAGCTCGGCCGACGACTGCGCGGCGGCGACGGCCTCCCGCGCCTGCTGGACGATAGCGTCGACGCGGGGGTGCCCCACGAACTACCGGCTCTGGGCTCGCGCGGTCTCGGCGAGCTTGGCGAACGCCGACGGGTCGGTGACCGCCAGCTCCGCCAACACCTTGCGATCGAGGCGGATCCCCGCCCGGTTGAGCGCGGCGATGAGCTTCGAGTACGAGAGTCCCACCTGGCGGCAGGCGGCGTTGATCCGCACGATCCAGAGAGATCGCGCCTCACGCTTCTTCTGCTTTCGGCCGCGGTACGCGAACGCCCCCGCGCGCAGGACGGTCTCGGCGGCGGTTTTGTAGAGCTTCCGGCGCCCGCCGACGTACCCCTTCGCCTTCTTGAGGATCTTCTTGCGCCGCTGGCGCGTCTTGGCTCCACCTTTTGCCCGTGGCATGCTCCGGCTCCTCCTCGATCACAGATAGGGCACGAGCACCCGCAGCCGAGCCTCGTCCGCTTTGTCGATCAATTTTGCCGCGCGAAGCTTCCGGCGGCGCTTGGGATCCTTCTTTTGGAGCTTGTGCTGTTTCCAGCCGCCCGCCCGCTTGAGCTTTCCCGAGGCGGTCCGCTTGAGCCGCTTCGCCGCCCCGCGCTTGGTCTTCATCTTCGGCATCGAGGTCTCCTTCCGAGGCTCGCCTGGAGCTAGTTGTGGACCTTGGGGCTCAGGATGATGTGCAGCATCCGCCCCTCGAGCCGAGGATTGTTCTCGGTGTTGGCGATATCCTGCGTCGCCTCGACCATCTTGTTGAGCATCTTCCAGCCGAGCTCCGTGTGGGCCATCTCGCGCCCCTTGAAGCGCACGGTGACCTTGGCCTTGTGGCCCTCCTCGAGGAAGCGCCGCACGTGCTTCAGCTTGAAGTCGAAGTCGTGCTTCTCCGTCTTGGGGCCCATCTTGACTTCCTTGACCTGGATCGTCGTCTGCTTCTTGCGCGCTTCCTTCAGCCGCCGCGCCTGCGTGTACTTGTACTTGCCGAAGTCCATGATACGGCACACCGGCGGCTGGGCGTCCGGCGCGACTTCGACGAGGTCGAACTCCTGCTGGCGCGCGGTTTCCAGGGCCTGGGTGATCGGCATGATGCCGAGCTGCTCGCCACTGGCGCTGACGACACGGACTTCCCGGACGCGAATGCCTTCGTTGATACGGATGTCCTTGGCTTGGCTGATAGGCGTGACTCCTCGTTAGCCGCGTCGCGCGGCGTGGTAGTGCGCGCCGCAGGTCGTCGCGGGGCTGGGGCCCTGCCGGCCGAGGCGCGACTGTGAGTAGTGCGCGCCGCAGGCCGTCGCGGGGCTGGCCCCGCCGGCCGAGGCGCGACTGTGAGTAGTGCGCGCCGTAGGCCGTCGCGGGGCTGGGGCCCTGCCGGCCGAGGCGCGACTGTGAGTAGTGCGCGCTGCAGGCCGTCGCGGGGCTGGGGCCCCGCCGGCCGAGGCGCGACTGTAAAATGATGATAGGTTCGGCCGGCCGATCACGAGCGGCCCACGATGAGGCTGGCGTCGCGCGAGGTGATCTCGCGGGCCAGGTCGCCGAGCACGCGCTCGAGCGGCACGGCGCCGAGGTCGTCCCCGGTGCGGTGGCGGAGGCTCACCGTGCTGTTCTCGGCCTCGCGGGCGCCGACGACGAGCATGTACGGCACCTTTCGGAGCTGCGCGTCGCGGATGCGGTAGCCGAGCTTCTCGTTGCGGTCGTCGAGCTCGGCCCGGACGCGCGCGGCGCGCAGGCGGCCGTGCACCGCGCGCGCGTACTCGATGTGCTTCTCGCTGATCGGGAGCACGCGCGCCTGGACGGGCGCGAGCCACGTCGGGAAGGCCCCGGCGTAGTGCTCGACCAGGACGCCGACGAAGCGCTCGAACGAGCCGAAGATCGCCCGGTGGATCATGACCGGGCGCTTGGCCTGCCCGTCGCTGTCGATGTACTCGAGCGCGAAGCGATCCGGCTGCTGGAAGTCGATCTGGATCGTCGCGACCTGCCACCGTCGCCCCAGCGCGTCCTGGACGTCGACGTCGATCTTGGGCCCGTAGAAGGTCCCGTCGCCCGGATTGAGGTCGAACGCGAGGCCGTTGGCGCGCAGCGAGTCCTGGAGCGACCGCTCGGCCGCCCCCCACTGCTCGTCCGTCCCCAGCGACTTCGCGGGCCGCGTGGACAGCTTGAAGAACGGCTCGAGCATGAAGGTCTTGTACCACTCGCGGACCAGCTCGAGCATCGCGGTGATCTCGTCCTGGATCTGATCGAGGCGGCAGTAGATGTGCGCGTCGTCCTGCGTGAACTGCCGCACGCGCATGAGCCCCGTCAAGGTGCCCGACCGCTCGTTGCGATGCAGCCGGCCCATGTCCGAGTAGCGCAGCGGCAGGTCGCGGTACGAGCGCAGCGCGTGACGGTAGACGAGCGTGGATTCCGGGCAGTTCATCGGCTTGAGCCCGAAGACCTGCTCCTCGGACTCCACCAGGAACATGTTCTCGCGGTAGTGGTCCCAGTGTCCGGACTGCTCCCAGAGCCGCTTGTTGACCAGGATCGGCGTGGAGATCTCCTGGTAGCCCCGCGCGTCGAGGACCTCGCGGACGAACCGCTCCAGCTCGCGCACCATCGTCCAGCCGTTCGGGAGCCAGAAGGGCGCGCCGGGCGAGACATCGTGGAAGGCGTAGAGGTCGAGCTCGCGCCCGAGCTTCCGGTGGTCGCGCTTCTTCGCCTCCTCGAGCCGCCACAGATGCTTGTCGAGCTCCTCCTGCGTGAGCCAGGCGGTGCCGTAGATGCGCTGGAGCATCGCGTTGCGCTCGTCGCCCCGCCAGTAGGCGCCCGAGGAGGAGAGGAGCTTGAAGTGCTTCATGTGCGCCGTCGACGGCACGTGCGGTCCGCGGCAGAGGTCGATGAAGTCTCCCTGCCGGTAGAGCGACACGCGCGAGGCGTCGAGCCCCTCGAGGATCTCGACCTTGAACGGCTCACCGCGTTCCCGGAAGAAGCCGATCGCCTCCTCGCGCGGCATCTCCTGCCGCTCGAACGGATAGGCGGCCTTCGCGATCTCCCGCATGACCTCCTCGATCTTCACGAGGTCCTCGGGCGTGAACGGCTCAGCTTTCGCGAAGTCGTAGTAGAAGCCGTCCTCGATCGCGGGGCCGATCGCCACGCGCACCGACGGGAAGAGCCGCTTCACCGCCTGGGCCATGACGTGCGAGGTGGAATGACGCAGCGTCGCGAGCGGCGAGGGATCGCAGTCGAAGTCGCCGGTCAGCTTGAGATGTCGCTCTTCTTCAGACAGGGGCGCGCTCGTCAGTCAGTATGAATGGTAGGCTCGGGCGGTTTCGAACCGCCGACCTCCTCTGCGTCAGAGAGGCGCTCTCCCACTGAGCTACGAGCCTATCCAGAGTGGAGAACATGCTACATGCCGCCGGGAGAGCCTGTCAAGGCAAGGTCCTGGAATTACGCGCGTTTCAACGAAGGATATTGGTGAGCGAGCTCTCGACGAGCACGTACTGGAAGGCGGCCACGATGCGCACGCCGGTGCTGCCGGGCTTCACCGTCGCCATCAGCGACGCGGGCACCGGCGGAAACGGCGAGGCCAGCCTGATCGCGTTCGCGGCGTAATCGTCGTATACCCCGTAGCCCGACTGCTGGGCTATTTCGAGCATCGGCACGCGGCCGTCCTTGAGGATGCCGAAGACGATGACCAGCCTGGCCGACTTGTAGTCGCAGTGCCCGGTCATAGAGTCCTTGATGCAAGGATAGCCCCACTTCTCTTTGATCATTCGCCGGACACGGTCGAGGTAGTCGTTGTACTTCGGGTCGGTCGAATCCAGCGGGATCGGCTCGCCCTCGATGCCCGCCCATCCTTCTCCCATGCCACCGGCGCCGCCCGGCCCCGGGCCGCCTCGGCGCAGTGCAGACCGACTGTCGATCAGCGGCTCGCGCGGCTCCGGTACGGCCGCGACTCGCGGCGCCGGGCTTGCCGGGGTCGCTTCGCGCGGGGGAGCCTCAGGGGGGCGCACCGGTTCGCTCACGGGCGATTGGACGGGCGGCGCCGGTGCCGCCGCGGCCGCTCGGGGCGCCTGGGCATCCGGTGCCGGCGCCTCGGGAACTGCCGGCGCGCGCGGCGCGCTCGCGACGCTCGGCCGCTCGGGCGCTGGCGGCTCGGGCCGGCTCGGGGCCAATGCAGGCTGCGGCGGAGCCGTCGCGACGCGGGGTGCGGGCGGCGTCGGCTGGACCTTCCGGGCCGGAGCCGGAGGCGGCGGGGCAGCGGGGCCACCGCGCTGCGCCGGCTCGTCCGACTGCGGCAACTAGACAAAGAGCGGTTCGCCCCGCTTCAGCATGAGGGTGGTCGACGGGCCCCCTAGCAAGAGCAGGGCAGCGACGAGTAGGAGATGCAGGGCGACCGACACGGCCACCCCGGCCAGGGGGCGCTGCCTCGCCCATTTCCACGCGTTCACGCGCATTACCCGGGATTATAGCCCCGGAACCGCTAGAGGTCCCGGTCCATGGCCCGCGCGATGCGGCGCACGCGCTCCATCAGCGCGGCGAAGCGCTCGGGCTTGAGCGACTGGGGGCCGTCGGAGAGCGCCTCCTCGGGTCGCGGGTGAACCTCGATGATGAGCCCGTCGGCGCCGGCCGCCACGCCGGCCATCGCCATCGACTCGACGAACTCCCAATGGCCCGTCCCGTGGCTCGGGTCGACGACGACGGGCAAGTGCGAGAGCTTCTTGACGACGGGCACCGCGTTCAGGTCGAGGGTGTAGCGCGTGGAGACCTCGAAAGTCCGGATGCCGCGCTCGCAGAGAATGACGTTCGGGTTGCCGCGCGCCAGCACGTACTCCGCGGACAGGAGCCACTCCTGGATCGTCGTCGCCATGCCGCGCTTGAGGAGGACGGGCTTGCCGGCGTCGCCGACACGCTTCAGCAGCGGGAAATTCTGCACGTTGCGGGCACCGACCTGGAGGATGTCGGCGTGCTCGGCGACGAGATCGACCTTGTCGGGCTCCATGACCTCGGTGACGATCGGTAATCCGGTCTCGCGCCTGGCCTCGGCGAGAAGCTTCAATCCCTCGTCTTCGAGCCCCTGGAACGCGTAGGGGGAGGTGCGGGGCTTGAAAGCGCCGCCCCGAAGGATGTGGGCGCCCGCGGCCTTCACCTTCTCCGCGGCCTCGAGAAGCTGCAGGCGCGACTCCACCGAACACGGTCCGGCCATAACAACGATCGACCGCCCGCCGATCGTCACGTCACCGATGCGGATCTGAGTCGACTCCGCGCGGACCTCCCGGCTGGCGAGCTTGTAGGGCTTGAGGATCGGCGTGACGGACTCGACGTACTCGAGGGACTCGAGGCTGCGAAGCGCGTCCTTGCCGCGATCGTCGCCGACCGCGCCGATCACGGTCCGCAACGCACCGCGGATCGTGTGGGGGTTGTAGCCCATCGCGACGATCCGATGGCAGACGTCGTCCACCTCGCCGTCCGTGGCTCCCGACCTGAGCACGATGATCATGACTGGCTCCTTTGTAGCGAGTGCCTTGAGGCTGGGTCAGACCGAGGGTGGCCTGAGATAGGTGCGACCCGGCTCCGACACGCCCGTTTTACCCGCTCCGCTCGCCCGTTATTTGGCCTGAGAAAGGCGCGACCCGGCTCCGGACGCCCGCTCTGCCGTTTCACGACTCCCAACGCTCGCGTTACCCTCCGTTGCGTAAAAAAATTAAAGGCCGCGGGGTGACCCGCGGCCTGAATTCGTCCGGCGCCGCGGGCTCTCGGTCCGCCCACGGCTCCCTGGTTATCTCAAGTCAGGACGCCGGAGCGGACCTCGGTAAAGTAGTAAAAGCCGAAGAACCTGAACCGGCGCGTGGTAGTGCTCATGACGTAGCGCGAGTCTACCGAGGGCGGCAGTGGCCGTCAAGCGTTTTCTAGGCTTTGCTCTTATCCGCTCTCGGCTTGTGGAACCGCTTGATGAAGCGCTCGCGGTAGTAGTAGAGCGGCAGGCACAGCGCGACGACAACCGCGAGAAAGGCGATCGCGTAGATGTACTGGTGCTCGGCGACGTGCGCGCCGAAGTAGGAGGAGACCCACGTGCCCGGAATCCGCGCGACCGTCGAGACGACGGCGAAGATCCAGAAGGGCATCGGGCTGATCCCGAAGAGGTACGAGGTGATGTCCTTGGGGAAGCCAGGGACGAGGTAGATGATGAAGCAGATGATCGCCCCCTCCGCCTCGATGATGAAGGTCATCCGGTTCCAGTGGTGCTCGCTGAGCCATGGCCGCACCAGGGGCTCGCCCCACGTGCGCCCGACCCAGAAACAGAAGAGCGTGCCCAGCGTCAAGCCGATGCTCGAGTAGAGGAGCCCGAGCCACGTTCCGAACAGCGCCCCGCCGACCGGCCCGGTGATCTCGCCGGGGATCGGCGAGATGATCACCTGAAGCGCCTGGATCGCGATGAAGACGATCGGCGCCATCCAGCCCCATGACCTGACGGTGTCCTTGAGGAACTTCTTGTCCCGGTAGAGGCGGACCACGAGCCGGACGATCGGCGCGTCCACCACGACGAGCCAGACGACGACGGCGAGCAGCGTGAAGAGTATCGCCGTGACGATCGCCCATCGCGTGCGGTCCGTCATCGGCGCAATCGAAAAACGACGTCACAGCCCCGGACGGCGATCCCTCCAGGGCGAAGCCGCCTCAAAGGCGGCGGACGCCGCGAGCACCGTACCGTCGGCGCGGCGGCGCCCGACGATCTGCAGGCCGACCGGGAGACCGTCGTCGGTCCATCCGGCGGGCACGCTCGCCGCGGGCTGGCCCGTCATGTTGAAGGGATACGTGAACGGCATCCAGCCGAGCACCGAGACCTCTTGCCCGGCGATCTCGCGCGGCGGGAGGGCGCCGGCCGCGAACGGCAGCACCGCCGCCGTGGGCATGAGCAACACGTCGAAGCGCTCGAGGAAAGTCTGGACCTCTGCCCAGTACTCCTCGACCCCGGCGACAGCGAGCAGGTAGTCGCGCGCGCTGACCGCACCGCCACGCCGGATGAACCTCACGAGCGACGGGTCCATCAGCGGCTCGGCGTCCGGCAGCCGATCAGACCACGCGGCGTAGAACTGGGCCGCGATCATCGTGGTGAAGAGCTCCTCGGGGCTTTCCCAGCCCGGATTGACGACCTCCACGTGACAGTCGAGAGCCTCGAATGCGCCCGCCGCATTCTCGCAGACCGCCAGGACCCTCGGGTCCACCGCCGCGTAGCCGAGATCCGGTGCCCAGGCCACGTGGAGCCCCTTCACGTCGGCGTCGCACGCCTCGAGATACGAACCGCCCTCGCGCGGCAGCGACCCGCGGTCGCGGTCGTCGCCGCCAGCGATGACGTCGAGCACAGCCGCCGCGTCGCGGACGGTGCGCGTGATCGGCCCCACGTGGCCGACGCGCTCGAACCCGCCGAACGCCGCGCGATCCGGCACGCGGCCGAGCGAGGGCTTGAAGCCGTACACGCCGCAGAACGCGGCCGGAATCCGGATCGAGCCCCCGGCGTCGGTTCCGAGCGCCACCGGGCCCACACCGCTCGCCACCGCCGCCGCGGCGCCGCCGCTCGAGCCGCCGGGCGTCAGGGCGGGATCCCACGGATTGCGCGTGACGCCGAAGAGCGGGTTTTCGGTGAGCGCCTTGTGACAGAATTCCGAGGTGTTGGTCTTGCCGAAGAGCAGCGTTCCGGCCGCCTTCAAGCGGCCGACCGCGAGCGCGTCGTGTTCCGGCACGAAATCCTCGAAGAGTCGGGAGCCCCCGGTGGTCGTGAGACCACGCGTCGGCAAGACGTCCTTGATCGACACCGGAACGCCGTGGAGGGGACCGAGAGGCTCGCCCTTCATGACCGCGATCTCGGCTTCACGCGCGGCGGCACGCGCGGCGTCGACGGCGACGAGGCAGAACGCGTTGATCGTCGGGTTGACGGCCTCGAGCCGCGCCAGCACGGCGTCGAGTATCTCGAGCGGCTTCACCTCTTTGCGCCGGACGAGGTTCGCGAGCTCGAGCGCCGAGCGCCAGGTCATCATTGACGACCGCATTGTATCATTGCGCTCCGTGCAGGTGGTCGACCGCCGCGGGACGCTCGTCGCGATGCTGCACCGCTCCGCCACCGGGTCCCTGGAGAGCGCCTGGGTGCGCATCCCCGACGGCTCGTGGCTCGGCATCGAGCCGCGCGCGACGCGGGAAGCGCCGTGGGGCTGGTCCGATCGGCTGTGGCACGCGGCCGAGCCGTCGAGCGGCGCGTGGCACGGAACGCCTCTCACGGTGTTCGAAGCGCTCGACTGGACGAGGATCGATCGAATCCCGGCGCTCGGCGAGCCCGCCCGGCTGCCGCGGGGTGGTGGCACCGCCGTGCTCAACCTCATCGCCGCGCTCGCCGCCGAGCAGGGTGCCGGACGGCTCGCGTACCGGGGTCCCTACCCGACCGAGCAACTCTTCCTCGCGCTGCTCGAGGCGTTCCGCTACGAGCCGGCGTCTCCCGATCCGCTCGCCGCCTTCATGCGGGGCGCCCTCGAGTGGAGGCCCGCGCCGAGCGAGCGTGTCTTCGTCGCCGACGACCTCTACGTGCAACTCCGGGAGCGGATCGAGAAAGTCGTCTGGCGGGGCGTCGTCTACTATCGGCCGGACTGGCAGGGCGTCGCACGCCACTGTCCGCGTCGAATCGTCGACGCACCCGACGGTGTGCGCTGCGGGCTCTGGGCGCTCGCGCTGCGCCTCGAGGACCATCTCCTCCTCCATCCCAACGGCGACCTCGCGACGATCCTCACGAGCGAGCCCTCGACGGCGCCGACCCGGCTCCTCCCGCCGGGCATCTGGTCGGGCGTTGTCGCCGCGGTCGCGGCGGGTTGCGCGCAACCGCTGGCGCCGTTCGTCGAGTCCGTCGCCGGCGCATTCTCGCTCGAGTGGGGGCCCGTCGCCCGAGACCTCGTACAGATCGGACGGGGCCGCGTGAGAATCTCCGAGCGAATGCGGGAAGCGCTGGCCGGGCGGCTGGCGACGGTGCCGGTCCGGGCCGACCGCGCCGCGCTCGGGCTCGCCGCGATCGCGGAGATGGCGGCGCTGGTCGGCGACGAGCTGCGGGGGCGGGCGCAGGCCGAGATCCTCGGGCTCCCGCCGGCCGCGCAGCCGGCTACGCTCGAAGGCTCGGGGAGGCTCGGGCCGCGGGGCGGCGCCGAGCGAGCGCGCGACATCGCCCTGGCGGTGGACGCTTTGCTGGCCGAGGTCGCGAGTTGAGCGTCAGCTCGTCGCGCTGGCGATGATCCAGACGTTGAACGCGATGAACGCGGAGACCGACAGCGCCGAGAGCACCACGTAGCCGAGCCAGAGCCCCTCCTCGCGGCCCAGCCGCATCCGACTGGCGCCGGTGAGGAGCCCCTTCACGTACGCGAGCGCGTCGTGTTTGAGCGTCGGGACCCCGAGCACGTCGACGAGCACGTGGTAGCCGTCCATCTCGATGAAGCAGAAGGGGTAGAGCGCGATCACCAGCGCCTGCCACTGGATGATCCCGGACGCGGCCGCGAACGCCTGCGTGAAGCTGCCCACCGGAGCGTAGGCGGCGGCGATGAACCCGACGGCGCCCAGCACCAGGTGCACGAGCGCGCCGGTCACGGCGGTGACGACCCGGGCGCGCCGACTGGCCATGAAGATGTCGGTGACGTCCACGTAGAACGTCGGCACGAAACCGTGCAGGAAGGTGAACCCGAACTCGCGCACGCGCCGTCGATAGTGGACGCACGCGAGGCCGTGGACGAACTGGTGGAGCGCCACGCTCCCGAAGAAGAGCAGCTTGACCGCGACGAGGCCGAGCAGGGCCCGGCCGCCGAAGCCTTCGAGCACGTCGTGCATCTCGCGCGAGAGGGCGACGGCGGCGCCGGCGCTGATGAGGGCGAGGCCGACGCACGCGACGATGGCCGCGGGCGTGAAGAGGGCGAACCCGCCGTACCGGTAGAGGCGCTGGAAGAACGGGTGAACGTTGGTACTCGCGATCCGGATGCGCTCGAGGCTGGTCAGCGCCATCTCGATCGCCTTCACGACGAGACGGCCTCGATTGCGCGCCAGCGCCTGGCGCAGCCGCGACCGAGGCTCGAACGTCAAGAGCTGCCCCCGCTGGAGCTTGCGGAGGAGGCTCGGGATGATGTCGAAGTCGAACTCCCCGTATTTCAGGACGTACGACGTGGCGATCTCCTGCAGCGACGTGGCGCCGTCCATCTGCTCCCAGAGGAACCGCTCGTGCTCGGAGAGCAGGAGGAATCGGTCCGTCGTCGTGTTCTTGAGGATGAACCCGGGCGCGCCGGCGACAGACGAGCGCAGCTCGGAGATCTCGAACGACTTCGGGTCCACGCGGCGAGGTCGCGAGTTGAGGTAGCCGATCACGCTCGCGACTTGACGGAGCTCGAAGTCCTCGTCGCCGTCGCGACGGACGAGCAGCTCGAACTTCGCCGGGGCCGGCCGCTCCATCACCGGGCCTCGACGTCGAGGCCGGTGGCTTCGAGGCCCCAGCGGGTCGCCTCGGCCACCTGCTGGGTGGACCGCCGAAGTCGTTCCATGAAG
>WNGF01007660.1_pt1 | contig 12952 bp, 10 predicted proteins | sample 5400641 | NCBI WGS metagenome assembly WNGF01 (sample SAMN13153371, study PRJNA577476) | soil metagenome | isolation source: 80 cm soil or saprolite under grassland replicate 2 | place: USA:California | collected 2016-06-15
AGTAGCGCACCGGCACGCGCAGGATGTAAACCGGCACGACCTCCGGTCCGACGACCATCCAGGGCCCGTTGTACCAGGAACTCGCGTACCAGCGGTCGCCCTGGTAGACCCAGTACATGCCGTCGTAGAAGAAGTAGTTAATGTCCAGCCGAGGGGCATAGTAGACGGGCACGTCCGGCACCACGACGAGTTCCGGGAACACCGGGATGTCGATCCCGATGTTGACGCTGGGAAGGCCGATATCGATGCTCACCTGAGCGGCGGCCGGAGTCGCCGAGCACGAGAGCACAAGCAGCAGCGCGACGAGCCCATGGCGCATGTTCAATCCTCCAGTCAGTACCATCGATGTCTCCCTTGGGTCGGTCCTTCATTTGAAGGACAGCAGCATTGGGCGTGCCAGCGTGGGCCTGCTTTACAAGGGCTGAAAACTGCGGCTGTAGACGCTGGTTGGGTCGCGCGGGCAGATGCGAGAAGGGTCGGTACGATTTCCCCGACGTACGGTAGAAACTACACGCCGCCCGGTTTGCCGCTGGCTCCTTTCTGCAGGAGCGGGCGTCGTCGAATTCGAAATCGCCGCGTTCGAGCCTGCAGCGTAAGGTCGGTCCCGTCGCTAGCCGGCGCTCGCGCGCCGGGCGCGCAGGCGCCCGGGCGCGAAGCGATCGCGAAGGCCGCTGAGCGCCCGCTGCGCGCCCGACATGTAGATGTAGAGCACGGGCGTGATGTAGAGCGTCAGGAGCTGAGACACCAGGAGGCCGCCCACGACCGCCAGGCCGAGCGCGCGCCGCGCGTCCGCGCCCGCCCCGATGCCGAGCGCGATCGGGAGCGTGCCGAAGAGCGCGGCCATCGTCGTCATCATGATCGGCCGGAACCGGAGCAGGCACCCCTTGTAGATGGCGTCCGCCGGGCTGGCGCCCGCGCGCTCGGCTTCGAGCGCGAAGTCGATCATCATGATCGCGTTCTTCTTGACGATCCCGACCAGCATGATGATGCCGACGAACCCGTAGATGTTGAGCTCCATCCCGAACAGCAGGAGCGTGAGGAGCGCGCCGACGCCGGCCGATGGCAGGCCGGAAAGAATCGTCAGCGGGTGGATGAAGCTCTCGTACAGAATTCCCAGCACGAGGTAGATCACGAGGACCGTCACCAGGAGGAGCAACCCCTGGCCCTTGAGCGAGGCCTGGTAGGCCTGCGCCGTGCCCTGGAAGCTCGCGGTGACCGTGGCCGGGAGCCCGAGCTCGCGCTGGGCGAGGTTGACCTGCTCGACGGCCTGACTGAGGGAGACGCCGGGTGCGAGGTTGAACGAGATCGTCACTGACGGCAGCTGGCCGAGATGCGTGATGGTGAGGGGGCCGATGGTCGGCGTGAGCCGCGCCACCGAGTTGAGCGGCACCAGCTTGCCCGACTGCGCGCGCACGTGCAGCAGGGAGAGCTCGTTGGGGTCGCGCTGGTACGCGGGGTCGAGCTCCAGGATGACCCAGTACTGGTTCGTCGGCGTGTAGATCGTGGACACCTGCCGCGAGCCGTAGGCGCTGTAGAGCGCGCTCTCGATCTGCTCGGCGCTCACGCCGAAGGCCGAGGCCTTGTCGCGGTCGATGTCGACGGTGACCTGCGGGCTCTTGATCTGTAAATCGGTGTTGACGTCCTGGAACCCCGGAAGGGTCCGCATCTTGTCGAAGACGATCGGCCCCCACCGGTAGAGCTCCTGGAGATCGGTGGCCTGGAGCGTGTACTGGTAGACCGCCTTCGTGAGGTTGCCGCCGATCCTGATGACCGGTAGGTTCTGCGGGTAGACCCTGAACCCGGGGATCGCAGCGAGCTTGGGCCGGAGGTCGTCGATGATCTTGTCGGCCGGTGGCCGCTCGGCGCGCGGCTTGAGCCGCATGAAGATGCGTCCGGTGTTCGGGACGACGTTGATCGTGGAGGCGCCGATCGACGACATCAGCTGGTCAACGTAGGGCTGCTGCCGCACGATCGCGGCGGCCGCCCGCTGCTTGTCCTTCATCGCGTCGAACGAGATGTCCTGCGCGGCTTCCGTGAACGCGAAGATCTGGCCGGTGTCCTCGGTCGGGATGAAGCCCCTGGGAATGATCTGGAACAGCCCGGCCGTCAGCAGGAAGGTCAGGAGCATCACGACCATCGTGAGAATCCGATGCCGCAGCGTCCACCGGAGCGACCGGTCGTACGTCCGAAGCATGCCCGCGAAGAAGCGCTCCGACGCCATGTAGAGGCGCCCATGCGACGCGCTCGGCGGACGGAGGAACCGGCTGCACAACATCGGTGTGAGGGTCAGCGAGACGAAGCCCGACACGAGCACCGCGACGGTGATCACGACCGCGAACTCGTGGAGGAGCCGGCCGACGACGCCGCCCATGAACAGCACCGGGATGAAGACCGCCGCCAGCGAGAGCGTCATCGACAGGATCGTGAACCCGATCTCCTTAGCCCCGATCAGCGCGGCCTCGAGGCGACCCTTACCCTCCTCCATGTGGCGGATGATGTTCTCGAGCATCACGACCGCGTCGTCCACGACGAAGCCGACGCACAGGGTCAGGGCCATCAGCGAGATGATGTCGATCGTGTACCCGAGCAGGTACATGACCGCGAAGGTGCCGACGATCGACAGGGGGACGGCGAGGCTCGGGATGATCGTGGCCGACAGGTTGCGCAGGAACAGGAAGATGACCATCACGACCAGGGCGATGGCCAGGGCGAGCGTGAACTCGACGTCGTGGACGGAGTCGCGGATCGCCACCGATCGGTCGTAGAGGACGTTGAGGTTCACCGAGGCCGGCAGCTCCTGGCGGAAGCGCGGCAGGAGCGCCCGGATGGCGTCGACGACCTCAACGCTGTTCGTGCCCGGCTGGCGCTGGATCGCCAGGATCACCGCGCGCTCGTCGTTGTACCAGCTCGCGACTTTGTCGGTCTGCACGCCGTCGACCACGTGCCCCAGCTCCTCGAGCCGGACCGGCGAGCCGTTTCGGTACGCGACGATGAGCGGGCGGAAGGCGGCGGCGTTCTGGAGCTGGCCTGTCGCCATGACGTTGAACATCTGGTGCGTGCCGTACAGCGTCCCGGTCGGCAGGTTGACGTTGCTGCGCGAGAGCGCCTGCTCGACTTCGTCGATGCCGATCCCGCGAGTGGTCAGCGCGCGGGGGTCGAGCTGGACACGGACCGCGTACTTCTGCGAGCCGAAGACCTGGACCTGGGCGACGCCGGTGATCGTCGAGATGCGCTGGGCGAGGTTCGTCTGCGCGTACTCGTCGACCATGTAGAGCGGCAGCGTCGGCGAGCTGAGCGCCAGGTAGATGACCGGCTGATCCGCCGGGTTCACCTTCTGGTAGGTCGGCGGCGTCGGCATGCTCGGCGGCAGAAGAGGCGCCGCCTTGGTGATCATCGCCTGCACGTCCTGGGCGGCGGCGTCGATGTTGCGCTCGAGGCTGAACTGGATCGTGATCTGCGTGAGCCCGAGCGCGCTCGACGAGGTCATCGAATCGATGCCCGCGATCGTGGTGAACTGCTTCTCGAGCGGCGTCGCCACCGCCGACGCCATGGTCTCGGGGCTGGCTCCCGGAAGCGCGGCGGCCACCTGGATGGTCGGAAAATCGACGTTCGGCAGATCGCTGACCGGCAGAAGCCGGAAGCCCATGATCCCGAAGAGCAGGATGGCGGCCATCAGGAGGGTGGTGAGAACCGGCCGCCGGATGAACAGGTCGGTGCTCATGACGCCTTGGACGACCTGATCTCGATCTTCGCGCCCGGCACCAGGCGCAGCTGGCCGTCGGTGACGACCCGCTCAGCCGCTCGCAGGCCCTGCTCGATGATGGTCTCCGCGCCCAGCCGGGTGCCCACGACGATCGGGCGCGACTCGACCGTCTGATCGGGCTTGACGACGAACACATAGGGGCCCTGCTGGCCGGGCTGGATCGCCTGCGAGGGCACGACGATCGCCGCTCGACTCGTGAGCACCAGGCTCACGTCGAGGAACTGTCCGGGCCACAGCGCGTTGTCGGTGTTCGCGAACGTCGCCTTGAGCTGGATGGTCCCCGTCGTCTGGTCCACCGTGTTGTTCACGAACGTGAGATCACCGGTGGCGAGCGTCTCCTGCTGGCGGGGCAGCCGCGCCACGACGCGGAGCGCGCCGGCGGCGCGATAGTACGTCTTGATGTCGGGCAGGTGCTGTTCGGGCACCGCGAAGGAGACGTAGATCGGATGGACCTGGTTGATGACGACGATCGGGTTGTCGTCGTTGGCCTTCAGGATGTTGCCGTTCTGGACGAGCAGATTCCCGGTCCGGCCGTCGATTGGCGCCCGGATGGCCGTGTACGCAACCTGCAGCCTGGCGCTGTCCACGTTGGCCTGCGCCGCCCGGGTTGCGGCCTTCGCGTTCTCGACGGCGGCGCGGTCGGCCTGCACCGTCGCCTCCAGCGCCGCCCAGTTCGTGCGGAGCTGATCGTATTGCTCGCGCGCGATCAATTCGCGGTCCACGAGGTCGCGGTACCGGCGCTCCTGCACCTTCGCGTTCTCGAGCTGGGCGAGGTCGCGCTCGAGATTGGCCTGCGCCTGCTGCACTTCGGCCTGGCGCTGGCCCAGCGCCGCTTCCGCCTGACGCAGCGCCGCCTCGAAGGGCCGCGGATCGATGACGAAGAGAAGCTCGTCCTTCCGGACGTCCTGCCCCTCCTTGAAGCGCACCTCCATGATCTGCCCGTTCACCTGCGACTTGATGCCGACCGACGTGTAGGGCTGCGCGTTGCCGACCGCCGTGAGCTGGACCGGCACGGTCCTCTCGAGGACATCGCTCACCGTCACGGGCACGGGCGGCACCTGCACACGGGCCTTGCCGGCGGCGTTGTCCGAGCACCCGGCGAGGAGCAGGACGCCGGCCAACGCCCAGGCGCCGGCAGCGGTCAGGCGGCGGCCGATCACTTTTTGGCCTTCCGGGCACGGCCGGTGTGCGCGTCATCCTCGGGAACGTTCGCCGCCGCGTCGACGAGCGCCTCCAGCCCGGTCAGCACCTGCCGCCTGTCCGCGGCGGACATCCGCGCGAGGACGCGCTCCATACCCCGGAGACGGATCGCCTCGAGCTCATCGACCAGGGTCTTGCCCGCGCGCGTGAGGTCCAGCACGTACACGCGCCGGTCGGCGGGGTAATCGCCGCGTGTCACCAGCCCCTTTTCCTCCAGGCGATCGACGATGTGTGTGACGGCGGGGAGGGTCACGCCGAAGGCCTTGGCGACGTCGCCCATGTGCGAGCCGGGGTGCTCGGCGAGGCGGAATAGGACCTGCGACTGCGAATAGGTGAGATCGAGGTCCGAGGCCTTCTGCCACAGGAGTTGCCGGAAGATCGTGCCGCCGAGCGAGTTCAACAGCTCCAGCATCTGCTGGGCCTCGGTCGTCCAGCGGGCCGACCGTCTCGCGCGCGTGCCCCGATTGACCATGTTAATAGTTTAATCGATAAAGGGATTGACGTAGTTTAGTCGATAACGGGGCTGACGCAACCGGGATCGAGAGCGCCGGGAGCCTCTCAGTAGGTGGCGCCCAGCTTCCGATGGTCCCAGGAGACGATGCGCGTCGGCGTGAAGCGGAGCACCACGCGCTTCGGCGCCTGCTTGAGGACGCTCGCACGCGCCTCGAGGGGCGGCTCGGCGCCGGTATAGCGAGCCATCAGCCTGAGCCCGAGATCGCCCACGCGCGCTGGATCGCGCTCGATCGCCACGTCGCACTCGAGCATCGCGCCGCGCAGCTCGCCGTACACGTCGCGGCCGGCCTCGAGCTGCACGGTCGCGCGCGGGTCGCGCTCGAGGTTCCGGATCTTCTGGGACTTGCCGTACGTCCAGGCGAGGAGGGTGAGCCCCTCGCGCACGTACCAGAGCGGCATCAGGTGGGGGCGGCCGTTCGGCCCAAGGGTCGCGCAGGTCAGCACACGCTCCTCGTCGAGGAAGCGCATCAGCTCCGCGTCGGACATGGTGATGTCGTTACGTCGGGACGGCATCGTCAGTATCCTTGGCGGCGGTCGACGACGTGGCGGAGGGCGCGGCCGGCGAGATAGCGCGCGAGGTTGTCGTTGAAGACGGGCGCGATCGCGTCGGGCGTGCTCGGGCCCGAAATGTGCGGGGTCACCACCACATTGTCCATTCGCCACAGCGGGTGGCTCGGCGGGAGCGGCTCGCGGTCGAAGACGTCGAGGACGGCGCCCGCGATGCGCTTCTGCTCCAGCGCCTCGAGCAGCGCCGGCTCGTTCACGACGGCGCCGCGGGCGATGTTGATGAGCCACGCGGTCGATTTCATGACCGCGAGCGCATCGGAGCCGATGATTCCCCGGGTCTCCGCGGTGAGCGGCAGGAGGAGGACGACGAAGTCAGCCTCCCGCAGCGCGCGCGCCATCGCGGCGACGGGATAGACGCGCGCCGCCTCGCGCACCGGCCGGCCCCGGCGGGAGACGCCGAGCACGCGCATCCCGAGCCCCCGCGCCATGCGCGCGATGTCGCGACCGATGTCCCCGAGGCCGATGATCGCCATGGTCTTGCCGCCCAGCCGGTCGGGCAGCACGTGGTCGTCCCAGCGACGCTGGCGCTGGGCGTCCCGGTACACCTTCATCCGCTGCGTCACCCAGGAGCACCAGCCAAGGACGTACTCGGCCATCCACGGCCCGAAGACGCCCGGCGCGCGGGTCACCTGCACGCTCGGCGGCAGCTCCGGCACCAATGCCCAGTCCACGCCTGCGCCCATCACCTGCAACCATTTGAGCCCACCCGCCTTCGCGTAGAGGTGCGGGGGGAACTTCCACGCGTAGAGGATCTCGGCGTCCGCGATGGCCCCGGCAGCCTCGGTCGGCGTGGCGGCGATACGCACGCTCACCCCGCGCTTCGGGACGCGGACGAGCTCCGCATAGCGGCGGTCGGCGTGGTAGACGAGGACGGTCGGACGGGTCACCGGAGCTGCGCGTCAGCCGATCGCCACCGCGAGACACGTCGTCGTTCGGGTCACCCCGTCGATCGAGCCGATCTCGTCGGTGACCAGCCGGCCCACGGCGTCGAGGGTCGGGCCCTCGACCACGGCGATGAAGTCGAAGGGGCCCGTGACCGCGTCGAGGTTGACGACCGTGGAATCGCTGCCCTCGATCGCCGCCAGCTCCTTCTTCACCGACTTCGTCTTGCCCGGCGCCGTCTCGATGAGAACGTACGCGCGCATCTTTTTCTGTCCGCCCTTGGCCATGTGGTGCCTCCTGCCGCGCCCGTCAGCGTTGCGTGGTGCCGACCACGTCGACCAGCGTCGAGCGGAACTGCGCGCTCCGCTCGACGAACTTCGCCCCCTCGAGATCGACCCGCGTGCCACGGTCGTCACGGTGGTTCGCGGGATCGAAGGATGCTCTGAGCCTGGTGACCGCCGAACCGACCTTCAGGGTCAGGGCCTCGCCGGCGCTCTCGTCGCCCAGGCGCGCGATGATCAGGAAGAAGCCCTGCTCGTCGGTCGCCGCGAGATACGAGAAGCCGGTCTTGTCGCGGACGAGCTCGAGCTCGCGGCCGCTGAGCGCGTGGCCCCTGGCGTCCTTCACGAAGCCGAGGACCACGTACCGGTAATACACCTCGTGCTCCGCAGCCACCGGCGTGCCGGCCAGCGTCAGCACCACGAGCAGAACGAGCGCCACGGCCCGCGTCACGCGGCTCAGTCTAGCAGATACGCACGGAGCAGCGACCGGTGGCACCGGGCCTCGTCAGGGCAGCCGCAGAGCAGCGTGACACGCCCCGCCTTCGCGTAGGCGCGGACCGCCGCCACCTGCGCCTGGGCTTCCGGCCGCGCGAGCCCTCTGCGGTAGCGCCGCCGGTACTCGGCCCAGCCGATCTCGCCGGCGCGGAACGCGCGCAGCAGTGGAAGGACGGGACCGAGCTCTTTCAGCCAGATGTCCACGCGGCTCTTGCGGATGCCGCGCGGCCAGAGCCGCATGATGAGGACGCGTATGCCGTCCGACGCGGCGGGCGGCTCATAGACGCGTTTGACCGCGATCACTTTCCGATCGTCTCCAGCGGCTTCTTGAACTTCTCGCACGGATCGACGTCGTCGATCTTCGGCGTGAACCATACGAAATCGAACGGAAGCGCATCGCTCGCGAACCTGGGCGCATAGTCGCCGGCTCTGGCCGCGGCCGGCTCCACCTCGAGAAACGCGACGCTCGCGACCGCGGCGCCCGGTGCCTGGCGCGCCAGGTGGGCCGGCACTCCGTGGTCTCGGCGCGCGTGCCCGGCGCCCGCGATGAGCACGGCGCCGTCGCGCTGACCACCGCGCGCCAGGCTCGCGGCCATGCGGGCATCGCGCGCCCACTGGATGTCCACCATCCGATCGAGCATGCTCTCCGGTGCCTGGCCGCAGTGGGATTCCCGAATCTCGAGCGCCATCGCGCTCCGTGTCTCCGGGGCAGGCTCGGCGAGCCGGAGCTGCGTCGCGAGCGCCGGGCCGAGTCCCGGCAGGCCATTGCGGCGAACGGCCTCGGTCGCGGGGCGCGACAGATTGGTGGCGACGATCAGCAAATTACCGTCGAGGGCCGCCTGGGCGATCGGCTGGTAGAAGCGCCATTCGGGCCAGCCCGAGCGCGTCCAGTTCACGGCGTCGCCGAGCCCGGCGGCGTCCTTCGGACTTCGCGCCAGATAACGCGCCAGGGCGGGGGCGTCGTCGGTCGAGAGCATCTCGAATCCCACGGCGGGGCGTCGCCCCGCGCCGATCAGCGCCCGCACGAGCTTCGCCTGGAGCGCGTGATGATCGGGGTTGTCATGCCGCTCGCCCAGGATCACGAACCGGCTCCCGCCCAGCCGCGAGAGCAAGGTTTCCTCGCTGATGACCGTGCCGGCCTTCACGTCCCAGATGCGTCCCACCAGCGGATGCCCGCGCTCCACCGGGCTCTCCCAGGCGATTTGCGATCCCTTCCCGCACCCGCCTACGAAAAGAAGGAGAAGCACGGACAAGAGCGACCAGGCGACGCCGCGCCCCCTCTTGATCATACGTAGATGCTATCAGCCGTGAGTGACCCGATGAGGGCTTGGGGGGCGTGGGCAGGGGTCACCGGACCCGTTCCCGATAAGGGACGACGGGCGTGACGCGCCCTGGTGGAGCCCAGCCGCAGTGGGGCAGCGAACGCGTGCCGCGTGGTCCGGTGACCCCTGCCCACGCCCCCCAAGCCCTCATCGGGTCGCGCCGAGGGAGCCCTCAGGCGTAGTCAAAGTGAGGCCGGCGTCGATGACGAGCGTCTGACCCGTGACCCAGCGCGCCTCATCGCTCGCGAGGTAGACCGCGCCCCAGCCGACGTCCCAGCCGGTCCCCTCGGTCGCGAGCGGGCTCGCGCGCCGCCGGCGCTCGCGCGCGTCGGGGCCGAGGTCCTCGACCATCGGCGTCCACACGGGCCCGGGCGCGATCGCGTTGACGCGGATCCCCTTGGGGCCGAGCTGGACCGCGACCGAGCGGACGAACCCGATCACGCCGGCCTTGGCCGTCGCGTACGCGGTACGGCCGTAACCGCGCAGTGCCGCGATCGACGAGACGCAGACGACGGCGCCCCCGCCGCGGCGGACCATGGCGGGCACAGCCGCTTGCGTGGCCAGGAACATCGACTTGAGGTCGACATCGATGACGCGATCCCACTCTTCCTCGGACGTGTCGAGCAAGTCCTTGCGCGACTCGATCCCGACGTTGTTGTGGAGGATGTCGAGGCCGCCCCACTGCTCGACCGCCGTCTTGACCATCGCGGCGCACTCGGCGGCGCGCGTCACGTCCGCGGCATGGGCCATTGCCTCGCCGCCCTCGGCACGGATCAGCCCGGCACTCTCCTCGGCACGTTCCTTCACCTGGTCCACGCAGAGGACCCGGGCCCCTTCGCGGGCGAAGAGGATCGCGGCGGCCTTGCCGTTTCCCAGGCCAGGACCTCGCGAGCCTGCGCCCGTCACGATCGCGATCCTGCCGCTGAGCCGTCCGCTCATGGGGCGATCACCTCACCGAGCGTGGGCCTGGGTAGCCGTCCCAGGAGAGACGTGCGCTGTCGGCGCTGAAGCCGGCCCCAACGAGCGGCTCGAACACCGGGCTGCCCCGCACCGGGCGTCCGTCCCAGGTGACGATCTCGAGCCGGCGCACCGGCCGCAAGGTGAGAGGACGCTCCATCATCGACTGGAGCGCGGCGATCACCCCGGGAAGGTCGACATCTTCCCAGCCGGCGAGGGGGGTGAGGTCCCGGCCGGAGCCTTCTGCGAGGAGCCGAGGGCGGCCCTGCCGAAAGACGAGCCAGTTCTGGGGCAGGCGCGGTGCTGGAACGCGCGAGCCGTCGCGTCGCGAGAGGGCGAAGATGCGACCCCAGAGGTTGGCGGGATCGATCATGTTGACCAGCACGTGCGGCTCCGCGCGCCGCGCCGGAGTGTCGAGGTCGCGGAGCGCCTCGGCCAGCGCGTATTGTTCGCCCGAGAGTCCCTGGACGAAGTAGCCGCGTACCACCTCGCCGCCGTACTCCATGCGGAGCAGTGTGTGGCGGAGCGTGGCCCAGTCGCCCCGGGCGAGCTCGCGCGTGACGATGCCGTAGCGCGCGAGCAGGAGCTGAGCGCGCGCTTCGTCCCGCTCGTCGGGTGTAAGCCGCTCTTCGTCGCCGAGCGCGCTCCAGCGGCCGATCACGGGCAGGCGCGCGAGCAGGCCGCGGGCCTGACCTCGACGCCGGCGGCGGGGACTCGCGGCCTCGCGCGGCCGGCGCGTCGGCGTCATGCCGGCGGCGATCGCGCTGAAGGTGTCGGGCGTGACCAGCCCGGCCCAGAAGAGCTTCCAGAGCGCCGAAAGCACGTCCGGAGTACCGAGGCCGGTCGCCCGGGTGAGGTCCTGGGCGAACGAGGCGCCGCGGAGCTGGAGGTGGAGCAGGACGTTCTTGACGCGCGCGTCTATCTCGGCGGGCGGCGCCGATCCCTCGCGGAGCCAGCCGATGTTCTCGCGGAGGGCGGCGCCCACTCGCGTCGAGCGACCCGGCTCGCCCGGGGCGCGGTCGAACACCGTCCAGACCATCTCGCCCGCCAGCCCCAGACGATCGAGCCACTCTCGCTCGTAGTTCTCCACGCGGGCGGGCAGGAGGTCTTGCTCCCAGACGCGCACGGGAAGGTCCTCGCCCTGAAGCAGCTCGAGCGCCGCGAGAACCCCGGGCGGCCCAACCAGTCGTCGATCGGGATGGAGATGGTGGCGACGAAGGAGGAACGCTGAGAATTGCTCGGCCGAGGCCACGGGCCGTGGGACTCGGCGCGCGTGGACCTGGCGGCGCTGGATTTCGTCGAGCACCGCGATGTGCACGAACTGTGGGGCGGGAGCGTCGGCGAGGAAGGCGCCCTGGCGCACGAGTCCCCGCGCCGTCAAGCGCTCGAGGGCGCCGGTCGCGTCGTCGAGCGCGATGCCGTAACGCTCCGCGAGCCAGGCCGCGGTCACGGGCCCACGCGTTCTCAGGAGCCGCAACGTGACTCGCTCGAGCCCCTCACCCGTGTCCAGAGACCGAAAGAGCGCGGCGTCGGTCGACGGCACCCACGCGCTCCGCCCGCTCGCGAAGTCGAGGGCGCCGACGCGCCGCTCCTCGGCGAGGGCACCGATCAGCGCTCCGGCGTCGGCGGCGACGCGAGCCGCGATCTCCGCGTCGGTCAGGTCCCCCAGATCGTCGAGAATTCCCGCCAGCTCGTTCGCATCCCGGGCTCGCCGCTCCGGCGACGTCTTCTGGAGCTCCGCCTCGACCGCCGCCACGATCTCCGGCTTCAGCGGACCGGGCGCGACCGACCAGGCCTTCCGCATGGTGACCGCGTCGCTCCGCCGCTCCTCGGCGTGGCCGGCGCCGAGGTACGCCCAGTCCCAGGCGAGAAGCAACGGGTACACGAAGGGCGAGGGAAGCGGCGTGTCCACGTGCCGCCGCCACATCTCGCCGTCGTGCAGGCGCTCGAGCAGACGTTTGAGCCGCGTGACGTCGAGGGCATCGTGGAAACACTCCCGGAGCGTCTCCGCCACGATCGGGAACTCGGCCTGCCCGCCCACCGCCTCGAGCAGCGCGTCGGCCTTGAGCCGCTGCAGATACGCGGGCGTCCGCTGGCCGCGGTACATGCGCGGAATGAAGAGCGCGCGGATCGCGCACTGACGGAAGCGCGTGGCGAAGAGCGGGGTTCCAATGAGCGCGCGACCGAGCAACGCGTCGACCTCCTCGGGCGCGACGAGCGTGACGAGCCGCTCCGGGGCGGGCGGCACCTGGCCGGGCGCGAACGACAGCAAGATGCCGTCGTCCACGTGGCTCGCCTCGGCGACCAGGCCCATCGTGCGCCGGAGCTTTTCCTTCAAGACCATGCCCCAGGCGCCGTTGATCCGCATGCCGAAGACCGCGTGGATCATCGCGTGGCGGCCGCCCATCTCGTCCGAGAACGACTCGACCACGATGCCCTGGTCGTCCGGAACGCCGTCGAGGACCTCGCCGGCCTTCACCAGCCAGGCCCGCATCGCTCGGGCGGCGCGCGCGTCGAGGCCGCACGCCGTCGCTGCCCACGACTCGAAATCCGGCGAATCGACCTTCTCGGCGGCGTCGCGCCGGAGCCGCCCGACCGCCAGCCCGAGCTCCCACGAGCGGGATGGATGCTCGCCCTTCCAGAACGGGATCGTCGGCGACATCCCCTGCGCGTCCTCGACCAGGACCCGATCCGCGCGCACCTTGACGATCTTCCACGCATGGGAGCCGAGCAGGAACACATCGCCCGGCAGGCTCTCGCTCACGAACTCCTCGTCGAGCGTGCCGACCTTGAGGTCGGTCTCGGCCACGAAGACGTCGAAGAGGCCGTTGTCGGGGATCGTCCCGCCTGACGTGAGCGCCAGGAACCGGCTGCCCCGGCGCGCGTGCAGCCGGTCGTTGACCCGGTCCCACAGGATCCGAGGCGCCGCGCCCTTGACCTCGGCCGGGAGCGGCTCGGCCAGCGAGCGGACG
>WNGF01007668.1_pt1 | contig 12947 bp, 10 predicted proteins | sample 5400641 | NCBI WGS metagenome assembly WNGF01 (sample SAMN13153371, study PRJNA577476) | soil metagenome | isolation source: 80 cm soil or saprolite under grassland replicate 2 | place: USA:California | collected 2016-06-15
GACTTCGCGGTCCTCGTGCTCCTTCCCCACGGGCCGCAGAAGGCCTCGACCGGCTCGGTCTATGAGGCCTTCGATGAGCGCAGAGGTGAGCGCGGATTCGAGGAGCGCCTGGCGAGCCTGCTTCGGGAACTGGACGACATTGCCGGTCCACGCGACCTCGCGGCCCTTCCGGGAAATGATCTCGCTGCCTCCCCGCTCGTTTGCGAGCTCGAGCGCGCCGGTGCCTTCAGGGCGGGCGTGACCGGAGCCGGTCCGGCCCTGTACGGCCTGTTCGAGGACCGCTCGGCCGCCGCAGCCGCCGCCGACAAACTGAGCGGGCTCGGCGCTACTTGGGTCACGGAACCAGCGTGGTAGCGTTCTCCGGTGGCGTCCGAGAGGCAGGATCTGCAGCCCCGCCGCGGCGAGGTCATCGACCACGGCGTGAGTTCGACGGCCCTGTGGCTGCGCGAGCGCCGGGTCCGGATCGCGCTCTGGATCGCGGTCATCGAGGGGCTCCTCGTAGCTATCCATGTCATCAACCGCTGGGTCTCGATCGCGATCGCCGCCGCCGCGCTCGTCGTCTACTTCTTCGCCGGCCGCCGCTCGCGCTCGGGGACGGTCCGTCAGGTGAGCTGGATCGCGGCGACCTCCCAGGCAGCGGTCGTGCTCATCCCCATCCTGCTGATCATCGTGGGAACGTTCGCGCTCGTCGCGGTCGGCGTGGTCGCGGCCCTCGCGCTCGTCGCGCTCTTCTCCGAACGCCCGTCCTGAAGCGGTGATTGCTAAAACTTTGCAGGAATTTCCTACACACCGTTGGTGGGGGGTAGCCAAGTGGTAAGGCAGCGGGTTTTGGTCCCGCGATCCCAGGTTCGAATCCTGGCCCCCCAACCATTCGCGCTCGCTCTCTGATGGCAGACAAGCTCGCAGCCGTGGTCATGGCCGGAGGCCTCGGGACGCGTATGCGCTCCGAGACGCCGAAGCACCTGCACCCGCTCCTGGGGCGCAAGATGGTGGACTGGGTCGTGGACGCGGCAGGGGCGCTCGAGCCGGAACGACTGGTCGTCGTCGCGTCGCCCGAGACCGCGGGCGCATTCGACGGAATGACCGTGGCCGTGCAGGAGAGACCGCTCGGGACGGGCGACGCGGTTCGCTCGGCCCGGGAGGCACTCGCGGGTTTCGACGGAGACGTGCTGGTCCTGAACGGCGACGTTCCCGCACTCGACGCTGAAGTGCTCGGAGCTCTCATCGATCTCCATCGCCGGGAGAAGGCAGCCGCGACCGTGCTCTCGTTCGAGCCCGCGGAGGCTCGCCACTACGGACGCATCCTCCGCGACGGCGACGGACGCCTGCTCGAGATCGTCGAGGCGGCGGAAGCGAGCGTCGGCGAGCTCGACGTCCCGGAGGTGAACTCGGGTATCTACGTATTCCGCAGCGCGGAGCTCTGGCCTGCGCTCGAGCGCCTCCGCCCGCACGAGCACAAGGACGAGCTGTACGTGACCGACGTGCTGGGGTTCCTCGTGGACGACGGCCTGCCCGTCGCCGTGCATCGCGCGCCCGATCCGGTCGAGGCGGAGGGGATCAACACGCGCGCGGAGCTCGCCCGGGCCGCGGCTGTTCTCCGCGATCGCATCAACGAACGACACATGCTCGCGGGGGTCACCATCGTCGACCCCGCGTCCACGTGGATCGACGCTCCGGTCGAGCTCGAGCCGGACTCCGTCGTCCATCCCTTCACCGTCCTGCGGGGGGTGACACGGGTCGGTCGCGGCGCCGAGGTCGGCCCGCACGCGGTCGCGCTGGATGCCGATATCGGCCCGCGCGCGACGGTCGGCCCGTTCTGTTACCTTCGCCCCGGCACGGTTCTGGCGGCGGACTCCAAGGCGGGGGCGTTCGTGGAGATCAAGAACTCCAGCATCGGAGAGCGGGCGAAGGTGCCGCATCTCTCATACATCGGCGACGCCGACATCGGAGAGGAGAGCAACATCGGGGCGGGAGCGATCACCGCCAACTACCCGCACGAGCCGGCGGAGCCGAAGCAGCGGACGAAGATAGGCCGAAACGTCAGGACCGCGGTCCACAATGCTTTTGTTGCTCCGGTCGAGATTGGCGACGATGCTTGGACGGCGGCGGGCTCCGTCATCACCGACGACGTCCCGCCGGGATCGCTCGCCGGATTCCCGCCGCGGCAAGTCACAAAGGAGGGCTATGTCCGTCGAAAGCGTCGCTCCTGAGCTGACCGAGAGCCTGCCGGGACTCGAGGTCGGGCGGCCCACTCCGGAAGAGAAGCCGGAGCACTGGCTCGAGCGGACTCCGGGGAAGCGGCTGATGGTCTTCTCGGGCCGCTCTCACCCAGAGCTCGCGCAGCGGATCGCAGAACAGCTCGGCGTGGAGCTGGGGGAGGTCGAGCTGGAGACCTTCGCCAACGGCGAGACCTACTGCCGGTACGGCGAGTCGATTCGCGGCGCCGACGTCTTCCTAGTGCAGACCGGATGCGAGCCGGTCGACCGCAACTTGATGGAGCTGCTGCTGATGATCCAGGCGGCGAAGCTCGCCTCCGCGAAACGCATCACGGCCGTGATCCCGTGGTTCCCCTACTCGCGCCAGGACCGTAAGGCCAAGCCGAGGGAGCCGATCTCCTCGCGCCTGGTCGCAAGCATGCTCGAGCTCGCCGGGGTCGACCGGGTGCTTACCATGGACCTGCACGCCGGCCAGATCCAGGGCTTCTTCACCGTCCCCGTCGATCACATGACCGGGCTGCCGCTCTTCGCCCAGCACTTCCGCGACCTCGGCTTGACCGGCCCCGGGGTTGTCTCCGTCGCCCCGGACGCCGGGCGTGCCAAGTATGCCCTGCGTTTCTCCGAGATGATCGAAGCCGACTTCGCGATCATGCACAAGACTCGGCCGGCGCACGACCAGGTCGAGGTGGCCGAGGTAACCGGGCGCGTTCGCGACAAGATTGCAGTCGTCGGCGACGACCTGACGACGACCGGCGGAACGTTGATGGCGGGCGCAGAGACGCTCCGAGAGCACGGGGCGCGTGAGGTGTGGATGTTCCTCACGCATCTCCTCGTCCAGGGCGAGGCGCTCGAACGGCTCGGGGACGCGGGCATCACCGGCCTGGTCGTGACCGACACCGTCCCGATCGACCCGGTCAGGCGGCCGAGCAACATCACCGTGCTGACGGTGTCGCGGCTGCTCGCCGAGACGATCATGAACGTGTTCGCCGACGAATCCGTCTCCGCTATCTTCGGCGGAGAGAACCAGTTGTTCTGACGAGAGCGGCTCAACCAAGCGGTTGGGCCGTTCTTTCTACCCGAACTTTCTACCGTCTCCGCCTCAGGCGGCAACGTGCCGCTGCGCCGACCACATCTTCACGGTCGCGAAGGGGATCTCGCCTGTCTGAGCCGCCACCTCCCGCCGCACCAGGCGGACGCTAGGGGAGGAAGGAGGCGGTGCTTACGACCTGAGGCCCAACAGGCGCAGACGCAGAGGGGGCGCTGGGGATCCTCCGTGGTACCTCCCCCCACGAGGGGCCGCAGGCCCCAGCGCTCCGTCTGCAGGTGCTTGTTTTCCCCGCAGGCGTAAGGGTTCTAGCGCCGCGCGGTAAGGATCTCGTAAACCTTTCCGTAGCGCAGAGCCGCGCGCTCGGCCAGACCACGTAGGAGTGGGCGACGTGGGGCTCGAGTTGCCCGGCCGTGATCAGTCCGCGCGCGGCCGCCGCTCGGTCTTTCCGTCGAACCGATGCTGTATGAACACAGCCTCCCGTTGCCCCGCGGATCCAGCCCGCCCGAGAACCCCAGCTCGTGAGCCCTCGGCCTTGGAGCCCGCTAGGTGATCCAACCTAGTGCTGAAGATCTGCGCCAAGTGCGGAGCCTTTATCGCGCTGGGTCGGCGCTCGTGTGCCGGGTGTGAGCGGCGGCGGACTGCCGAGCGCCGAGTGACGCAGCCGCATTACCGAGCTCTCACCTCGAGCAATGGGTCAAGCTGCGGAAGCTCGTGCGGGAGCGCGACGGGAATCGGTGCGTGCTCGCCGACGAGAGCTGCTACAGAAGGCTCGAGGTGCATCATCGCGTTCCAGTCCGCGACGGAGGCGAAGCCTTCGATCCAGCCGAATCTCGTCACCGAGAGGGACAGGCCCGCACTTGCCCCGACATGCGCCGACTCTCCCCCGACTTGCTCGGCTCTCTACCGGACTCATGCGGCAGGGGCCGGTTATCCAAGCTGCAAGGACGGTCGGCCTCGTTCCCCAGCGCACGGAAGGAAGGGGCTGGCGAGGCGTGGCCGCCTCGCCAACTCCCTGTCAATTTGCAATTAGCGCTTCCGGGGCAGCTTTGCGGGTGAACTAGCAGGCCTCTGGAGTTTCGGAGGCTTCACGTAGCCGATCCCCTCCGACTTCGGCTTCCCATACAGCTGCGGGTGCAGGTACTTGCCCTGCTCTGCCCTCGCCTTGGGAAGGACGACCTTGATCCGATGCGCGTTCGCGTACCGGTCGTGGCGGATCCCGGTCACCTGCCAGGAGACCTCAACACGCGGCTTGTCCGTCCTGATAGTGAATCGGCTGTTGCGGATCTTGCGCCAGATGCCGGCGCGTGCGTTCCAGCCGTCACGCCCAAGCGGCGTCAGCTGGTAGCGGAAGCTGCGGTTCAGGGCCTGGAAGTAGCGCGGCATCGCGACGGTGGCAAAGCCCTTGGCATCCGTGCGCACGTTGCCGTTGTAGACGTCCATCATGTCCGGCGACTCCACGAACGAGTGCTGCAGGTACGTGTGCGCGGGGTGGAGCGGCTGGTCGATGCGGAAGGCGCCCCCGCCCTTGGTCAGCGTGCCGGTGACGGTGACGTTGCCCTGGAACCAGCCGGCGTAGCCGGTTCCGCTGGAGCCGTGGACGCCGGTGCCGTTTGAGCTGTAGCCGTGGACGCCGTCGTCGTTCTGGCTGTTGCCGCCGACGCCAAAGCCGCTCGAGCTGGAGCCGTGGACGCCGTCGCCGCTCGAGCTGCCGCCGACGACGCCGTCGCCGCTCGAGCTGTCGCCGAAGACGCCGGTGCCGTTCGGGGTTGTTCCGTAGACGCCGGTGCCGAAGCTCAAGCTGGTGCCGGTGACGCCGGTGCCGTTCGAGGTTGAGCCGTACACGCCGTAGCCGGAGCCGTTCTGCTGCCCGTACACACCGATCCCGGCAAAGCCGGTGCCGTTGTTGACCCCGCGCACGGCCTCCGAGTTGACCCCGGGCGAGGTGGGAGTGACGGTGGCGACGAGGGCGTCGGCGTCGTCGGCGGTCGAGTTCGTGCTGGCGGACACACCGGGGGCGGTGCCGGTGGTGGCCAGGTGCTGGCCCAGCACGCCGGTGCCGCTCGAGCTGGAGCCGCGCACGCCCGTTCCGCTCGTGGTCGTGCCCCACACGCCCTTGCCGCTCGGGCTGGAGCCGTACACGCCCGTGCCCGAGCCCGCCTGCGAGCCCCACACCCCGTAGCCGAAGGCGTTGGTGGCGCTGTTGTAGCCGCGCACGGCCGCGGCGTTGACGGTCGGTGCGGTGGCCGTCAGGAGGCCATAGAGCGAGAAGGCACCCGCCGAGGAGCCGTTGGCGTTCTTGACCAGGAGCTCGGCCCCGGCGGTGTTGCCGGCGAGGGTGGTGGTGGCGTTACTGGCGTTGCCCGTTCCCAGGCTGAGGTAGGCGGCCTGTGCGCTCGCGGCGAAGGCGAAGGTTGCCGAGGCTACGAGAGCAGTGAAAAGAGTGCGCTTGAGCATTTGGGTTCTGTTCCTTTCCTGGCGACGCCCAGAAGGCAAGGAGCCGCAGAGCGCCGCGATCGGTGGTGGGCGCAGTATGAGCAGGTAGTTCGCAAAACTCAAGCTGCAGACTGTCGGAAGCTTGCGCCAGCACCGCAAGATCGACGCTCACGTGGCGGCCGTCATGGCCCATTACACGCTCGTACCCAACAGCCCCCGTTCGGTGTACGAGGAACGCGGGATGATCGCCATCTTGGGGGGATCTTGTTTTTCTGCCACCTGGAGCGAGGCACGCCGTACCGAGCGGAGACGTTCAAGGCCGCTTTGGAAGCGGCTCAGGACGCCGCTGGCGTCGAAGGAAAGCTTCGCCCTTCCATGACCTCCGGCACTCGGCGATCACGCACGACGCGGCCACAGGCTCGAGCGCGATCGCGGTCATGACCAAGGCGGGCCACTCCGACATGCGGACGACCAAGACGTATCTGCATCTGGCCGGCGTCGTCTTTCGCGACGAGGCCGAGCGGCTCGAGGACAGTCTCCTCGGCAAACTTTCTACCGAACCTTCTACCGACCTCACCGCACCTGAGAGCGCCTAGCGGCACCTCGACGTTTCCAACAAGCGGCTCCCCAACGTGGCCGACGCATGACGCGAGAGCCAGTTGTTCTAGGCCCTCGTCGCTACACTTCTGCGCGCCGATGGCAGTGGAACGAGTGAAGCTCGAGGTAAAGGAGCGCGAGGAGACCGGCTCCCGCGCCGCGCGCCGCCTCCGCCGGGAGGGGCTGATTCCCGGTGTCCTGTACGGGCGCGGGAAACCGTATCCGTTCTGCGTGCCCGAGCGGGAGCTGCGCCGGGCTCTGACCGGAAGCCACGGCGTCCACGCAATCCTCGACGTCGCCCTCGACGGCCAGAAGAGCGTGCACGCCTCCATCCTCAAGGAGGCTCAGCAGGATCCCGTCCGCGGCAACCTGCTCCATGTGGACCTGCACGAGGTGCGACTGGACAAGCCCATTCAGGCGCAGGTCGTGGTCGAGCTCGTCGGCGAGCCGCAGGGCGTGACCGAAGGCGGCGTCCTCTCCCAGGTCGTCCGCGAGATCAACGTCGAGGCACTGCCGATGGAGATTCCGGATCACCTGGAGCTGGACGTCAGCGGCATGGTGATCGGCGACACCCTCCGCCTGGTCGATCTCCGGGCCGAGGAGGGCGTCATGTACCTCGACGATCCGGAGGAGACCGTGCTTGCGACGGTGACCCTGCCGACGCGCATCGTCGAACCCGAGCCCGAGGTCGAGGAAGAGGAGGAGCTCGAGGAGGGCGAGGTGCCCGAGGGCGAGGAGGCGCCGGAGGGAGCAGCCGAAGAGGCGCCCGCCGAGGAGGGCGAAGAGGCCGGCAGCGGGCCCGAGGGGGAGCCCGGCACCACCGAGGGTTAGAGCGCCTCGATGCGGCTCTTTCGTCGGGGCGAGCGTTCCCCGACGCTCGACCTTCTCGTCGCGGGGCTGGGCAATCCCGGGCCCGAGTACGCGCGTACGCGCCACAACGTGGGCTGGCTCGTCGTCGACGAGCTCGCACGTCGGACCGGGGCCTCGTTTCGATCGAAGTTCTCGGGCCGGCTTGCGGAGACGCGGATCGGGGAGCGGCGGATCGCGCTGCTCAAGCCCGAGACGTACATGAACGAGTCGGGGCGCTCCATCGTGGCGGCCGTCCGCTTCTTCAAGGCGCCGGCGGACTCCCTGCTCGTCGTACACGACGACGTCGACCTCGAGCCGGGCCGGCTCCAGGCGCGGCTGGGCGGGGGCCTGGCCGGGCACAACGGACTGCGGTCGATCGCCCAGGCGCTGGGGACGGCGGACTTCCTGCGGCTTCGGATGGGCGTCGGGCGGCCGGGACGGGGCGATCATCGGTCCGTCTCCGACTATGTGCTGTCCGAGTTCGAGCCCGAGATGGACGTGGACGCCCTCGTGGCTCGCGCCGCCGATGCCGTCGAGGCGGTCGTGGGGGAAGGCCTGGAAGCGGCGCAGGCGCGCTTCAACTAGAGGCGCGCCGAGCTCCAGGCCGCCGCGCTCAGGTTTTACACATTCGGCACGAAGGCGTCACCCCTGCGTGCGGGCTTCGGCGCTAAGCTCGCCTCGGGAGGCGGGGGGAATTTGGCCCCACCCATCTGTTCTCCGGGTGGGGTATGCGTGGGGGGGCAGTCGGCGGCCCTCTCCGTGGCGCTGCGTCGTGCCGGCTCTCGGGCTCGGCTACAGCTCGGACAGGATCTGCGCCTTCTTGTCCTCGAACTCGAACTCGCTGATCGCACCCGACTCGCGGAGCTCCTGCAGCTTCTTCAGGCGGTCGGTCGGGTCGCCGCCGCCGTTGCCGACTCCGGTCATCGTCTCCGCGGCCTCGCCGAACTGGGCCTGAATCTGCTCGCGCCCCTGGTCGTTCTCGATCATCGCGAATGCCCAGGTATCAGGGTCGTTCGGGTCGTACCAGACCGGATAGCGATCGCCCTGACGCGGGATCTGAACGCGCGAGACCGTCTTCGTCTTCTGCGCCTCGAAGGGCTCGCCTCCGTCCAGCGGCTCGATTCGGAACATCATCTTCACCCGCGGATTGTCATTCACTGTCATCCCGGTGTCCTGCACGCCGAGAACGACGCCGACACCCTTCGAGCCCGTCTCGAAGAGTGCCTGCAGTTGCTGCTGCTTCTTCTTCCGACCGAACATCTCCACCTCTCTCCTAGATGGAGAGGTGACCCTAACAGGGTCGAGAACGGGAATCTGCGCCGCCGCCTCGGCAGGCCCCGCCGGCCGAGCGCACGACCTACACTTGCGGGGCGGAACCCGGCGGTTCCGTCTTTCGTCATGGACCGGCCCGTGCTTCACGCATTCGTCCGCCAGCTCGCGGACAACGAGCGCTTCCGCGACTTCGCCGAGGCGCTGCCCGCCCGTGCCCGCGTGTCGGAGCCCATCCTCCCGCTGCTGGTCGCGACGCTCCACGAGCACGTCGGCCGGCCGCTTGTGTGCCTGCTCCCCGAGGACGCCGATGCGCGCGATGCGGCCGAAGCCGCGGGCTGGTTCGTCGGCGGGGACCAGGTCGCGCTGCTGCCGAGCCGCGGAGTGAGCTGGGGGTCGGGCCTCGAGCCCCCGCCGCATCTCGTGGGAGAACGGGCTCGTGCGCTCGACGTCCTCGCGGACGGGGGGCTCGTTTTCGCCTCCGCGGCCGCGCTGGCGGAGGGGCTCCCGCCCGAGGAGGCGCGCCCGGGCGCGCTCCGGATCGCTGTCGCCGACGAGCCCGGCATGGACACCCTCGCGGAGGAGCTCGCCCTGGCCGGCTACGAGCGGGTCGAGCGGGTCGAGGAGCGGGGGCAGATGTCGGTGCGGGGCGGAATCCTCGACGTCTTCCCCGCCACCGGCCGCGAGCCCCTCCGGATCGAGCTCTTCGGCGACGAGGTCGAGGGGATCCGAGCTTTCTCGGCCTTCACGCAGCGCGCGCTGCGTCCGCTCGAGGCCGCAGTCGTCTATCCCGCGGTCGAGCGGCGGCAGGATCTCGTCGGGGCTCGACTCTCCGACCAGGACGAGCAGCCGGCCGTCCCGGAAGACCTCGTCGACCCGCTTCCGCGGCCACCCGATCTCGTCTGGGAGCGGGAAGAGGTCGAACGCGTGTTGGAGGAGGAGGAGGAGGTCGGTGCCGCGCTCCAGCTCGAGGGGGCCACAGAGCTCGACCCGCTCCCCGCGGGGCAGCGGTTTCGGTTCGACGCACAGAGGCCAGCGCTCGCGGCGCGCGGCCTCTCCGAGGCCGAAAGCGAGCTCGGGGCACTTGCCCGCTCCGGCCTCCGCGTCGTGGTGGCGTTTCCGCACCGGGGCGAGGCGCTCCGGACGCAGAACCTCCTGCGCCGGATCGAGACCGAGCTGATCGAGCCCGGCGACGAGCTGTCGACGGAGCCAGGTGTCCGCTTCGCGATCGGGCCGGCCCGGCGCGGGTTCGTCTGGCGCGAGCTTGGGCTCGCCCTGCTTCCGGACGTCCAGGTCTTCCGCAAGCGCGCCCCGCGCCCTCAGGCGCCCGCCGGGCGCGCGCTCCAGTCCTTCGCCGACCTGCGCACCGGTGACCACGTGGTGCACGAGGACCACGGCATCGGCCGCCTGCTCGGGTTCGAGACGCGCACCGTCGCCGAGGTCACGCGCGACTACCTGCTGCTCGCCTTCCGCGGCGACGACCGCCTGTACGTTCCGCACGAGCAGATCGGCAAGGTCTCCCGCTACATCGGGGTCGACGGCCGGGCCCCGGTGCTCTCGAAGCTCGGAGGACGCGCCTGGCAGCTGATGAAGTCGCGCGCCCGCGCGAGCGTGCGCGAGCTGGCCGGAGAGCTCCTGGCCCTGTACGCGCGCCGCCAGCAGGCTCCCGGATTCGGGCACGATCTTTCGAACGACTGGCTGGAGCGGCTCGAAGCCGAGTTTCCCTACCGGGAGACCGATGACCAGCGCGCCGCCATCGAGGCGGTGAAGGAGGACCTCGAGCGTCCCCATCCGATGGACCGGCTCGTGTGCGGGGACGTCGGCTTCGGCAAGACGGAGATCGCCGTCCGCGCCGCCTTTGCCGCCGCGCTCAGCGGCAAGCAGACCCTCATGCTCGTCCCGACGACGATCCTCGCCCAGCAGCACTGGGGAACGTTCCGCGACCGCTACCGGGACTTTCCCGTCCGGGTGGAGATGGTCTCGCGCCTGCGTCCGCCGGCGGAACAGAAGGCCGCCCTCGCGGACTTCGCCGAGGGCAAGGTGGACGTCCTGATCGGCACGCACCGGATCCTCTCGCGCGACGTCATCCCCAAGAACCTCGGTCTGATCGTCGTCGATGAGGAGCAGCGGTTCGGCGTCGCCCAGAAGGAGCTCCTGCGCTCGCTGCGGCTGGAGGTGGACGTGCTCGCGCTGTCCGCCACGCCCATCCCGCGCACGCTGCACATGTCCCTCTCGGGGCTGCGCGACATCTCCGTGATCGAGACGCCGCCGGAAGGGCGCCGCTCGATCCGCACCTTCGTCGGCGACTACGACGAGGAGCTGATCAAGGCGGCGCTCGAGCGGGAGCGGGCGCGGGGAGGCCAGTCCTTCTACCTGCACAACCGCGTGGAGTCGATCGAGGAGGCGGCCGAGAAGCTGCGCCAGCTCTGCCCGGACCTGCGCTTCGTCATCGCCCACGGGAAGATGCGCGAGCGAGAGCTGGAGCAGAAGATGCTCACGTTCCTCGACGGCGACGCGGACGTGCTCGTGTCGACGACCATCATCGAGTCGGGCCTCGACATCCCGCAGGCGAACACACTCGTCGTCGAGCGCGCCGACATGCTCGGGCTCGCGCAGCTGTACCAGATCCGGGGGCGGGTCGGCCGCTCCGACGTGACCGCTCACGCCTACCTCTTCTATCCGCACTCGCGCGAGCTGACGCCGGAGGCCCGCGCCCGGCTCGCGACCCTCGCCGACCACACGGAGCTCGGGTCCGGCTTCGCCATCGCGATGCGAGACCTGGAGATCCGCGGCGCCGGAGACCTGCTCGGCGCGGAGCAGTCCGGGCACGTCGCCGCGGTCGGCTTCGAGCTGTACGTGGAGCTGCTGGCGCAGGCTGTCGCCGAGCTCTCAGGACAGCGCCGGCTCGCCCCCCGTCCGGTGCGCGTGGATGCCAGGGTGGACGCGTACGTGCCCACCGAATACGTGCCCTCGGAAGCGCTCAAGATCGATCTGCACCGGCGCATCGCCCTGGCCGAGTCGGAGGACGACCTGCGCGAGCTCCACGCCGCGACCGAGGATCGCTACGGCCCGGTCCCGGAGCCGGTGGAGAACCTGTTCGCCATCCAGGACGCGAAGCTGAAGCTCGCGCGTCTGGGGGCGGACTACCTCGTCTTCCGCGGCGGACGGGCGACGGTGGGGCCGCTCGTGCTTGGATCCGGCGAGCTGGCCGAGCTGCGGCGGCGCGTCGACACCGCCGTCTACACGACCGCGAAACGGGAGGTCTCGCTCCGGGATGCGGGCGAGGGAGAGGCGGACGGATTTCGGGGGGCGGTCTCGCTCGTCGCTGCTATACTCGACGCGCGCCAGGCAGCGTGAAGGATCCGCTGCACGTGGCGCTTTTTCCATGAGGCATATCCGTCTTCTTCTCATCGTTCCCGCGGCGCTCCTCGCGCTTCTCGCTGCCGGCTGCGGCGGCGGCGGCGAATCCCTGAGCGCATCCGATGTCGCGCAGGTTGGCAGCGTCACCATCACGCGCGCGCAATTCGAGGAGATGATGAACCGCGCGCGGCGGTACTTCAAGGCGCAGAAGCGCAAGTTCCCCGCGCAGACCTCGCCGCAGTACCAGCAGCTCAAGGACCAGGCCGTTCAGGGGCTCGTCCAGAAGGCGGAGTTTCAGCAGGAGGCCGAGGACGAGGGCGTCGAGATCAGCCAGAAGCAGATCGACCAGCGCCGCAAGCAGTACGTGCAGCAGTACTACAAGGGCTCAGAGAAGCGCTTCGAGGCGCAGCTCAAGAAGCAGCACGTCAGCTCGGAGGAGGTCGACGCCGACATCAGGGCGCAGCTCACGCAGGAGGCGCTCTTCAAGCGGGTGACCGACAAGGTGACGGTCGGCCCGAAGGACATCCGCAATTACTACGGCGCACACAAGCAGCAGTACCAGACGCCCGAGAGCCGTGACGTCCGCCACATCCTCGTGAAGAAGAAGGCGCTGGCCGACAAGCTCTACAACGAGCTGAAGCACGGCGCGAGCTTTGCGGCCCTGGCCAAGAAGTACTCCCAGGACCCGGGCTCGGCCGCACAGGGCGGGAAGCTCACGATCACCAAGGGCCAGACGGTCCCGCCCTTCGACCAGACGGCGTTCCTGCTTGGCAAGGGCACGCTCTCGCAGCCGGTCAAGACTCAGTACGGATGGCACATCATCCAGCCGATCTCGGCGGTCCACCCTGCGAAGGTGACGCCCTTCAAGCAGGTCGAGGAGCCGATCAAGCAGCAGCTGCTGCAGGAGAAGAAGAACCAGGCGATCACGACCTGGGTCGACGGGCTGAAGGACAAGTTCAAGCCGGACTACCAGGTCGGCTACAAGCCCCAGCCGCAGTCGACGCAGCCGGCTCCGACGCCCACGCCCTAGCTCGGTGGCCCTCGCAGAGGCGCTGCTCGATCTGCAGCGGCTGACCGTCCGGCTCCGGCGCGACTGCCCCTGGGACCGCGAGCAGACGGCGGGCACGATCGTCCCGCACACCGTCGAGGAGGCGTACGAGGTCGCCGACGCGGCG
>WNGF01007866.1_pt1 | contig 12947 bp, 11 predicted proteins | sample 5400641 | NCBI WGS metagenome assembly WNGF01 (sample SAMN13153371, study PRJNA577476) | soil metagenome | isolation source: 80 cm soil or saprolite under grassland replicate 2 | place: USA:California | collected 2016-06-15
GCGCTGTTCCGCTCTGCTTCCGCTTCGCCCTACGGGCTTCGCTCCAGCAGAACGGAACTCTATCGTCTTAAACCTTAACTTCCCAGGGGGTGGGCCAGATTAAACCGCCAAAGTGGGCCAAACCAAGTTGCCAAAAGCACTCATCCCGCATTTGTGTTTACTGCCGAGGGCTTGTTGACGTTCGGGTTTTTTTCGAGCATCATCTACTTTCGTAGACCTGAGCCCAGAATCCCTGCCAAGACAGCATTGAAATTCATCTTGCTGGTTGTGACGTTCAAGAAATTGCGGTATGCCGAGTTATTGGTTGTCCAGCCAAATTTGATAGTGATGTGGCCATCACACCGAGTGGTCACGCACTTCCGCGTATCACTCGCGCCGCTAGCATCGTAAACCGTCCATCCATTTGCCTGTTTAGAGTATCGATCCGTCGCACAGGTGTCACCGAAGCGCCCATCAGAAATAACAACCAATCTTGGCTTGCCCATTGCGGCAAACAGCTCAGAACAGTACCCGGCATCTCTGCCATGATGTGACGCGAGCAAAACATCCGTTCCGCTCACTGCAGCCAAAAACGTTGGGTTCTTCAGCAATTCCTTCCATGAAGGTGCTTCGTTGTCGCCCGGTATCACCATTTTCAGCCCTGCATACGATGCAACCAGTACCAGACTATGATTGTTGATGTTTGAATCATCACAGAAGCAAGGTGCGAAAACCTGGAAACTCGCACCGTCAAAATTTGCCGGGACCGTCACGTCGTTGACAGCGGAGGTAGGGAACGTGTAGGCCTGCCGGATCTGCAAGTACTCCGAGACCACGGGCATGTCTTCGACACGATTGCCTTTCCGGATAGCAGCTTCAGACAACTGCCGGGGCGTATGTACTACCTGCGGAGAAAGCAGTTTGAGATTGAAAATATCGTCTAGGTGGTCACGGTGGGGGTGCGTAATCACGACAACATCCAACTGCCGCACTCCTCGGCCGTACAGAGTTCTCAGCGGACTAAAGGTATCGGCGTCACCCAGGTCCACCACGATGTGGCGATTGTTCGGCGTTTTGATGTATGCTGCACTACCGTGCTGAACATCCCAGACTGTTATCTCAAGCATCTAGCACCTGCTTACAGGTTCTATTGTAAGGAGGAAATCCTGTGGCTGCGCGCTCATGTAGGCTCGACAGGGCGCTTGTTGTGAACAGCGTGATCGGCAGTCTTGCGACCGAATCTAGACAGATATGCCATACCACCCGCCACCTCAGCACTGAGCACCACAGTACAAACAACCGCTACGAGTACAAAGGACGGAGTTTCAGAATACGTGCGGCAAATTGCATATGCACATGCCCCGGCAAACATCGATGAGATCAGCGCAGTTCCCACTAGCACAAAGGTATGAATGCTGCATGCCTTGAGAGCCGGAAAATCGGTAGATATATACATCTGATTGTTCTTGAAATTCCCCGCCTCCGCCTCCATCAGATATCCCCGAATTGCATTAAGTTGTCGAGCAACATAGATGAAATACAAGCGATTCTGCAGCATCGCTAAGAAGAGCAATAAAATTCCAATGAACACAAGGCTTGATAGAATTGCCGAGCACTGAAAGAACTCGACCACTGAATCATGCAGCAATCGGTAAATTGCAAACTGTGCGGTTGCGATTGCGGATGTAAGCGTGATCGCGTACTTAAGAAGACTCTCCTGTCTCTGGTCGTAGAACCTCAGTTGTTCAAAACAGAGCTCATATTCTTTAAGAAGATATTCATGTGCCATTGATTTATACAGATTTTATCCCGGTAGTAGGTTTCTCAGCAGCATTCAATTTAGCGCCTCATTTTGCACACACAAGGGTGCAGTTTTCTTGCAGGAGCAGCTTTGATCGTACCGATTTTCCGGAGAGAACTGTGCGCCAGCGATTTGCAAAGAATTCCATTCGTATGGTGACGAGGAGAGGGGGCAGTTTTAGAGGCCTCTATCTCCTATCCCGTGGCCGTCGTAAGGACCGGCCTCCCCGGTGCGGTAGTCCGGCGCAAAGGTGTAGGTCACATTCTGGCGGCTTGCAGGGTCGAGGTTGATGTCGACATAGTTCGGCAGCTCGCGTCCCAGGCTCACAAGGAAGGAGGCCGAGAGCACGGTATTGTGCGCGACCTCCCGCTCCAGCACCAGGTCCATCTGGTGGATCTGCGAATTCTGCATGTGCGGCGAAATCACCACGACGTTGCCGCCGTTGGTGGTGGTGAACGGGTCGGCGGAGCCGGGAAAGACGTTGGGGAAGAGCGGGCCGTCGAGGCAGTTCTTGGCGAAAAGGTAGCAGGGCTTATAGCTGTAGCTGCGCTGTCCAGCCAGTGTTCCGCCGCGGGTGAGCGCCGAGGAGATCGCCGAGTTGCCGATGCGTCCGTAGTAGAGGCCATAGCCGCCGCGCAGCGACGTCTTGCCGTCCCCGGTGAGCGCCAGAGCAAAGCCGAAGCGCGGACCGAAGTTGTTCAGGTCGCTGGGGAACTTCTGCGAGCCGGCCAGCAGCGGGTTGGGAGTCTGGGCCGCGGGCAGCAGTTGGAACTCGTAGCGCAGGCCAAAGTTGAGCGTGAGTCGCGGCGCCACGCGCCAGTCGTCCTGCGCAAAGACCGCGCCGTCGAAGGTGTGGAACGCCCAGGCATTGCTGCCATAGCCCTGCACATAGCTGCTGTATCCGCGATAGTAGGTCGGAGCGCCGTAACTGGGCCAGCCGGTGACGACGGGACAGTAGGTCGAAAAGGGCGGCGTCGGCTGATATTGGCCCATCCACTGGCAGAGGTCGGCGATGAAGTTGTCGCGGCGGTAGTAATAGTAGGCGCCGTTGGCGGCGTGAAGGTCGTCCTGCTCATCCACCACGCGGTTGGCGTCGAAGCCGAACTTGAAGGTGTGGCGGTTGTGGACCCAGCTCACGGTATCGGCAATCTGGTTGCACAGTTCGTTCGGCAGGGCGCGTCGCGGCATCCAGTCCGGCGTGCCGAAGGTGAAGCCGGTGGAGTAGCCCAGCAGCGAGACTTGCGGTGCGAAGCCGCTGGGGCCAACCGGCTCGCTCGGTGCTGGAGCGTGCGGCCGCTGAAATTCAAAATCGCGGCTCCAGGAGTAGCGCAGCTCATTCACAGCCGAGTGGCCCACCGTTGAGGTGAGGCGCGCGATGAGCATATCGACCTTGACGCCATCGAAGCCGAAGCTGGCAACGCCGCGGCTGACGACCGGCCCGGACTGCACCCCATTGGGCGAATTCCAGCGCTGGCGGTTGTAGAGCAGGCCAAGGGTGTGTTGCGGGTTGATATGGTAGTCGAGCTTCGCCAGCGCGATCTGATGATCGGCGGTGCGCGGAACATCGCCGAGCAGGTTGGCGAGATAGCTTTGGCCGGCCTGGAAGGCCGCAATCGCCGTGGCATCCTCCGTGTAGAGCGGCATCACGTTGCGGGTGAGCGTGTAGAGCTCATCGATGCTGTTGTTGTCGCCGCACTTCTGCACCTGCGCGCGATCGGTGGCGTTCATTCCCTCATAGTGAATCGGAATCACGCAGGGCTTGGCGAACAGGGCGGTGGGCACGCGGGCGGAGGCCACCGCAGGATAGTCGCGGCGCTGCCCATCGAAACTGGCGAAGTAGAAGAGCTTGTCCTTGATGATCGGCCCGCCCAGGCTTCCGCCGAACTGCTGCCGGCGATCGAGCGGCTTGTCCTTTTTCGTGGTCCACTGGCCGTCGGCCTGCCGCACTGGGACCGCGGTGAAGGAGTTGGTTGCCCCCAGCTCGTTGTCGCGTAGGAAATAAAACGCCGAGCCGTGCATCCGGTTGCCGCCGCTGCGCGTGATTGCATTGACCGCAGCCCCGGCCGCGCGGCCGTACTCGGCGGAGAAGTTCGAGGTGTTGACCTGGAACTCGCGCACCGACTCCTGACTGATCACATAGCTGATGCGGGTGCGCCCGCGCTCCTCGCTGAAGAAGGCCTGATTGTTATCGGCGCCGTCGATGGTGCTGTTGTTCGCCAGGCCGCTGATGCCGCGGAAGCTGATGAGGCCGAAGTCGCCGTCCAGCGTGGCTGTGGGAGTGAGCAGGGCGAAGTTGGACCAGCGGCGGCCGTTAATGGGCAGCTTCTCGAGGAATGCATCGTCGATGTTGGTGGCGAAGTCCGGCTGCGCGGTGTTGACCGCGGGCGCCTGCTCGCGAACCTCAATCGCCTCGCTTACAGCGGCTACGGCGAAATGAATGGAGAGCTCGGTGATGCGGCCGACCTCGACTGTGACCGGCAGCGGGCCAAAGTCGGCAAAGCCCGGACTGGCTGCCGTGAGCGCATAGCTGCCGGGCTTGAGGCCTTCGACGCGAAATGCGCCGCTGTTGCCTGTGACGCCGGCAAAGCTCTCTCCGCTCTCCAGGTTCTTCAGGGCGATTTGCGCGTGAACAATAGCGGCCTGCTGCGCATCGCGCGCCGTGCCTGCGACGGCACCGGAGAGCGAAGTCTGCGCAAGAGCAAATGATGAAAGCAGGCAGAGAAAAACAGGGAGCAGCGACAACAAGCGTCGTCCAGACATTTTCCGGCCCGTCCAATATGACATCGCCGCAATGGCGGTCACCCGCCCGCGGCAGAAATAAAGCAGAGTAGCGGGCCGATTACAGCATCTTTCAAAACTAAAGTCATTAGAAAAAACTTAGAAAAACCTTGTCTTTTTGCTATCTCATTGAATCGTCGCGAAGGACTTCAACGCGCTGCATATGCAAGTCGAAATTCGGCGCAACTATTCATGAAAGATGGCGCACAAATCTTGTGTCGCGCCTCGTGATAGCCTGAGTGCACGGATCGCACGCAATCTCTATAACGTCTTTGTTTCATACCGCTAATGGGCCGCATTCACGTTCTCTCCGAAGACGTCGCCAACAAGATCGCCGCCGGCGAGGTAGTGGAGCGTCCGGCGTCGGTCGTCAAGGAGCTGATCGAGAACTCACTGGACGCCGGAGCGACCCGCGTCCGGGTGGACGTCGAGGGCGGCGGCCGCAAGCTCATTCAGGTGACCGACAACGGCTGCGGCATGGTGCGCGACGACGCGTTGCTGGCATTTGAGCGCCACGCCACCAGCAAGCTCACGCACGACGACGACCTGCTTTCCATCTCCACGCTGGGCTTTCGCGGCGAGGCGCTCCCGTCGATCGCCTCGGTGAGCCGGCTGCGGCTGGAGACACGAGACGCCGCCGAGCCCAGCGGCACTGTTGTGGAGATCGCCGGCGGACGCATGCTCACCGTCGAAGAGGCGGGACTTCCGGCGGGGACCTCCATCAGTGTGCGCGATCTTTACTTCAATACTCCGGCGCGAAGGAAGTTTCTGAAGGCCGAGACCACCGAGCTCTCGCACATTGCTTCGCTCGTAACGCACTACGCGCTGGCGCATCCGGAGATGCACTGGGAGTTGCACTCCACCTCGAACGCCATGCTGACCGCGCCGCCTGTGGCAAACCATGCCGAGCGCATCTTTCAGATCTTCGGCAAGCAGACGCTGGATGAGTTGATTCCGCTGGCGGCGCAACTGCAACTGGAGCGTGCGGGACTGCCCGAGCCGCCGCCGTGGCGCCGTCCCGCAGAATACGTTGCGCCCACGCCCGGCGAACTGCGCCTGCATGGCTTCACCAGCAAGCCGGAGATCCAGAAGCTGAACCCGCAATCCATCTACATCTTTGTCAACGGCCGGCTGGTCCGCGACAAAGCAGTGATGCACGGCCTGTTGGATGGCTATCGCAACATCATTCCTCCGTCGGTCTATCCGGTGGTGCTGCTCTTTCTCGAGATGCCGTGTACCGAGGTAGACGTGAACGTGCATCCCTCGAAGACCGAGGTGCGCTTCCGCCAGCAGGGGCTGATGCACGATTTTGTGCGCGACTCGGTGCGCGCGGCGCTGATGGCGGCGCGCCCGGCGCCGGCCTTCGCCGGTGAGATCCATGCGGCACCGTCGGCGCGCATGGCGCTGACTCCACCACTGCCTGGAAAAGAATTTGCGGTGCACACAGGAGAGATTGGCGCGGGTGAGGTCATGGCTCAACAGGCGAGCGATGCGGGAGGCATTGCGGGCTTTTCGCTGATCGCGCCTTCCGCTCCCGTGCGCAACGAAGCGCTGCCATTCGAGGGCTCAACATTCATCGAGGGCAATGCCGCGGCCTCGGCTGTGCGGATTGCCCCGCAGGGATTCGGCGGCCCAGGGCTGGGCAATCCAAGCGCAGCTCCCAGCGCGGGCGCATATCCCACCGAGGAAGCAGTGCCCGAAACGCGCCACTCCTGCGCTCTTCCGCTGGAGAGCGCCGATGCGCCGATGGACCTGTCGATGCTCGCGACACTGCAGCCGCTGGGCCAGATCCGCGATTCGTTCATCCTGGCCGTCAACGCGCAAGGACTGTGGATCATCGACCAGCATGTGGCACATGAGCGCGTGCTCTTCGAAAAGATTCTGGCCGAGCGCGGCGGCCGGCCGCTGGAATCGCAGCGGCTGCTGATGCCGATCGTCGTGGAGCTGCGCCCGGCGCAGCAGGCCATCTTCGCCGAGATCGCCGAGGAGCTGCAACGCAACGGCTTTGAGGCCGAGCCTTTCGGAGTACGCACACTGGCCATTCAAAGCGCGCCGGCCGGCATCAAGGGCGAAGAGGCCTCGGCCCTGCTGACCGAGCTGCTGGAGCAGTTCGAGAGCGAGTCGCAGGGGCTGGGCTTCAAGACGCTGACCATGGAGAAGATTCGCACCCGCATTGCCGCGTCCATCGCCTGCCATGCGGCGATCAAGGTCAACATGCCCCTGGACAGAGCAAAAATGGAGTGGCTGCTGGCCGAGCTGGCGCAAACCCGCTATCCGATGAGTTGCCCGCATGGCCGGCCGGTCGTGCTGCGGTATTCTATTAGAGACATCCAGAAGGCTTTTAAACGAATTTGAGTTGCGCGCCCGCCCGCGCGAGGGGTCCCCAGCAAGCACGCAGTTGGCCTGCACGGGTAAGCGAGGTCGCATCTCTTTCAGCCAGAAATTCGCAGGGAAAACCATGACTGAGCAGGAACTGCAGGAGCTACGCGACGCCAAGTGGCGCACCAAGGGGCGGCCCATCCGCACGGTGGACGATGCGCACGAGTTTATCGAGAGCGTCGGCTTCTGCCTGATGTATCCGCTGCGCCCGCCTGTGCTGGTGCCGACATTTATCGGTGCGTGGGCAGGCAGCCATGAAGACCTCCCCACCTGGCAGCACGCCTATGCCGATCCGCGCGCCAAAGATGCCATGGAAATTGCCGTGCGCACGCTGCGGCAAAAATACGCCTTTGAGGCGCCGCTCTTCGGCGAGACGGATTTTCTGGTCTCGGCTTCGGTGTTCCCATATTTCTACGGCCTTGTGGGCGACCGCAATCCGCGGGCGGCGATCAAGACCACCTCGCGTTCGGAGTATTCGCCGCTGGCGGCCCACGTTTTTCAGGCGATCCAGAAGGACGGGCCGATCACCAAGAGCTGCATGCGCGAGATGCTGGGCGGAGAGCTGTCGGAGGCCGCGCTCGACCGCGCGCTGACCGAGCTCTCGCTCAAGCTGCGCATCACCCGCGTCGACTACCGCCCCGAACACGGCGCCTTTTGGGACGTGATGCTGCGCTGGTGCCCGGACGAGGTGCGCGAGGGCATCAACATGTCGATCGCCGAGGCGCTGACCGCGCTGGTCTCGAAGTACCTCGAATGCGTCGTGGCCGCCGAGCAGCACGAGGTGGAGGAGTTCTTCAGCACCTTCATCGGACGCGGGCGCGTTCGCGAGGCAATCAACGCGCTGCTGGCGGCGCGCGAGTTTCAGTTCACCCGCATCGGCCCGCGCACCATGTTGTGCATCACGCCGCCCAAGCCCACGATCGCCGCGCCGCGAAGGTTGGTCCGTCCGGGGCAGCCGATTGCGCGCAGACCGGGCCGCAAGCCCGCGCCTAATCCCGGCGCGCCAACTAAAGGCACGCTGGGGACCCCGGAGCCGCAATCTCCCGCCACGCCTCGCCCCAGCAAGCCAGTTACGGGCTTGCCGGGGGCCCCGAACCCTGGGAATGTGGTCTCGATCAGTCCCGAGGCTTCAGCCAAGCCCACGGCTCCCGAGAAAGAGCGGGCCAGCAACGAATGAATCAGGAACGCGTGGAGCAAGGGCAGAAGAAGGCGGACCAGTCCAGACCGAAGTTTGTCATCGCCATTGACGGGCCGGCGGGCGCGGGCAAGAGCACGATCGCCGCGCGCCTGGCGAAGGTGCTGGGCTATGTGAATCTGGAGTCCGGCGCCATGTACCGTGCGCTTGGCCTGAAGGCGATCGAGTCCGGCGTGGCGGCCGACGACGGTCCCGCGCTGCTCGCCTTGGCCGAGCGCTCCAGCATCGCGTTGGAGCCGACGCCGGAGGGCAACCGCGTGCTGCTCGACGGCCGCGACGTCAGCGCCCGCATCCGCGAGCGCGATGTGACCGACGCAGCTTCGCGCGTCTCCACTCACCCGCCGGTGCGGGAGTGGATGGTCAATCGCCAGCGCGACATGGGCGCAGAGGGTGGAGTGATCATGGAGGGGCGCGACATCGGCACCGTGGTCTTCCCCAACGCCGAGGTCAAGATCTTCCTCGATGCAGACTCAACTGTGCGGGAAGGCCGCCGCGTGAGCCAGCACAATGCGCAGGACGATGCGCGGCGCGCCGAACAGCTCAAACAGGAGCTGCGCGAGCGCGACCTTCGCGACACCACCCGCGCCGCCGCTCCGCTGCAGGCCGCCCCAGACGCAGTCCACATCGACTCCAGCGCGCTGAATATCGAAGAGGTCATCGCGCGCGTGGAGCAGATTGTCGAGGAGAAGCTGAAGGAGCACAGCTCCTAGCGCGGCTCAATCTGGTTCAACGTCCAAATTAGAACAATACGAAGGCCAATGAATCGGCAGGCTCCCAGCTTCGGTTGCATAGTTGCTAAATTTCGAAACTATCACTCTATGCCGTGACCTGAATCACCGCATAAGTACCCAGAATCCGCCAAGATGTTTGCAGGCCATGTTTTGATTACAATGCAATCATTGTGTGTGTTTTGACGATGAGGTATGGCCCATTTTGAGGGTTTCCTGGGATGTCTGCCACCCAACCGGAAAGAGACGCCATGAACAACACGCCCATTCTGTTGATCTGTTCTCCCAGCAAAGTCCTCCATACCTTCGACGAAGTTCTTCACGCGAAACTCCAATCTCCGATGATGGCTGCGACACTGCAGGCCGCCGGACCCATTCTTGCCCAGACACCTCTCGCACTCGTTGTCTGTGCATCCGAACTCATCGACGGCACCTACCGGGATGTGCTGCGGATCCTCAGCCGGGAACGACGGGCTGTTCCTGTCCTTGTGGTGTCGCTGAGGGCACGCGAGGAGGAATGCGCGGAAGCAAGACGGTTGGGAGCGGCGGATTGCATGCCCCGGCCCTTGTCCATTGAAGAGGTGCAGACGCTAAGCGATAAGGCGTTCGAACTCATCGCCCGCACAAGGGATACTGCATAGGATTCATGGCGGAATGCGCGGTTCAGCATTGCTGCCCAGCGACTCTCTTGAGGTAAATCACGCATAAGGTGCTGTATTTCGCAACCCAGTTAAAGCCGGTTAAGCCTAAGTGGTTCGCCTCATAAGCGCTTCCTATTATTTTAAATTCACATTTCTCAATCTTTCGCACAGGCCGCTGGCGGTCGTAACAGGCAATATCGGGGCAAATTTGTGTCTGCGTCGACCGCTTTTTTGCCCACGGCATGGCCTGACGTCCGCTTGGACCGCTTCGGCGCAAGGGTTTGGCGAACTGCGTGCACTTAGCCTGTCATCCGCAAGGTCGGTCCCCTCAGAGCGCCTGCAGTTTGCGCTCTGAGGTGGAAAGTGAGCGGTGAGAGGTGGAGACATGCCGTACATTCTGGCTTTTGCGTTTTTCATTATCTGCATGATTGCGCAGCACAAAACAAAGAAGAGAGCTGCCGGGAATGTCCTCGAACCGGCTACCCATGCGAATGCTGGATCGCAAACAACGGCTGGCGAGCTATCTTTCGGAGAACACTGGCAAGCGTGGGCCGACACGATACGGTGGGAAGGCGAAGTCGAAGAACAGGCCGAGATCGCCCAGGAGTTCATCCCGGCTGCTCGAAGCGCTGCCTGAAAAAGTTATAGCGGTGAGTCATCATTGATGTTTACCGCAAAAGAAACCCGGAGGGAGAACCTGCCCTCCGGGTCTCTATTTGCTGAAGACTTCTAGCTAGTGAACTGCCCCTTAAGCTGCCTCCCTCTCGCCTGCTGCCCCCTCGGCTCGTCGGACCTCGTGCATGGACAGGCCCTTTTCCGCAAACTGTCTGCCTGCCCTTTGCAGGCTGTGGCGCAGCTCTGGGCTGAAAGCATCGTTTGCCGCCCGTTGGAATTGGCTGGCCATGACAACCAGGTCCATTGCATTGAGTTCAAGGGGAACCCAATGTGGGCGTGGTCCAGGAAATGGCCATCGCAATTTGAATCCATTGCCGCACCAATCGTCAGCGAACTGGCTGACGTAGCCGCCCACGACAATGATCCCTCTCTGTGAGCCTGCGCGTTCGGCGAGATCGGCCATTTCCTGCATGAACTCGGCTCGGCTTATCGCAAAGGAGCGCATGAAATGAAGCTTGAGCAAGCAGAGCAATCACCAGTATCGATCAGCGCCGAGAAGTTCTTGACCTTTGTCACCGAGATGCTGGGCGAAAGCAGGAGCCGACCGGACGACGAGCACCCCTTACCGCCGGGACCCTGGGATCCGGTGATCCGCACCGCGTTGCATAAGATTCGCGAGGTCTTCGGGCCGCATCCGGAACCCTGGAGACTGGGACCGCAGCCGGAGCCTTGGAGGCTCGGCCCGTTGCCGGATCCTTGGAACATCCTGCTTACAACGCTTCTGGAGAGACACCCGGAGCTTTTCGATGTGATCGGCGGCGGCCCAAGGGTCTCACGTGGCGAGGAAGTCGGGCTCAATCCGCAACCTCTGCCGCCTCGGTGGGCGTTCTTGAACGCGGTAGTGCAGGCATTGGTATCGCGTTGTTCCTGCTAATTGAAAGAGTTGGCAGTTCGGGTTTCCACCCCAGCAAGCCAACCGCGAGCTTGCTGGGGACTCCGTTGTTTGTAAAAAGCCACAGGAGAGCTGCACAATTTTCCATTCGGCAGTGTTACAGATGTGAGTTCGCGTAAAGTGGGTGTCTTGGCCAGTGAATATTTTTCATACGACCGAGGCAAGGGAATCAGCCAATGCAACATGCCGCGAGCCGGTTTCCACCCCAGCGAGCCAACAACCGGCTTGCTGGGGACCCGGCTTGGCGATCAGGCCGTAGCCGCTCTTCCTTACTCCGACGGTTTACTTTTCTGGGAGGATTACTTTCGCGGCCAGGTTGTGCTCTGCGGTTCGAGCTGGCGGGCGACGGAGTCGAGCACGCCGTTGATGAAGTGCACCGACTCCGGGGTGGAGAAGCGGCGGGCGATCTCCAGCGCTTCGTTGATGATCACCGGGCGAGGCGTGTTGGGGAAGCCGAGAAATTCGGCGACGCCCGCGCGCAGGATGTTTCGGTCGACGGCGGCCATGCGTTCCAGCCGCCAGTGTTCGGTGTGGCCCTCGAGCAGGCGGCCGATCTCGTCATAGCGCTCCATGGCGACGCGGAATATGTCGTCGGCGAAGCTGCGCACGCTGTCCTCCAGGTCGCGGCGCTCGGCCCAGAAGGTCTTCTTGACGTGCTCCGGGGTCTGCTTGCCCATGTCGGCCTGGAAGAGCATCTGCAGTGCCAGCTCGCGTGATTTGCGTCGTGTACCCATGATCCTGACTTCCGCCCTCGCTTGAACCCAGGTCAGCGCCGCAACAGAGGCGGCGCGGGACATTAGTTCACTAACCCTGGGGCACCCTCACTTCGTTTGCACGGTGCGTTTCAGCGCGGCCAACTCCACGGCGGCCAGCGCGGCCTCCCACCCCTTGTTGCCCATCTTCAACCCGGCGCGGTCAATGGCCTGCTCCAGCGTCTCGCAGGTCAGGACGCCGAAGCCGACCGGCACGCCCGTGGCCAATGCCACCTCGCCCACGCCGCGCGTCACCTCGTTGACGATGACGTCGTAGTGCGCCGTGTCGCCCCGCAGCAGGCAGCCTAGTGCAACCAGCGCGTTGTACTTGCCGCTCTCGGCCAGAATCTTGGCGGCCGCGGGAATCTCGAATGAGCCCGGCACGCGGACGATCTCGATGTCGGCGGCGGCGGCCCCGGTGCGGCGCAGCGCGTCGGTGGCGCCCGCCAGCAGCCGCTCGGTGATGAAGGCGTTGAAGCGCGAGACGATCAGGGCAAACTTCATTCCCGTGGAGTCGAGCCGCGACTCGCGCGTGGGCTGGCGCCAGTTCTCGTTGTAGCTGAAGACGGCCAGGTTGCCGAAGCCCGCCGGAATGCGCAGCACAAAGACCCGCGCGCCCCAGTCGTGGTCGGCGATCTCGCTCACGAACTCGAAGCCGTTGGCGCGGGCCGCTTCGGCGACGATGTCGGCGTTGTCGACCTCGACCACCAGCTCGGCAGGAGGCATGTCCTGCCCCATGGCGAGCTCGATTCCGCTCTCGAAGGCCTCGAACTTCTTGCCCCTGGAGCGCCGTCCCTCCCAGTGCTCGCCGGGAGCGAAGCCCAGCGCGGAGAAGAACTGCTCTAGCGCGGCAAAGTCTGCGTCAGAGGCGGGCACCATGAGTCGATGGAAGAACGCGTCTATCACATCGGGGTGAAATGCCAGACAGAGAAAAAGCATCGCATCCAATGCTACGAGAAGGTGTACGCTCTCCTGTTCAAATCCGGGCCGCAGAGAGCGGATATGCCTGGCCACTTCGGTTCCCGTGAAGATCGAGTTCACTGCAAAATATCGCAATCCAAAGAAACGCGGTGATACCTGATGACACCATGAGAAGGGATCGAGCCCATCTTTTCAGATTCCAAAGA
>WNGF01011469.1_pt1 | contig 12946 bp, 8 predicted proteins | sample 5400641 | NCBI WGS metagenome assembly WNGF01 (sample SAMN13153371, study PRJNA577476) | soil metagenome | isolation source: 80 cm soil or saprolite under grassland replicate 2 | place: USA:California | collected 2016-06-15
TCCGGATCTCGTGGCTGGTGGCGGCGAGGAACGCGCACTTTGCCGCGTTCGCCTGCTCGGCGATCTCGCGGGCGTCTTGGGCCTCCCGGAACAGGCGCGCGTTCTCGATCGCGATGGCGGCCTGCTGGGACAGTCCCACCAGGAAGCTCAGGTCGGCGTCCGAGAACGGCTCCGTGGAGCCGCCCCGCCACACGGCCATCATCCCGATCGCGTGACCCCGGGCGAGGAGCGGTGCCGCCATCAGGCGTTCCTCGTCGTCCTCGTCCGAACCCGGGATCTGCATCGCGCGGGGGTCGCCCGCGAGGTCGTTCACGAACTCGGCGACCCCCCGGCTCGCCAGGTCCCCGATCACGCCCTCACCCAGGTGGATCCTATCGCCCTGGATGAGCTCCGCCAGCTCGCCGATCGCGACGATCGGAACGAACGTCGTGCCGTCCGCCTGTTCGAGGAAGACCGCGCTCGTGTCAGCCTCCAGCAGTTCGCGTGCCCGTTCCGCGATACGCTCAAGGACGGCGTCGAGGTCGAGCATCCCGCCCACCTCGCGGCCGAGCTCCGCCAGGGCGGCCATCTCGGTGGCCCGGCGCCCGGTCTCCCGGTAGAGTCGGGCGTTCTCGATCGCCACGCCGACGTTCGCCGCGATCGTCGACAGCAGGCGCGTCTCGCTCTCGCCGAACCGCCCGGCCTGCTTCGTGCTCTGGACGCTGATCACACCGATCGCGCGCGACTCCACCGGGATGGGAACGCCCAGATACGACAGCGCGGGGGTCCCGACGGCCTGGACGCCGACCTCCTCGAACGCCTCGGTCCGGTTCAGGAGCAGGGGCTTGCGCTCCCGCAGGATCCGCGACGTCAGCCCCTCGCCGAACCTCAGCGGCGCGGATCCGCCGCGCTGGCCGTCCTCGATGTAGTAGGCGAACTCGATCATGTCGGTGGCCTTGTCGTGGAGCGCCACGTAGACGATGTCCGCGCCGAACAGGTCCCGCAGCTGGTCGCCGAGCCGTTCGATGAGGGCGTCGAGATCCAGCTGGTCGGCGAGGGCCTGCCCGACGCTGTTGACCATCGCGAGCTCGCCGGCGCGCCGCCGCGTCTCCTCGAACAGGCGAGCGTTCTCGAGCGCGACGCTCAGGCTCCCGGCGAGCGTGGTCAGCAGGCGGACGTCGGCTTCGCTGAAGGCGTGCTCCCGGTCGATGTTCTGCAGGGAGATCAGGCCCGTCGCCCGGTCGCCCACGACGAGCGGGACGAACACGGCCGACTTCGGCATCTCGCCGGAGAGCACGGGCGGCTGGCCCACCTCCAGGCTCCTCGCGGCGAGGTCCTCGTTCACGACGACCGGCTCGCGCGTCCCGACCACGATGCGTCGGTGGCCGATGAGCTCGATCGGTTCCTCCTCGAGGCGAACCCCGCGCTCGATCACGTAGGGGAAATGGACGAGCCCCGACGAGGGGTCGATGACCGCGATGTCCACGACCTGTGCGTCGAAGATCTCCTGGATCCGGTCCCCGACGAGGTCGTACATCGACTGCATGTCCAGCCGCTCGGCCAGGCCCGCCTGCACGTCGTTGACGAGGGCGAGCTCCGCGCTGCGCTGGCGCGTCTCCTCGAACAGGCGGGCGTTCTCCAGCGCGACGCTCAGGCTGCCGGCCAGGGTGGCCAGCAGGCGCACGTCCGCCTCGCTGAAGGCGTGCTCGCGGTCGAGGTTCTGCAGGGAGATCACGCCCGTCGCCTTGTCGCCGACGACGAGCGGGACGAACACGAAGGACTTCGGCGCCTCGCCGACGTGCACGCCCGGCTGCCCGACCTCGTCCAGCCTCGCCCGCGCGTCCTCGTTGACGACGAACGGCTCGCGCGTTTCGAGCACGACCCGGCGGAACCCCACGATCCCCATCGGCACGTCGGGGAACCGGACGCTGCGTTCGATTGTGTACGGGAAGTGGATCTGGCCGGACGACTCGTCCACGATCCCGATGTCCACGACTTGAGCGTCGAAGATCTCCTGGATCCGGTCCCCGACGAGGTCGTACATCGACTGCATGTCCAGCCGCTCGGCCAGCCCGCGCTGCACGTCGTTGATCAACGCAAGTTCGGCGCTGCGCTGCCGCGTCTCGTCGAACAGGCGTGCGTTCTCCAGCGCGACGCTCAGGCTGCCGGCAAGGGTGGTCAGCAGGCGCACGTCCGCATCGCTGAAGGCGTGCTCGCGGTCGATGTTCTGCAGCGAGATCACGCCGGTCGCTCGGTCGCCGACGACAAGCGGTACGAACAGGACCGACTTCGGTGTTTCTCCGGCGAGCACGAACGGCTGACCCAGCTCTTTGCTTCTCGCCTCGAGGTCCTCGTTCACGACCATCGGTTCGCGCGTCTCGAGCGCGAATCGACGGAACCCGATGATCTCGATCGGCTCGTCGGTGAAGCGCACGCCTCGCTCGATCGCGTACGGGAAGTGGATCAGTCCTGACGACGGATCCACCATCCCGATGTCCACGACCTGCGCGCCGAAGATTTCCTGGATCCGGTCCCCGACCAGTTCGTACATCCCCTGCATGTCCAACCGTTCGGCAAGCCCCCGCTGGACGTCGTTGATCAGGGCGAGCTCGGCATTGCGCTGGCGAGTCTCGTCGATCAGGCGGATGCGCTCGAGCGCGACCGCGATGTGGCGTGCGACGAACGTGAGGAGGTCCTTGTCCGTCTCGGTGTGGCGAGTCTCCTCCCGGTAGCTCTGGACGACGATCGCCCCGAGGGTTCGACCCTCCGACTGCAGGGGCGCGCCGACCCAGTCCACCGATTCCTCGCCGATCATCTGCAGCTCGCCTCGGGCGACGAGGTCCTTCTGATCGCCGAGGGTCAGCATCAACGGACGCCCCGTCCGGAGCAGGTAGGCCGTCGTGCCCGCGGCGTTGCCGATCCCGAACGGCTCCCACACGTTCGGATCGGGGAGGTCCTGATCCACCTCGTCGACGTAATACGGGAAGTTGATCTGCTGGCGATCCTCGTCGTACAAGGCGATGTAGAGGTTGTCCGCGTACATGAGCTCGCCGACGATGCGGTGGATCGCCGCGTAGAACTCCTGCATGTCCTGCGCGGCGCTGGCCATCTCGGCGATCCGGTACAGGGCGGCCTGGACCCGCTCGGATCGGATTCGCTCGGCCTCCTTGGCCTCCAGCTCGGCGACCCGTTCGCGGAGCGCCCCAATGTCGTCCCTGGGACCCGCGTCGCTCACGAGGCAGCCTCCGTCGGTGCGTCCGCGGTCCACAGCTTGATCCGTGTCTGCTTCCCCCGGATCTCGAACTCGTCGACGAAGGTCAGTCCGTCGGTCGGGCCCGTCATGTTCGTGACGGCGTAGTCGAAGCGGCGGTCCGACCCCAGCGTGCCGGACATCACCCGACCCGAGTTGAGGCCGATGCCCATCCCGAAGCCCTCGGCGATACCCTCCGCCCGCACCCACACGTTGAAGTCCGCCAGCCGGTCGCCCGCCATGTCGCGGGCGGCGTCGACCGCGCGGTCCGCGTGGTCGATGGTCTCGATCGGCGCGCCGAACACGGCCATCAACCCGTCGCCGAGGTAATCGACCAGGGTCCCCCCGTGGTCGAGCACGGCGTCGCCCATCATGCCCTGATACCGGCCGAGCACGCCGATGACCTGCTCGACCGGCTGGGTCTCCGCGATGGTGGTGAAGCCCCGCAGGTCGACGAACATCACGGTCGCCCACAGGCGCACGGCGCGGATGGCCGGCTCGCCGTCGCTCCGCGCCAGCATCTCCGCGGCGATCGACTCGGGCAGGAACCGCGTGAACACGTTCCGCACGCGTTCCTGCTCGAGGTCGCGCAGGCGCTTCCGGTTCAGTCCGGCCCCGATACGCGCCCGGAGGATCACCGGGTCGAACGGCTTGGGGAGGAAGTCGTCGGCGCCGGTCTCGATGCACCGGACGATGCTCTCCGCGTCGTCGACGCCCGAGATCATGATGACCGGGATGTGGCGGAGGTCCGCGTCCGCCTTCAGCCGCTCGAGCACCTCCATGCCGTCGAGGCCGGGCATCACGATGTCGAGCAGCACGACGTCTGGTCGATCGGACTCGAGCGCAGCCAACGCTGCGAATCCGTTGTCGACCGCGGTCGCCCGGTGGCCGTCGTGCTCCAGGTTCTTCGTCAGGAGTGCGCGATTGATCGGATCGTCGTCGACGATGAGGATGTGTCCGAGCCGAGCCTGCATCCGGTCTCCTGCCGCGCGCGCCACCTCGACGGGGACCGGTCAGTGGCCGATTCACCCCCCCGGGTCGCCTGCCGAGTGTCGCAGAGGTTCGGCGAGCAGACAAGAGGAGCGGCCCGCCCAAGGCCGGTGTTCGGCCCCGCGTTTCACCGAGCAAGCGTAGGACGCCGTTCGATAGACTCCTCGCGCAGTGGCTGACGGCCGTTCGGCGATTGTCTGCCGGAAAGTCTGCCAGCCCCGCTGGAGTGCTGGAGCACCCTGTGTCGAAGCATCGTCGGATCGGGCGACGGATGCTGGCGAGCGTCGGAATCGAGGTCCCCGAGGAACTGCCACAGGCCGGAAAGGCGACGGCCGACGACGTGCTGGACGCGGCCGCAGGCGCATGGACGGCCCACCGAGTCGCGACCGGCCACGCCGGCACGTTTCCTCCTTCAAACGGTCGGGGCCAAGAGTTCACGATTCACTACTGATTGGCCTCGAGGCGTCGGTCCGCCTTAATCCGGGCTAACCGGCCAGTCCTCAGCCGATGGTGCCTGGCTCGTCGGCTGAATCCGAGCGTGTTACACCCGAGACCTGCGATCATGCCGGCAAGCAATGCCGAGTCGGGGGGTCGATTCCGGTGCAGGAGCGACGTCGTGTCGTCGCGGCGGTGGGGATTCGGCACGGCAAGCAGGTTGAGGCCATCCGACTGTTCCTCGAGGCGGGCTACCTGGTGGCCGCGTTCGATCCCGTGGCCCTCCACTTCGACCCGCTCGACGACGAGGAACGCGTTCCGTTCGACGAGCTCACCGCTTCGTGGCCCACCCGGTTCGCGTTCATCGAACATCCATTCGGTGAGAGCCCATACCTGTTCGTCTCGAGCGAGGAGCTGGCCCCGGGTCTGTTGGCGGCCGCCGACGCGCGGTTCGGGAAGACCGAGGTCGTGTACCTCGGCCCCGGCTGGGGAGGAAACATCACCTCCGGCGGGGACTTCATCGCCGGTCTCGCTGAGAGAGGCGGGGGCGAGTTCATCGCCACCGAGGCGGACCCGCCCGCCGATCAGGTCCTCCGGTGGGTAGCCGAGTGGTCCGCCCAACCCTGGGCGAGCACCGTGGAATGCGTGACGCTCCGAGAGCCGAGCACAGGCGGCCCGTCGAGCGGCCGACCGCCCGCCGATGCTGGCGAGAGCTCCTGGCGCGTCCTCACGGCAGCAGGGTGGGACGGACCCCTGTCCGTGGCGGACGCCGACCGGATCGCGCGCGCGCGCGTTGCGGACGGCTCCGATCTTCTGGCAGGACGACTCTGGCGCTACGTCGGGACAGGAGATGTGGATTCCGGTCGGTGCGCGGTGGGGGATGCGGACGCGATGGCCGAGGCTCGTGGCGCCGACGGCGATCTCCCCGACGGGCTCGACCCCAGTGGCAGGGTCGCCACCGCGATCCACCCGCGATACCTGGTCTTCTGGATCCCCGGCGGAGACTGGCCGTTCGGCGTCGAGGTCACGCCGGTCGAGGGCCCGGTCGAGGCGGTCCGTGTGTCCATCGACGCCGAGGCCTTCGACTTCCCCGATCCCTACGAGGAGATCGGCGCGATCGAGGTGCCCAGCGGCAGGATGGTGGCGAGCGATCCGATGTACCTGGGCACCGACGTGGAAATCGCTCTCGACGTGCCGCCGGGACGATGGATCGTCGAGCAGATCGTCCCTGGCGAGCTGGAGGGTATCCGGCTTCGCCGCACTTCAGCGGTCATCGCATCGAACCCCGGGGTCCCCGAGCGTGAGCCGTGACGGATCGCACGACGACATGCGAGTTGTTCATCGGTTTCGTCCAAAGGGACCTCACGAGTACGCCGTACGGATTGCAGCTGGTGAGGTACCCCTCAGGGTGCGCTCGTGATTCCAGAGCCGTTGAATCGGGTTCAGACCCCAAACGTTGCCCGGATCGGAGCGTGGTCGCTCGATCCTCGGAAGCCCATGACCTCGCACTTCTCGAGACGACGGCACATCGGGTCCGAAGCGAACAGGTAGTCCTCCTGCCACGCGGGCCCAGGGGCGGCGGGATGCTTCCGGAACGTCCGCCAGTGCCGGCGGCAACCTTCCACCCCGCATGGGCACGGTCCGCGGTGGCTTCCGATGCCGGACGCATGAACCGATCGAGGCAGTTGGTGAGGCCATATGCCTCGAGACGGCTCAGCGGCGTTTCCCCCACGGACGAGGCCAACGTCGCCGTGGAGACTCTTCGGGTCCTGCGGCCGCTCCTGCCGGGACCCCACTTCCACGTCCACGACGGGGCCATGACCTCCGAGCACAACCAGGCCCTCCTGACCGAGCTGGGCACGGTCCTCATCAACCGCACGAGAGCGAAGAAGAACCCCAAGATACGGGGCCGGGCCATCGGACAACGGGAGGCGGACGAGGGCCTTGTCGAGGTCAAGGAGACGGAGCTCGCCGATGGAGAGGAGGAGGCCCTCCTCATTCACCAGGTGGACTCGGAGCTGGGGCTCCTTGACCTCACGGAGATCGGGAGCGGCACTTCGAGGCCCTGGAATCCACGAAGCTCATCGTCCACGAGAACAAGGGGCCCGGGCCTCACCGGTACCGGCCCTACGTTGGCCTGAAGCTCCCGCCCGAGGTCGCCCTCCGCACCGGCAGGCGGGAGTTCGCCGTGGCCCTGTACCAGACCGCGGAGGACAAGAAAGCGCGACTACCTGAGGACGGCCCACGTCCGGGCCATCGGGCCCACGAACCCTGACTTCGGCATCTACCGGCGGATGCGGGCAGACTCCGAGTCACTGAACCGCACCATCGAGGACTCCCTGTACCGCCACCACCGAGCGCACAGCGACAGTGCGGCTCGCCAGCAGGTCGACATGCTCGGGCTGGCCGGTCTGATCAACGCCGTCACTCGGGAGCGGATGCGTCGGGCCGCGCTCTCCCGAGCCGCCTGATCCCAGCGCCGCGACCGCGGGGCGTGGATGAGGACGTCCCTGATCCGATGTCGTGCGCCTGACGGCCACGCCCTTGGCAGCCCGCGCCTCCGGAACCCCGAGAGCGTGCCGACGGCGACCAAGCCGGCGGGCTTTCTCCTACCATCTGGCCAAGTCCCGCTGGAGTAGGACTGGGACAAAACACTGTCCGCACTGGTCAGCGTCCCTCTCCGCGACCTGCAGGTTACGCGGCAAGGCCGGTTTGGTTACGCCGTCGGCACATGCCGCTGACGCCTCTCACCGGTCAACCACAAAGACCCCCAACGCGATTCACAGGTCTGATGTGGAACGGCTTGTCAAGTTGACCGTTCGGGGCGAGTAGGGAAGGCACGTCTCTTGGGGGTGGGCCCCGTTCTGGCCCCGGGAGGTCGGCAGGCACCGGAGCGACGTGGATCGAGGAAACGCCACCCTGATGTACGCGGATCGGAACCGCAAGTCGGCGATGCGCAGGTAGGTGCCCCTGACTAGACGCGCCTCCGGGTCGTACCCGGACGGCATAGACCTCACGGGGATCAGTCCTGCAGCGGCGGTGCTCCGGTGCCCGTCGACGTCTGTCCCCCTTCCCTCCTTGGTGGCGAAGGCCGTCGTCGCGCGGGGCGGGGTCAACGTGCAGCGCCCGCAGCGAAGCGAGGACGAACGACGTTGAGGCCTCCAAGCGACGATGGATGCTTCCTCGGCGGAGGGAGGGGTCGTGCATGCTACGCCGTCATCTCCGCCCACAGGAACCCGGCGAGCTCCCTGGCCACGGCGGTCACCACGACGTTCTTCGACGTCTTCCGGGCGGCCAGGCGTCGGAACCGACCGCACAGCCGGAGCTGCGCCGTCCAGGCCCGGGCCACCACCTCCGGGGGGAGACCTCCTGGCGACGGCCGATCCCCGCCCCTGCTCCGGCCGGTGCTGGTAGGCCCAGGCCGACTCCACGAGTTGGGCCCGGAGGTGGGTGTTCCCGGCCTTCGTGATGTGGCCCCTCCGGGTCGAGCCGCCGCTCGAGTGCTCTGAGGGGACCAGGCCGCAGAACCCCATGAACTGGCTGCCCCGGGCGAACCGTCGCCAGTCGCACACCTCGGAGGCCAGGTGGAGCGCCCCCATCTCGGTCACCCCCCGGTAGGCGGCGAGGCGACGGACCTGCTCCCCGAAGGGATCGGCGGTGAAGTACGGAACGAGATCCGCCTCCACGGCGGCGATTGGGGCGTCCCGGGCCTGGAGGACCCCCCGGTAGTGGTCGTAGGTGGACTGCAGGGCCCAGTCGTCGAATGCTGGGTCACGAGCCACTGCTCGTGGCGCATGGTCCAGGCCCTGCCTTCCCGGTAGATCCTTCCGTGGCGGAGGAGGAACTTGGACAGGCGATGCCGGGCCCGGGTGCGGTCCTCCACCATGTCGCCGCGGGCCCGACAGAGGTCCCGAACGGCCTCCTCTTCCAAGGTGGGCACCCGGATGGCGACCAGTTCACCGGCCCGGTGGAGCCTCGCCAGGCGCCGGCAGTCCCTCCGATCGGTCTTCACGCGGTCGCCCGGGGCTTTGGGGATGAGGGAGGGAGCCACCACGTCGCAAGGGACCCCGATGGTCGCAAGAAGTCGGTGGAGGTCGTAGCCCGTCGGCCCGGCCTCGTAGCACGCCCGGAGGTTCCGGGGCTCGGGGAAGCGGGCGATCAGACGACGCACCGAGTACTCGTCGTGGAAGATCTTGTCGACCTCGGCAGCCTCCCGATCGGGTTCGAGGACCGCCACGGAGATCGAGTCCTTGTGAACATCGAGGCCGAGGTGGATGGCCCCGCGGTGCGAGACACTGGGCATGGCCGGCTCCTTCCGTATGTTGGCTCCGTCCGCCTGCGGATGGGTGATCCACGCAGATGCGGAACGGCGCCGGCCGTTCCATGCTGACTAGTCTGTGGCCCAGAGGAAGTCGGACCAGACTCCGTTGCCTCGTGCTGCTTCGCCAGCTGCTGCGCCGCCGGCCGAAGCGTTCGAACTGACGTGCCGATCCGGAAGCGCGCTCGGTCGACTCCATCACAATCCCAGCAGGCCTGATGGAGTCCGGAGAGCGGCAGGCTCGGTTGCGGAGCCTCTAGCCCTCATCCTCGAGCTCGGGAAGAACGGCCGCCCGGCCTCCTCCTCGAGGTGGGAGATGAGGCCCGTCAGGGGGTTGGCGGGCCGGACGAGCCAGGTCGGGTCGATCGGCCGCCCTTCGTCCCAGGCCTCCAAGGGGGAGATGTAGCCGTTCTCCTCGATGTTGACGAGCGACATGGAAGGGACCGGCCCGAGATCGGACCGGTCCCTCCCGACTGCGGCGAGCTGTCGTCGCTACGTGCTCAGCTCGCTGATGCGGGTTGCCCAGTTCCCCAGGGAGGTGCGGGTTCCCCCGCAGCTGCCGAAGCCTGAGCCCGTCGGCGGGTTCGCGTACTGGGCCAGCGTGCAGGTCTGCCCGATGTACTCGGACGCGATCCACACGTGGCTGCCGACCACCGCGGCGGCGCCGTAGTCGCCCCACCGCGTCCGCGGCGGGTTCCCCACGAACGCCTCGTAGCTGGTGAACCCGTCGGACGGGCCGAGTCCCGCCGCCGCGACGTGCACGTCGCCGGCGCCGTTGATCGCGTCGATGGACGCGTACCCGGCGCTCGGGTAGTTGTTGGCCCCGACGACGGTGAACGCCATGACGCCGCGACCGCTCGGCGTGACGCCGATTGCCGGGTACGTCAGGTTGTTGCCGGCGAGCCCCAGGTAGCCCTCCTTCCCGACCGTGGCGGTGACGCCTGCCGGGCTCGCCGTCGGCTTGACGACGAAGTACTCGATCCCGGCCTTGTTCGTGCCGCCCACCGTGAGGGCCGTGTCGAGCGCGCCCCACAGCTTCCCGTTGGCGAAGTCCACCTGCTGCATCCGGGTGTCGTTCGAGTCCAGGTGGGACTCCACCTCGTCGTGGGCCGGCTCGGTGAGGAAGAGGAACTGCCAGCACCCCGGCCCGAACGGCGTGGGCATCGTCGTGTCGTTTATGCACTGGCCGAGCGGGAAGTCGCCCGGCTTCTGGTCCGACTTGGGCGGGATCCCGTATTCACCGACCGTGAGGGTCGTGTGCGACAGCGACAGAGCCGGGCTCGTGTCCAGCGAGGAGGTGTTGGTCAGGGCCCACACCAGGAGGTCCGTCGAGCTGCCGGTCCCGTTGGCCTCCTCGGCTGCATTCGAGCTCATTAAGTACTCGGTGCCACCGGCGGCGGTCTCGTAGGAGCCGGCTCCCGGGGACTGCGACGGCCACAGCGTGAAGCCGGGGTTGCCGTTGTCAGCCCCAATGGTGTCGAACTGCGTGACCGCGACCGTGGCCGCGCCCGAGGCGAGGGCCGCCTTCGAGAACGCGTACACCTGGGCCGACCTGTAGCTCGGCCCGAACAGGTCGTACTCGTTCGCCGTGACGTAGAAGCCGTTCGCGTCGGCTCCGATGTGCGGGTAGTCCCCGATGCAAGCGTCCGGGTTCGTCGGTGCGTGGTGTCCGGGCCCCGGCGCCGGCCCTGGCGCGCAGTGGTGGTCGGGTGTCCCATCGCTCCCGTCGTCCTGGACCGGGAGCCGGTAGATGTTCCAGTCCCCCGTGGGGTCGGCGGTCTGGCTGACCGCGATGTCCAGGTGGTTCTTTCCGGTGAAGTCCCCGGTGTCCGGGAAGACGTCGAGCGTCAGCACGACGTGGAACCACCGCTGGGTGGGGACGTCGAACAGGCAGGACGGGTCGGTGACGAACGGGCCCTGCTCGCCCGTCGTTCGATTGAACTGGGCAGGGTACCCGTAGAACGTGTTCTGGTCGACGACCCCGGTGAGCGCGTTCCCCGAGGTGTCGAACACCCGCAGGACGTCGTTCACTGTCTCCAGGGCGTAGCCGTTGGCGACGCACAGTCCCTGGTCCGGCGGCTCCAGCGAGAACTGGTTGCCGCCATTGGCCAGGCGCTGCTGCCGGTGGTTGAGCCCGGCGAAGCTCCGGAGCAGGTTCGGGTTCGACTTGACCTTCTTGCCGCTGGTCACGGACACGCCGCGGCTGGCATGGCCGGACAGGCTGCGGTCCGTGATGACGCCGCCGAACGGGGCCGGTCCGGCGTCGGACTCGGACTGCCCGGGGAACTCGGGCCACTGGAGTTCGGCGGAACCGGTCCCGGCCCCGTGGAACGACGACGTCCCCGAGACCGCGATCTGGCGGGTGAAGCCGCTCGCGCTGGCCCCACCGGTCACCACGAACGTCGATACCCCCGCGGCGAGCAATGCGGACAGCAGTCCGCCCATCAGCTTCCTTCGCATGCGATCACTCCTTGTCTGCCAGGGAAAGGGGCCCGCCCCGCGGTCGGGCACGCGCCCACGAGATTCTGCGTTCGGCTCGGCCCATCCCCCTTCTCGCCGCACGGGTGGCGGCGGCGGCGAACGAAGTTATCCACACGGTGGGGAGAAGCGCAACTCGAGATCGGGGTCGGGCGCCGTCCTGGCCCAGGGTCAACGGCGATCGTGGCCGGACCGCGCAGCGTCAGCGCTCGACGGGCATGCACGCTTCTGGAAGAAGCCCGATGTGAAAGGAACCCACCTCGGGAAGGGGGAGGCCATGGGAACGAGCGCGTGTCCCGTCGGCCGGAGATCCAGTGTCCCCCCGAGGATCCTCTCCTTGCTCCCTGCATGGGGCTAAGCTCATCGTCCACGAGAACAAGGGGGTCCAGGAGAACGACGGGAGTGGGGCCCGCCGGTACCGGCCCTACGTCGGGTTGAAGCTCCCGGCCGAGATCGCTCTCCGCACCGGCAAGCGCGAGATCACAGGCGCCCTGTACCAGACGGCGGACGACAAGAAGCGGGACTACCTGAGGACCGCCCACGTCCGGGCCATCGGGCCGACCAACGAGGACTTCAAGATCTACCGGCGGATGCGGGCCGACTCCGAGTCGCTGAACCGCACCATCGAGGATTCCCTGTACCGGCACCACCGGGCGCACAGCGAGGGGGCACCTCGCCAGCAGGTGGACAACGTCGGGCTGGCCGGACTCATCAATGCCTCACTCGGGAGAGGATGCGACAGGCCCTCCTGGCCCAGGCCGCCTGATTCCACGCGCCCGCAACCGCCGGGCTGGGTGACGGTTCTTCGCGCCGGGCCCTGGGCCCGCCTTCGGAGGCTCTGGCCCGCGATTCACCCTCAGGCCCTAGAAGGCGACCACGGTGTGCGAGTTTTCTCCTACCATTTGGCCAAGTCCCGCTGGAGTGCTGGAGTAGGGGTGGCAGACAATCCCGTTCTCGCGGGTGAGAGCCTTGCCCTAGCGCGTGGCGGGAACGGAATCGCCCAATCTGGGAACGGATCTCAGGCGTTTCTGCAGGTCAGAGGCAGCCAGATCGGCGAGAGCCTTCATCGGGTAAGAGGCTCTGTGGTGGTCAGCCCGAGACAGTAGCCACTTCACCGCCTCGCCGGATTCGTATGCGTGCGTACTGTTTTCAGCATCTGCCGGTCTCACCGTAGGCGGGGGACCGCTACGACGAGCGTCAGATGGCCGCCCTCGACAGCGAGCGCGTCGAGACCGGGGCGAGGTAACCGGGTCCCGTGTCGTAGCCGACCTCGTCATCGCGGGGTGAAGTCCGTGACCTTCGGCCGATCCCCGCCATTCCGCCGAGAAGGGGGAGCGCGTCGGGCAGGCCGTGCGTACGAGATCTGCTCCTCGGATCCTCAGACCACCTCGAAGTTCGACATCATCCCCATGTCTTCATGCTCAAGCTTGTGGCAGTGGATCAGGTACTCCCCTTTGTAGGACGCGAAACGGATCAGGACCTCAACGGTCTCGCGA
>WNGF01011275.1_pt1 | contig 12945 bp, 9 predicted proteins | sample 5400641 | NCBI WGS metagenome assembly WNGF01 (sample SAMN13153371, study PRJNA577476) | soil metagenome | isolation source: 80 cm soil or saprolite under grassland replicate 2 | place: USA:California | collected 2016-06-15
AGCGGACGATTTCCTGGCTCAACAATATGCGCAAACTCCGCATCCGGTGGGAGAAGAAAGCCGAGAACTATCAAGCGTTGGTGATGCTCGCCTCGGCCCTCATCCTCTATCGGCTGATAGTTTTGGGATAGGCTCTTAGCCAGCGGTTGGTATAAAAAGCGATAAGGGCGCTTGATCGCTCGCCGATGATTGCACGGGCAAGCGCCACACTCTGCCATGATAAAGGTTTCAGGCTCTTTGGGAATTGCCGGGGTCGTGCAGTTATTTAGGGGTGTGCCCCTAAAGAGTTGCTTGATCAGCGTATAGTAGACAGACGCGAGGAAACAAGCGATCATCGTGCAAAATGCGTCGCACCTGGGTTTCGTTACTGCTCTCCGTGTTGGCCTGAAACGCACTGCTGCCAGCTCGGGTCTCGGTGATCTTCCAAAGGTTTTATATGATTAGCACGCTCTTGATTGTCGCCAATGATCCCTCCTAGGAGGGGTTGGTGGTGTGTCTTCTTGCGGTGGCGAGTAGCGGCTATCTCTTGCGATCGAAAACAAAAGCGACGTTTGCGCTGCCTGAGCCGGGCACCGCTCCACACTGCCGATTGCGCTCCTGATGCGCCAGCCACCTGCACCCACAGCTGGGGCTGCGCGAGTTATCCAATCTCAAGATGCTCGGCAGATGGCAATCGGACTATTGCCGATTGGAACGCTCGACCACCTCGATTCGGCGCCCCAACACAGTGTGCACCGGACCCTACGCTTCGCTCAGGGCTTCGGGGCTCCGCCCCGCGATTCAGGCGGCATTTGGCCCACTTTGGCGCGATAATGGCTGGGAGCCTTGCAAACTCGCCCCGCCGGTTACGCTTACCGTTGGGCCGCATGACGGGGAAGGATTGGTGATATGAAAGAAAAAGTGTGTTTGTCTTTCGATAAACGTATGTGGAGACCATCGCCTCTGCTCGGTCAAATCGTTCTGGTGACCAGCCTCAACGAAGATGGACAATCCAACGTTGCCCCTAAGAGCTGGATCTCGATGATGGCTTTTGAACCCTCCCTGCTTGCCCTGGGTTGCAATCTCGCACATTGGACAGCGCAGAATATTCTGGCTCGCCAAGAGTTTGTTGTCAACGTCCCAGGTGACGAATTGGTCGAGATTGTTTGGAAATCGCAGGCTTTGCCACATCCCCGCCCTGTAGAAAGCATTGGCTTGACGCCTATTCCAGCGCAGAAGGTGAAGCCGCCCCTCATTGCAGAGTGCAAGGCGCATCTGGAATGCACCTTCGTTCAACACCTCGTCTTCGGCTCAGAAGTCATCATCTTAGGGAAAATAGTCGCGGCTTCAGCGGATCGTGAAGCAATCGAAGCACAAGACCCCTATGCATACTTGAGGTTGTTCGCCTTTCTTGAAAATGGCACCTATGGCGTGGTTGAGAAAGCACGGCACCTAAGAGAAAAAAGCATTTGATTACTCGCAGGATCGGAGCGGCCCAACACAGCGTGCACCCGACTGGTGGGACTCTGCGCGTTTTCAAGCAGTTTGCATGGCTTGGAGTTGGCTCCGTCAAAATGGCGTTATCTCGTCCCGCCCACCAGCGGGTAATGCAAACCGTTGGGCGCGTCTTTTCTTGAACCCCATACAGTTGTTGAGAGTTTTGCTCTCGGGACGCGTAATCGTTCACGGGGTCGCTGCCTGACCACGTGAATCGCACCAATTTGACAACCGCGCCTACTCCGGGCATACTCTCCGTATGGACGACGCGACGCCACCAGCTGGGATTACCAGTGACGAATGGAGTCTGACCCCTCTCGCCGTGCGACACCTCGTGGGCGCATTGCTCGTGGTCGTGGGCCAGCAGCAGCAGCAACTGGCCCAACTCCAGGCGCGTGTAGCCGATCTCGAAGCACGCCTCAACCAGCATTCCCAGAACTCGTCCAAACCGCCTTCATCCGACCCACCCAACGCTCCGCCCCGTCCCTCACGCCCCCCGCGCGGACGCACCAAAGGCGCCCAGCCGGGGCATGAGCGGCACGAACGCCCTGCTCCCGATCCCGACCACATCAATGACGTGCGGCAGCATCATCCGGAGAGCTGTCCCCACTGTCATATGGCGCTGTCCACCACGCTCCCAGATGCCTGCGCGGTCCGGACCCAGTATGTGTGGGAGCTTCCGGTTGTAGAACCCCACATCACGGCGCATCACTATCATACGGTGTGCTGTCCTGGCTGCGGCGATCTGGTCAGCGCTCCACGACCGCCGGATGTGCCGCCTGGCAGCTTCGGGCCACAGACGGCCGCCACCGTCGCCCTGCTGCATGGCTGCTACCGGATCAGTGATCGCGAGCTGCCCCACCTGCTTGACGACTTGTGTGGACTGCCGATCAGTGTTGGCAGTGTGGTCGACCTGCAACAGACTGTCAGCGCTGCGTTGGCGCCGGTGTATACGACCATTCAGGGGGTGGTGCAGCAGCAAGCGCACGTTAACATGGACGAAACCGGCTGGAAGGAAGCCGGCAAGCGCCGCTGGTTGTGGGTGGTCGTCAGCACGCTGGCCACCCTCTTTCATGTAGCCGCCAGCCGAAGCGCGAAGGTGCTGACCACGCTCTTGGGAGCCGAATTTGGCGGTCTGGTGAGTTCCGATCGGCTGAAATCGTATCAGGTCCTCCCACCCGAGCGCAGGCAGATCTGCTGGGCGCATCTGATACGCAATCTGCTGGCCTACTATGAGCGCGATGGCCCCTTGGGAGGATGGGCGGCGGACATGCTGGCCCAGAGCGACATCGTGTTTGCGCTCTGGCATCGCTTCCTCTCTGGCCAGATCGATCGAGACATGCTGGTGGCGAGTATGCTGCCCGTACAGGTGAATGTGCGCGCGCTGTTGGAGCGTGGGAGGCGGCGCTACGATCAGGCGCAGGGGCTGAGTGAGGAACTGCTGGCCTTGTGGCCGGCGTTGTGGACGTTTGTGACGGTTGCGGGCGTGGAACCGACCAACAACGCGGCCGAACGGGCGCTGCGGCCCGCCGTACTGTGGCGGAAAGGCTGTTTTGGCGCCCAAAGCGCCGCTGGCAATACGTTCGTCGAACGCATCCTGACGGTGAGCGCCACCTGTCGCCAACAGAATCGCCACCTGCGCACCTTCCTAACCGAAGCTGTCGCTGCCTATTGGGCAGGGCAACCAGCTCCCACTCTTCTCTCCACTCCGTGAACGATTACGGCATATCCATTGACCGTGCCAGACCAACCTGCTTCGTACATGTCACACTGAGAGCCTCAGCGATCGCCATCTCTAGCGGGAGTGTGCGCCCGGTGACCCAGGATTCCTCATAAATTTCACCTGGAAGCTGTGTACGAAGGTTCATCACAAGCTGCTCATATAAACGCAAGTCGGCGGGCGGGAGCGGCGCGCCGATTGCTTCTCGGTGCGGCCCGGCTACTGCTAATAGTCGGGCCGCATGGATAAGATGCCCTCTTCGCATAGCGACCATCGCACAAGCTTCGAGCGACCAGACCGTAATCTCGGTGTCATCTATCTCTTGGCATAACTTCAAGCACTGGCAACACAATGCTATTGCACGAGCCTCATCACCTTCCTCTAGGACAATGAGTGCCATCTCCTTTAGTGTTAGTGCTACGAGTTGCTGGTTGCCGACGCCACCGCCCAACACTAAGCTTTCTTCAAACATCTGCATAGCCCGCTGTAGGTCTCCTTGTTGTCGCGTCACCAGGCCCAAGTTGAAGAGCACAACAACCTTCCACCACGAGTCATTAATCTCGCGAATTAGGGTAAGACTCTCGGTCAATAGTAATGATGCACGCGCATGGGCACCTTGCTCACGGGCAATCCGGCCAAGCGAGTTGAGTGCTAATGCAATTCCAAGTCGATAATCTATCTTGCGCCACGCGCTCAAACACTCCTCGAGCATTGTCGTCGCGAGCGCATAGTTACCCTGAGTGTAGTACAGTACGCTGGCCCCATATAGCACTTTAGCGTGCAGATCGATCAGTAGAGCTGTCACTTTGACTCCAGGCTTCGTGACGTCTGTTAATTCGGTATCCAAGATCCTAAGCACTTGTTCCAAGTAACCACTACCCTCCCTTAAAGAATTACGGATGTACCAGAACCGCCAGAGTACGGCTCCTAGGCGGACGGCAAGCATTCGATCTTGCGAATCGAAGGCCCATTGCAGCACCGCTCGAAGATTACCTTGCTCACACTCCAGGCGCTTCAGAGCATTTTCCTGTTTTGGGCTCCGTAACTCGGGCTCGGCTTGCTCTGCCAATTGGAGGTAGAACTGAGCATGTCGCTGCCGCACGCCGCCCGCCCTTCCGCTCGCCTCTAGTCGCTCCAGCGCATATTCGCGGGTGGTCTCCAGCATCGAGAACCGCGCCTCCCCGTCGATTCCTTCTTCCTGTTGGAGCAGGCTTGCATCCAGCAGTGACGCTAACCCGTTCAGAACATCCATCGGCAAGTCGCCCGCCGCATTGCAGATAGCCTCGACTGCCTCAACTGAGTAGTCGCCAACAAACACAGCCAGCCGCATGAATAGTATCTGCTCGCCTTCATTTAGCAGTTGGTAGCTCCAGTCAATTGTGTGGCGGATGGTCTGCTGTCGTGCGGGTAGGTCACGCGGCCCGCTGGTGAGTACACCAAGCCGGCGTTCTAACCGCTTGAGCAGCGCCTCAGGCGCAAACAACTTGCTGCGCGCCGCCGCTAACTCGATCGCCAACGGCAGGCCATCCAGGCGGGCGCAGATCTCGGCAACTGCCGGTGCAGTCGCGTTGGTAACCTGAAAGTCCGCCTTGACATCTTGTGCCCGCTGAATGAACAGCTCAACCGCTGCATATTGCGACAAGGTCGCCAGCGCCGGCAGGTGCTTGGGATCAGGAAACGCCAGTGGTCGCACCACGTATTCTTTTTCACCATGCAGGCGCAGCACAGTCCGACTGGTGACCAATGCCTTAACCAGCGGCGCATACGCAAGCAAGTCGGCGACACGTGGCACAGCCTTCACCACATGTTCAAAGTTATCGAGTAGCAAGAGCAGACGCTTGGGACGGAGGTAGGTACGAAGCTGCTCGATAAGAGGCTGCGTGCCCTTCTCCTGCACGCCAAGGATCTGAGCAATCGTAGGCACAACAAGCTCGGGATCGGAGATTATGGCCAAGTCGACAAACCAGACACCATCAGTGAAGATCTCAAGCAGCTCTGCTCCCGCTTGCAGCGCCAGACGGGTCTTGCCGGTACCACCAGGTCCGGTCAAGGTGAGGAGACGCACCTCGTCCCGGCGCAACAGCGCACATACAGCCTCCAGGTCATGCTGGCGACCGAGCAAGGGTGTAGATTGGGCTGTTAGGTTGTTTGGGCGAACGTCGAGCGTGCGCAGCGCAGGGAAATCGGCCGGTAGGCCGGGGCCGAGGAGTTGAAAGATGTGCTCGGGGCGGCCGAGGTCTTTGAGGCGCAACATGCCCAGGTCGCGCAGTGCGACATCGCTGGGCAGGTGATCCTGAAGGAGCTCGACAGTCGCCCGCGAGAGTAGGACCTGGCGACCGTGCGCGACGGCAAGCAACTGGGCGGCGCGGTTGAGAGTCGGCCCAAAGTAAGTCCCGCTGCATTCCTCTACCACTCCGCTATGAAGCGCCATCCGCACCTGCAGCTGGCCGACCGCGCCCCAGTCCTCTTTCTGAAGTGCTTGTTGGATATCGAGTGCCGCTGCGACGGCGTATGGAGGTTGGACAAACGCCGCGAGTATACCATCGCCGGTTGTCGTTACTACCCGTCCGTGATGGACTGTGACAAGCTCTATCAGGATAGCGTTGTGGCGCGCAAGTGCGGCGCGCATAGCCTTTGGATGTTGCTCCCATAGGCGTGTACTACCCTCAATCTCCGTGAATAGGAACGACACGATCCCGTTCGACCATGTAGAAGGCAAGGGCAAGGCGACCTGGGGCATCACCTGCGTCGACAGCAGGAGCCGGTCCGCAGCTAATTCAGCGCGCGCAGCATGGATGAAGGATGCGCGCTCCGCTTCAGGCAGCTCCAGCGCATCGGCAAGCCGCTTGGCAATCTGAAGGGAAGGTCGCCGTGCGTCGGCCTCGATTTTCCGCAGAGTTTCTGCAGCACAACCGACCCGCCGAGCCAGTTCAGCTTGGGTCAGGTCGAGGGCTTTGCGCCGCCGCTGGAGCCAGTGCCCGAAGGAGAACTCGTCGGACATTCCAGCCTCCACACACCGCGATGAGATACGTTCTGAAATATGCTGACGAGATTGAGTTGTACCGCTTTTGTCCCGCTTATTGTACCGCGAAACGGTGCCATAGCCCAGTCTTCTTATGCTTGAATAGCTGCATATCCACCGGCCAATATCTACTGACGATTGAGAAGAACACATGGAGCTGCAACAGAGCGTAGGTACTCATCATACGGGTTATACATTATTCCGTCAGGCGATTGTGGAGGAGGATGCCGATGCCTGGGCGACGATCTATACGCGGTATCGCCCCTTAATGATACACTGGGTCAAGCAGTGTCCCGCGAGCGCCTGGATCGGTGAATCCAGTTTGGACCTTGCAGATCAGGCCTTGGCACGCGCTTGGGCCGCCTTGACACCAGCTACTTTCGGCACGTTTGCCAACCTTGCCGCGCTTCTTGGATATCTACGCCGGTGTGTATCGACCGTAGTAATTGACTATGCGCGCGCGCAGGTAGCTGGCACGCGCAATCAGCAGGAGCTGGACGACAGTGCCGCCGCAACACCCGACGCAACGCCCGAGGAGATTGTGCTGCACCAAGCTGAATGCAGCGAACTCTGGCGCCTCGTTAGTCAGGTCGTTGCGACCGCACAGGAACGCACAATTCTCTATGAGTGCTTTGTGCTTGACCTACCACCGCGCAAGATTCTGATACGCCATCCTGATATATTTGCCACTATTGCTGCCGTCTACGTCGCGAAACGCAATCTACTCGATCGGCTACGGCGCAGCCCAGAGCTGCGCAAGTTCGGGGCGACTAGGCCTTTGAAATAGTGATTCCGACGGTTATGAAAATCCGTAGAACTCGTGTATCGATGAAGTTATAGGACTTACGCACGTGATCGATTTGATGCATTGGAATGCCATAATTGCCCATGTCGATTGCGAAAAACCACTTACCAGTGCGCTAAAGTGTGATTTGCTGCCCGCTGTTTCAGCACGGTCGAAACCGATCGGCTGGCGTTTTGCCAGAAATAGCGGGTATTCCCCGAGCGATGGATGGACTTTAGCGGAAGTCCGCTCCTGAGAGATGGCCGTGATATGTCGTTCATGGCTTTGGTAAGCGGTTTCTCGGTATAGCAACACCAGCGAAGGGCTTTGGAAAGCGTTTACTCACATAAGTGCGTAAGTCCTAAAGTTACCTTGAAGATTCCAGCATAGGGGACCCGACGGCTTCCACCATCTCATGAACGTTTCGCCACGTACCAACAGGAATACTACACCGTAATCGCTGTGAGGTGTGGTAATGCAACGCGAAATGGCAGAACGGTCAACTGCTATGCATGATGATCCAAGCCTGCCGTTACCAATTCATGCACCACTTGAGACCCGCACGAGATCTTCTGTTTAGTTGAGCTATTTTCAGACTCAAGCTCCATTGGCGGCGTCGATATCGCAATTGCTAGTTCCGAGCTGCCAGTAAAGGGAGCCACAGGCGTGCGACTGACCAAGATGAAGCCGACATATACCAGGCCGATCGCCCGTCTGAGCGGCACACTAATCTGTCTCACTTGGCTCTGCGGGCGGCTGCTCGATCTGGAACATCAGTATGTCGATCGGCTCTTTGGGAAAAGGGAGAGCTTGAGAGAGATGCCCCGCAAGCTCACACACCCCCAAACTGTTCAGAACAATCCGCCGGAGTTCCCGGTTTTCTTTTTGCGCTTGCGGCGTTCAAGGGCGCGCTCACGCTGCTTCTTCCACACTGCATCGTAATCGACCCCAGGCATTTCCGGGAGCTTTGCTTGCCGTAACGCCTGATCCGCGGTCACAAGTGGGCGCTCTGCTGCCTTCGCAGCAGACTGATTCGTGATGGTTTTGAGCGCCGGGAAGTTGGCGGGGATGTCGGGCATAACCACCTGAAAGATATGCTCCGGCTCGGTGAGATCCTTGAGATAATGCTCGTCCATATCGTGTAGCACTGCTCCAGGGGGCACATGATCACGGACGGCCTCCTCAGCCGCGCGCGAGAGCAGAGTCTGACCGCCATGCCCGGCGGCCAGCAGCCGGGCGATACGGTTGAGCGGCGGGCCGAGGTAGTCGCCGTCACGCAGCTCGACCAAGCTGGTGTACAGCGCCATTCGTACGCGCAGTTGGCCGATCTCATTCCAGCCCTGAGCGTAGAGCCCGCGCTGGGCGGCCAGAGCGGCGGCCAGCGCGTCCAGGGCGCTGGCGAAGGCTGCGAAGAAGGCATCACCAACGGTTCGAAACACCACGCCATTGCGGGCGATGATAGCCTCGCGGAGAATCGCATCGTGGCAGGCCAGGGCGACGGGCATTGCCTCGGGGTACTGTTCCCACAGCCGGGTGCTGCCCTCGATATCGGTGAAGAGCAGGGTGACCATTCCGGTTGGCAGATCAGGCATGGCAGCCCTCCTGTTCACTGCGCACGCACCGCTACCAGCGTCACATCATCTGCCTGGAGCGCCGCACCGCGGTACTGTGTTACGGCTTGGAGCAATCGCTCACACAGCTCCTGCGCCGATGTCTCGCGGTTGGCGCGGGCCATCTTATATAACCGATCTGCCTCAAAGAAGCTGCCATGCATATCGAGCGCCTCGGTCACGCCATCGGTATAGAGCAGCAGCGTCCCCCCGTGCGGAATAGTGATTGTCCCCTGATTCAGATCAGGATTGGGGAGGATACCCAAAGGCTGCCCCTGGCCCATGCTGGATGGTGCAAAGACTTCACCCCCATATTGTGCCGCCTGCTGGAGCAGGTGCGCCAAAGTGCGTCGATACGTTTCGAGTAGGCTGTTGTGTTGAGCTATGGTTTCAGAGTCAAGCATGGTCCCTCCTGGATTACCAGGCAACAAAACGAACCGGTACTGTCCCTCAATAGCTGTGATGAGCTTTTATCGGCGAAATGCCACTAAATGCAGTCGCTTCGCCGAGGCAATACCCCCACATATTGCATACACTGGTCCATCACAGCAGTTGAGGGACACCACCAACGAACCTTTGAAGAATTATATCAGCATTTTAACCAAACCATGACGAGAAAGTTAACATGTACAGGGCAGGCCCACTCCTGCGTAACTGGTCACATGCAATCCAACTATAAGCTGTCTCCCAAGCACTTCACTTACAAGGAACGCATTGCTTCTCTTTGTAGCACAACGCGAAACCTCAGAAAGTTCAAACTGTCTTTAGGATTACAATATGTAGTACAGGCCAACGCCAAGTGCTGAGGAACTAAAAAGGGAGAAAGGAGTCGATTATTTATGTAAAGCTGAAATCCTTGGATGCACAATCGTCCGTTGCGTGGCAAGGGGGATGGATTAAACGGACATGGTATCCGTAATGACGATGGGGTTGCCATCTGCATACAACACCCGCCCCACACCCCCAACGAACTTTCAAGTTGCCAAGGAACTTCTAGAGCGCCATTTCGAGCGTAAAGCTGCGAATCTTCCCGATATCCAGCTTCGCCTTATCTGCTACTTCCAGCGTCCAGTCGCCGGCCGGGCTCTTGCCTTTGAAGGCCGTCAGACCGGGCGCGTTCACCTCGTCGTAGGTCTTCTTGATGTTGTCGGCGGACCCGCCCTCGCGATTATGCAAGATCACCGGGTCGGATTGCATACCCACCGGCGGGGTGATGGTGACAACCAGGTCGCCGATGTACGTATGTTCGATATCCACGCTGACTTTGATCGACTTCAGGGCAGCGGTGTCGGCGATCGGCAACGTGAGCCTGGCCGTCTTCATGTCGGCGTAGTTGCCGCCGGCCTCGTCGATCTGATCACACGAGCGCTTGATGATATCGCGCACTTGGTCGCCGCGCAGGTTGGGGTTGCGCGAAAGAATCAGCGCCGCCACGCCGGCCGCGCCTGGGCAGGCGCTCGACGTTCCGCCGAAGTTGTTGGTATAGTTTCCCGCAGCGTCGCCCCGCGACAGAATGCCTGGGTTATAGCCCACCGACCCAGACCGATCGGTCGTCCAGATGCCGGGCGTGCGCGATGGCTCGCCGTGATTGCTGGGGAAGCAGCACCAGATCGCCGCACCGAAATCGCTGTAGGCGCTCTTCGTACCGCTATCATTGCAGGCCGCCACGGCGATCACCTTCTCGTAGCTGGCGTAGCCATCGTTGCCGACGTTCTCGTTGCCGTTGCCGGCGGCGAACAGCACCACGCAACCCTTACCGTTGCGCCCCTGGGTGGCCGCATAATCGATCGCCAGCCGGGTGGAATCGGGCAGCGGCACGACCTGGTTGTGCAGTGGATCGTTTGGGTCGAACCAATCGCCGTCGGCCGGCCCCCAGCTACATGAGATCACATCCGCGCCGTTATTGGCCGCCCACACGAACGCGTCCGCCTCGGCCTGCGAGCCTAGCTCGGAGGCCAGTCGGATGGGCATGAGCCTGGCCCTGGGCGCGACACCTGCGGCGCCGAAGTTTCCGTCGGCGCAGGCCACGCCGGCGCAGGCGGTGCCATGGTTGTCACGATTGCCCGGCCGCGGGTTGTTGTTGCCACGCGTGACATCGCGCGGTGCGACGATCTTGCCGGATGAGCGGAACTCCTCGTGATCGAGATCCACGCCGTTGTCGATGATCGCGATGATCGTGCCGCTGCCGTCGCTCAAGGCCCATGCCGCCTCAACATTGGCATGGGCGTCGATTTCGCTACCGTTGACGCGCGTCTTGTTCAAGTGCCACTGCTGCATAAATGCTTTGCGCTGGCGAGCCTCACGGATCAGCTCGGGATGGCACAGCTCGACCGAGCGCTCCTTCAGCAGCTTCTCGGCGATATCGAATATTGCAAGCCCCGTCTCGTCCGGCGCCGCGACAAAGTAGGCGTTGCGGGCGTACTCCAGCTCGCGCTTGACCTTCAGATTGTACTCGCTGAGCAGCTTGCGGCAGTCACTCGGCTTCTCGTCGCTGTCGAACTTGACGAAGAAGTTCTCGGTGTAGATCACCGGCCGTTTAGATTGTGAGTCGATCAGGACACGCCCGGCGAACTCGATCGCCGGCTCCTGCTTGAGGGTCGAGCGAGCGTTATCGCGCGTGGCGCTGCGCGCGCGACGCCCCAAGGCGCGCCAAACCTCGACGCCCACATCCCGAAATTGCACCTCCAGCTCGAAGTCGGCCAGCGTCCTGCGCGCCTTCGCCGATAGCGCCGCAACCTCAAACGGCCGCGTGTCGGCCACCACGCCGCGATCCCTGCTGCGCACGACCACCCGATCGTCGCTGACCGCGAGCGAGTAGCGCTTGCCGGTTTTACCGCCATATCGCACGTTGTACATTGATCGGCCTCCTAAACTATGCTGCTACAACCCTGCTAGAGCATCCGCGAACTTCGCGAATACACGCGAATATTTTTATGTAAACGATTCTCAGCGTAGTTTCAAACCTCCGCGAGGGTTGACGGCACTATTTGAAAGGCATTGCATCTTGAGCGCAACCTCGTATGCTTCGACGTTATGAGGTACAATGAGCTTCGAAATATGTGAGCGTTCAAAGTATGCAAGGTGAATTAATTATGTCTACCAAAGATCTGTTTCCCAAAGCGCCGCAAGAGATCCACACCGGCACCGAACATTCAAGCGCGCACTACGTTCGCAAGCGAGATTACTACGCGATCCACGATCAGCCGCAGGGAGTGGCGGCTCCTGTCGCCGCCGCGCTGCTCGACGATGGTGCGATCGCCGTATTTCAAGGCGCGCCCAATGCGGCCACTGCCTCGGCAGCGACAGGGCGGCTTGGGCCAGTCTATGCCTTGCAACCCGGCGACCTACTGGCTGTACCAACCGGCCTGATCTTCGTGCGATTTCCCACCGGAACCGCCGCCGCGTCGCGGGAAAAGCAGATCACACAGGCCGGCTATGAGCTGGTCGAGATCCCATCATACGCGCCGCAGGCAGCCTGGGTGCGCGCCCGCACCCGCGAGATCGCCGATTCGCTCGCCAATATTCCGGCACTCGAGCAGCTGCCTGATGTCGAGAATATCGAGCCGCAAATGCTCATGGAACGACACGCACGCTAACATCAGATATGTTGATAATAGGTCGTGCTAATTAATGAACGACGATACGAGTGATTTTCGTTATAGAGATCGCGCAGTCTTTCAGGCTAATCCACCCGGCCACGAAACCCTTCCAGAAAGTGCGACTCTCCACTCCTCGTAACGCAACCATACCGTCCTGCAGTATCCCTTGCACGAGATATCGTTCACCCTGAACGATCACACCGAGCTGGTAAGAGATCAACCCAGCAACGTTCCCTGGCAAACCAGAGCACAATGGCTCTGATTGCGGATTACTGTGCTATCCGCGCGGATCGTGGCAGTACCAGCGGAACCTAAAAGGATTCAAAGTGTCTTTAGGGATACAAATGGTAGTACAGTCCAACGCGTGTACTGAAGAATAGGGCGGGGGATCGCGGGCGAGCCGGTGGGAGCGGTATCTGGACGGGCCTGAATGAGCCACACGAGCTGCATAGCAGTGGGCATGATTACCCAATTCGTGTGAAAACGCGGGTGAAATCCGTCAAAGGTGCGGGCCAGAATGATCAACCATAACCGATAGGAGCACCACCTGTCCGGACGCTCGAGTTATCGATCTGCCAGCCATTTCCGCCACTCCTGGTCGAGTTCGTCGAGGCTTTTGCTGTATACCCCGACATAGTCGGCCGAGCCGGGCGTGTGGCCGCGTCCGCTACGGTAGAGAGTGTCGAAGCGCTCGCGCCCATACGCGGCGATCAAGAAGTCGACAAACGAGGCCC
>WNGF01007671.1_pt1 | contig 12944 bp, 5 predicted proteins | sample 5400641 | NCBI WGS metagenome assembly WNGF01 (sample SAMN13153371, study PRJNA577476) | soil metagenome | isolation source: 80 cm soil or saprolite under grassland replicate 2 | place: USA:California | collected 2016-06-15
ACAAATGGTTGCAATCCTTCGCGTACCGGATTGATATTGGATGGGAAGTATTTGTTTTGGCAGGAATTTTTGCAATCGCAATCGCTTTAATTACAATCAGCTTCCAGGCAATAAAAGCAGCGATTGCAAACCCGGTGAAGAGTTTGAGAACGGAGTGAAAACGTGAGACGTGAAATGTCAAAAGTGAAACAAAACCTAAAACTTCTTTTATGTTTAAGAATTTTTTTAAAATTGCTTTTCGAAATCTTTTTCGTAACAAAGCATTTTCAATCATCAATATCAGCGGGCTTGCAATTGGTATAGCAAGCGCTGTTCTTATTTTGTTGTGGATACAAAATGAAATAAGCTACGATCGTTTTCATGCAAACAGTGATCGTTTATATGAAGTGTACAGTAATAATGTTGTGAATAATTCCATTCGCTCTCTTACAAATACGCCGGAGATAATGGCGCCTGGTTTAAAAAATGATGCGCCGGAAATAGAGCAGGCATCAAGAGTTAGCGGGATGCAATATCATATATTAACTGTTGGTGATAAAAGTTTAAAACCTAAAGGCGACATTGTTGATGCACCGTTTTTAAGCATGTTCAGTTTTCCGCTTGAGAAAGGAAATATGACGACTGCTTTAATTGATCCAAATTCAGTTGTACTAACAGAACAACTTGCAAAAAAGATTTTTGGAAATGAAGATGCAATGGGCAAGCTTGTTAAGTTTGATAACGATGATAATTTTAAAGTAACAGGCATCTTAAAAGACCTTCCTAACAATACGCTATTCGATTTTGAATATCTTATTTCTTATGAGTACCGCAACAATAAATGGCACATTGACAGCGACTGGACAGATATTTCAATACCAACTTTTGTATTATTAAAACCCAACACTTCCTTTGATGAAGCGAATGATAAAATAAAAAATGTTATTGTAGAGCATTCTGGCGGAAGAGCGAAAACAACAGAATTTCTTTATCCTGTAAGTAAACTAAGATTATACTCTGATTTTGAAAATGGTAAAGCGGTTGGCGGTCATATTGAAATAGTAAAAATATTAAGCATCATTGCAGCATTTATTTTATTGATTGCGTGCATCAACTTCATGAATCTTTCTACTGCAAGAAGCGAAAAAAGAGCAAGAGAAGTTGCGGTTCGTAAAGTAATTGGTGCAAGAAAAAAATCTTTGGTAGTACAATTTCTGGGTGAGTCAATTTTTATGTCGTTCATCGCCGGCATTTTTGCCCTGGTAATTGTGCAGCTTTGTTTGCCTGCCTTTAACCAGCTTGTACGAAAACAGTTGTTCATTGATTATGGAAATATTTATTTTTGGCTTGCAGCAATAACATTTATTTTATTCACCGGTATTCTTGCAGGCAGCTATCCCGCATTCTTTTTATCAGCATTTAAACCTGTATCTGTTTTAAAAGGCACATTTAGAAAAGCAAACGCATTAATCACACCGCGTAAAGTTTTGGTAGTGCTGCAATTTACATTTGCAATAGCGCTTATCATTTGCACTATAGTTGTTGAACACCAAATTAAATATGCACAAAGCAGGGAAACGGGTTATGATAAGAATAACCTTGGATATGTTTTTATACAAGGTGATATTGATAAAAATTATTCTCTCATAAAAAATGAATTGTTGAGTTCTGGCGTTGCAACCGCAATAAGTAAAACGGGAGCACCATTAACGCAGAACTGGAGTTCAGGCATCAGCATGAACTGGCAAGGGAAAGATCCAAATGTGAAAATTCAAATCAATCGTTACACAGAAGATGGCGACCTTGTAAAAACTGCAGGAATGCAATTGATGCAGGGACGAGACATTGATATAAAAAATTATCCTTCCGATTCCACTGCATGCTTAATAAGTGAATCAGCAGTGAAAGTAATGGGATTTAAAAATCCTATTGGTCAGATCATTTTTGATGATCCCATTAACTGGCATGTAGTAGGCGTGATAAAAGATTTCATCCTTGAATCACCTTACGAACCTATAAAACCCTTTATGGTAAAAGGTCCTAAATTTGGTGGAAGTGTTATCCATATAAAATTAAACAGTGCAAACAGTACAGCACAAAATTTAGCAAACGCAGAAAAGATTTTCAAACAATACAATCCGGGTTATCCTTTCGAATTTCATTTTATAGATGAAGAATATGCCCAAAAATTCAATGATGAACAACTCACCGGAAAGCTTGCTACACTCTTTGCAGCACTCACCATTTTTATTTCCTGTTTGGGTTTGTTTGGCCTTGCAACAGACATGGCAGAAAACCGCATAAAAGAAATTGGAGTACGAAAAGTGTTGGGCGCTTCAGTTGCTAACATTACTGCATTGTTATCAAAAGATTTTGTAAAGCTTGTTACGGTGGCTATTATAGTTGCATCACCAGTTGCATATTGGGCAATGAGCAAATGGTTGCAAGGTTATGATTACAGAATTACCATCAGTTGGTGGACATTCATTATTGCAGGTTCACTTGCACTATTTATTGCATTAATAACAGTAAGCTATCAATCAATAAAAGCAGCGATTGCAAACCCGGTAAAGAGTTTGAGAACGGAGTAAGAGCCTCCCTAAATCCCTCCAGGGAGGGACTTTAAGAAGCTTATAAAATGAAAAAATCAAATAATAATCAAACTAAAAAATCCTCCCCCACTGGGGGAGTTAAAGGGGGCTTCTATGTTCAGAAACTATTTCAAAATCGCGTGGCGTAATCTTATTAAAAGCAAGGTCTATTCTACAATCAATATTCTTGGTCTTGCTGCAGGCATGGCTGTAGCAATGCTGATAGCATTATGGATTTGGGATGAAGTTACTTTCGATAACTATCATACCAATCACAAACAACTTGCGCAGGTAATGACAACATTCTTTGATGATAAGAATGAAGCTCAAACAGGTCAGGCTGTTGCCATACCGATAGGAAATGAGCTGCGAACAAAATATGCCAGCGATTTTAAAAATGTTTCAATGGCATCATGGAATTTCGGTCATGTATTGGCTGTAGGAGAAAAAAAGATCACCGGCAGCGGCATGTGGGTTGAATCAAACTTTCCTTCGATGTTCTCATTAAGAATCCTGGAAGGAAATATTAATGCACTAAACGATCCTTCGTCTGTTTTATTAAGTGCTTCCATTGCAAAAGCATTGTTTGGAAATGCAAATCCAATTAATAAAACTGTAAAGTTTGATAATAAAGAAGATTTTAAAGTAGCCGGTGTTTTTGAAGATCTTCCGCACAACACAACCTTGTATGATATGAAATTATTGCTGCCCTGGAAGAAATATTTAACTACTGAAGACTGGCTGAAAAACGCGCAAACACAATGGAATAATCATTCTTTCCAGGCTTTTGCACAGGTAAATGAAAACGGGAATATTGATAAGATTTCAAATAAAGCAAAAAACGCCGCAATGGTGCATAAAAACGCAGCCACTGAAGGTAAAGAAGAATTGTTGTTACATCCAATGGATAAATGGCGTTTATACAGCGATTTTAAAAATGGCAAAGCAACAGGCGGACGCATTCAGTTTATATGGTTGTTTTCAATTATCGGCGTGTTTGTATTACTGCTTGCATGCATCAACTTTATGAATCTTTCTACTGCCCGCAGCGAAAAAAGAGCAAAAGAAGTAGGCATACGTAAAACAGTTGGCTCTTTAAAAACGCAACTGATCGGTCAGTTCTTAAGTGAGTCGGTATTGGTTGCACTCATCTCTTTCATTTTGTCTTTAGTGCTCGTCGTTTTATTAATGCCAATGTTTAATAAACTGGCTGATAAAAATATGCAACTGCCCTGGAGCAATGGCATGTTTTGGCTGACGGCAATAATATTCACACTTTTTACCGGATTAATTTCGGGAAGCTATCCTGCATTTTATCTTTCAAGATTTGAACCCATAAAAGTTTTAAAAGGCACATTCCGCGTAGGCAGGTTTGCATCATTACCGCGTAAAATTTTGGTAGTAATACAGTTCACTTTTTCTATCGCGTTAGTTATAGGAACAATCATTGTTTTCAAACAAATTCAATATGCTAAAAACAGACCGGTAAATTATCACAATGAAGGGTTGATTACAATAAATATGTCAATTCCTGATCTCTATGGTCATTATGATGCCATACGAGGCGATCTGCTTACAACAGGAGTAGTGAATAATATGGCAGAATCTTCCAGTCCAACAACTAACGTATGGTCTAACAATATTGGCTTTAACTGGCAGGGAAAAGATCCCAATACATTGCCATCATTCGGCACAATTGCAGTAACAACAGATTTTGGTAAAACGATTGGCTGGCAGTTAAAAGAGGGCCGCGATTTTTCAAAAGATTTTGCAACAGATAGTTTAGGAATGATACTGAATGAATCAGCAGTTAAACTTATAGGAATGAAACAGGAAATTGTTGGTAAAACGATTCAGTTCAACGATAAAAATTATACAGTTGTGGGTGTGATAAAAGATATGATAATGGAATCTCCTTACAGTCCTATTAAGCCAACGGTTTTTTTAAATAATCCAAACTGGGCAAATATTATTACAGTAAGCATAAAACATGGAATACCCGTGCAGAATGCTTTAAGTAAAATAGAAACTGTGTTTAAAAAATATAATCTCGGTGCACCCTTCGATTATACTTTTAATGATGAAGATTATTTAAAAAAATTTGCAGATGAACAACGCGTTGGAAACCTTGCAACATTCTTTACTATACTCGCCATCTTCATTTCATGTCTTGGTTTATTCGGGCTTGCATCATTTGTAGCAGAGCAACGCAAAAAAGAAATTGGTGTGCGCAAAGTGTTAGGTGCATCGGTGTTTAATCTCTGGCAAATGTTGTCGAAAGAATTTGCATTGCTTGTTATTATTTCCTGTTTCATCGCCATACCGTTGGCGTGGTATTATTTAAATAACTGGCTACAGAACTATAGTTATAAAACAGATATAACAGCGTGGGTATTTATTGTTTCCTGTAGTGGAGCGTTACTTATTACTGTAATAACGGTAAGCTTCCAGGCAATAAAAGCAGCGATTGCAAATCCTGTGAAGAGTTTGAGAACGGAATGAGAATCATGAATGGTGAATCGTGAATCGTGAATAAAACTTATAACATAAAACGTACAACTTAAAACTCCTATCATGTTCAAAAATTATTTCAAAACTGCATTTCGCAACCTGCGCAGGAATAAGTTGTACACTTCGATCAACATTTTTGGATTGAGTGTTGGTCTTGCTGCTTGTCTTTTGATCGGTGTTTATATCATGCACGAATTGAGCTATGATAAATTTAATGTGAATGCTGATCGCATTGTGCGTGCAACAATGGAATATGGAAGTGCCGGAACGATTAATACTGTTGCAGCAACGGGAACAAAAGTTGGTCCGCAATTCAAACGAACTTTTCCTGCTGTTGAAGAATATGTACGCACTTTCATCACGCATAATGTTGTAAAAAGCGGTGATAAAATTTTTGATGAGCCACGCATCTTATATGCTGATCCTTCATTCTTTAAAATATTTTCTTTTCATTTAATTGAAGGTGATGCATCAACAGCACTCGATGCGCCGGATAAAATTGTGATCACACAATCAATAGCAAAAAAATATTTTGGCAATGAAAATGCATTGAATAAAATATTTACAAGTGGCGGAAAAGATTTGCGTGTGAGTGCTGTATGTGAAGATGTGCCACAGAACTCGCAGATTAAATTTGATTTTGCAACACAATTTTTAAATCTTGGAAATGGTGTGAAAGATGAAACCTGGTTGACAGCAAACTGGATAACCTATTTTTTAGTGCGTGATGAGAAAAGTATTCCGCAACTGCAGCAACAAATTGATGAATACATGAAAACACCGGTTGTTAGAGCAGATGCCGGTTTACAGGGAAATGATTATCTCACTTATCATTTAGAACCACTCACCAAAGTTCATCTGTATTCTTCACTTGAGGGTTTTGAACCAAATGGCAGCATCACTTATATATACATGTTTGCTGTAATTGCTTTACTTATTTTGATCATTGCCTGTGCTAATTACACCAATCTTGCAACGGCGCAATCTTCAGGGCGCAGCGGAGAAATTGGAATGCGTAAAGTAATGGGCGCATCAAAGCGACAAGTGTTTATGCAGTTCATGAGTGAATCAGCGCTCATAACCTTTATTGCTGCAGCACTTGCACTTTTGCTTGGTATCTTGCTCATTCCATATTTCAACAATATAACAGGAAACCAGTTTTCACCAGATATATTGCTAAAGCCAATTCCGCTTATTTCCCTCACTATAATTTCATTGCTTGTAAGTTTTTTTGCAGGGCTTTATCCTGCGCTTATTTTATCAGGCACACAAATAATGCGTGTGCTGAAAAAGGGTTTCAATTTCACAGGCGGTAATAACATGTTGCGCAAGGCTTTAATTGTTGCACAATTTGGCATCTCTGTATTCCTGATCATTTATACAATCATTATACTGCAGCAGATGCATTATATGCTGACAAAGAATCTGGGTTATGACAAGGAACATATTGCAGTGCTTCCCATCGGCGGCAACATGATGCAAAATTTTCAAAATTTAAAAGATGCATTTGCACAGGTGAAAGGCGTGGAAGCTGTTACAGCTTCTTATGAAACACCTGAATACGTGGAGTGGGGTGACGAAATTACTGCTATTGATGAAAAAGGTAAACATGGTATCTCTTTAAATGCAATGCCCGTTGATCTTGATTTTATCAAAACAATGAAAATGCATTTGGTTGCAGGACGTGATTTTCTGCAATCAGATTTTGCAATTATGGATACCAGTAATAACAATGCGAATTATCATCTTCCTTACATCATCAATGAAACACTTGCTAAGAAAATAGGGTGGACACCGCAACAGGCAATCGGCAGACAGATAGAGAGGAGGGCACTTGGTCCTGTGGTAGGTGTTGTAAAAGATTTTAATTTCAGCAGCCTGCATGATCCAATTGGTCCGCTTGTTATATTTCTTGAGAGAGATTTTTCCCGTGATTTTATGTTGCGCCTTAATGGCAATGATATGCAGGCAACACTTGATCGTTTGCAAACAGTTTGGAAACAACGTGTGCCTGACAGACCATTTAATTATCATTTTCTTGATGACGATTACAATAAACTTTATTTAGCAGAGCAACGCACATCAAAATTATTTAGTGTGGCTGCAGGTCTTGCTATTATTCTTGCTTGTCTTGGTTTATTTGGTCTGGCTGCGTTTACAACAGTACAGCGAATAAAAGAAATTGGTATAAGAAGAGTGTTGGGGGCAAACGTAAGCAGTATCACATTGCTTATTGCAAAAAACTTTTTGCAGTTGGTATGCATTGCAATTATAATAGCTGTTCCGCTTGCATGGTGGGCGGGCAATAAATGGTTACAGGATTTTGCATTTCGAATTTCAGTGCAGGCTTATATATTTATTGCAACTGCAATAGTTACCGCGTTGATCGCTTTATGCACTGTTGGTTATCATTCGGTAAAAGCTGCATTGACAAATCCTGTAAAGAGTTTAAGAACGGAATGAAGAAATGATGAATTATGAATGATGAGTATGAGTGTTTTGAGTGTTTTGACTTTTTAATTTTTCCTTTTGACTTATAACGTAAAACCTACAACTTAAAACGATGTTAAAAAATTATTTTAAAACCGCATTCAGAAGTTTGATCCGTAACAGGAATTACACTATTATCAACATCGCCGGATTGGCTGTTGGTATTGCCGTTTGTATGATGATCTTTATCATTATACAGTTTCATACAAGCTATGATGATTTTCATAAAAACAAAAATCGCATTTATCGTGTACTAACCGAATATCATCATGCAGATGCAGCAACTGTTTCTTATGGGAAAGATGTTCCTTTTCCAATGCCCATGGGATTGAAAACGGCTTTTCCCCAAATAGAACAGGTAGCGCCGATTTTTGCAAGCCACGATGATAAGTTGCTGATAACTGACGATAACGGAACAACGATAAAGCAATTTAAAGAAGACAAAGGTGTATTTTTTACAGAGCCTTCATTCTTTAAAATGTTTGATTTTCCCCTGCTTGCGGGTTCGTATGAATCATTAAAAGAACCGAACAATGTTTTGCTTACAAAAGAGATTGCAGAAAAATACTTTGGTGACTGGAAAACAGCAATTGGCAAAACCATTAAACTGGAATTAGGCGGCTATATATTCGAGCACGGATCTGATATATTGAAAGTGTCAGGTGTTCTTGCTACCATACCTGCAAATACAGACTTTCAGCTAAAACTTGTTGTGGCTTATGGAACAGGTGCTACCGGAAGTGTTATGGATAAAGTCACCGATTGGGAGGATAGAACGAATTCAGGTTTTGGTTGCTATATTTTAATGCCGCCGAATATTTCTGTTGACAACTTTAATGGGCAGCTAAGCGCATATTCAAGAAAAGTTGAATCGCCTGATGATAAGGATAGTCATATTATACAACCATTGAGTGCGGTGCATTATGACACACAAACAGGTAATTACAGCAACAAAGCAATCAGCCAGGAATTGCTCAATGTATTGTGGCTGATTGCAGCATTCATTCTGTTAATTGCCTGCGTAAACTTTATCAACCTTTCCACCGCACAAGCTGTTAATCGTGCAAAGGAAGTTGGCGTAAGAAAAGTTTTGGGTAGTAATAAATCTCAATTGCAAATCCAGTTCATCATAGAAACATTTTTGATAGTTACAATTGCTGTAATACTTGCAGCAGTTATTACAGTTCTTGCATTGCCTTCTGTAAATCAACTTTTAGAGCTTTCGCTTTCATTCAACATACTAAGCAATCCTGCAATTATTTTATTTCTTCTGACTGTAACAATTGTTGTAACCGCACTTGCCGGTTTTTATCCTTCTATTGTTTTATCACGTTTCAATCCTGTTAATGCTTTAAAGAGTAAGCTCACCGTAAATACTGCAAAGGGAATTTCATTAAGAAGAGGATTGGTAGTATTTCAATTCATCATTGCACAGGCGCTCATCATCGGAACACTCATCATTGTACAGCAAATGAATTATTTTATGGATCAACCGGTAGGCTTCGATAAAGATGCAATTATAAATGTTCCTTTCCGTGTAGATAGTGCCTGGTTCAGCAAGGAGGATTATTTAAGGCAACAATTATTGCAAGTAAACGGCGTGCAGGCAGTAAGCTTTAGTTCCAACACTCCGGTTGAAGATGCTAATGATATATGGAGCACATTCAGGTTTGACCATGCAACAAAAGAAGAAGATTTTAAAGCTATTACCAAATTCGCCGACGAAGAATATGTGCCGGCTTATAAATTACAACTGGTAGCCGGAAGAAATTTGCAACCTTCTAAAATGACAAGAGAATTTTTGGTGAATGAATCGCTTGTAAAAAGTTTGGGACTTAAAAAACCGGAAGATATACTGAACAAAGAAATAAGTATATGGGGTGATAAAATAAAATGCCCTGTTGTTGGCGTATTGAAAGATTTTAATGACAGGTCTTTTCGCAATGACCTGGCACCATTGCTTATTACCACAAACGGTACCATGTACAACCAGGCAGGAATAAAACTTTCAACCACAAACATTTCTTCTGCACTGCAATCTGTTAAAACAATCTGGGAGCAAACCTATCCTGATTTTGTTTATGAATACAGGTTTCTTGATGATAAAATTGCAAGTTTTTACAAACAGGAAAATCAGTTATCGCAGTTGTATAAAATTTTTGCAGCTATCGCAATATTCCTTAGCTGTCTTGGGTTGTATGGTTTAGCCTCATTCATGGCAGTGCAGAGAATAAAAGAAGTTGGTATTCGTAAAGTGCTTGGTGCCACTGCAGGCAATATCGTTTATTTGTTTTCAAAAGAATTTATCATACTTATTGCAATTGCCTTTGCGATTGCTACACCCATTGCCTGGTATTACATGCACCAGTGGTTGCAGGATTATGCTTATCGCATCAACATCAGTTTATGGTTATTTGTTGCAGGCGGACTTGCTGCAATAATTATAGCACTTGCAACTATAAGTTTCCAGGCAATAAAAGCTGCAATTGCTAACCCTGTTAAATCTTTACGAACAGAGTGAGTAAAAATTTAATCCCGACCGAAAGCGTCGGGGTAAAAAGTTTAAGAACAGAATAAAATCATTTTTATGTTTGAAAATTATTTCAAAACAGCATTAAGAAACCTTAGCAGGAACAAAACATATACAGCAATAAATATTTTCGGATTAGCAATAGGCGTTGCTGTATGTCTTATAATTTTTTTGGTGATAAGGTTTGAAACAAGCTTTGATACTTTCCATAAAAAGAAAGACAGGATATATCGTGTTATCACTGAGTTTCATGATGCTAATGGTACAAACACAAATTCAGGTGTTCCCGTTCCGTTACCAAGAACTTTGCGTACAGAATTTCCGCAACTTGAAAAAGTATCAGCTATTTATGCCCCCGGCGATGTACAAATAGAAGTGTTAGATAACAGTGGGCAGATAATAAAAAAGTTCAAAGAGCGAACAGGTGCATTTTTTACAGAGCCCGACTTTTTTGACATTTTTGATTTTAAATGGCTTACAGGTACGCCATCTTCTTTGGCAGAGCCTAATACTTCAGCGTTAACCAAAACAATTGCTGAAAAATATTTTGGTGATTGGAAACAGGCTGTAGGAAAAACAATAAAGATGGATAACAGGAGAGATCTGAAAATTACAGGCATAGTCGAAGATGTACCGGCAAACACTGATTTCCAGTTTAAGATAGTGGCGTCATTTAAAACATTAAAAGCAGCTGCCGGCACTGATTGGGTAACCGTGTCAAGTTCCATGGGCTGTTATTTTTTATTGCCCGATAATGTATCTCCTGCAAAATTTAATTCGCTATTACCTGCGTTTATAAAAAAATATAAACCCGCAGAATATGCTAAGAACGGCGTAATCATACAGCCATTAAGTAAAGTTCACTATGATAGTGATACCGGTAATTTTTTAGGAAGAACCATAAGCAAAGAGCTGATAAATGCATTAATGGTCATAGCTGCTTTTATTTTAATTATTGCCTGTGTAAATTTTATTAATCTCTCTACAGCGCAGGCTTTAAACCGTTCAAAAGAAGTAGGTATAAGAAAAGTTTTGGGAAGCGGCAGAAGCCAGTTGCGATTCCAGTTTTTGAGTGAGACGGCAATTATTGTGTTAGCTGCTGTTATATTTTCAATTTTACTTATTTTACTTTCTCTTCCGCCAATAAAAAAGATTCTTGATCTTCCTTTATCAAATAATATTTTTGGAGATCCTGCTATATTCTGGTTTTTGCTTTTGCTCATTCCTGTTGTTGTTTTCTTATCAGGATTTTATCCCTCAATAATCTTATCAAAATTCAATCCTATTACTGCTTTAAAAAGTAAAGCAGTTGCACGCAGCACAAAAGGCATTACTATGCGTAAAGGATTGGTAGTTGTACAATTTGTAATTGCGCAGGCATTAATAATTGGCACACTCATTATTGTGAAACAAATGAATTATTTCACTTCCAGGTCAATGGGCTTTGATAAGGAAGCTATAATTACTGTGCCTTTCCCTGATGACAGTGCCGGTGTAAGCAAGATCGATTACCTGAAAAATAAATTAAGTCAGCAAAAAGAGATTTCAAAATTCAGTATTGCCTTTGCAAGTCCGGCTGATAAGGGTGGTTGGTACACCGATTTTAGATTTGATAATGCACAAAAGGCAACAAATTTTAGTGCCAGTTTAAAATGGGCAGATGATAAATATCTTGAGACCTATGGATTGCAGTTAATAGCAGGAAGAAATTTACGTCAAACCGATACTGCAAATGAATTTTTGGTAAATGAAAAGCTGCTCTCAATGCTTGGTATAACTAAGCCTGAAGCAGCGTTAAACAAGCAAATAAATTTATGGGATGGAAGGATAAAAGCCAACATTGTTGGTGTAATAAAAGATTTTCACTCTACAAGCTTTCGGGATCCTGTTGCTCCCGTGCTGATAGCGAGCGATAAACAAAACTACCAGATGGCAGGTATAAAACTTAAACCGAACAATTATAAAGATGCAATAAAGAATACTGAAAAAATTTGGAATGAAGTTTATCCTGATTATGTTTTTGAATACCAGTTCCTCGATGAAAAGATTGCAAGATTTTATACTCAGGAAAGTAAGTTATCCAATCTTTATAAGTTATTTGCTATTGTTGCTATCCTGCTGAGCTGTCTTGGCTTATATGGTTTGGCTTCATTCATGGCAGTGCAGCGGATAAAAGAAGTTGGTATTCGTAAAGTACTTGGTGCCACTGCAGGCAATATCGTGTATTTGTTTTCAAAAGAATTTATCATACTCATTGCAATTGCCTTTTCGGTTGCTACACCCATTGCATGGTATTACATGCACCAGTGGTTGCAGGATTATACTTATCGCATCAACATCAGTTGGTGGTTATTTGCTGCAGGCGGGCTTGCTGCAATAATTATTGCACTTGCAACGATAAGTTTCCAGGCAATAAAAGCAGCGATTGCAAATCCTGTTAAATCCTTAAGAACAGAATGAATAAAGTGAGTGAAGAGCCTGCCTGCCGGCAGGCAGGTTTGAGAACGGAGTAAAAAAATTTGAAAATGAATAAAAAAATTTTTCTCAAAAACTGTAACCTTTCAACACGTATCACGTTTCATATTCGAAATTTCATTTTTCATTTTTTTACGTTTGAAGATTAAAGTTTGGACCCGCATTGCTGCGCAGCGGGACAGGCGTACAAGTGAGTGACCCACGAAGTTTCGGGCAGGCAAAACAAAAACTTAAATAGATTTACAAGCGCCGGTAACAAAATATAAAAAACAAAACCATAATCATAAAAACAAACAATCGCACAAAACAAATTACCATGAAAAAGTACATTTTATTTTTATCGCTCATCACGATGAGCATTGCCGTAA
>WNGF01007672.1_pt1 | contig 12941 bp, 11 predicted proteins | sample 5400641 | NCBI WGS metagenome assembly WNGF01 (sample SAMN13153371, study PRJNA577476) | soil metagenome | isolation source: 80 cm soil or saprolite under grassland replicate 2 | place: USA:California | collected 2016-06-15
TCCAACCCCCGAGCGCCGTCCGCCCCGCGACCCAGATCCCCTCGTCGTCCGGCCCCCGGTGCCGGATCCTCTCGTTCATCGCCTCGAGAAGGGAGCGGGGAAGCGGACGTTCGCTGCTAAATCCGGCGATCCCGCACATCTGGTCCCATTCTAGCGCCGCGAGATTTCACCGCGGGCTGGCAGCCGTCGTCGCGTTATCCCTCGAAGTTGGCGAGCCCCGCGTCTATCCCCCCTTGCGGGCGATCATTGTGAAGCCGTTGGAAATCAGCATCGTCAATCGCGGGACGGCGGCCCAGACGGCGTTGACCGGCAGGTGGCGGCGCGGGCGAAAAACGAGGACCCTGCATCCAAGGCTACGGAGGATCTCTCTGACTTCCATGGGATCCACGAGTTGCTCGATGTACGTCCGCGACATGGGTTCGATCGGACAGAGCTTCCGCCGAAACTGCGAGTTCGGCAGCTCGCCGGTCTCGAGATAGCGGGCAACGGCCTCCCGCACCTGCGCCTCGGAGAAACAGAACGTCCCCTCCGCGATGCGCTGTGCCTCTTCCGGGGACAGCGACCGCGCCGCGCCGGCAGCGATGTGCCTGCGCATTTCCACGTAGGGCTTGCCGATCCGGTGGCTATGGATCGTCTCGCCCGGTCCCGTGGCGGGACCCTTCTCGAAGCGCTCCCAGATCCGGTAGTTCTTCCGCCGCAGGAACCAGGAACGGGCATTGTTCCCGTCCTGCAGGTAAAGCAACCCTCCGGGCTTCAAGACCCGAATCATCTCCCGGAAAAACCCGATCAGGTCATCCGTCACGACGTGCGACACGACTTCGATGAGCAGCAAGACGTCAAAGGAGTCATCGGGATACGGGAGGCCGTCGGCCGCGTCTCCCCGCCGGAAGAAGACCGGCGCGTCGGGGGCAACGGCACTCTTGACCTCTTGGGCGACTGCCACGGCCTCCGGAACGACTTCGAGGCCTTGAACTTCGCGTGCGCCGAGAAGGCCAAACAGAACGCACGTGAATCCGTTTCCGCTGCCGACCTCCAGGAAGCTCTTGCCCCGCCCGCCGACTTCTTCGAAGATCTCCTGAAAGACCCAAAGCGTCTCCGGATCGAGCGTCCCCCAGAGTTCTCCTCGCTTCTCACGCTCTCGGAGCAGCAAGGAGATCGTGTCCGGCATCGAGTCATTCAAGCTCAACCCGCTATCGAGAGCAAGCTCGCCTCCATCAGGGTGTCTGCGCAAGGGGATCCATCCCGCGGGCTGTTGTGATCGGCGAAGCTAGTCATATTAAACTGGTCAGCATTCCCAGCCGCGGCCGCCTATGGCGCAGGTCGCGATTCTTGTCTCGCGCTGGATCCAACAGCGGCAAGCGACAGGATCCCCCGCCACCCGAGCAGGAACAGAGCCAGGGCCACGGTCACGATGACGTCCTGGATGGGTTCGAGATACCGCGGCGGCTCTCCGGGCACAAGGAAGCCGCACATCAGCAGATAGAGGCCGATCGCCACCCCGAGAGGCGCGAGCAAGAGAAGTTCTTCTCGACCGGAACGATCGAGGCCCACCGCCGACGCCGCGAGTCCGAACAGCGCGATGGAGGCGAGCAAGAAGCCCTTGAACCACGTCTCCACGGAGCGGCTCAGAGTCTCGGGCGCGAGGACAGCGATGGACCGGCGGCCCACCGGGTGAAAACCAACCGGCACGACGATGCCGTCGGCCGGCACGTGGGCAACAATGTACCAGTTTCGAAAAAACCACATCCGAGAAGAGATTTCGCCCGCGTCCTCGAGCGGCATGATCGGGTAAGAGAACGTGAGGCCGTTGAGGAGCAAGCCGAGGGTGGATCGGACGGATGTCTCGAGGTACTTGATCGGGTGCGCCCGGATCGCTTCGATCGCGAGATCCATGAACACGCGGTCCATTCGATGGAACACCGAGCCCGAGCCGTGCGTCTGGATATAGGCCCGAACGACCGCTTCCGGACTCCGCTTGCCGAAATCTCGTTCGATCTCCGGGCTCTGAGAGCCCCAGATGACCCAGTCGCCCAGGTTCTGCCCCCGGCGGGCGTACTTCTCGAGATAAAGCGGGAAGAATTCCCGAAGCTCGCGTTTCACCTCGGGATGTGCGGGCCCTTCCAGGTTGGTCAACGGATTCACGTTCCAGTAGAGGGCGAACCCCGTCATCGAGGTGATCTGAAAAGAGCCAAAACGTTGGTAGAAGACCGTCATGTAGGCGCAAACGAAGACCACGACCACCGCGGCGTACACGAGCGACGGCTTCAACACCTCGCGCCAGGTCCAGCTCGACGACACCCGCCGGCGAACGACGAAGCCGGTCAGCACCGCCGGCAGGAGAACCACGGCCGTCGGCTTCGTGAAAATGCCGGCCAACGTCGGGACGGCCAGAAGAGCCGCCAGGGCCACGGACGCAGGCTTGCGGAGCCAGAGGAGGGTTCCGAAAACCAGCGCCACGACGCATCGGTACAGGTGCTCGGTGAGCAGCAAGTACTCAAACGCCACGTTCTTCGCTGAGAAAAGCATGTAAACCAGAAGAATCAAAGACACGGCATCCGAGCGGAGGTAGCGTCTCACGCCAAGGGCCAGGACGGCGGCCGCGGCGATCGCCAGGGCGTTGTGCACGATCAGGATTCCGATCGGATGCCGGAAGACAGCCAGCGAGAACGAGATCAAATATGGAAAGGCGATCGGGCGAACCTCGTCGAGAGGGAACTTCGGATTCTGCAGAGCGGGCAGGAGGTAGGTATAGCCGTCGGGCGTGTTCCCCGGGAGATACACGCCTCGTGTCCAGACGATTCGAAAAACGATCGCAAGAACCAGGATTGCGCCGAAGCCAAAATAGAAGAAGCTCGAACGAGGAATCGACGCTTTCCGAAAACGCTCACTCGCCCGCGAAAGGCCCTTCGCATCGAGGATAACAGTTGCGATCAGGAGCATCGCCAGCGCCAGGGTCGTCATTCTGCCCGGAGCAAATGGTGGGACGTGGGCGGCGGCGTTCCGGTACGCTCGGACGACCGAAAAGGCAAGAAGAAGAGCGACGGCCACCGAGAGAAAGAAAGCCAGGGGACGCCCATTCTCGCTGCCAAAACTCGCAACGCGATTCAATAACGTTCGCCATCGGGTCCGGTCCAACATTCTCATCCCCAGCTTTCGCTCGGATTATCGTCGTGTTGTCAAAGAGAAGGAGTTGCCTTCGCCCTACCCAATCGCTTCTCGGTAAAGGGAGGCTGTGCGGTCGGCCAACCGCTCGACAGAGAAGTTCTGAACCGCGGTCTCGCGAGCGGCATTGCCAAGACGCAGGCAAAGTTCAGGATCCCGGAGCAGTTGGGCGAGCGACCTGGCAAGCGCCTCAGGATCTCGAGGCGCGACGAGAAGCCCGTTCGATCCGTCCTTGATCTGCTCGAACGTTCCGCCCACGAACGTTGCCACGATGGCCCGGCCGGAGGACATCGCCTCCAGGATGGAGTTGGAAAAGCCCTCCTCGTAAGAGGCGGACACGAAGACGTCGAAGAGCCGAAGGAGACCGGGAACGTCCGGACGAGGACCGGCGAAACGGACACGCTCGGTGAGATCCGCTTCCCGGATTTGCCGGCGGACCTCCTCGGACGCGTCGCCGTCGCGGCCGACGAAGAGAAGCGTGAACTCGAGCCCCTGGCTGCGAAGGATCGCCGCGGCCTGGACGAGGTCGGCGTGTCCCTTGTAGACGAAGAAGTTCGCGATCATTCCGATGACGGGAACGCCGGCGGGAATGCCGAGCTCCCGGGCGAGCGCCTCCTCGGGGGGACCGGGATGGTACCGCTCCTGGTCCACGCCGTTGTGGATCACGCGGACGCGCTTCGGGTCGGCGTTTTCCTTCCGGATCGCTTCGCCGGCCACCGCGTTCGAGTTGGCGAGGATCACGTCCGCTCTGCGGTTCATCCAGCGGGCGAGGGGAAAGTAGATGGGATCGCGGGCGACCCACTCGGCGAGCGACCGCTTGGACAGGATGAGAGGCGGACGCCTTCGCGGCCACCGAGCGGCCGCGGCGACGACGGACATCTCCGTCAAGTAGGCGTGGATGAGGTCGGGACGAAGTTGCCGCAGTAACGCCCGCATGCGAGGAACCGACCACACCAGGCGAAGGAGACGCGCCATTCGGCTCGAGCCGCGCCGGCCGATGCGTAGCGAGTGCAGCCGCGCGCCGGCGTTCCTCAGCTCCGGCGCCAGCGGGCCCTCCTCTCCTATCGTCACGACATCGAACTGGAAGCCCCGCTCGCCCAGAGCGCGGCAGATCTCCAGGACCTGCCGCTCCGCGCCGCCGACGTCCAGAGTGCCGACCGCGATCAGGACTCGAGGCACGGGACCGGTGCTCATCCTACCTCGGGGGCCACGAGCGAGACGAGGGCGGCCGCCGTCTTCTCCGCCAGGCGGTCAACTCCGTACTCCGAGACGACTCGCTCCCGCGCCTCGCGCCGGCACGCTTCCTCGTTGCCTTCGAGCCGCTCAAGCAGCTGCTTCATCCCGTCCGCGAGCGCGCGCGCGTCGTTCGACGGAACGACGGCGCCCGTGTTTCCCACCAGAAGCGACAGGTCGCCGACGTCGGTCGCAACGCAGGGGACGCCGCAGGCCATCGCCTCGGCGACGGCGTTGGGGAAGCCCTCTCCCGACGAGGAGCAACAGGAGAGATCCAACGCGCTGTAGACCCCGGGCATGTCGCTTCTCGCGCCGGCCCAAACGACCTGAACTCCGAGCGAAACGCCAAGCCCGCGAAGCCCCCGCGCGTATGCTCCGGCGCCGTCGCCGACGCAGACGAAGCGGGCGTCCGGGCGCTCCCGCGACAAGATCGCCGCGGCGCGCAGGAAATTCGGATGATCTTTGATGGGATCGAGTCGCGCGACGAGGCCTATGAGCCTTTGTCCTTTCTCGATGCTCCATTGCGCGCGCACTCGCGCGCCTTCTGCGGGCTTCGGTCGGTAGGCTGCCGTGTCGATCCCGTTGTGGATCACGATCATCCGGTCGGACCGGTAGCCGCTCTGCTCGTGATACCGGCGTCCCGAATCGGAGTTCGCGATGATGAGGTCCGCGCGCCCGGAGAGAAGCGCTCCCAGCCGGTAAAGAAAGCCCGGCAGCCAATCATAATCCGAGAAGTTCACGTAGGAGGACTGCAACGCCCAAACGACCTTCGCGCCCTCTGCCCTCCCGAACAGCCAGGCGAGCTCGTTGGCGGGACTCATGTCGCCGAAGAGGATGTCCGGCCTCGTGTCGCGGACGGCCGTCCAGAGGTTGCGCAGAAACGGGAAGAGGTCCCACCTCCCCTTCTTGCCGAGGCTGACGAGGCGCACGCCTTCGATCGCCGCCATCTCGGGGGCGAATGCGCCACCGTCGTAGAAGGTGACGACGGTCAGGGCGAACTTCTTCTTGTCGAGGCCCCGGGCGATCTCGACTAACTGGCGCTCCGCGCCACCGATCTCCAGGGAGCGGATGAGGAAGAAGACCCGGATCATGTTCGTCGGCGCCGTGCGGCGCGCTCCAGGGCAGCGTCCCACAGATCCAGCACGCGATCGAGCCCGAAGCGGTCGGCCACCTCCGGGGCGCGTGAGGCGAGCCGGCGCCGCAGCTCCGGATCGTCCATGAGCCGGCGCATTCCGTGGGCGAGAGCGGCCCGGTCATCGGGCGGGACGAGGACGCCGTCCACGCCGTCCCGCACGATCTGGCGGGGGCCGCTCGGGCAGTCCACCGAGAGGACGGGAAGGGCGCAGGCCATCGCCTCGCAGAGGGCATTGGGGAAGCCCTCGAAGCGGGAGGAGAGAACGAAGAGGTCGGCTCGGAGCAACTTCTCTTGCGGCGACGGTGTTTGCCCGGGCAGCCGGATCCGCTCTGCAAGTCTTCTCTCCGCCACCATCCTCTCGAGGAGGGGACGATCCGGACCCTCGCCCCAGATCTCGAGCGACCACTCGGGGCGCTCCGGAGCGATCCGGGCGAACGCGTCGATCAGCAGATCGAATCCCTTTTCCTTCGACAGCCGGCCGAGTGCGATGACGGTCTTCCTCGAATAGTCCCCCTTGGCGTTCTCCTTCCGCAGCGCTCCGGCCGGGAGGACCGGGTTCGGAATCACGTCGGTCCGCGCCTGAATCGCCGTGGAGAAGAAGCTTCTGGCCTCCTCGCTCTGAACGACGACGGCATCGGCGAGAGGATAGAGCCAGCGGCGGAGGATGCCGAAGACATTCCCGATCGGACAAAAGGCCGGGTCGCTCCGCTCCGAGACGACGATCGGAATCAAGAGCCCCCGGGTCGAAAGCAACGTGAGCACGTTGGTGGCGTCGCCGAAGCTGACGACGGCGTCCGGCCGGCTCTGGCGGATGGCGCGTCGCAACGCTCCGACTCGGCGCAGGTTGTTCCAGATGGCGGCCAGGGAATTCGCGGAGATCCCGGCGACGCCGAGCGGCCGGCGAGCGATCCGAGGATTGAGCGCATAGAACGGAGCGCGGTCGTCGAGAGTGGCGAGCGTCACTTCGGTTCCCCGGCTCACCCAACCGTTGGCGAGAATGGACAGGACGCGCTCCGCCCCGCCGCCCATGAGCGAGGAGATCACGAGGGTCAGCCGGTTCAAACGGCGGCGCCCTCTTTGGTCTTCGACCCGGTCCGGGAGAAGACGCTCACCCATCCCTGGTCGTTGTAGATCGCGATGAAGAGCACGCCTCCGGGAGCGACGGGCCGCGCCGCGTTTGCCATGGCTTTGGCAAGGCCGCCCGTGTGACCCACGTCGATGGAATAAACCCTTGCGCCGAGGCGGCGCGCGGCGAGGCTGAACAAACCGCTGCCGGAACCCATATCGAGAAAGGATCTGTCCGCGAGAGTCGCCAGGTCTAGCCCTTCCCGAAGAGAGGCTTCCGCGACGCGGATTCGGTCTTCCGACACGTGCTCGAGAAAGCCCTTCCAGTTGCCGCCGAAATCGAAGACTGCGGTCGTCATGTCGCCGGCGCCCGCTGGTCGGCCGAGCGCGGCGCCTCACACGGCAACTCGAGTCGCACCATTCCTCGCTCCCGAAGCGTCCGGCGGTGATAGAGGATTCCTCCGCCCAAGATTGCCGCATAGATGAGATACACGGCCACCAGTCTGCCGGGCCGGCGCAGGGCTGGTCCCACGCCAAAGGCAAACCAAAGGAGGAAGACGGGGACCAACATCTCGCGCTGGCGCGCGGAATCGCCGCGGCCCACGAGTACCAGCACGAGGGCGAACGCCGTCGCCGTGATCGTCAGACTCCGCAGGGCCGGACTTCCCCTCACCGAAAGGGCGAATCCCAGGGCGCTCACCGGGAGAATGGCATACCAGGGCCACATTCCCGGAAGCGGCCAGTTGTCGGAACGGCGAAACCCTCCGGGCACCGGCGCCCAGCCGGGCGGGCTGATGAAAAAACGCAGAGCATTTGCCGGAATGGAAGGAGCCAGCAGATGTCCGGATCCCAGTTCCGGTTCGAGTTCCGCTTCAATCTCCGGCCCGATCTGCTGAGTCCGCCGACGGTAACTCTGGCTCCTCGGCCGCTCGGCTCCGGCCAACGGTTTTAGGAGAACACGGCCAGGCTGGTAGGCGATCGCCATGCTGACTGCGTTGGGGAACCCCAACGCAAGAAAAACCGCTTCGCCAGCCAGAAGGGCGGACGCCAGAACCAACGCCGGGCGAAGAGCTGCGCGGTCGCGCTGAAGGACAGCGAGCGCCCCGGCAATGCCCAATCCGAGCACGATCAGGGTCGCGGAATAAGGACGAATCGTCCGAAGAAACAGGAGCACGAAGAAGAACCCGAGCCCGGCAACGGCGAAGCCGTCAACCACGCGAAGCGCGAGCCATACCGCGAGCAGAGAGAGTGCCCACACCAGAGAATCTCTGAGCACGGAGTAGGTGGACCAGACGACCGAGGAGATCCAGAGCGCGTAGAGTACCCCCGCAACGAGAGCGACCGAATCGCCTGCGACGCGACGCGCCACCAGGAACAGAAAAACCGCCGCCAAGGCGCCGAAGAAGGCGACGAGGACTCGGCCGGCGAGAAGGCTCTGGCCCACCAGTGCATAGAACACGGCCAGGACGTAGTGAAAACCCACGTCCCATCGGCCAGCGGCATTGTAGGCGTGCAGGCTGAGGCCACGGAGTTCCGACCAGGCCGAGACGAGTCTCCTTGCCCACTGGTCATAGGCCCAGGCGTCCGGGCTTCCGCCGTAAGGGTCTCCCGCGGACCGACTGAGCGAATCGAAGAGCACGGCCGACCCCACGCGAACCGCGAACGCCACGAGAAAAAGCGAGATCAGACGGCGACGCTCTCGCCTTCCCGAGAAGGGAAATGCCCACAGCACTCCACAGCCGGCGAACACGAGGGCCATGAATTTCAGAGGGGCGTCCTCACCCTCGGGCACGGCATACGCGACCAGAATGCCGGCGGCCACAGCCGCAAGCACCCAGGAGACGGGGTCGAGTCTGAGGGGGATCTTGACTCCGCCGTCGCGTTGCGTTTTCCGGACGACCGGACCGGGACGCCGTTCCACTACGTCTTCCTTCCGCGCACAGAAACCGGGTAGGATCCAAGCCAGACATCTGAAAAGTCCGCTTTTCGGAACCAATTCTCGACCTCTTCGTCGAAGTGCGTCCACTGGTACTTCGGGGAGTACCAGTCGAACGTGCCGAGAATCCGCCACTGCGGGTCTGGGTGCGTGCTGACCGGAAAAAACCACTGGAGCGCCGCTCCGATCTTGCCGCGCCTTTCAAGATCCCCGAGCAGCCCCGCGATCCTGCAGAGACGAACCCAATTCTTCAAGAGCCCGTCACCTCCCGAAAGATCCGTGTCAGAGTGACCACGCTCTTGCGAACAGAGTACCCTGCTTCCACGATGGCGCGGCCTTGGGCCCCCAGCCGCGCGCAGAGACTCCGGTCTTCGAAGAGAGTCTCCAGCCCCGCCTTCCAATCGGACGCGGTTCGGGCCGCCATGCCGACCTGATCCCGCTGGAGAATCTCCCGGTTAGTCCCGACCGGGCTGACAACGACCGGGATGCCCACGGCCATGTACGACAGCATCTTGCAGGAACACTTTCCTCGAGCCGAATCTGTGTCGGGCAAGGGCATCAGGCCGACATCCATCGTTTGAACCAGCCCGACTTCACGAGCGGAAGACCATCTCTCGAACCGCCAGCGATCGCCCGGCAGCGTCGGAAAGACGGGCTCCTCGTCGCAGACGACGAGAAGGCTGGCCTCCGGATGCTGCCGGAGGAAGTCCCTCAGCACCGGTTCGATTGCGCAGAGATAGGGCAGATTCGACGATGTTCCGATCCAGCCGATCACCCAGCTCTCCCCCGCCGGGGAAGGCCGCGGGGTCCACACGTCAGTGTCGATCGAGGTCGGAACGACCCAGACGGGAACGCCCGTTTTCCGATAGTGATCGGCCAGGAACTCGTTGCCCGCGATCACGCCGTCGCAGGACGCGACGATCCGTTCCGAAAAGCGGTCCCCGCCCCGAAGGAGCCAGAGGGCGTCGTCAACGTCGAACAGCCGCGGCCGTCCCGAAAAGGCCTCCAGGGTGCACCGTCCGGGGATGAGCTCCCGCTCGAACCAGGTGACGTCGGCAAACCGCGAGGCCGCGACGGCCGGGAGGCGACCAAGCACCTTTGCCGCGGTCAGAATCCGGGCGACGGCGCGGCTGGAGGAAGAAGCGTACTTGCTGAAGGGAAGATGGTGCTCCCGAACTTGAATCCCCTGGAGGCGGAGCGGCTCGATGAATTGCCGGACTCGGAAGCGGCTGGCCGGAAGGTTTTTTCCCGAGGTCAGCGCCACGACCCGGATCATCAGTCGACTCTCCGGGCCCAGGCGGTCATCCGGCCCGTCTGGCCCAGGGCGCTCAGAACTACAGCCAGCGGATGAAGGAGCGGAGAGAGCCGCCCCCCCCTCTCCGGAAACTCGGAGAGTCTCCTGGCCAGCCGGTTGAAGATTCCTCGGTCCGAAAGGACGTAGCTCAAGCTCCCCAGCAGATTCCGAAGATCACGATGGTAGAAGATCTTCTCGAGGCGCCAACCCGAACGATCGAGCAAGGTCGCCAGAGTCTCGGGCGTAAAGTGGTAGAGGTGGGTCGGCAGTTGTAACGCGAACCAGGCTTCTCGAAACAGCACAAACTCGTAGCAGTCTGCGTTCGGGACCGAGACGACCAGCCAACCCCCCGGCTTTGTCCAGCTCCAGAGCTTCTTCAGCGCCCGGATCGGATCGTGGAGATGCTCGAGGACCATCCAGCCGACGACGAGGTCGTATTGCTCGGGTCTGTCCGGCGCAACCTCCAAAGGTCCGGTGTCAACCCGGTACCCGAGGCGGCGCGCCGCCGCGGCGGCGCTTTCGGAAAACTCGATCCCCTCAGCCTGCCAGCCGGCGGCCGCCATGCGATGCAGAAACGCGCCCGAGGCGCAGCCGATCTCGAGCATCCGGCCGGGGCTCATGGCAGGCAAGCGTTCCGCATTCACTCGGACGGCCGCCTGAACGACTCGGGACAGCCGGCGTCGCCAGCGTGGCCGGAGATCCCGCTCATCGGTGGTCGCCACCCGGGTGTACAGATACGGACCGTAGTCGGCCGGATAGTAAAACGAGATGGCTTCGGGAGCGGGCCTCGGATCCGTCCGAAGGAGACCGCAGACGCGGCAGCGGACGACCTGGAACTCTCCGGGCAGCCAGTGGAGGCGGTCGCGTCCGACGAGCACGGGCGTGTCATCCGGTGGACAGCCGAGCGGACAGGGCCGGCTCTCCATAAGCACGTCAGACGGCGGTATTCCGATGAAGACTCCTCTCGAGGAAGTACCAGAGGGCGAGCGCATTGAGAATATAGTAAATAGTGGTACCCACAGCGATCCCGATGACTCCGGCGATCAGGAAACCCGCGATCTTGAGCCCCACGCCGAGAGTGAAACCGACGACTCCGATCCGTGTCGGCGTCCCGGTGTCTCCCTGAGCAAAAAAACTCGAAGCGAGAATCTGTCCGGCCGCTCCACCGACGAAGTAGCCAAACAAGGCAACCATGATCCACCAGAGCACATGAATGTTCGCCGCCGTGACGCCACCGTGCCCGATGAGAAGTCGCAGAATCGGCTCGCCGGCCAGGAGAACGACGAGGCATCCCGAAATCGTGAGACCACCGAGCCACGCCAGGCCGCGCCGGTATCGCCGCGCAAAGGCGCCCCAGTCTCCGGCGGCGGCGTCGGCCGCGAGCACCGGCACGAGCGGCGAGGCCCAGGCCTTTCCAAGGACCTGGCTGCCCAGACCGTAGAGCTGCTGGCCGAGGGCGAGGAGGGAAAGTTCGCCGCGAAGCGCCATCGAGGACAGGAATCGATCGACCAGGGGATCGGTCCGAAAATAGACTGTCCCGAAAAGCAGGGTTCGTCCCCGGCGCCACGCCTCTCGCATGGCCGGTGACCGCCAGGCGGGTTTCGCCCATCTCCCGAGCCCGGGCGCCAGAAGAAGAAGCTGGAGTCCGCTTCGAATCACCATCGCCCATGCTGCGGCTCGCACGCCAAGACGCCCGAGAGTCGGGATCAGAAAGGCGAACGCCACGACTCCTGCCGGAATCGCCGTGAATTCGGCCCAGAGGAAGCGATGCCGCGCGTTGTAGACGGACCAGAGAACCGCCAGCCCGGCCGTGAAGACCATCCCGATCATCTGGATGCGGGTGAGAGTTGCCGTGAGAAGGCGGGCCTGAATGGAGAAGCCCGGAAAGAGCCAGGCAACCCAGAAGGGCGCCGTTGGAGCCAACACGAGAGCCGCGAGAGCGAAGACGGCGGCGACCGCCAGGAAGAATCCCCAGCTCGTTTGGCGAAACGCCTCCTCCTTCTCGGTTGAGAGAAGCGGCACGAGAACGTGGGTCAGCGTGCCACTCACGACCGCCAGAACGAGCTGCGGCACCGTCATGCCGGCAAACAGCGCGTCGGTTTCCACTCCAACTCCCAGGCGGGTCACGACGTACCACTGGATCGCGATCGTCAGGACGATGTTGCCGGCCGCGAGAGAGCCCAAGGCAAGATTGAGTCTCATCGTCCGCGTCTGCCTTTTCGATCAACCAATTTGTTTTGAATAGGTTAGCTCGATCAGGCGATGGGAAGTCATCAGGTTCTGTGCCGCGCTCTGTACCGCGCGGCGAAGAGAAAAATATTTGCGTCGTGGAATGATCGACTCATAGAATACCCCCGGGTGAAACGAATTCAGTCCCCGACAATCATCAGTCCAGAAGCTGGCCTCGCGGCCAGAGAGTCGGAAACCCGCGGGCGTCGAAGCGAAAGGAGGCGAAGAGAAGAGATTCCAGGAAAGGATGTTTGACGGCAAGTCATTTTTGGAGGGAGGGAAATGAACAGACATTTTGCAAAAATCTCGATTCTGACCGTGCTCGCAGGCATTCTCGCCACGGGTGCTGCGCTCGCGCAGACCAATAACCGCAGAGACCCGATTGCTCTGAAGAACTGGAAGGTCCCATCCATTGAGACCATGTTGAGGACGTATGGAGATTCTCCGGATACTCACTTCGTCAATCCCGGCGCCTTCGTCTTCCAGAGCACGATACCCTGCCGGGTCGTAGACACACGAACGGCAAACGGACCCTTTGGCGGCCCGATCTTCACCGCAGGGCAAACGCGGACCTACAGCATGCAATTTGGCGGCCTATGCCCGTCCACGTTCCCGGCAAACATCGCGGCGGTGTCCCTGAACATCACGGTCACTCAGACCGCGGGAACCGGCTTCGTCACCGGCTATGCGACGGGGGGCAGCCTGCCGACGGTTTCGAACGTCACCTTCATCGGCGCAAACGTGACCATCTCCAATGCCGCCATCATCCCGACTGCCGGCGGCGCCGCCAGCAACATCAACATTTTCTCTTCTCAGGGGACCCACGTGATCCTCGACATCAATGGGATCTTCCTGAACAACCTTTCAGCCAATAACGATCAACTCCA
>WNGF01012586.1_pt1 | contig 12941 bp, 9 predicted proteins | sample 5400641 | NCBI WGS metagenome assembly WNGF01 (sample SAMN13153371, study PRJNA577476) | soil metagenome | isolation source: 80 cm soil or saprolite under grassland replicate 2 | place: USA:California | collected 2016-06-15
CGTCCAACGTGCATCACGCCTACCTCGGCGATCATACGAGGTTCAGAATCGTGCACGGCGGGTCGAAAGAGCATCACATTCATCATCAACACACTCACCAGTGGGTGCACACGCCCGATGATGACAACTCCACCTATCTCGACAGCCAGGCGCTGGGGCCAAGCAGCTCGTTCACGTTGGAGATGACCTATCGCGGCGCCGGCAATCGCAACATGGCGGTGGGCGATTCGATCTTTCACTGCCACTTCTATCCGCATTTCGCTCAAGGGATGTGGGAACTTTATCGCGCGCACGACGTCTTCGAGTCGGGCACGGCGCTGGACGGGAATGGCCGTCCGGCGGCGGGAACACGCGCGCTGCCCGATGCGGAGATTCTTGCGGGCACGCCGATCCCCGCGCTGGTGCCACTGCCCGGATTAGCCATGGCCCCACTGCCGCAAGCCCAGGCCCAGATCGTCAATGGGCAGATTGTGCTGACGGGCGCGGGGAATCCCGGCTATCCGTTCTTTGTCCCGGCTCGGGCCGGCCATCGTCCGCCGCATCCGCCGCTCGACACCGTAGACGACGGCGGATTGCCGCGTCATATCATCATCGGCGGCACGACCGAGCATGTGGAGACCCGGTTGGATTTCCACAAGAACTTACTGACGGCGAACGCGACTGCCATCCCCGAAGCCGGAGCGCCAGTCGAGCAAGCCGCCATGGCTTACCACGCGGTCCGCTCCCGTGCGAGCTTCACGCCGAGTGGTCAGGCGGCCACCTTCCTCACCAATGGTCGGCCGGCAGCGGCCGGCGCTCCTTATGCCGACCCTTGCGTGAACGACAGCGGAGGCGCCGCGGGAGTTCCGCGCCTTTACAAAGCCGCGGCCATTCAGTTTGACATCAAGCTGAATAAGGTCGGCTGGCACTTCCCGCAGCAGCGCATCCTCACCCTCTGGGGCGATGTCGCGGCGACTCTCAACGGAACCCGTCCGCCAGAGCCGTTCTTCTTCCGCGCCAACACCAACGACTGCATCACCTACCAACACACGAACCTGGTACCCAACGAGTACAAGCTGGACGATTTCCAGGTCAGAACTCCAACCGACATCCTTGGCCAGCACATCCATCTGGTCAAGTTCGATGTGACCGCTTCGGACGGGGCGGGCAACGGATGGAATTATGAAGATGGCACGTTCAGTCCCGACGAGGTGATTGAGCGCATCAATGCCATCAATGCGACCGGCGGACTGACGCCGTTCGGCGGCGGCGCCCAAACACATCTGGCTCCGAGGGCCCATCCGTTCTTCGGAACGCTCGGAGCGCAGACGACGGTGCAGCGGTGGTACGCCGATGCGACGCTTAATAACGCCGGTAGTGACCGGACGCTCAGAACCGTCTTCACGCACGACCACTTCGGCCCGTCAACACATCAGCAGGTAGGGCTCTATGCCGGGCTGGTGATTGAGCCGCAGGGTTCGACCTGGCGCGATTCCGATACCAATACACTCCTCGGAGGTCGTTTTGATGGTGGACCGACCAGTTGGAACGCCAACATCTTGACGGCCAACACCGCTGACAGCTACCGCGAGTTCATGATCGAGTTTGCGGACTTCCAGCACGCCTACCAGGCCGGCGGTGGAGGGACTGCCGCCAATCCGGTTCCCGATCCGGCCAAGGCGGTTAATCCGCCGGGCAGAATCGAGGTGGGCTTGCCTTTCCTGTTTGCCAGACCCGATCAATGCCCAGGCGGAGTGCCTCCGCCTTGCCCCGAAGCGATCGCCTCGGCTGACGTCGGCACGATGGTGGCCAATTACCGCAACGAGCCGGTACCCCTCCGGGTGCGCAACCCGCAGACTAACCAGCAAGCGGCGGGAGACGCGGGAGACTTGTCCCTGGTGTTCAGCTCAGACCCGAACATCGTCCGCGCCGATCCGCTGCTGAGGGTGCAGCCGAACTTCTATCCTCCACTGACCGCTGGGGTCGCTCCCACGGATCCTTTTACGCCTCTGCTGAGGTCGTATGAGGATGACAAGGTCCAGATTCGCATCCTGGTGGGCGCGACCGAAGAAGGTCACAACTTCAGCGTGCATGGAATGAAATGGCTCTTTGAACCTTCCAGCGCCAACTCCGGTTACCGGAACAGCCAGATGATGGGCATCAGTGAGCACTTCGAATTTTTAGTGCCGAGGATCACGCTACCCAAACCGTCTGACAAGTCCGCGGACTTTCTCTACGAGCCTGGCTCGTCAGTTGACGATCTGTGGAATGGCCTGTGGGGAATCTTCCGCACTTATCAGGGCGTGCAAGACGATTTGCCCGTTCTGCCCAACAATATCGACGGCCGGGCTCCGAGCCCCACCAACGGCGCCGACTTCAACGGGGTTTGTCCCAAAGCCGCGCCGATTAGGCAGATAGATGTCACCGCCGTGCTGGCGCAGAACGCTTTGCCCGGTGGGAAATTGATCTATAACCCGCGCACCTCCCTGGGCGCGGCTAATCCTCCGGGACCGCTCAACGATCCGACGGCAATCCTCGTGGTTCCGACCGACGACCTAAATCGCGATGGGACACTCAAGGCCGGAGTTCCGATTGAACCGCTGGTGTTGCGGGCCAACGCGGGCGATTGCATCCAATTCTTTTTGCGCAACAGGCTCTCGAACCCGAATCCGGACCTCGACGGTTTCAACGGTATGCAGATGCTCGTTGACAACTTCAATGCCAACCAGGTCAGGCCTTCAAGTCGCATCGGATTGCATGCGCAGCTCGTGGACTACAACGTGAGTGATAGCGACGGAGCCACGGTCGGATTCAATCCTTCAGGTACCGCCGGTGTCAATGAATCGATCTTCTATAAGTGGTATGCCGGAAACGTGAATCTGTCGGGTAACACGCTGGTGGCTACTCCCGTTGAGTTTGGGGCTATCAACCTGATCCCGTCAGACCCGATCAAGCATAGCAACAAAGGCGCGGTGGGAGCCTTGATCATCGAGCCGCAGGGTTCCACCTGGACTTTGGACGCGGGCACGCGCGCCGCGGCCACCGTCGACCCTTCAGGTTCGGCGACGGGTCCCCTGTTCCACTGACTGCAGATCTGGAGGACCCCGAAGACGGCGCCGGCATGGCGTTCAACTATCGCACCGAGCCGATGTGGACACGCCTGGGCTTTGCGCCGAGTACCCCGCTCGGTACCACGCGCACGTTCGACTTCACCAACGCGCTGTCGAACGCGCAGGTTGGTGGTGACCCCGTCACCCCGATTTTCACTGCGAGAGTGGGGACCCCCGTGCGCTTCCGGGTGCTACACCCGCAAGGGCACCAACGCAACAGTATCTTCACCGTCCACGGCCACATCTGGGAGGAGGAGCCTTACGCCAACGGCTCTACCGTCCTGGGGTCGAATCCATTCTCCGAATGGAAGGGCGCTCAAATGGGTCACGGCCCATCTAATCACTTCGATGCCCTTCCCAAGAATGGGGCGGGTGGCAAGTTCCACGTCACGGGTGATTACCTGTACCGGAATTTCCAGGCGTTCCAGTTCGATAATGGGATGTGGGGCATCTTCCGCGTCACTCCGTAGTTTTGGAATGACGACCGGGAGTGGCGCGGACTTTTGCCTGCGCCACTCCTGGTTGTTCCGATCTAAATCAAGCCACGCAACATTGGGACACCGGTACAGTACCGCGCGCGTAAGCAAGCGGCCGTCCCACAGGTCAGCCGCTTGCTTACGCGCGCGGTACTGTACCAATCTTGCGTGGTTCGATTTAGACGGAAACTCCGGCAGGAAATCTCTGTCGCTCAGGAGAATGAATGATGATGACTCATGACAGAACCCAATCCACTGCTCCCCGGCGTGCGCTTGATATTGTGATACGCCTTGTTTTTTATTCTTCTCTCTTCTTCGTGTTGGCGCTTGGCGCGGTCCGGGCCGGCCAATCGTCCGGCGCCGAGGCGCGTTCGACCACAGGCGCCACGGCTCAAAAGCAAGAGACCCCGGGGATCGCGAAAAAGACCGAGGCCGCCCAGACCGGCCCGGCGGACAAATCTCCAACGAGCCCGCCAAATCCGGAAGCGAGCAGAATCGTCCGCGAAGGGATCGCCGTAGAATTCAGCATCGATCCGGTAGGTAGCGAGCAGGAGAAATCAGCCGCACTGCTGGAGGAGGAGGAGGCGATTGTCCGCTTCAAGATCGTTGACACCACCTCCGGCGCCCCGCTGACCAATCTGCGCCCCTCGGCCTGGATGGACCTGCGCGGCAAAGATCAACTCACGGGACCGAAAGAGTGTCGAGAAAAAATCAAATCGTTCCTGCAAGCCAGCCTCAATTCTCGCCCGGATCTTGACTTGAATAGCTATTACATTCTGGCTTTGAATCAAGAGGCGAATATCACGGTCATTGATCCGCTGCTCAGCTTTGGGAGCAGCAAACTGCTCACCATGGTCTTCCTGAAGAGCCCGGGCGAGGACTGGGTCTTGAGCCGTGATCGGAGAAGACTTTTCGTCAGCATGCCGCTGGCCAACCAGGTAGCGGTGGTCGACGCTGCCACCTGGAAAGTCGTGGCAAATATGGATGTGGGAGACAGGCCCACTCGCCTCGCCCTCCAGCCCGACGAGAAATATCTCTGGGTCGGCACTGATGCCGCCAGCGAGGCGGGAGATGGGAGTGGGGTGACGATTATCGACTCGGCAGAGTTGAAGGTGGTGTCGCGCCTGCCGACCGGCGCCGGCCATCACGAGATTGCCTTTACCGCCGATAATCGCTACGCCTTTGTGACCAATCAGCGAGCGGGTACCCTCTCGATCGTCGACGTGCCGAAGCTGGCCAAGATCAAAGACCTCCAGACCGGGCCGGCTCCGGTCTCCCTCGCGTTCTCTCCCCTGAGCCAGGCGGTTTATGTCGTTGACGAAGCCGAAGGCGCCGTTACCGTGATAGATCGTCAGCGGCACGAGATTTCAGCTCGCCTGAAAACCAAGCCTGGGCTGAAGGCCATTCGCTTGACGCCGGATGGTCGCTGGGGATTTGTGACAAATGGGAAAGAGAACGTGGTTCACATCTTCGATTTATCCACCAATCGCCTGTTGCAAACCCTGAGCGTCGGCCAGGAGCCTGACCAGATCTCTTTCACCAATAACTATGCCTACATCCGCTCGCTGGGCAGCGAACATGTCAGCATGATTGAGTTGAGAGGCCTGGGTAAAGAGGGTACAACGCCGGTGAGCGACTTCCCAGGCGGGCAAATCGCCCCCGGACAAAGCTCAAGCCGCGCCGTCGCCAATACGATTGTGCCCGCGCCGGAAGGAAATGCGGTGTTGGTGGCCAACCCGGCGGACAAGATGATCTACTACTACGCTGAGGGGATGGCTGCTCCGATGGGCAGTTTTCAAAACTATCGGCGCGACCCCAGGGCCGTGCTCGTGGTTGATCGTAGTCTGCGCGAGACCATGCCCGGCGTCTATGCGACCACGGCGAGGATGGCGAACAGCGGAACCTATGATGTCGCTTTTCTGTTGGACTCTCCACGGATTGTCCATTGCTTTGAAGCCTCGGTGAAGGCCAATCCGGCGCTCAAACAGCGCCAGCAACCAGTGGCGCTGCGCATCGAGCCGTTGCTTGAGGAGCGAACGTTTCGTGTGGGAGAGACGATGCGCTTGCGATTCAAGGTAACGCATACGGAGACCAGGCAGCCCAGCACGGGCTTGAAAGACGTCGGCGTCTTGACGTTTCTCGCGCCAGGGGTATGGCAACAACGCCAGTGGGCCATGCCAGTCGGCGAAGGCATTTATGAGGTAAGTTTCGCCGCCCCGCAGTCAGGAGTCTATTACGTCTTTTGGGAATGTCCTTCGCTGAAAGTGCGCTACAACCAGCTGCCCCCGCTGATTCTGCAAGCGACGAATGAGGCGCCAACGGCGAAAACCGCCAAGAAAGGAGATGGAAACCAATGATAAAAACCTCCTCCGGAAAACTAAACCGACTGATTTCGATGCTGAGAGCGACAGCGATCTCCCTTTTCTTCGGCGCGTTCTCACTGTCCGCCGGCGCGAGCGGCGCCCAGCAGCCTGCTCATGCGCTGGAGCTATCAGCCAATCGGCAGGATGAGCACAGGCGCCATCACCCAGCGCCGGCGGGGGCTGCGCCAAAAGAAGAAGCCGCCGTGAAGATGTCGATTCCTGACCTGCCGCTCCTCGATCAGGATGGAAAGCAAATCCACTTCTACCGCGACCTGATCAAAGGCAAGGTGGTGGTCATCAATTTCATCTTCACCACTTGTACAACGATTTGCCCTCCGATGGCGGCGACGTTTTCCAGGGTTCAGAACCTGATGGGGGATCGGCTCGGAAAAGATTTTTATCTGATTTCGATCAGCGTCGATCCGGCGGTCGATACGCCTCAGCGGCTGAAAGCCTGGGGGGCCAAGTTCGGCGCCAAACCCGGCTGGACCTTCGTAACCGGCAATAAGCCGGAGATGGATCAACTGCTCAAAGCCTTGAGCGGCTACAGCGCCCGCAAGGAAGACCACTCGCCCACCATCCTCATTGGCAACGATGCGAAGGGGGTGTGGACTCGCGCCTATGGGCTAGCCAAACCGGCCTTGTTGGTCCAGCTCATCGAGGCGGTAATGAATGGAAGCGAGGTGGAATCGATAGCGAAGGAGGCCAATTCAAAATGAGATTAGCTATAGGCTGTGCGCTTAGTTTATTGGCCGGGCTGGCGGTGTTCCCGGTTCACGGGTTGCGGGCAGTTCAAGCGCAGGATCCTCCGCAAGCCCACGATCATCACGCTCCGTCGCAAGAGAACGCGGCGGCCCGGAAATATTTCTCCGATGTCGTGTTGCTTAACCAGAACGGCGAGCAGATGCAATTCTACAGCGACCTGCTGAAGGGCAAGGTGGTGATCATCAACTCTTTCTTTACCTCTTGCGCCAGCGTATGCCCGCTCATGAACCGTACCATGGAAAAGATCCAGGCGGCTTTCGCGGAGCGCGTCGGCAAAGACATCTTTCTCATCTCGATCAGTGTGGATCCAAACACGGATACGCCTCCGCGGCTCAAAGAGTATGCGGAACGGTTTCATGCTAAACCCGGATGGTACTTTCTCACCGGCAAGAAAGAGAATATCGACCTGGCTTTGTACAAGATTGGGCAATACGTCGAGGCCAGAGACGACCACAGCACGGTCATCATCATCGGCAACGAGCGAACCGGGCTGTGGAAGAAAACCCTTGGCCTGGCGAAAGCGGAGGACCTCATCAAGATCGTGAAGGAAGTGGCGGACGATGGAACGTGACGCACAGATGACACACAGTCGTAGCGCTGTTCCGCTCCTGGCGGTCTTGATCGTCTGGCTCTTGAAAGTCTCTTTGGCGGCTGCCTCGGCGCCATCAGCGAGCAGGTTGACGCAGCAGGAGAGGCGAGGCAAACGCATCTATTTGAGTGGGCGCAGCGCCTCGGGCCAGGAGATCAAAGTCTTGCTTGGCGAGGAGTCGATGGAATTACCGGCGACCACGATGCCATGCGCCAACTGTCATGGGGCTGATGGCCGGGGCAGGCCGGAGGGCGGCCTCGATCCTGGGGACATCACCTGGGAGTCTCTGACCAAACCGTATGGCCACACTCACACCAGCGGACGAACGCATCCCGCTTATACCGACCGCTCGCTGGAGCGCGCGATAATGGACGGTTACGACCCGGCGCAAAACAGACTGCTCGCGGCCATGCCCAGATATCGTCTGAGCCGGGATGACCTGGCCGATCTGGTCTCCTATTTGAAGCGACTCGACGCCGACCAGGATCCGGGGTTGACGGCTGACTGTATTAAAGTCGGAACGATCCTCCCGTCGAAGGGCCGCCTGGCCGAACTCGGCCAGGCGATTAAGTGGGCGCTGAACGGCTATTTTGACGAGATCAACCGGCAAGGCGGCATCTACCACCGCCGGCTTGAACTCCAGGTACTCGAAGTCCCGGAATCGCGCGCCATGACCACGGCTCACGTCAAAAGGCAACTCCAGGAGCAAGAAGTCTTCGCTCTGGTCGGGGCTTTGATCGCCGGCGACGAGAAAGAACTGGCCGCGCTAGTGGAAAACGAGGAGGTTCCATTGATCGGGCCATTCGCGCTGGACCCTCAGATTGGCTTTCCGCTTAACCGGCAAGTCTTCTACCTCTTCTCGGGACTCAAGGACCAGGCGCGCGCCCTGGTTGACTTCGCTGCCCCAAAAATCCAGGCGGCAAATCACCGGCTGGCAATAGTCTATCCTGAGAACGACATTGCCGTGGGGGCAGCGGAAGCCGTCGAAAGACAATGCCAACAGTCTGGCTGGACGCTGCGCGCGAAAGTCAGTTACCAACCCGGCCGATTGGAGGCGGCGAAACTGGTCCTGAGATTGAGTCAGGAAGAAACTGAGGTGGTCTTCTTTTTCGGGTCGGGGGCAGAGCAACAGACATTCATGCAAGAAGCTGAGAGGCGGCGCTGGGCGCCTCAATTGTTTCTGCTTGGCTCATTGGCAGGAAGGGAAGTGCTCGACGCCCCCTTGAGCTTCACCAATAAGATCTTTCTCGCCTACCCCTCCCTGCCGTCAGATCAAACTCGCGCCGGCATCATGGAATATCGCGCGCTACTGGAAAAGCATCAGCTTCCGGCGCAACACATGGCCACTCAAATCTCCGCTCTGTCTGCGGCCAAAATTCTGGTCGAGGGGCTGAAGCTGGCCGGAAAGGACCTAAGCCGGGAGAAACTGATCACGGCTCTGGAAGGACTCTACGAGTTTGACACGGAGTTGACTCCGCGAGTGACATACGGCCCGAACCGTCGAATTGGAACCCTGGGAGCATATGTTGTCGCGCTCGATGTCGAGAAAAAGAGATTCATTCCCGTCAGCGCGTGGATCACACCGCACTAAGTCCGGAGCGCTGGCTCCCGAAGATTTGGTTTCAGCTAGCACAAATCATTATTTCTAGCGCCTCGAAGCTCAGGACTGCTGGAAATGGAGGAATCTATGAACCGCTCATTATTGATTTTTGTGATCACCCTACTCACTTGCGCACCCGGCGCGTTAGCCCAGGCCGGCGCCGCCGGAAAGATTTCAGCGCCGAGCGTCCCACCCTCATCGGTCAACGCTCAGCCCGCTCCTAAACCGGATAGTCAGCCGGTAGAAGATTGTGGTTGTGAGGCCAAGGCGCCGCCTGATGTATTGGCGGTGGTCAATGGCGTGAGAATCACCAACAAAGAGATTGACGAACTGATAAAAGAGAGCGTCAACAGTCTCCAGCGCCAGGTGATCGAGGCGCGCCGGCGCGAGCTTTATCTGCAGATCAACTCCAGACTGCTCGAGGCTGAAGCGAAGAAGCGCGGGATCAATTCAACCAAGATGCTGGAGGAGGAAGTTATCGCGAAGGTCAAAGAACCGACCGAAGCGGAGGCGCGCGCCTTCTATGACCAAAATAAAAACCGCATCTCGGAGGAATTCAAAGATGCGAATCCTGCCATCGTCAACCATCTGCTAACTCAGCGGCAGAGCGATGAGGCGAAGAAGCTGGCTGACCGTTTGCGCGCCGCGGCCGATGTGAAACTTTTGGTTGAGAACGTCACTCCGCCCGCAAACGAAGCTGAGAGAGCGCGCATTCTCGCCACCATTAACGGCGCGCAGATCACCTCTGGCGCCATCGAGGACAGCCTCCGCCCGTTGATCTTCGAGGCGCAAGAGCAGATTTACCGTCTGCGGCGGAAGGAGCTTGACTTGAAGATCAACCAAACGCTTCTGGAGCAGGAGGGACAGAAGCGGAAGATCACCAGCCGGGCATTGCTTGACGATGAAGTGACTGCGAAATTGAAGCCGGTGACCGAGGCGGAGGCCCTCGCGTTTTATGAGCAGAATAAAGACCGTATCGTCGGCGACTATCCGAAACTGAAGGATCAGATTATCCAATATCTCCAGCGGCTCGCCGGGCAAAATGCCGAAACGGCGTTCGCCGAGCGACTTCGCAGCGCAGCCTCCATCGAAATTTATCTGACGGCGCCTGAGCCGCCGGTTTATGAGATCGCCACGGATGACCAGCCGGCGCAAGGTAGCGCTGAGGCGCCGGTGACGATAATTGAATTCACTGACTATCAGTGCTCAAGCTGCGCCAAGCTCCGGCCAGTGATGGATCGTTTGCTGGCCGAGTACAGTGGGAAGGTGCGGCTGGTGGCTCGCGAATTCCCGCTGCAAAAGCACCCCTACGCCTTCAAAGCCGCAGAGGCCGCCGAGGCGGCGCGCGAGCAGGAGAAGTACTGGGAGTACACCACAATCCTGTTTCAGAACCAGGGGGCGCTCGGCTCGGATCAGCTCAGAGAGTATGCCAGGCAGTTGCGACTCGACGTCGAGAAGTTCGATGTTGCGCTCGCCTCCGGCAAGTTTGCCCAAAAGGTGCAGCGCGATTTTCAGGATGGCTTGAGGATAGGGATTCAAGCTACTCCGACAGTCTTTATCAACGGCCGGCGCATTTCAGAAAATACCTATGAATCCCTGAAAGCAGCTATAGAAAGCGCGCTCAGGGCGCCAGCCAAGAAATAACCGCTATGGCTTGATGGCCACTTTGAGCGCTCCGTCAAGCCGTTCGCCAAAGACCCGATACCCTTCCTTGATCTCGTCGAGTGAGAAGGTGTGGGTCAGCAGCGGCGTGAAATCTACTCGCCCGCCCCTCACCACTTCCATCAGGCGTCTCATGCGCTCCTTGCCGCCGGGACAGAGCGTAGTCGTGATTCGGTAGTCGCCTATCCCTGCGGCAAAAGCGTCGTATGGAACCTGGAGCTTGCCCGAATAGACTCCGATCTCGTCGCTGTCCACACCGATGATCAGTGACGCGCCCATCAGTTTGGCTCCCGCTGTCGCACACAGGCCAATCGGCCCTTGCGCGAAGACGACCACTGAGTCCCCGATCCGTACGTTGCCCGATTCAGCCCCGCTGAAGCCGGTAGAAACTATGTCGGCCAGCAACACAATCCGCTCGTCGGTCAGCTCATCCGGTATCTTCGCCAGGTTCGCTTGCGCGTACGGCACGAGCAGATATTCCGCCTGTGCGCCGTTGATGGTGTTGCCGAATCGCCAGCCACCTATAGCTTCATAGCCCTCGCCGTGACCGCATTGGGACAGTTGCCCGGAAAGGCATGCGCGGCACTGACCACAGGGCGTGATCGCGCCGACCAGCACACGGTCACCGACCTCGAAACCCGTGACGCCCGGGCCGAGTTCTTCAATCACACCGACCGGCTCGTGCCCGATGATTAGTCCGGGCTTGACCGGATACTCCCCGCGCACAATATGAAGGTCGGTTCCGCAGATAGTGGTGAGAGTGATTCGAATTACTGCCTCGCCGACACTGGCGCGCGGGCGCGTGACTTCGTCAACTCTAATATCGTTCACTCCGTGAAAAACAAGCGCCTTCATTTTCTCCATTTAATTTCACTCCTCCATAAGAGAATGTGTTCAACTTCTCCTTTTTTACATTGCCACGATTGAGGAACCGCAACAACGGCGCCCGCCGAATTCTTTGCGGTAATCAAAGATAGAAACGGCGCCGGCTGTTTCAATTGATCTTCCCTGGCATTCAATATTCGCTGAAAGGCCGCTCAGTAAGCGTGCATGTGAAGCGTGAAAAAGATCGCTGCGCCGGCCAACAAAAGGCGAACGGGGAAGCGCAATCAATACGACCTGGCCACGATCAAGAAGTGGCTGGAAGTCTTCCTCTACCGTTTCTTCAAAACGAGCCAGTTCAAGCGCTCCTGCCTGCCCAACGGGCCGAAAGTCGTGTCCTTTCGGCAAGAAAGTGTATGACGAAAAAATAAAGCACTCCCGCTCGGAACAGTGACAGGTGCGAGGTGAGCATGGTAATAGGAGTTCCGGGAGAATTTTTGAGAAATGTTACGGTAAGCCCTATCAATGTATAGATATTCGGCCAGGTGATACTGCGTCCCGTCGTCCGGCCGCCAGAGCCGTTGTTTCAGCGGACCGATCCGGCAAATACGGAGTCATTGCTGTAGGGGGAGTCTTGAGGTACGAAGTTGACGTGATCTTGCTTGAGCCTTATCGTGCTGTCTACGTTGAGAGTCGCTCAGGGCGGCTCTTTCCAGGCCTATTTTCGTTTGCGTTCGTTCGCAATCCTTGGGATCGGCTCGTGTCCTGCTATCGCGACAAGATTCGAGGTGAGGTTGAGGGGTACACGTATTTTACGATTCGACCCGGCGTGGCGAACTGCCTAGCTCGGTTTGACGCCTTCATTCCAGGCATGTCGTTCGCTGACTTCGTCGTGGCGGTGGCGTCGATACGCGATGAGGATGCGGACGGACACTTCCGATCGCAGCACACTTTCGTCACGGATGAGGAGGGTAAAATCGGCGTCGATTTTATTGGCCGTTTTGAGCGGTTGGCCGAGGACTTCCGATTTGTCCAGGAGAGAATCGGGCTTCCGCGCAACGAACTCCCTTGGCTTCAAAAGGCACGCGCCGCAGCGAGGTATACCGACTTTTATAGCAACGAGACCCGGCAAATCGCCGGTGAGAGATTTCGGCAAGACATCGAAATGTTCGGATATGAGTTCGGGGCGGCCTGAGACAATGCGAGTCTAGGCGCCGTGCCGTAGAAACGGCTCTTAGGGTAACATTTCTCAAAAATTCTCCCGGACCCCCTAATGGTACGGCTGAAATGGTGGCTGTAAAACTATCTTACTCGGAGAGAGCAACCGCTGATGGCCAAAGGCCCTGAGATTCCCAAAACCGATTCGGCCGAAATCGAGATTCTGATCGAACGTCTCAAACAGAACAAATTAGAGCAACGTGATGTCGAGCTGATCGACCGAAGTATCAGGTTTGGGCAAAATGACCTCGGTCGGCAATTTGAAGAAGGCGGTCTGCGGCTTTTTCAGAGAGGTCTTTTTCAGAGAGGTCTTTTGTCGCGCTGGTTTGGGGACCGGCTTTTTTAATCGCTGCGGAT
>WNGF01013090.1_pt1 | contig 12941 bp, 15 predicted proteins | sample 5400641 | NCBI WGS metagenome assembly WNGF01 (sample SAMN13153371, study PRJNA577476) | soil metagenome | isolation source: 80 cm soil or saprolite under grassland replicate 2 | place: USA:California | collected 2016-06-15
AGGAAGAGGGGACGGCGCTGGGCCGCCCCCTCTTCACATCGATCCGGACTTAGTTCGGGACCGTGAAGATGTCGGTCTGTCCCTTCGGCGGCCCGGGGGTGTTCCGTCCGTCCGCCCAGATCGGGTACTCGTAGCCGGGAGCCTCGGCCAACTGGATGTAGTCCCCGAAGAACGAGCCCGACGAGAAGAACGACAGGTTCGGGTTCCACGAAGCGGTGCTGATGTCCGTGTTCGTCCAGACTGCTCCCGACGTTTCGGCCAGGAACGTCTCGATCAGCGTGTTATCGGGATCGTTGCGGTTGTCGTAGAACATCACGTGCCATCCCGCACTTCCCGGATCGGCCTGGATCGAGGGGAAGAACTGATCGTTCGGAGCCGGCGTGGTCCCGTCCGCCTCGACGCTCACGTACTGGATGTCGCTCCACGTGGTTCCGTTGTCGGACGACGTCTGCACTGTGATGTCGGCCCCCGACGTCGCCGCATTGACGTTGTTCTGGTAAGCGAGCGCCAGCGTGGTGGATGCCGGGTTCCATCCCATCGAAAGCGAGATCGGGATCCGGGCGTTCTTGTTCGGAAGGTGATCGGACGGGTCGGGGTTGTCGGCGAACTGCCCCGCCTTGTCGATCACTGTGGGGCTGTTCGGCCAGGTCGACCCTCCAGTCGTCGAACGCTTGAAGCGCAGGCCGCGGTCGATGGCGGTATTGCAATCCTCGATCGCGTACGCGACGTTCACTCCGCCGCTGCTGTCGATCACCGGAGTGGCCCACTGGTTGGCGCTCTCGCCCAGGCCGTTGGCGCCCGGCGCATCCGGGACGATGGCTCGACGCGTCCACATGGTATCCGAAAGGATCCCGTCGTCGTTCGCGTCGACGTCGTCGGTGTAAGCGATCTGGGCCGGACAGTAGTCGCTGAACCCGTTGCCCAACAGGTGGAACTTGATGTAGGTGACGTACAGCCGGCCGTAGTGAGAGCTCGTTGCGTTGTTGTCGACCGCAAGCAGCTCCTTGTCGTAGAAGACGGAGTCGTCGATCGTTGGACCCTTCGCGGCCACGTTACTGACCACCGTGGAGGCGAATCGGGCGCCCGTCCAGTGGTCCCCTCCGTCGGTGGATTGGATCACTTCGACTCCGGACTCGGGGTGCGCCCGGAAGAAGCAGAGCATCGACGCGTAGAAGGTGTGATCCTTCGCGCTGTAGACCACGGACGGGTCTCCGCCATTGCACCAGTCGCGCGTGGCGGCGAACTGCGAGGAGATGAACTGGTTCTCCCAGGTGGCGCCGCCGTCATGCGTGGTTCCGATCCACAGCCCGCCGTCGATGTAGTCGTTCGAGGCGGCGACGGCGGTCGCCGGGTCGTCCACGCTGTAGGCGACGGCGGTCTCGTTCTGTGGGAGGGCCGGTTCAGTGTCCGTGTTGGCCTGGACGTTCGTCGTGGCCACCGAAACCTGAGGATTCTTCTGCGTGGTGAGCGTGGATCCGCTGGCGTTGGTCTTGACGCCCGCGGCCCGCGTCCCCAGGGTGGCCCGCACCCCGTCTGAGATGCCGCCGCGATACCGTTGCACGTGCTTCACCCAACGAGGTGTGGGGGATCGCACGAGGTGATGCTGTGATGTGAGCGCTACGGCACCCGTGGCCACCAGCAAGCTAACCACAAGGACGCCGAGCGCAGAAAGCACTCGGGGGCGCTTCACTTTTCCTCCTCCTCTCCGCCCTGCCCAGAAGACGGCGAATTCTACGCTCAGAGGGGGCCTTCCCCGCAAATCCGCCAGCCCTGACAAACGCGGCTCCCGATGTTCCTGCTCCTGAGCGGGCACAATGCACCGAATGTGGTACGGGTTGGTCTGCTCCTCAACACGCGAGAGCTGAGGGCTGATGGGGTTCCACCAGGCGCGCAGGTGGCTGATCGACGGGATGAACCTGATCGGCTCTCGACCGAACCGGTGGTGGAACGATCCCGACCAGGCCGTTCGCGATCTTATCGAGGAGCTTGCTCGGTTCGGCTCGGAGACCGGAGACGAGGTCACGGTGGTGTTCGATCGGCGTCCCCGCGACGTGGAACCAGGCAGACGGGAGGACGTCGACGTGGCGTTCGCCTCTCGCCGCGGGCGGAACGCTGCCGACTACGAGATCGTGCAGCTCGTCTCAGAGGAAGACGAACCTGCATCCCTCACCGTCGTGACCTCTGACGCCAGGCTGGCAGAGCGTGTGCAGGAGCTCGGCGCCGCCGTGGTCGGCTCGGGGACGTTCCGTCGCCGCCTCGACGCCACTGATCGGAGCTCCTAGCCCAAGCGAACCGGGGGAGGGTATCTTCGGGACTCCTCGGGTTTGTGTGGGTGGTCGGAGGGACGGATACCGCTCCTGACCTGGGCAAACAGGCTCCGGAGGTCGTCACGTGACTTGCACACGAAGCCGAGGGGCCGGGGAGGTGGCGTCCCAGTCCTCCCACCTCCCGGAGGACCCACAGAAAGGTGAGGAGAACCTCTTCTCGCGGGGGCACATTGAAGAACGACGACCACGACGGCCGTCGAGAGCCAGGCGACGTGAACGGATGGGACCGGTCGGCCCGCTCTCGCGTCCGGTCCACGGGCGCTCTGATAGCCATGTTGCTCCTGGTGTCCTCATCTACGGAAGGGGGGAAGCCTAACTCACGAGGCGGGCAAAAGATGTGGACCAACGATCGCGGGACCTGGAGGAGCGCCGGACCGCCCTCGCGGCTGAACGCGTCCACCTGGCGGAGAAGAACAGGTTGCAGCACCGGGTGGAGGACTTCGCGCGCCGGGTGCTCAAGGCTTCGGAGAACCTGGACTTCGAGATGCGGCAGCGGCTGCTCCGGCTGATCGTCGAAGAGGTTCGCGTGACCGGATCGCAGGTCGAAGTGCGACTCCGGATCCCCCTTGATGATGGATCCGACGGAGGAGGCTCAGGCCCTGTTCGGACCCCTCCGAGCGGTCCGTCCAGCGATTACCGTCTGCGTTCCCTTGGTCATGACCACGTGGGCATGGTGCAGCAGCCGGTCCACCGTGGCGGTGGCGAGGGTGAGGGGTGCACAAATCACGACACGGCCTTTGACCAGCAGCTTTAGGTAGCATCGGCGCCGGGCCGACTTCTCTCTTCAGAAAACTGCTTTCTGAACGTTCTCTGGAGAGAACGACAGGGATGTAACTACATCTCTGTAAGTAACTGCAGGTTCGGTACGACGGGGCGGCACGGAGAGGCTCGTCGGCGGTGGCGGGGCCGTCGCTGAGCGTGTGGGGATGCTCCTATTGTTCGTCAAGCCCCACGAGACGGCGATAGACCTCCCTCGCCACATATCGCTTGAGACACCGGATGATCTCCTTCTTGGACAGCCCCTCCTTGGTCCGCCGCTCCACGTAGTTCCTGGTCCTGGGATCCCCGCTCATCCGCACCAGGACGATCCGCCACAGCGCGTTGTTGGCGATCCGGTCCCCGCCCCGGTTCAGCCGGTGCCGGTTGGTCTTGCCGGAGGAGGCCGGAAGCGGTGCCACCCCGCAGAGCCTGGCGAAGGCCGCCTCGCTTCGCGAGGCCCCGGTCGAGTTCGGCGATCTCCGCGCTGAGGGCGGCATACCGCCGAGCGAGATGGCGAAGGGCGAGTTTCGTCGCGGCCGCGGGACTCACGAGTGGCCCGGGCCGGAACCGGGCAGCCGCCCGGACCAGGCTGGGCACCGACAGACCGCGGAGCGATGCGCGGAGTTCTTCAGGAGACGTGAGCACCAGCGCCAGGAGCTGGTTCGTCGCCTGGGTCCTAGCGCCGGGTCCTGCGATCGGGGCGGACGACCTCCACCACGGTATGGCCTGCGGCTCGCAGGTGCCGGGCCAACGCTGCCCCGTAGCTCCCGGTTCCCTCCACCCCGAAGCACCGGACCGGGCCGAACCCTCTCGCCCAGTCCGCAAGCTCGCGGAACCCCGCCACGGTGGTGGCCACAGCTCTCGATCCGAGCCGCGCTCCGAGGCTCGACAGGACGACCGCCACGTGGAGGTCCGCGTGGGTGTCCACCCCCACCACGACCTCCTCGGGTTCTGCCACGATGGACGTCGCCATCCGTTCCTCCCTTCACTCGAGGGGCACGGGTGGCACCAGCCGGCCGGGAGGGCGGACGGTACGGTGATGGGGCGTGTTGGCCGCGCTCCTATGAGGTCACGGTCCGCCCGACCGGTCGGTGCGAAGGAGGCTCCGTAAAGAAACTCGATCGTGGCCCGGGACTTGGAGCGGATGGCTCGCATCGCTCGTCATTCTCCACGGGCGAGCGCTTGATCTGATTCGTCATCTGATCCTGGAGCCGGCCGGTCGACACGACGGGACAGGGAAGGAAAGACCGATCGGAGGTTGCCTCCCCTGACGCTCCTAGAAAGATTCAGGCGGCGATCGCGGGCCCGTCGCGAGCCCGAGTTCCGGCGCGCGACGGAACCGGCGTCGCGGACGCATCGGGGGAGGGGCCCCCACCGTCGAGATGAGATGTCCAATCGGTACGACGGCACGGCACGGATAGGTTCGTCGCCGGTGGCGGGGCCGTCGCTGAGCGGCCGGTGCGGGACCACCAGGAGCTCCTCGGGGCCCTCGTTCTCCTCGGACGGCGCGCCGGGGGACAGCAGGCCGTACGCCTGCAACCTGAGGAACTGTGTCCAGGTCGGTCCGATCCGGCGGGGGGCCGGACCGAGGCCGCTCCTGCGAAGCACCGTGGCGATGGTCGTGGCCGAGACGTCGACGCCGAGCTTCAGGAGCTCGCCTCGGATCCTGAGGTAGCCCCACCTGGGGTTCTCCCGCCCCAGGCGAAGGATCAAGCTCTTGATCGAGGGATCGAGCGGAGGACGACCGGGCCGACGGGACCGGGGCCCGGGCCGCCGCCGCGAGAGCTCTCGGCGCCACCTGAGGAGGGTGTCCGGCCCCACCAGGAAGCTCCTCCGTCGATCCCGGGAGAGGAATCCGGCGGCGGCTGCCCAGGAGCACCCGATCGGCGTCGGTGAAGCGAGGTCGGATCCCTCCTCGACGGAGCACCTTCAGCTGGTGGCGGAGCACGGCCGTCTCCAGATCCCGCTCGTCGACGCCGCAGCGCAGGAGCAGACGGATCAGGCTGCGGACGAGCCGGTAGCGCATCGACATGAGCATCCGCCAAGTCTGAACGCAGGTCGACCCGCCCGCTAACGACGAGGTCAGAGCGGCGATCGAGTTTCTTACCCCACAGGCACGCCGATGAAGCCTCAAGCCACGCTGGTAAGCGCGGAAGGAGTACCTTTCACGAGCACTCGAAGTCGTCCTCAACCGTGCAGTACACCGTCCGAAGTCATCAGCGCCCCGAAACTTCCGGAGCGCGCCTATCGCTCTTTCATCCGGGCGTTGTCCAACTCGTCGCACATCAGTGTGGCCAGTAGTTCGCTCGCGCGAGGTATTCGTCGAGGTGAGCGGTCGGCTCTTCGCCGGTCACGGTGATCTCGAACACCCCGGGAACAGGCGGACCCGGTAGACGACCTTCTCCGAGCGCCCGCAAAACCGAGATCGGCTCGAAGCCGAACCGCGTTGTCCGAGAGACACCATCGGCGAGCGTCCGAACTACCGCCAGGTCGAACTGAATCACCTCGTCCAGATACGGCAGATCGAGCGCGAGTGAGTGCACATGCGCCGCGAATCGTTCCGCTTCGTCAGAGCCGAAGGGTTGCGGTGTGACACGCGTCCGGTAGCTGGCCAGCAGCTCGTCGAACTCTTGCTGCCCGAGCCACAGCATGAGCAGACGGCATGTCAGCTTGAGCGTCGAGACGAGGACGGATGCGCGGATCTCCGCGGAAAGCTCGCGCAGGATCGTCAGTCCTGGATCAGACTCGAGCTGGTCGGCCAGTGCACCATCGACCGGGATGCCAGCGACGAGAGCGCCGAGCGTCGCCTCCCACGCCTCGGGGGAGATGGCGGCCCCGCCATGTTCGTCGGCAACGTCCACGAGCACGTCTCCGTCAGTTTCTCGGACTCCATCGTGATCCCCGACGGCGGACGCGATCGGACTACGAGCGAACACCGTGCCGTCGGTCCAGCGATCGCGTAGCTCCCACAGGTCCCACAGTCGCTGGACCTCGCCGCGGATGGCGTCCAGCCCGAACTCATCGATCGCGGAGGGAACGAGTTCATTGCCGAGCATCCGCTCGTGCATCTCCCGGCGCAGCCGGGCCATCTTGCGTCCCTCGGCATCGGCAGGAAGCTCCCGGGACTGGTCGTAGAGCGCCTCCACCTTCTCCGAGACGGCGAAGTACTCATCGGCCACGGTCCGGTCGGCGATCCGGGCGTACGTGAGGGTCATGTGCATCGACCGATGCCCGAGGAGCGCGGCGATGGCCTCGAGCGACATCCCCCGGTTGATGGCCTGGGTGGCCAGCGTGTGACGGAGCTGATGAGGCGTGACCCTCCCGAGCCCCGCAGCGGTGGCCACGGCGGCCACGGCGGCGTTGACCCGAGCGACTCCGATGGGCCGGCACTGCTCGATGAACATGAGGTCCGAGCGGACCGGTGGCCGGGCCGCCGTCCACTCGTCGAGCAGGGCCTTGACCCGGGATGCAGGGGGATGAACCGGTCGTTGTGCAGCTTTCCGACCGGCACGTGCAGCCACCAGGCGTCGCCGATCCGCACGATGGCTTCGACACCAACCCGATGAACTCCCCACGTCGCAGGCCGGTTCGGGCCAGCACCTCCACGCACACCCGGGTGAACAGGTCCGGGTTGGGCCCGGGCCGCCCGGAGCAGCTTGGCCGAGGCCGCGTCGTCGAGGAACCGGGGCAGCGGCTCGTCCTTGATGGGGACGTCCCCGGCGAAGACCGGACCCGGACGGGGGCATCGGGGTGGTCCCACTCGATGAGCCGTTCGAAGAAATTCCGGAGGACGATGAGGCCGTCGCGAACGCTGCTACCCGTTCAGAGGCCTGCCCCGGGTCGAGGCACGCTGCCGCAAGTGGAGCTTGAAGGCTTCGATGTGGGCCCGGGTGATCCCGATGACGGAGGTCACCGGAGGGTCGAGCTCGCCCAGGAAGGTGGCGAATTGGCGCAGCCACACCTCGTAGCGCTCGATGGTCGCGGGGCGCAGGCTGACCGCCATCTGCTCCAGGTAGTGCAGCGCGGTCGAGGCCAGGACCGGAGGGATCATCGCCCACCGTTGCTGGCGTGAAACGGTGCGGACATTGCGCCGCTTGGTGGTGGACATCGAGGCGGTCACCCCGAGATGGAACAGCGTGGCCTCCAGCCCGAACGCGGCCGATCGAAGGTTGTGCTCGGCATCGGCCTTCCACCACCGTCTCCCCGCCTCGACCAGCAGGTCTTTGCCCGCGACCAAGTCGGCAGTCGAGACCTTGTCCGGAGCGACCCCCGTGACGGTGCAGATCTCGGCGAGCGCCACCCACTGCTCGCTGGCTGTTTGGGGCTTGAACCCAGGGCCGCGGCTGCGGCGATGAACGAGGCGTGCAAGTCGGGGTGCGCCCGTTTGAACAGCAGCCCGAGAAAGGGCTTGCGGGCCATCACGTAGTCGGCCGACGGCATCAGCCGGCGAGTGGCGATCAGCCAGTCCACGAAGCGACGCCCCTGCCGCGGCAGGTCGAGCTGGTCCTGCAACGGCGCGGCGGTGAAGCCGTCCGGACCGCCGAACCGGACGCACCACGCCCGGGCGCAGGCCACCTGGCCCGGCTCCACCGTGACGCAGACCGAGGCCAGGTGCTCGGCGTAGCGTTCGACGAGGAGGCTGGGATCCTGGGCCAGGACCGTGCTCACGAGGTGCTCTCGCCGGACTGCGCGTCGATGGCCTCGGCCGCTCGCCGGTACTCCCCGGCGAGCCAGTGGTTGGCGAGGTGCAGGTAGATCCTGGTGGACTCGATCGATCGGTGCCCGGCCTGGGCCTGCACCGCCTCCAGGGCCATGCCCGCCTCGCGGAGCCGCGTCAGGCAGGTGTGTCGCAGCTGGTGGCAGGTCACCCGGGCGAGCCCGGCCCGCCGACGGGCGGCCCTCACGATCTGATCGACGCCGGCGGCGCTCAAGGGCCGCCCCCGGTGGGGTCCTTTCAGCACCACGAACACCCGGTGGGTGACGGAGGTGCGAGGGCGTTCCAGTTCGAGGTACGTCCCCACCGTGCGGAAGAAGCCGTCCGACACAGGGACGATCCGCTGGTGGCCACCCTTCCCCTCGGCGATGAACACGCGGCGTTCGCCCGGCTTCAGGTCCTCCAGCCGGAGCCCGAGGGTCTCGCACCGGCGGAGGCCCCCGAGGAGCATGGCCTGGACCATGGCCCGGTCGCGGTGAGTCCGTAGGGCGGCCACGAACGCGTCCACCTCCCCCGGCGACAGGATCCGAGGAAGCGTGCGGGGCGCGCGCAGCAGGGGCACCGTCCTCCGTCCGCCGCCGCCACGCGAACGACGAGTGGCCAGCCCTCGAGGGACGGGGTTCGACGTGACTCCGGCATCACCCCGGGCCACCAGGTAGGAGAACAGTCCGGACACGGTGGCCAACCGGCGCTTGATCGTGCGTGCCGCGAGCCCTGCCTCCCGGTCTTCCAGCCGGACCACGTTCGCCCCGGCTCGCGGTCTGCGCTGTTCCTCGATGAACCCAAGGACGTCCGCCGTCACGACGTCGGCCTGGGTGAAGGGTGCAAAAACTCCGATCGGTCTGGTGACCTGTGGAACGCGTGGAGAGATCCGGGAACAGACCCTCCTTTCTTACCGTGGTAGGATCGGCTCATGTCGGTGGAGAAGGTGTCGCTGTCGTTCGAGCCGGCGCTCGCCGCTCGAGCCCGTGAGGCGGCCGAAGCGAGAGGCCAGAGCCTTGGTCGAAGTGGCGGCGGGGCTGACTCTGGACACGGGGTGCCTGATCGCCGCAGACCGGAACGACCGGGGATTCTGGGCCTTCTTCAAGGAGGCGTCCGAGCGGGAAGTGGTCCCTGTCATCCCCGCCCCGGTCCTGGCTCAGGCCTGGCGCGGTCCCCGCCAGGCTCGCTTGGCCCAGGTGGTGAAGGCCTGCTTCGTGGAGCCGCTGGAGGAGGGTCTCGCCAAGCAGGCGGGGGAGCTTATGGGACGGGCCAAGACCTCCGACGTGGTCGACGCCGCTGTGGTGGCCGGTGCGGCCAGGCGAGGGGACGTCGTGCTGACGAGCGACCCGCGGGATCTCCGCCGGCTCGCGGCGGTCGCGCTCGGCACCGTCGAGGTTATCAAGCTGTAGCCGGGACGATTCCGGCCGGAGCCATTGACTCCACCTTCGCACCGCGGTGGGAGCGATCGGTCCTCCCGTCGCGTTTGTACTGCTCAGCGCCATGTTCGAATATGGGGGTATTCATCTGACCGGACTATCGCAGGTCAGGGTGTTCTCCATGGCCGAGCCGCTCGAGGGCGGTCCATGGTCGGCGGGTGGCCCCGTCTCCCGGGCGGCGTGGGCGGGGCCTGCTTCGGGTGCGGGTTGACGACCAAGTCGCGGTAACGCACGGGATCGTGGGCGACGGCGAGCTCGAGCACGCGGTAGAAGACCCTCCCTCTGCTCCGGGATCCGCGCCGGTTGAAGCGGAACACGAACTCGTCGAGGTAGCTCTGCAGGTGTGCCTCCTCGACCGAGCCCTGGTGGGTTCCCAGCAGCCACCGCTTGGCCAGGGAGGCAACGCGGTGGACTGCGGGCAGCAGCTCGCCGGGGTCGTCCCCGCGGGCACGAGCGGCCCGTTGGCTGCGCGGTTCGTGGGTGTAGCCGAGCTCGTCGATGCCGTGGTAGCCCATCCAGCCGTCGGTGATGACCGCCGCACCCGGCTCGACGTGGGCGGTGACGAAGGGGTGCAGCGAGGCCGCAGAGCCGTCGCGGAGGATCGCCATCTGGCAGCGGCCGTACCCTCGCGGTTCCTTGACCTCCACTGCCACACCGACCAGGGCTTTCTTGCCCTTGGCCCGCCCGCCGCGCAATCCCGGCTCCTCCCCGCCGATGTAGGTCTCGTCCACCTCGACGGTGCCGGTCAGCCGGTCCCGGCCCGGACGCACGAGGACCGATCGGAGCCGATGCAGCATGGCCCACGCCGTCGGGTACGAGCCGATCTCGAGCGAACGCTGGAGGCTCTGGGCGGAGATGCCGTCCTTCTGCGCGGCGAACATCCAGCAGGCCGTGAACCACACACGGTGAGCGGCGTTCGCCTGCGATCGAAGAGGTCCCTGCCGTCACCGAGGTCCGGCCACCGCAGGTGGCACACTTGTAGCGACCATCGGCGACGGCCCATCCGCCGGCATGCCCGCACCGCGGGCAGACGAAGCCCTCGGGCCACCGCAGCCAGTCCAGGTAGTCCAGGCAGTCGGCGTCGGTCGCGAACCAGGACTGGAACTCCCCAGTGGACCTCGGGTAGTGCAGGCCCGCCCGGGGCTGGAGCGCATCCACGCCCTCAGCTTAGTCCGGTCAGATGAATACCCCCATTCGAATAAATGCACCCCACAGGGACTGCTCACCGAGATGCGGCGGTGGTCCGGGGGAACCCGCCTCGAGCAGCGGGCGGCGGTGGCCGCCCTGTGCGAGCCGGCCCTCCTCCGGGATCGGCGTCACGCCCGGCAGGTCCTTGTGCTCCTGGACCGGGTCACTCGGTCGGTGGCGGCCGCCCGGGACAGGAAGGAAGAGGGGTATCGGGTCCTCCGCCAGGCCCTGGGCTACGCCTGGAGCGTGGCCGTGGCGGCCCTCCCGGCCGAAGGCATCCGCCGCCTAGACCAGTGGATGGGCTCCGAGGACCCGGACGTTCGCTGGGTCATGCGGGAGAACCTGAGGAAGAAGAGGCTCGCCGCAGTCGCCGGTGGTCGGCTCGAACGCTGGCGGCAGGTAGTCGCCTCGGCCTGACCCGCACGTTCGGAAACCAGTCGCGGGCCGCGAGAGGATCCAAGCCTCCGCGATCTTCAGTCACGTCCTGAGCGCCTTGCCCGCAGTCATGCGACACAGCGAGGAGCGCCGGAGTGCCGCCGATGCCCCAACAGGATCGAGCTCCCTCGACAGGATCGCGGCCCGCGTCCGACCGCAGGCGCAGGACGAAGGCTGCCGCCTCTGTGGGGGGCGTCGCTGCGCGTCTGCTCGTCGCCGCGATCTACTTCGGAAGCGGCCGACTCCAGAACTTCGACTCCATCCTCATTGGCTACACCGTGCCGTGGGTGCCACGGAGCGGCCCGGGCCATGTCCCGGCCCAGGGCCAACAAGGTCATGGGCGGGCAGAGCTTGCGGAGAAGCTGCGCGGGGGGATCACCGTGGCGGGCTCGCAGTGGAGGCTCCCGTCCCAGGAGGCGCCGTGCCCGTACAAGGACCTCTCCCAGGTTGTGCCGGTGTGCGAGGGGGTCGGCCTGTCGAGGATGGTGGCACCTCTGCGGCCCGTTGGGGTGGTCAACGGCCCAGCTCTTCAAGGGCAGGGGGTCCCGAGAGGAAGGGGCCGATGGTCCCTGATGAGATGGAGAGGCCCCGCGTACCGTAGGCGGTGGTTCCGAGAAATCGATAGGAACGGATCGAAAGGTCCACCGACGATACGGGAAGCCGAAAGGCCGAACGGACAATAGGAGGCTGAAAGGCCAAGCCGAAGGTTACTCGGAACCATTCTTTCCGCCTGCCGGGCCGATGACCCTTCGGGTCGATCGAAGTTTTCGTTTTGCTCAGGGTGGCAACGTGCTGAATCTTCGCTCGGACCCCCGACGATCCGCACCTGTGGCGGCGCGGCGGTCACCGGGGCGCCTCGGCCTTGGCGGGCAGCCTGGCCACGATAAGGAACCCGCCGCCCGCCGCGGGGCCAGTGCGCAGCTCGCCACCGACGGCTGCGGCGCGTTCTCGCATGCCGGACAATCCGTGGCCGCCATCCAGTGGAGCTGGGGAGGGCCTGGTCCGTTGTCGCGGATGCGCAACCGCAGGAGGGCGTCGTCGGTGTAGTGCAGCTCCACGTCGACGGCCACGCCCGGCGCATGGCGCCGGGCGTTGGTGAGTGCCTCCTGGACGATGCGGTAGGCCGCGAGCTCCACGCCCGGGTCGAGCCTGACCGGCGGCCCGCGGAGGATCAGGGGAGCGCCCGCACCGGACGCGTCCCGTGCCTCATCGAGCAGCTCGTTGAGCTGCCCCAGGCCAAGCTGAGGTCGGCGCTCGGCGACGTCGGTCCGAGCGTCCTCGCGCAGCACGCCGAGCAACCGCCGCATCTCGGTCAGGGCGGCCTGCGCGGTGTCCCCGATCGCAGAGAGCTTCTGGACCCCAGCGGCGGGCATCCCGGGAGTGGTAAGCCGGGCCGTCTCGGCCTGCACGGCGACCATGGAGACGTGGTGGGCCACGACATCGTGGAGCTCGCGTGCGATGCGCGCCCGTTCGCCGCGAGCCGTGTGCTCGATCAGGGTGCCGGCGATGACCTCCCGCGCCGCCCTGTTCTCCTGCGCCTCGGCGCGCTCGCGGTGCGATCCCCGTCAGGGCGGCCGCCGGGGCCAGCGAGGCCAGCACCACGGTGAGGGCCCATGCCTCGGAACCCGTGGGAAGCGGATCGGCCAGCGCCAGTACCAGGAACGGCAGCGCCAGGGCCCCGGCCAGGAGCTGCGAGCCGCTGCGCGCGAGCCGGTACAAGACGATGAGCTGCGTCGCCAGGCCAGCGACAGGCAGGCTGTGGAATGCCGCGAGCGATAGCACGCTGGCCGCCGTGACGGCCATGGCAGCTCCGGTCGGGCCCAGGAACGCTAGGGGTGGCCAAGGCCTGTGGGGTAGAGAAACTCGATCGGCGCCCTGACCTCGCCGTTAGCCGGCGGACGACCTGCGTTCAGACTTGCTCTGATGCTCATGTCGATGCGCTACCGGCTCGTCCGCAGCCCGATCCGTCTGCTCCTGCGCTGCGGCGTCGACGAGCGGGATCTGGAGACGGCCGTGCTCCGCCACCAGCTGAAGGTGCTCCGTCGAGGAGGGACCCGACCTCGCTTCACCGATGCCGATCGGGCCTTCCTGGCAGCCGCT
>WNGF01015022.1_pt1 | contig 12939 bp, 14 predicted proteins | sample 5400641 | NCBI WGS metagenome assembly WNGF01 (sample SAMN13153371, study PRJNA577476) | soil metagenome | isolation source: 80 cm soil or saprolite under grassland replicate 2 | place: USA:California | collected 2016-06-15
TTGCCAGCGAAGCGGCGGCGATGCCGGCGCCGGCGCCGCTCAGGACCACGCTCTGGCGGCTGACCTGGCGGGCGGCCTCGCAGGCCTGGAAGAGCAGGTAGGCGTGGCCGAGGTCGTCGTCCTCCGACATCAGGTCGGCCCCCCACGGCGGCGGCCCGTCCTGGAGGCGCAGCCCCAGCGCCAGGTCCGCGGCGGCCAGGCCCGGGGATCCGCCAGCCGCGACCACCAGGACCACGCAGCCGGCCCGTTGGAGCGAGCGGATGGCCCGCGGCAGGCGGGGCCCGTTCGGCACGGTCCGGTCGGGATGCAGCCTCGACGCCAGGATTGGGTCCCCTGCGGCGACGACCTCCAGGCCGGAGCGCCGAGCCTGCGCGACCAGCTCTTCCGATCCCGCGCGCAGCGCCGGCTCAGCGCAGGCCAGCGCCACCAGCCGCCCTCGATGGGCCAATCCCAGCGCGAGGCCCCGCCTGTCCATCCGGGCCGCCAGGCGCTTGCTGCCCGCCGGCGCCTCCAGACCGAGGGCGGCGAGCGGCGCAAGGGTCCATCCGCCCTGCCGGCGTCTGGCCGTCGGGCGACGGCGGTCGAAGAGGCGCCGCGCGACGCGCTCTGGGTCGCTGCTGTCAGCCGGCGCCACGACCTTGACGTCATGCAGCTCGAACTCGGGCCGGACCAGCAGGTCGACGTCGATGACCACACAGTTCACCCGGTCCAGCAGCCGAATCGGCCCGGAGTCCAGCGGCATGATGCCGCGTGCGGCCAGGATGCGGCCCAGGTGCGCGGCGAACCCTTCCCTCCCGAAGCGAGCCGCCTTGGGCAGTCCCGCCTGGAGCATCGCGGCGCCCCGCTGAAAGCTGCGGGTCGTCGCCAGGGTGATGGCCGCGCCGCCCAGTGAAGCCAGGAAGGCGGCGTCGGCGTACCGCTCCACCGCACCCGGCGGCACCTTCACCGGGCGAGGCTCGATCTTGGCCGGTCCCCTCGAGTGACCCGAGGGCCCCTCCCAGAGCGCCCCCTCGCGGTCCAGCCAACGCCGCCGGCGTGCGGCCGCCTCCCCAAGCAGGGTCGTCCGCAGCCCGATATCCACGATCGGCCCGATCGGCGACCCGGCCAGGCCCTGCGAGAGGCCGCTGCTCAGCGACAGGGTCAGCTCGGCGGGCGTGGGCCCCATCAGGAGCTCGATGAGCCGGCGGACCCTGGGCTGGTGCTCCAGAAACGACACCGCCCCCGCCGCGGTCCCCATGTAGGGGATCGGGGGCAGCCGGGCGGCCCGCTGCGCGGACGCGATCCCCAGCCCGACGGTGGCGCCGGCGATCTCGACGGCGCCTCGGACGATCGGCTCGACGTCGGCCGGATGCGGCCCCAGGTCCCCGTCGAACGGCTGGTCGGTGACGCCGAACTCCTCCTCGACGCCCTCCACGCACTCGACGAACTCCTCCTCCGAGGCGGCGTCCTCGTCGAACGCCACGACCACCCGCCCCACCTCGCCAACGGTCTCCACCCAACGGACCGCCGGATGACTGCACAGCTCCGCCTCCAGACGCTCGGCGAACCGGTCCACCTGTGAGGGATCCACCCTGCGAAGCTCGATGTGGGCATGGCCACGCGCCGACCACAACCGGCGAGCGCGCCGTCCCCTGGCATTCCAAAGACGGCTGACCGGGTCGAGAAGGCTCACAGCCGCGGCTCGGTCCCAAACGGCCCCCACGCCTGGGTGACCTGGCCGCCGTCGATGCGGAACATCAGCCACCAGTCCAGCGTCGCCCGCCGGCCAGACCGGACCACCGACAGGCGCAGCAGCGCCGCCGCGCGCTCGGGGCTCGCCACGACGTCACGGAGCTCGACCGCCTCGACGCTCCCCATCTGCCGCCAGATGGCGCCGAGCGCCGGCACCGTCTCGGCGACGCCGCGGTAGCGCCCGGCCCCGGGCTCCGGGCCGGGCACGTGCCAGTTGACTTCCTCGGCGAAAAGCTTCCGGGCGGTGGGCAGGTCGGCCTGAACCGCCGCCCGGTACAGACGCAGAACCAGCGCTCGATTCACTTCCTCCGGAAGGTTCGGCGGCGCCCCGCCCAGCCGGCCCACCATCTGGCCGGCGCGACCAACCAGCTCCGCGGGTGCCTGGAATGCGAAACCCGTCGCCAGCCGCGCGAAGCGCAGGGTGGTCCCGACCTCCCAGGTAGTCACCGAGACCGCGGCACCCGCCAGCGCCGACGCCCCGCGAACCAGCCAATCCACCGGCGCGCGCCCGCGCTCGCCCGACCCAGTGGGCGCCGACGCCCCCAGCGGCGCGGGCTCTAACAGCTGCGCTCCATCGTCCCTGTCCATCCTCCACCGCCCTGCGCCGCCCGAAGTCCGAAAACGCCACGCCACCAGATGTTCGACTGCACGCCATCGCCCGTTGAGGATGAATTCCGACGGGGCACCCAGGACGCATTCGGGCCCGGCCTCGCTCACCCCCGAAATCTCATCCCGACCGGGTGATGATGACCACGATCGAGACCGGTACGACGGTGGCAAGGATGTGCCTCCCGGGCCGACCGGCGCGGCCGGCCCGGGCAGCAGGTAGAGGAGGGACCCGTCCCCTACCACCCGTTCCGGGGCCTGGCCGCCCACGGCCGCGAGGTCCGCGACCTGACCGCCTGAACGGGCTGAGACGGCTGTGCGAGAGGAGGCGGGCATGGCCGGCAAGCGCCACGAGGGCGACCACCACGCATGCGGCTGCGCACGGCCCGATGGAAGCTGCGCCGGCCTGGCGGTCCGGCGGCTCGATTCGGAGCGGGTACGGGAGCTGGCGGAGGAGATCTGGACGGCATCCAGCGGAAGGGCGATGCCAGCCCGTCCCGCCCTCGACCCGCGCGATAGCCGGCCCGGCGCCTCCGCCCAGGCCGCCTACCAGCGCCACCGCGAGGAGGAACTCAAGGCCTGGCGGCAAGGCTGGTGGTGGCGGGCGGGCGCGCTGGCAGCGGCGACCATCGGCGGCGGCCTGCTGATCGGCCTCACCGTAGGTGCCTGGCTGGGGTGGCCCATAGCCCTGGTGGCGGCGCTGGTGACCGGGTGGCGGGTCCGCTTCCGCCCCTCAGCCAGCGCAAGCGTGTGGCGTCGGCAGGCCGCGACGCAGCGCCGCACGGCCGGCGCGCTCCGGCCGCTGGAGCACGAGGGCCACCTGGTGCTGCACGACGTCACCCTGCCTGGATGGTCGGCCAGCCTCGACCACCTGGTGGTCGGCCCGACGGGCGTCTGGGTCATCCAGTCCTGGCGGGGCGCCCGACTGCCATGGCTACCCAGGGGGGCGGCACCATGGCCGGCACGCGGCACCACGGCCGGCCCGCTGCCCGAGCTGCGCTGGGAGGTGGCGGCCATCGCGGACCTCCTCGCGGGCGGCTCCTTGATACCCGTCCGGGCGCTGTTGTACATCCACGGTGGCCCGCTGCCCTAAGCTCACCGATCGGTGGAGCGGGTCCAGGTGGCGACCCGCCGGCAGCTCGCCGAGGCCATCCGGCACGGATCGCGGTTGCAGCCGAGCTACGTCGAGCATGCCACCGACCGGGCCCTGGAGCTGCTCCGCCCGGCAGTCTGAGCGCCCCCAGCAAGGACTCGATGAACCGGTGGGAGGCGACGAGGCTTCGGTCAAGACCAAAACCTCATACCAAACGGGTGATGACCGCAACCCGCCCCGGTGGGACGGTTGCGTCGACGGTACACATGGGCTCAGACCGAGTAAGGCAACGAAACCACGACGAGAGCCGAGAATCTGGTTCGGGCTCTCGGTGAAGGGAGCTGACCATGTCAGTTGAGATGGCGGCCATCGCGTTCGACGGCGCCCATACAGCCGAGAAGGAGCTCAGCGCCTTGCGAACCTCGCGAGACGACCCGTGGCTGACCGAGGTCGCCGTGCTCGAGCACCACGTCGGCGGGCGGTTCTCGATGAAAGCCACCAGTCCTGACTATGGCGACGAGGACCACGCCGGCGCCGGACTGGCGATCGGGGGCGGGACCGGTCTGCTTCTTGGCATGATCGCCGGGCCACTCGGGCTCCTCTTCTGGGGCACAGTGGGCGCGGTCACCGGCGGAGCGCTCGGGGCCTCTGACCGAGCAGGCGCGTTCGATCCGCTCGTCGAGCCGGTCAAGGCTGCGCTGCCTCACAACAGCTCGGCACTCATCCTGGTGGCCGAACCCAAGACCACAGAGGAGTTGGTCTCGGCCGTGGGAGCGGGGAGCCGGCAGGTACTCCGCCAAGACCTGACCGACGAGCAGGTCGACCAGCTCAAGCAGGCCGCGGTGCGTACGTAGCACCAGCACCTGCTGGCAAGAGCCTTGGTCGCATCTTCGGCGACGCGGAACGGCGCAGGTCACGGCCGTTTCGGTGTTGTCCCCTGACTGTCCGCTCGCGACCGGTCCTGACCGGCCTGAACGGCAGGCTGGTGGCACGGCCGGTGGGGAGGACCCCGCCACCCAGTGGTGCCGTTGGCTCCAACCTCGACCGTTGGATGAGGCCTCCCCTTGGTGACCCACCGCCTGGGTCACCAACCATGGTCCCCTCCAGATTCCTCCCGTTGGGATGATGCGGTCTGGCGACCGGACGGGTTCAGATGGGCTCCGGCGGAATCTGGCCCGGCAGGCCAGGGCTTGCCGGATCGGCCGAGGTGGACTGGACGAGGTGGATCCGTTCGAGAGGAGGGGGCCGTGAGCGACGTGCCGATGGATGTTCTGGTCGCCGGCTATCAGAGCATCGATGTGGCACAGCGGGACTTCGACGCGCTCGTGGAGCTGGTCAAGGCCAAGCAGGTGAAGGTCGAGGGCGTGATCCTGGTTGCCCACGACCAGTCCGGTGAGGTGACGGTGCTCAGCACCGGCGATCACCTCGGACGCAAGGGCCTCGGCTGGGGCGGGGGGGTCGGTGTGGTGGTCGGGCTGTTCGCGCCCGAACTGCTCAGCGGGCCCTCCCCGGCTCGCCGATGAAGTCGGTCGTCGAGTCCGACCAGAAGGGCATGAAGCAGCTGCAGGCCTCGCTTGCCGAAGCCATGGGCAAGTTCAAGCCTGACCGCAGCGTGCTGCCGATCCCCGACCGCGGCTTCGGCGGGACGATGGGGCGCACGCTGGACCAGTCGCTCCCAGACTGGACGATGATCCCCGGGCCGAAGGCGCCGGAGGAGGCACCCAACGTGCTCGTCGTCCTCATCGACGACGCGGGCTTCGGCAACCCCGACACGTTCGGCGGGTCGATCAGCACCCCCAATCTGACACGCGTCCAGAAGATGGGCCTCACCTACAACCGCTTTCATGTGACCGCCGTGTGCTCGCCGACCCGTGCGGCGATGCTGACCGGCCGCAACCACCATCGCGTGGGCTTCGGCTCGATCGCGGAGTACCCAGGGCCGTTTCCCGGCTACACGGCCGCCAGGCCCAAGAGCTGCACCGCCCTTCCCCGCATCCTGCGGGAGAACGGCTACGTCACCGGCGGGTTCGGCAAGTGGCACCTGACGCCCGACAACGTCCAGGGCTCCGCCGGACCGTTCGACCACTGGCCGCAGTCGTGGGGCTTCGATCACTGGTGGGGGTTCCTGAGCGGTGCGGCCGGGCAGTATGACCCGATCATCACGCAGGACAACACGGTGCTCGGCGTGCCGCAGGGCAGGGATGGCAAGCCCTACTACTTCCCCGACGACCTTACCGACAAGGCCGTCGAGTGGCTGCACGCTGTCCGCGCGCAGGACGCGCGGAAGCCGTGGTTCATGTACTACTCCACCGGCTGCGCGCACGCACCGCATCACGTGGCCAAGGAGTGGGCCGACAGGTACAAGGGCAAGTTCGACCAGGGCTGGGACCAGCTTCGCGAGGAGACGCTGGAACGTCAGAAGAAGCTCGGGGTCGTCCCCCAGGATGCGGAGCTCACCAAGCGGCCGGCGCTATTCCCCGCCTGGGACTCGCTCAACGACGCCGAGAAGAAGCTCTACGCCCGCCAGATGGAGGTCTTCGCGGGCTACTCGGAGAACGCCGATTGGAACATCGGCCGGCTGCTGGACGCCATCCAGGAGATGGGCGACCTGGACAACACGCTCGTCTTCTACATCTGGGGAGACAACGGCTCCAGCATGGAGGGTACGGTCACCGGCTCGTTCAACGAGACCACCTTCCTCAACGGCGTTCCGCTCACGGCCGAGCAGCAGCTGAAGCTGATCGACGAGTACGGCGGCATCGAGGCCCTCGGCGGGGACCACACGGCGCCGCACTTCGCCGCGGCGTGGGCACACGCCGGCAACACCCCCTTCCAGTGGGGCAAGCAGATGGCCAGCCACCTGGGGGGGACGCGGAATCCGATGGTCGTCGCCTGGCCGGACCGCATCAAGGCCGACGATGACCTGCGCACGCAGTTCACGCACTGCATCGACATCGGCCCGACGGTGTTGGAGGCGGTCGGCCTGCCCGAGCCCAAGGTCGTCGACGGGATTGGGCAGGAGCCGATGGACGGCACGAGCTTCGCGTACACCTTCGACCGCGCCAAGGCCGCCGAGCGGCATACTGTGCAGTACTTCGAGATCTTCGGCGCCCGTGCGATGTACAAGGACGGCTGGTGGGCGTGCACGAGGCTGGACAAGGCGCCCTGGGACCTCTCGCCGGAGACGATCAAGCGGTTCGCGCCCGGCAGCGGCTACGACCCGGAGAAGGACGTCTGGGAGCTCTACTACCTGCCTGACGACTTCTCGCAGGCCAAGAACCTGGCGGCGGACAACCCCGACAAGCTCGAGGAGTTGCAGAAGCTGTGGTGGCGGGAGGCCGAGCGCAACAGGGTGCTGCCGCTGCTGGCGGGCTTCTCGATCTTCTTCGGCATCCTGCCTCCGCTGCCGACCATCACGCGGTTCGCGTTCGACGGGGACGTCCAGAACGTCCAGCGTGGTATGGTTCCGCGGATCTACGGGCGCTCGTACGTGATCGAGGCTGAGCTCATGGTTCCCGATGGCGGCGCCGAGGGCGTCATCGTCGCCAACGCGGACTTCATCGGTGGCTTCGGGCTGTGGGTCGATGACAAGGGCCTGCTGAACCACACCTATTCGTTCCTTGGTGTGGAGACCTACAAGCAGGTGTCCACGGAGACGATCCCGACAGGCGACGTGACCGTGCGCATGCTGTTCGAGGCGGACGAGAACAAGCCGGGCACCGGAGGCAAGGTCACGCTGTGGGCCAACGACAGGCAGATCGGCGAAGGCAACATGCCACGGACGGTCCCCGTCGCCTTCTCGTCCTATGCCGGCATGGACGTGGGCCGCGACAACGGCCTCGTCGTCGACCGCGCCTACGAGGACAAGGCCCCGTACGCCTTCACGGGCACCGTCAAGAGGGTCGTGTTCGACCTGAAGCCCGCCCTGCATCCAAAGGAGCGGGAGCTGCACGAGCACGCAGCGGTCCAGGCTGTCGGCCAGGGAGCCAGCGGCTAAAAATGCTTCCTGACAGGGCTTGCGTGATGAAGACAATGGGCATGGTCAACGCTCCTGCTTGTAAGGGGGACGATCATGCCGCCGCCGATGCGCGTGCCCCTGGACCCAGCCGCCCATGCCGAGCTGGAACGCCGCTACCGCACCACCCGCGACGCCGAGACCCGCACCCGCTACCAGATCGTCCTGCTCAACGCGCAGGGCCACACGCCACCCCAGATCGCCATGCTGGTCCGGCGCAGCCCCGACACCATCCGCCGGGTCCTCAAGCGCTACCTTGGCGGCGGGCCCGACGCGGTGCCGCACCGGCCCCACCTGGGCCAGCGGCCCCACTACCCACCCTCGTGGGAGGCCGAGCTGGTCCGGGTCGCCGAGTTGGACCCCCACGAGGTTGGCGTGGACAGTGCGCTGTGGACCTGTCGGCTGCTGGCCGACTACCTGGCCGGGGTGAGCGGGCACCGGGCGGGGATCGAGACGCTCCGCCTAGCGCTGCACCGGGCCGGGTATGTGTGCAAGCGGCCCCGCTGGGTGCTGTCGCGCAAGGCGCAGGCCCAGCCGGGGTGGGCAAAAAACGGCTGAGGGTGGAGGCACTGCTTGGGGCCGCCGCATCACCGCTGCCCCCACCCGCAGGCGACTTGGTCCCGGATGCCACCCTGGCCGACGACCTGTTCCCGGAGGATCTGCCGTGGCTGCTGGGGCTGCTTGGCCGGGCGGACCTGTACCTGCAAGACGAGGTCGAGGTCGCCCTGCACCCGACCCTGACGCGGGTCTGGTCGCGGGCTGGCCGGTCGGGGCAGCGGCTGGTGCAGGCCCCGGGTAAGAACTACAAGCGGTACGGCTTTGGGCTGGTCGACTGGCGCGACGGCTGGCTGGACTTCCAGTTGGCTGACGGGCGCCGCGCCGCGCCGCTGGTCGCCCAGTTGCGCCGCGCGGTGGCACGCTCGCGGCAGCACTCCAGGATCGCCATGGTGATCCTGGACAACCTTGGCATCCACACCCCCAAGGGCTCGCGGCTGCTGCGCGCGCTGCTTGCGGAGCTGGGCGAGGATCTGGTGCTGGTCTACACCCCGACCTACGACCCGGACGCCAACCGCATCGAGTGGCTGTGGCGGGCCTTGCGCCGCTCGGTCACCCATACCCACCAGCGTCAGCGCCTTGAAGATCTGGTCGCCGACGCCCAGCGGTGGGCACGCACGATCCCTGCGGCGCAGGTGCTGTCGCAGATCGGCAGCCCGTTCGCGCCCGACCAGCAGCCGGTTGGAAGGGAGGAACTCAGCCATGCAGCATGAACTCCCAGGAAGCATTTTAGAAGGAAGAAGGTGTCGCCGCCGGACGCCAGGGAGGTGGCCTCGCCGGGCAGCACCAACGCACGGCCATCGCATCGGCGGTAACGCGGGAAGGGCGCGATCATGGGAGGTGGGAGGCATGGGCCGGTCCAGCGGCGATCTTCCCGGAGGGCCGCCGCCCAGGGACATGGTCTGGGTGTCAGGTGGGACGTTCCTCATGGGATCCAACGACTTCTACCCTGAGGAAGCCCCCGCGCATCGGGTTTCGGTCGACGGGTTCTGGATGGACCAGCATCCGGTGACGGTGGCGGAGTTCCGTCGGTTCGTGAAGTCCACCGGACACATGACACTTGCCGAGCAGGCCCCGGACGCCGCCGATTACCCCGACGCGGATCCAGCGCTGCTGGTCCCCGGCTCCCTGGTCTTCCGAAAGACCCACGGTCCGGTGAACCTTGACGACTACCGCAACTGGTGGCATTGGGTGCCGGGAGCCTGCTGGCGTCATCCTGACGGGCCGCGGAGCACCGTGCATGGCCGCGAGCGACACCCGGTCACGCACGTGGCCTACGGGGACGCGGAGGCGTACGCGAGGTGGGCGGGCAAGGAGCTGCCCTCCGAGGCCGAGTGGGAGTTCGCGTCCAGGGGCGGCCTGGAGGGACGAGTTCGCTCCCAAGGGCAAGATGCTGGCCAACACCTGGCAGGGCGAATTTCCGTGGCAGAACCTGCTGACCGACCGGTACGAGGGGACCTCGCCAGTGGAGTCGTTTCCTCCCAACGGCTACGGGTTGTTCGACATGGCGGGCAACGTCTGGGAGTGGACCTGCGACTTCTTCACGCCCAGGCACCCGGGCGGGGTGGAGCATCCCTGCTGCGCACCTCACAACCCGCGGGTGAGCTCGCCAGAGCAGAGTTACGGCCTGGGGCAACCGGGTGAGCGGTTCCCCCGGCGGGTCACCAAGGGCGGCTCCTATCTGTGCGCCCCCAATTACTGCCTGCGGTATCGTCCGGCGGCACGGCAGGGTCAGACCGTCGAGACCTCGACCGGGCACATCGGCTTTCGGTGCATCGTCCGAGCGGCCACCGGGACACCCGGGTGAGGCACTGATCCGGCGCTCGACGAGGGCGTCACAGTGGGAGCGCTCCGCCTTCGGCGGCCTCGCGCTCCTCCTTGTCGGGCAGTCCTCGAACCAGCCCGATGATCATCACCGCGATGCAGGCGCCGATGGCGGGGCCGAAGACGTACACCCACCAGCCGGTGAAGTCGCCTGCCACGATGTCAGGGCCAAGCGAGCGTGCCGGGTTCATCGAGGCGCCACTGATCGGGCTGGCGAACAAGCCCAGCAGCGCGACCGTTGCCCCCACGGCCAGGGCCGCGTTGTGCCCGATGCTGCGGTACCCAGTGGCCGTATTGAGGATCACCGTGACCAGGATCGTGGTGAGGACGATCTCCATCACCAACGACTTCCACGCGCCGCCCGGCCCGGCAATCGGATAGTTCCCGCCCGCGGCGACATGGCCGAACATCAACTGCAGGAACAGCGCCGCGGCAATCGCGCCGGCCAGTTGCGCCACGATGTAGGGCACCACCCAGGACGGATGGAACACTCGGCGGCCGGCAAACGCGATGGTCACCGCCGGGTTGATGTGCAGCCCCGACAGCGGACCCCAGGCGTAGATCAACGCCATCACGATCGCGCCTGGTGCGACCACCGCCGCGGTGCGAGAGATCGGGTTGCCTCCCGCGTACCGGTTGATCACCCCGGCACCGGCGGCGACCAGTACCAGCAGGGCCGTCCCGAGGAACTCGATGATCACACGGATCCACAGCGGCCGCTGCCTGAGCAGGTCTTCCTCGAACCGGATGAGATAGCGACGTCCGATCGCCTCGGCATGACGTCGCTCTTCAGTGGAACCTGCAACCTTGGACATGGCTCACCCCCACGGGAGGATCCGACCCGCCCGATCGACAATCGATGCACCGAAGGTGATTCGCGACACGCCGGAACCCAAGCGCATCGGCCCGGCGCTGGGTCCGACGGTGTCCAAGCGACACGCAGCTGTCATCACCCCGGTGGGATGAACAGCCCCCGGTTCGAGAACGTGCCGGCTTCGTTCGCGCAGGCCGAGCCGCGCGCCGAGCAGGTCCGGGAGGAGTTGCTGGGTCCGCTGCCGGGTGAAACGGACGAGCCGCCCACCGCCGACCGTGTCGACTGATGGTAACCCCCTCGCTTCCCCAGACCGAGGAGGCCCTGACAGATATCCCATGGGGTGGGTGTCAAGCTGCGGTGCGGCGGGAGGGAGCGGGCCCGCACCAGTCCACCGGCCAGGCGCTTCAGCACCCAGGTCCCACCCTTGGGCACCGCAAGGGGTCTTCAGTGACCGCCGTTCCCGGCGAGTTGCGCGAACAGCCGCTCGATCACCTCCCGTGGGTGCAAAGTGCCGCGTCCCGCAGCATCGGATCGTGGACCAGACCGAGCACCTCGGTGGGCAGGCTCTGGACACGCAGCGCCGCGGACCACTCGATCGGCAGCCGGCGGTCACGGGCAAATGGCTGCATCGTCTGCTGGCACGGGAGGGTATGACTGGGCACGATCCGCTGAATCGGATAATCCGCCAGGCGGACGACCAGGCCGTCAGCCTGGGCCCTGCCGGCCAGGGACAGGACCCTGAGGCGGTCGGGGCCCGTCCCAGTCGGCCTTGTTGCCAGCGTGGGCATGGCGACCACCAGCAGCGTGCCGCCTATGGGCTCACTCGACGCGCCCGCTGGATGATCACGAGCTGTCACGATCGCCAGCTCCGGATCGGCGCCGTGCGAAGCTGGTACCGAGCCTCCCTGCGCCGCCCTGGCCGCCGCGATGCCCCCGACCGGCCCCGCAGGAGCCAGGCGAGGCCGACCGCGACGCCGGCGCCGAGCAGCGGGCCGACCACGTAGCCATCGCCTGGAGGTCTGATGCCCGGACCCGGCTCGGTGGCGCCGAGCATGCCCACCTTGCCGAACATCGCCCCCAGGAGCAGGCATGCCAGGGCGGCGCCGATCAGCTGGGCGAGGATGTAGCCGGGCACCCGCCGCCAAGGGAAGTCAGTGCGGGTAGCCAAGGCGAGGCTCACCGCCGTGTTGAGGTGAGCTCCTGACACCGCCCCATGAACAGGATCACCGCCATGACCATCAGGCCTGGTGCGGTGACCGCAGCCGCCCGCCCGATCGCATCGGCGCTGACCGCGCCGACGACAGCGCCGCCCGCGGCCACGAGGACCAGCAAGAAGGTCCTGAACACCTCCGCGATCAACCGCTGCCATTCATGCTCGCATCCTCGGCGAAGCGCGCCTGGATCGCCTCGACGTCGATGCGGGCGTACCACAGGTCGAGGGTCCGCATCTCGGCGAAGCTCCTGATCGCTTCGCGGTAGGCTCGCCCGACCGCGAGGTCGATCGACTTCCGCTCCTTGGTGCCGAATCCGCGGTCCCGACCCGCGATTTCGAAGCTGGTCACGAGGCGCTTCAGATCCCACTCGAAGGGGCCAGGAAGGGTCTCGTCGAAGTCGTTGAGCTGAAGACGAGGCGCCGGTCCGGCCCGGCGAAGGTGCCGAAATTGGACAGATGCGCGTCACCGCAGAGGTGTACTTCCAGGCCGGTCCTCTGTGCGTCCACGAGGTCGGCCGCCATCAGGTAGGCGCCGCCCCGGAAGCACGCGAACGGCGAGACGAGCATGCGGCCCTAACGGATCGGGACCAGGTCCGGTAGCCGCGACCGCGCCTGATCCTCGAGGAGGTCAACCGGATCTCGCCTGCTCGACGGCGGCCGCCAGTCGGCGAAGGATCCGCGAGGTACCTCCGTCCGCGTGGCCTTCCGCTGCGCCGCCCGCTGAGCGAGCGTCTGATGCGGGCTGGTATGCACCACCTGTCGGCGTGGCACAGCCCCCCCACTCCCTTCAGGTCTGCCGGTCCGCCCGAGGTGAATTGGCGCAAGGCGCCGCACAGTCGCTTCGCCGCTCAAAGGGCTGCCGTCTCGGGCTGCCCTTGGAGCGGCGGGAGTGCCCCCAATCGCTCACCGCGCACCGGATCTTGTGTCTTCGATCCGGGCGGGAGCTTCTGGGGTGCTCGCGTCTTCTTGCGCCAGTGCTCTCCCGTGGGCCGCCAGCGCCCAGATGACGAAGATGTCGAGCGTGATGATCGAGAGTGCCCAGAACGGGTAGAAGGGGATGAAGAAGAAGTTCGCCAAGGCCGACAACG
>WNGF01028591.1_pt1 | contig 12939 bp, 10 predicted proteins | sample 5400641 | NCBI WGS metagenome assembly WNGF01 (sample SAMN13153371, study PRJNA577476) | soil metagenome | isolation source: 80 cm soil or saprolite under grassland replicate 2 | place: USA:California | collected 2016-06-15
AGGGGTGAGAAGGTGATCCTCTTCACCCCTTCACCCCCTCACCCTGTCACCCCGTCATGCTGTCGGCCCGGCCAGCGCGCTCGGCGTCAGCTCGGCGAACCGATAGCGGCCGGCCAGCGCCTTCGCGATACACATCTCGGCCATCGCATTGACAACCCAGCCAAAGAACTTTTCTTTCAGCGACCAGTAGTCCATGTCGGGCGCGGGGTTGGTGAAATCGATCGCGTAGGGCACACCATCCTTGAGCGCGAACTCACAGGTGTTCATGTCGTAGCCGAATGCGTGGACGATCTTCAGCGCGCTTTCGACCACCCGATCGTGCTCGGCGGGCGTGATATAGCCCGGCTCGTCGAAATAGCGGTGCGGGTAAGGCTCATTCACATCGAACTTCATCACCAGCACCTGCTCCTGGCCGATCACCAGGCAGCGCACATATTTTTCCCAGCCGATGAACTCCTGCAGGATCATGCACTCGGTGCCGGTCTGGTTATACGCATCCCAGAGCTGCTCAAGATTATTGACCTTGAAGACCTGCTTGAAGCCGCCGCCGGAGTTGGGCTTGAGGATGACCGGGTAGCCGCCGACATGTTCGACATGTTGCGCCCAGGGGATCGAATCGCGCAGGTTGCGCAGCGACTCGTTGTGATCGATACCCTCGATATAGGCGTGCGATGGCAGCGCGATCGTGCGCGGGTGAGCTACGCCAAGGTGCGTGCAGATCGTCGCGCCGAACAGCTTATCATCGGATGCGCTCCACCAGAATGGGTTGTTGATGATCGCCGTCCCGCTGAGCATGGCCGTGCGCAGGAAGGTGCGATAGTAGGGCACCTCGTGCGAGATTCGGTCGACGATCACGTCGTACGGGCAATCTTCGGCCATGCCGGTGCCGTCGAGCTTGACGAACTCGGCCGTCACGCCGGCGTTGCGGCGATTGACCTCTTCGATGAACGCGCCCGGCCAGGTGTTCTCGCGGCCAACCATGATGCCGATCTTCTTCGTCAAACTATCCTCCTTCTCCATAGATTGCAAAATGTAAATTGCAAATTGCGCCATCCTAATTTGCAATTTACATTTGACAATTTGCAATATGCAATAGCTACGCCGTCGCGACGCGTGCGGCCGCATCGAGGCCCAGTTCTTCGATCGCAACCTCGCGCATCTTGTATTTCTGGATCTTGCCGGTCACGGTCATCGGGAACTCGGACACGAACTTGACGTAGCGCGGAATCTTGTAGTGCGCGATCTTGCCGCGGCAGAAATCGCGAATCTCCTCGCTTGTAGCAGCCTGGCCGTCCTTGAGCTTGACCCAGGCCATAACCTCCTCGCCATACTTGAGATCGGGCACGCCGACCACCTGCACATCGGCAACTTTCAGGTAGGTATACAGAAACTCTTCGATCTCGCGCGGGTAGATATTCTCGCCGCCACGAATGATCATATCCTTGAGGCGGCCGGTGATCTTGCAGTAGCCGCGCTCGTCCATCGTCGCCAGGTCGCCAGTATGCAGCCAGCCGTCTTTGTCGATCGCTTTGGCAGTGGCCTCGGACAGGTTGTAGTAGCCCTTCATCACAATAAAACCGCGCGTACACAGCTCGCCCTGCTTGCCGCGCGGCATCTCGGCGCCGGTGGCAGGGTCGGCGATTTTGACCTCGACATTCGGCAGCGCGCGGCCAACCGTGCTGACGCGCAGCTCGATCGGGTCGTCGGTGCGCGTCTGCGTGATCACTGGCGAGGCCTCGGTCTGGCCGTAGGCGATCGTGATCTCGTGCGCGCCCATACGCTCGACCACCTGCTTCATCACCTCGATCGGACAGGGCGATCCGGCCATAATTCCGGTGCGCAGCGAGGGAAAGCTGAACTTCGCGAACTCGGGATGCTGAAGCTCGGCGATGAACATTGTCGGCACGCCGTGCAGCGCGGTACAGTGCTCCTGCTCGACGGCGGCGAGCGCCTTAAGCGGGTCGAAGTACTCGGATGGGATGATCATCGCCGCGCCGCGCGTGACGCAGCAGAGCGTGCCGAGCACACAGCCGAAGCAGTGGTAGAACGGCACCGGGATGCATAGCCGATCCTGCTCGCTGAACTTCATGCACTGCGCAATATACGAGGCATCGGCGACGATGTTGAAATGCGTCAGCTGCGCGCCCTTGGGGAAGCCAGTGGTGCCCGAGGTGTACTGGATGTTGATCACATCATCGGGGTGGCAGGCGGCCTGGCGTTCGGCCAGTTCGTCATCGGGCATGTGCGCGCCGATGCCGGCCAAATCGCCCCACTGGATCATGCCGGGCTGGCGCTGCTTGCCGATGAAGATCACCCGCTGGAGCCGCGGAAACGCTGCCGCAGTCAGCCGGCCCGGCTCAGAGTCGCGCAGCTCGGGGATCAGCTCGTTGATCATGCCGACATAGTCGGAGGTCTTGAAGCTATCGATCATCAGCAGCGTCGAGGCGTCGGACTGCCGGAGCAGGTATTGCAGCTCGTGAGTGCGATAGGAGGGGTTGACCGTGACCAGCACCGCGCCGATCTTGGCGGTGGCAAACTGGGCCACCACCCATTCGGGGTAGTTGGTGGCCCAGATGCCAATGTGATCGCCCTTGGCAATGCCCAGCGCGATCATGCCCTTGGCCACGCGGTCGCACTCGGCGCGGAACTCGGCGTAGCTGTAGCGCAACCCGTGCTCAACATGAATAAGCGCATCGCGATCGCCAAAGCGTGCGGCCTGCTGGTCGAGCAGATCGCCGATCGTGATCTTCAGTAGGTCATCGGCCATTGATGCACCCCTTTCGCCGAGTTGAGAGTTAAGAATTAAGAGTTGAGAATATGGTTCTTTATCTTTGTTGTCCATCATTTTCGCCCAGCCGGGCGAAAATGATAGCCAAGAGGAAAATCCGTGGTGCCCTAACTTTTAACTCTTAACTCATTTTTCCCCGCCGATATAGGTCGTGATCATCCGCTGCCAGAACGGCCAGTCGTGCGACCAGCCATCCCACCAGCGCATCGCGTGCCAGATATCCTTGCTCCAGAGCGCGTCGGAGAGATCGCTGTTGGACTGCGCGGCGCCATCCTCGCGCCCAATCGCCATAATGATCTCAAGGCGGCGAATATCGTGCAGCAGCTGCCCATCCCGGAGACCGCGCACGATATCGAGTGGATTGTGGTAGTGAACCTCCTCGTCGTGATAGCCATCGAGGAAACGATGGACATCGTAGTAGCCCGAAAATCCCAGCACGCGCCTGAAAGAGGTTGGGTATCGCAGCCCGAACAGCATGGCGTGGATCGCGCCAAACGAGCAGCCGTGGGTCATGGTGAACGGATTGCTGTTCTGTGAGCGCACGAACGGCAGCACCTCCTCGAGAATATAGCGCTCGTACTGATCGTGGCGATTGAGTCGCCCGCGCGGGTGTGCCCAACTAGCGTACCAGCTCTCGGAATCCACACTGTCCAAGCAGATCAGCTGCACCCAGCCCTGTTCGATATGCTGCGCCAGCGCGCCAACCATGCCACGGTCTTCGTATTCGAAAAAGCGGCCCTGCGATGTGGGAAACACGAGCACCGGCGCACCGGCATGGCCGAACACCAGCAATTCCATGGGACGGTTGAGCGCGGGGCTATCCCAGCGATGATACGCGCGGTGCATTGCGTTTCCGCTTTCTGTGTTGCTAATAATGCAGTAGGGGTTGAAGTATGATACCGCGTCGTGGGAGGGCTGTCAATGCGTTTGACGAGCTGACGCGAGCACGCGATCTCGTGGCGACTGGCGCTGTGGAATGCATACGCGATTACATCATTACACAGGCTGCAACTTTTTTTTGGCGAAAACGTATTATTATGCGTGTACTGAATTCAGATAACAATCGCCTTGCTTTGTGCCGAGGATACTGTTATGCCAGAAATATTGCACTGCGACCGCTGCGGCGGCGATAGCCCGACTGATGCACGCTTTTGTATCGACTGCGGCGCGCCGATTGGGGCGGCAACCACTGGGCCGACCACGCGGCTCACCGGCATCGTCTGCCGATCGTGCAACACCAATAACCCCGAGCACGCCCGCTTCTGCGTGGTCTGCGGGCGCGCATTCGGCGCAGCCATGCCACCGCCGCCACGGCCGGCCGCGCCACCGGCCGCAGCGCCTGCGCCCACGCGGCCGGCGGCCCGCCCCAGCTACCCGCGCATGGCTACCCAACCGACGCTGCTGCCATCGCGCCCGTGGCCGCCCTCGCACCCGCCAACAACCGCGCATCACCGGCAGGGCTTGGGCAACGATCCCGGCGGGGTGGTCTTTCTGATCGGCTTGGTGGCGCTGCTGGCCAGCAACAGCGCGTGGCCGGCCCGACCACGGGGTGCGTGGGCTACTCTGGCTCGGCGGCCTGACGCTGCTGTTTGCTACCGGAACCTTCTGGCCGGGCATCCTAATTCTGTTCTTCATCAGTATGGCGCTAGGCCGCGGCGGCTCGCGACACTGGTACTGGTAACACAACGCGATAAGCCGCAATCAAAAGCGCCCCGCGCTTTTGATTGCGGCTTATCGCGTTGTGCAGATGGATTGGATTGATACTTTGGCGTACGGCAGCATGGCTGCTGGACGCCAAAAAGCGTAGATCAATGCCCTTGATCGTAGCTATAGGCTGCCTCTTGCTGGCACAGCGCTTGCTCCCTTCTGTTTGCATCATTACCGATCGCGCTCGATGTCGAGCGTGGCGATGCGAGGAGAATTGCCATGGCAAACACAATTCTCGGCATATTCGATGACCCAATTGACGCGCGCCGCACGGTGGAGACCCTGCGCGCCGGCCCGTTGAAGCTGCACGATGTGTCGCTCGTTTCGCGTGCGACCGAGAGTGGCGCGGCGATCAATAGCGCGGATGATGTCTCGGCCGGCGAGGGCGCGGCGGTTGGCGCGGTCTGGGGCGGGCTGGTTGGTCTGGCAGCGCTGCTGATCCCTGGTGTCGGGCCATTCATTGCCTTTGGCGCGCTTGGCGCGGCGCTGACGGGCGCCGTGACCGGCGCGGTGGTTGGTGGCATCGCGGCCGCGCTGATCGACTTCAGTGGCATCCCCGAAGAAGATGCGCGTGGTTACGAGCAGCAGGTTCATGTGGGCAAAACGCTGGTGGCCGTCAAAGCGCGCGACGAGGATGCAATCGAAGTCCGTCGCATCCTGGCCGCCGCCGGCGCCGACTCGATCCGTGATAATCAGACTGATATGACCAGTTCTTCAAGCGCGCCCGTCCGCGTCGCCATGTACGATGCCAGCGGCCAGCGCGTCAACGAAGCGCTGGAGTATGGCGCGCCAGCCAACCCAACCACTGGCCAGCGCGGCATCTATGAGATACCGCCAGTGGAGCGCGGCGCCAATACGTCGAATCTTACAATCGAGGGCCAGCCAGCGATCGAAAGCGCGCTTGGAACCGAGCGCGCCAGCTAGGCTCAGCGAGCGAGAGCGCAGTTGGCCTGGCCGATACCAGCCGCGAAGGCGTGAAGACGCCCGAGGCGCTTGGCAGAACCAAAGACGCCGAGCAGCGCTAAGGCTAGCGATTGCAATTCCTCTATTCTGTGTTAGGCGTGCAGGCGGCAACGCCGCCTGCACGCCCACCCAGAGAATTGCGGTGGTATTGAAGGAAGGCACCATGAGCAGCAACAAACCGCGCCAGACGGCGCTGATCACTGGAGCATCGAGCGGCATCGGCGCGGCGCTGGCAAAACGCTTTGCCGCGAACGGCTACAACCTGGTGATTGTCGCGCGCGGCCAGCCGGGCTTACAAGCCCTGGCCGACAATCTGACTCGCCAGCATGGCGTCACGATCGCGGTTATGCCGAAAGATCTGGCGGTCGTCAGCGCGCCGGATGAGCTGGCAGCGGCACTCCAGCAGCAGCGCATCCAGATCGACGTGCTGGTCAAGGTCAATATGGTCACGCTCACGCATCTGACCAAGCTGCTGCTACCGGGAATGATCCAGCGCGGGCGTGGCAAGATTCTCAACGTCGCTTCCACGGCCGCCTTCCAGCCCGGCCCGCTGATGGCGGTCTACTACGCCACCAAAGCCTACGTACTCTCGTTCTCCGAAGCCCTGGCGGAGGAGCTACGCGGCACAGGTGTAAGCGTGACCGCGCTCTGCCCAGGGCCAACCCGCTCGGGCTTTCAGCAGCGCGCCAAGATGGAGCAATCGCGGCTGGTGCAGGGCGAGATCATGGATGTTGATTCAGTGGCCCGTGCCGGATACGATGGCTTGATCAGCAATAAGCGGATCGTGATACCTGGCTGGCAGAACAAGCTGTTGGCCTTCGCCACTCGCCTGCTGCCGCGCAACCTGGTCACGCGGTTGGCGCGCCAGGCTCAGGAGCGCGTCCATGCGCCGGCCTAAGAATGTCAATAGATTCAAACCGCCTGCATCGCGATCTTGCCGCTACGGCGCCGCCACCAATCGGCCGCCGCCAGGCCTCCCCAGAGCGCCAGCAGCACGATCGGCGCGGTCTCTAGCGCGAATTCCGGCATCAGCGTGTAGCTGCCGATCAGCGCTGCGAGTGGGTAGACGATCGCTACCAGCGCCAGCGCAGTCACCAGCGCGCTCCAGCGCTGGATCACCGCCACATCGATCACAAACGCCACTAGCAGCAGCATCGCCGGAATAAACGACACCGGGAAACCAAACGTGCTCAGCAGTATCCAGCCGATCACACGATAGGCGAGATAGATCAACGCCACGGTTGTTGCGGTCCAACGCCAGCCCTGGATCCGGCGGGCCGCCAGCAACACTCCCGTACTGGTGAGGAGCATCCAAATCGGGTAAACCCAATGCGGAATGCCCCCCTCTACGAACTGCTCGGGGCGACGCCCAGCCTGGGCCAGCAGCTCAGGGCTAGCGGTCGTCATACCCCTGGTATAGGCAGCCAGCGCGATCACGCCATACTCCTGCTGGCTGAGCATGAACATCACATCATCGAGCAGAAACGACCAGCACAGCAGCGCGAGCACCAGCCGCCAGCGGCCCGGCTCAGCCAGCTTGAGCCAGCTGTACAGCAGGCCAGCCATCATCACCGTCGTCGCGGCGAAGCCCAGCATATGCGTCGGACTCCAGACCGTCACATCCAAACCGAACAGGTAGTGATTCAGCACATCCAGCGGCATGTGGATCAGAAACACCACGAACGCCCCTTGCATCACCAGAAAACCGCTGCGCTCGACCGCCTTGCCAGTCATGGTCTGAAAAATGATCAACCCGATCGCGATCGTATTTCCGACCATGTTGAGCCAGTGTGGCGGCTCCAGCGCACCGAACACATAGCGAAAGTGCCAGGCGACATCCCAGCCCGACCCGGCGTGCTTGAAGAAAAATGCGACCAACCATAGCACAAATACCCTACGAATCGTCTGCTGATCAGCGGCGCTGGTCGAGAACTGTCGGTCAAGTCGTTCGCGCCAGTTATGGATGGCAGCGCTAGCGGTTCGATAGTTCATACGCATAATCCTCCCCTGCCCCTAAGCGGCACACATAGTCGGTTTACTGTGTACACCACCATGGCACGATTGTACCACGATCTGAATCTAGATGAACACGATTTCAAGATAGTATGCTCCTGCCTTGCCCTCACCCGTGCGGTTTGTTATAATCCCTACATTCCCCGCCATCCCGGCATATGAGGATAGCATGAGCAATACCCAGGGCAGCGCGCGCCCCTACTTTCGCACCCCAACCATCTCGCCGGATGGCGCGCAAGTCGCGTTCATCTACGCCGGCGATATCTGGCTTGTCTCGGTCGAGGGCGGCGACGCCGAGCGCCTGACCGCCAACCCAGCCGGCCACTCGTCGCCGCGCTGGTCGCCCGATGGCGCACAGATCGCGTTTAGCTCGAACCGCACCGGCCAAGGCGATATCTATGTGCTGCCACTCGCAGGCGGCGATCTGCGGCGCGTCACCTATCACGATACCGCCAGCGTGGTCGAGGATTGGTCGGCCGACGGCCAGCAGATCTTCTTCAGCTCCACCCGCGAGCAGCAAGGCAGCGCAATCTATCGCGTCGCGGCTGAGGGTGGCACGCCCATCCGGTGGATCAGCCAGCCCTACGAGACGATCAATAGCCTGGCCGTATCGCCGGATGGCCGGACATTGGCGTTTAACAATAGCCGCGACCGCTGGTGGCGGCGCGGGCCAAACCCATACGGCGGCGCCGACATTTGGACGGTCGGCAACAGCGCCGGCGCCGGCGATTTCCGCAAGATCATCGCGTATGCCGGCATGAATCGCTGGCCGCTCTGGGCGCCCGACCGCCAGGGGCTGTACTTCGTATCCGATCGTGATGGCAGGGAGAATCTGTGGTTTCAGCCGCTTGAAGGCGCGCCGGCACACCAGCTGACCGACTTTGGCGAAGGTCGCCTGCTCTGGCCGGCGATCAGCCGCGATGGTCGCACGATCGTCTTCGAGCGCGATTTCGGCATCTGGCGCATGGATGTGGACAGCGGCGCGATCGCCCCGCTCGTCATCCGCGTGCGCCCCGACACCAAGTTTACGCCGGTGCGCGTGGCCACCTACAGCCGCGATCTGACAGAGCTTGAGCTATCACCCGATGGCAAGAAAGTTGTCTTTGTGGCGCGCGGCGAGGTGTTCGCCGACTTCGCCGATAAGGAGACCGACAAAGAGCAGCGCCAGGGGCCATCGTTCCGTGTCACCAACACGCCCTTCCGCGAACGTGATGTGACCTGGTCGCCCAACAGCCGCAAGCTGATCTACACATCCGATCGGCACGGCGACGAAGAGCTATTCCTGTATGATTTTACAACCCAAGTCGAGACACGCCTGACCGCCAGCGCCCAGCACGCGCGCGGGCGCACCGCCGGCCCACGCCACTCGCCCGACGGCAAGTGGATCGCCTACGCGCTTGGCGATGATCAGATTCGTCTGCTCAATGCCGACACGCATACCGATCGCGCATTCGTGACCGCCAACTTCACCTATGGCGCATCGTTCGCCTGGTCACCCGATAGCCGCTGGATCGTCTTCATCGCACAGGATCAGCGCTTCTTCAGCAACCTGTACATCCAGCGGATCGATGAAGATCGCCCAAAGCAGATCACGTTTCTGAGCAACCTCCAGGCATACGAGCCGCTCTGGGCGCCAAACGGCCGCTTCATCATCTTCACCACAAGCCAGTACCGCGCCGAATCGCAGATCGCACGGGTCGACCTGCGGCCACAGGCGCCGCAATTCCGCGAGGCTGAGTTCGAGAAGCTGTTTGATACCAAGGGGGCAGGAGACAGGAGACAGGGGACAGGAGACAGGAGACAGGAGACGGAGAGCAAAAAAGCCGAAGAGTCAGAGCGGGAAACCGCAGGTGACAAAGAAAAGCCTGCGCCAAACCTTGGTGACCAACCTAAGCAATTGGAGTCTCAACCCCCAACCCCCAGTCCCCAACCCCCAATCCCAGCGGTCGACATCGTCTTCGAAGCGATCGAGCGCCGCCTGCGCTTCCTGACACCGACCCAGATGGACGCCGGCGCGCAGTGCATCAGCCCCGACAGCCGCGATCTGATCTTCCGCGCGATCGTGGCCGACAAGGCCAACCTGTGGGCGATGCCGCTCGATGAGCCGCGCCAGGATCAGCCGCCGCGCCAGCTCACATCCGGCCCGAGCGGCAAAGGCGCGGCCCAGTTCGCGCCCGATGGCAAGAGCTTTTACTACCTCGATGGCGGGCAGATCATGTTTCGCAAGTTCCCCAATGGCGACCAGACCCAGCTGCACGTGAGCGCCGATGTCACGATCGATTTCAACCAGGAGAAACGCCAGATCTTCGACGAATGCTGGCGCGAGCTACGCGACCGCTTCTATGATCCGACATTTCGCGGGCTGGATTGGAGCGCCGCGCGGGCACAGTTTGCACCGTTGGCCGCCGGTGCGCAGACTCCCAGCGAGCTCTACCAGATCATCAACCTCATGGTCGGCGAGCTGCGCGCCTCGCACCTGGGCGCCAGCGGCGGGTATTGGCCAGTTCAAAATGGCTACACCGGGCTGCTGTTCGACCCAATCGAGCAGGCCGCCAGCGGCCGCCTGAAGATCGCGTCGATCATCCCCGATGGCCCGGCCGCGCTCGCGAGCGACGGCGAACCAATTCGGGTCGGCGACGAGCTGCTGGCGGTGGACGGCGTGGAGCTAGACCCGGCGATCAGCCTCGACAGCCTGCTCCAGCGCACGATCGGCCGGCGCGTGCGCCTGCGAATCGCCACCAAAGCAGCCGCGCCCACAGCCACAGAGGAAACACAGGAGACAAAGATCTCCAGTGTGGACAAAGAAAGCGCAAAGGAAACTCAAAACTCAAAACTCAAAACTCAAAACTCGTACACAGTACGCGAGCTGGCGATCCGCCCGATCTCGGCCGACCAGTATGATGCGCTACGCTACCGCGACTGGGTCTACACCAACGAAGCCTATGTGCATCGTGTCAGCGGTGGCCGGCTGGGTTACGTGCATATCCGCGAGATGTCCTATCGTGCCTACCAGCAATTTTTGTCCGACCTCGACACCGAAACACATGGCAAAGAGGGCGTGGTGCTGGATGTTCGCTTCAACGGCGGCGGCCACACGGCCACGTTCATGCTCGATGTGCTGGCCCGCCAGAGCGTGCTGCTGAGCGCCTTCCGCGATCACCCATCCACCGACGCCGGGCACCTGGCCGGCAATCGCGTGTTGAACAAGCCAACCGTGCTGGTGATCAATGAGCGCTGCTTCTCCAACACCGAAATGTTTACCGAAGGCTACCGACGGCTCCGGCTCGGGAAAGTGGTTGGTCGTCCCACCGGCGGCGCCGTGATCTGGACCTTCAGCATGCGCCTGCTCGATGGCATGCAGTTGAGCGTGCCGCGCTTCAAAGTCGCTACGCCCGAAGGCGAGGATCTGGAAGGCACCGGCCGCGCGGTGGATCTGGATGTGCCGCTGCCGATCGGCGCGACCGCCCGCGGCAGCGACCCGCAGATCGACGCAGCGGTGATGGCGTTGCTGGCCCAGATCGACCAGACATGAAATCCTAATAAAAAGAGAGCACCAATGCAAGGTATTGTGACCATCTTAGGTCTTACACTGCTGCTGATAATCCTCTGGGACAGCTTTGAGACAGTCGTGCTTCCGCGACGCGTCCGCCGTCTGGGCCAGTAGCCTGGTGCTCGGCTTCGCGATGCTGCATTGGGGTCTCAGCTCAACGCTGCTGGACTCGAGTGGGCAGGGGATCGGTTTCGGCGGCGCACTGTATATGAGCGGCAGCACGTTGTTCACACTCGGCATGGGCGATATCACACCGCACTCGACACTGGGGCGTGCCCTGACGGTAGCTGAGGCTGGCACCGGCATCGCCTTCCTGGCGCTGGTGATCAGCTACCTGCCCGTGATCTATCAGGCATTCTCGCGCCGCGAAATCAACATCTCGCTGCTGGATGCGCGCGCCGGCTCGCCGCCAAGCGCCGGCGAGCTGCTGCGCCGCCACGCCGAAAGCGACACCGCTGAGGCGATAGTGGAGTTTCTGCACGACTGGGAGCGCTGGTCATCCGAGCTGCTGGAGAGCCATCTCTCATATCCGGTGCTGGCCTACTATCGCTCCCAGCACGATCGCGAGTCGTGGCTGGCGGCGCTGACCATGCTGCTGGATGTCTCGGCGCTGCTGATCGTCGGCGTGGATGGCATCCCCACAAGCCCGGCGCGGCTGGCCTTCGCGATGGCACGCCACGCCGCCGTCGATCTATCCCAGGTGTTCGACACGCCACCACACATGCCCAGCCGAAACCGCTTACCACCCCCGGATCTCTCGCGACTGCGCAAGATGTTGACCGATGCCGGCATGTCACTGCGTGAGGGTCCGGCCGCCGATCAAAAGTTGACAGATCTACGCGCCAATTATGAGCCATACGTCAACGCCCTGGCCGAGCATCTGCTCGTCGCACTGCCGCCCTGGCTGCCAGAAATCGATGCCTCGGACGACTGGCAGACCAGCGTTTGGGAACACGCCTCGACCACACCGATTCTATAAATAACCCGACTTACGCGGTAGCCCAGATGTGATCTTTCGCAGCGGTACTTCATCTTCTTTTGTGTTTCGTTTTTTGCGCTCTGCGAGCGCAAAAAACGAAACACAGATAAAATGGCAAGTACCATGAGGGATTGCATCCCAGCAAGGTTTTAGCTGTTGGGCTTCGCAACGCCGCCCGCCCGACACCCGACGCCGGCGCTGAAAGCGCACTAGGCCTTGATCCGCTCGTTCTTGGAATCCCACAGCGGCTCGGCCGCCACCGTGGCGCCCCAGAGCTCGCCGGCGATCTCGACTGCGTAGCGCGCGCCGACGATCGCGCGCTCCAGTGGCAGGTAGCCATAGACGATCACGCGGCCGATAGTATGCCCAAGATTGCCGCCAGTCACGCGGCCGATCGCCGTCTCGCCGGCCAGGATCGGCTCGCGCCCCCAGACGATCGGCGCACCGTCGTCGAGCACAAGGCAGCAGAGCTTGCGGCTCAGCCCACGCTCCTTCTGAGCCAGCAGCGCGGCGCGGCCGATGAAATCGCCCTTGCTCAGCTTGACACAGAAGCCTAGCCCAGCCTCGTAGGGCGTGTACTCGGGCGTCAGCTCGGTGCTCCAGTAGCGGTAGCCTTTCTCAAAGCGCAGCGTGTCGACGCAGTAGTAGCCGCAGGCCGCCACACCAAACGGCTGGCCGGCATCCCAGAGAGTATCCCACAGATGCAGGCCGTACTCGGTCGGCGTATGCAGCTCCCAGCCCAATTCGCCTACATAGGTCACACGCAAAGCCAGCACCGGCGCGCGGCCAACCGTGATCCAGCGGGCGCTCAGATACGGCGCGGCAGCGTTCGAGAGATCGTCGGACGTGACCGATTGAAGGATGCTGCGGGCGCGCGGGCCCCACAGCCCGATCACCGCGCGGCTGGAGGTGACATCGTCGAGATAGACCGAGCCATCG
>WNGF01007677.1_pt1 | contig 12938 bp, 14 predicted proteins | sample 5400641 | NCBI WGS metagenome assembly WNGF01 (sample SAMN13153371, study PRJNA577476) | soil metagenome | isolation source: 80 cm soil or saprolite under grassland replicate 2 | place: USA:California | collected 2016-06-15
AGCTCGATTCTCAATCTCTATCGCCGCCTCGTGCAGCTGCGCGCTGCTCGTCCCGTATTGACCCGCGGGCACTATCGGCCGCGCGCCGCGCAGGGAGATCTGCTGCTCTTCGCGCGGGAACTCGACGATGAGCGGCTGCTCGTGGCCCTCAATCTCGGCGGCGAGCCGGTCGAGCTGCGTCCGGAGGGCGGCCGGCTCGAAGGCCGCATCCTGATCTCCTCGGCCGGCGACCGCGACGGCGACATGGTCGAGGGTGGGGTCCATCTACGCGGCAACGAGGGGCTTGTCGTCGACGTGGCCCATGGACCGGCAGGCGCCTGATCCCGCGGCAGCCGCTCGTCGCGCCGATCAAGTAGCGACGCGGCTCGGGGCGCATTCATACCTTCAGAGGAGGATGGTCATTTTCGTGATGGCCGTCCCGCGGTCCGGCTTTGGCACTTCCCGGAAGAGCCGATCACGGGCGAAAACGTCGGCTTATGAGGATAGTGTTGCAAAACTCGGCGAAGGGCGACGGGTGCGCGACCCATTAGGGCCAGGCGGCTGAGGAGTGGGGCATCACGCGATCCCCGCCCTCTGTGCGCAAGCCCATAGCCAGCGCCGCGCCGGGTAACTCGGCAAATCAGTTGGGGATGATCTTTGGAACTATTGTAATTCGAAACAGGAATTTGAAGCTCCTAAGCCCTTTACAAGGATGATGGCTGATCTAACTTTTGAAAACGAGTGAATAGCACCGGAGCGACCATGATCAGCACGATGTTTCAGTCTGCAACGATTCTCCTGCGAGAAGGCCTCGAAGCCATGCTCGTGATCGCCGCGCTTGCCGCCTATATCCAAAAGGCTGGAATGCACCATCGGCTGAGAGAGCTATACGTCGGTTCCATGGTGGCGGTCGCCGCGAGCTTTCTTGCAGCTTGGCTGTTCGAGATATTCAATAACGGCGTTCATAATGACCTGCTGGAGGGCGTCACGATTCTGGCCGCAGCGGCGTTGATGCTGTATGTCAGCGGTTGGTTGCTCCTGAGGCAGGATCCGCGGTCCTGGCAGCAATTTCTCAGGGCCAAGGCGGACGAGGCCCTATCCCGGCAAACAGGGATCGCCGTCGCTAGTCTCGCATTCCTTGCCGTTTTCCGCGAAGGGGCAGAAACGGTCCTGTTCATCCATGCGCTCGCTCAGTCTTCAGGCGGCTGGAGTGCGGGACTGATCGCAGGCTTGGCTGTGGGGGCGGTCATACTTATGGTTCTGTTCTTCGCCATCAACGTCTTGACGCGGCGCTTGCCGTTGCGGCCGCTCTTCATCGTGACGTCGGGTTTTCTGTTCTTGATGGCACTCAAGTTCATCGGGGAAGCCATCCAGGAGTTTCAGGAGCAGCAGATCGTTCCGTATACTGAAATGCGCGGAACCAACTGGTTGTCCGGCGTCGGACTTAACCCGACGCTGGAAGCGATCTCTACACAGCTCTTCGTGATCGGGTTGGCGGCAACCACCTTCCTGGTGCTGGCATGGCGGATGAGGCATGCGCCGCGGTCTACGCGGGCCTAACCGCGTGTAGATCGCAATGCCCACCTGCGGAAATGCGAACGCCGCAACGCAAGTCTTTTCCGCCCGGTGCCGCGCCCGCCATCCACGAACCCGCCCACGGATCCAGAGATGCACGGACCGATGCGCGTCGACAAGCTGAAGGACACCGGGGGCGGCAGCGGCTGCTTCCCAGAAAGGGACATCCGGCGCCGGTACGTTCGGCCGGCTAGGGCCCCTTTTTGCGGGCGTCCCCGCCACGCAGCCAGAGGACGGTTTGCCCTGTGGTGGCTTGCAGGCTTCCAACGCGCGCCACTGGGTCAACTCCGTCGTTGACGGCATGGGCTGGCAGCGTCACGAAGGCGAGCCGTCGCGCTATAGAGCTGGGCCCGAGGGATCCTCCGGAACAGAATCGCAGCTGTCCCGGGGGCACCTGCGTTCAGAGCAGCAGTTCAGTTCCGTTGATTGAGTGACGCGCAAGGTTACCCGAAATAAAAGAGCCGCCCGGAATAACCCGAGCGGCCTCCAACAGTGTCGGCCAAATTCAGGCCCGTTCTCTATCTTTGCCAAATCGCTGGTCGCTACAGATCAGTGTTTGCCGCCTCTATGGCCACCGCCACCACTCGGCTTAAGGCCCCCGCCACCACCGCTCGGCTTAAAGCTACTCCCACTCGGCTTAAACTGGTGTTGCTTGCCGATATGCTGTTGCTTGCCATCGTGAGGCTTGCCGATATGATCGTGATGCTTGCCTCGATGTCCGCCGCGCCAGCCGTGCCAGCCGGCGCCGCCACCCCAGCCTAAATTCCAGCGCCACGCATAACCGCACCAGTACCACCCAGGCCCATTCCAAGCGTCGTCGTACCAGCAGTATCGCCTTCCATGCCAGTAGAAGACTTGCACGTTCTCGAGCGGATCGACGTAGCCAGCGGCTGACCGCAGGGCGTTCGGGTCACCAAGGGGCACGGCCTCGGCGCGACCGCTCATCAAGGTTCCACCCGCGAGGAGCGCGGTCGTTATCGTGAGTGCGGTGACAAATTTGTTCATTGTGGTTTCCTCCGTGGATTGGACAGCTTCGGTTGGGCCATCTGAATGAATCGTGAATAGGCATCGTTAACGGTCGGAAGAACGACGTGCTTCGAGCGGGTCGGCATTGTCCTGCTCGATTGACTATCATCGTGGCCCGTCAATCGGATCGACATATCCGACCCGGCGCGGCTCGGTCATGCTTCCGCGCCGCGGGCCCGACTCGACGATCCCGTTCATGGTCAACGGGACGATAGCAGCAAAGAGGCCGCCCGAGTTTCCGCGAGCGGCCTTCTTGTCCAATGCTTGGCTATCCTGCGCGGGGACCGGCGAGTTGGCGCCGGAGATCGGATGATCAAAGTCTCATGGTGATTCGGGGCGTTTAAGGGGCGAGGCAGGGCCTCAATGATGACCGACGTGAGACACAATTCTTTCTGGAAAGGATGGCTTTCAGCGCGTCGACGCTCCGCTACGGTCGTCGACGCCAATCGTCGGCGTCGCGGTGCCGCACTTTTGGCAGGGCAGCGACAGGTTTCCGATAAAGCTCTCGGGCGTGACCCGCCGTGAAACGGTCGAGCAGCATCAGCGACGGCATATCTGTAACACGCCCGCAGCCGGCGCAGGTGACGCGCAAATGCGTGTAGCCTTGGCTCTGCGCTTCCGCGATCGCGCGGGTGCACCAGTACGAATCGAGTTCCATGACGCGGCGATCATCGCGCGGGTGAGCGATCGCAGCCAAGCGCGACGCTTCGAATGCGGTTGGGATAGAAAGGGGGGTATCAAGGGGAGGGGGTAGCTGAGTACTTGGCGGTATAAGGTATTTGCTCGATAACTGGCGGAAGGGGTGGGATTCGAACCCACGAGGGCCCTTGCGAGCCCTGGCGGTTTCCAAGACCGCTGCCTTAAACCACTCGGCCACCCTTCCGGCGCTTTCCATGCGCGCTCGCATCGGGGTTTTCAAGCGGGGGAGAGACCTCAGCGCGACGGAGATAAATCGGCCGACGCCGCGATTAAAAAAGCCATCTGGACGCCCAGCACAACGCAAACTCCGGCTGAGGCGTGGCCCCGGTTCCGTCAGAGGGTGTGGTTCGGATCCGTGGTGCTCGGCTGCGCCTTCGTGCCGACCCCCTAGATCGTAGTGACCTTCTCCGGGTCCGGCGGTCTGCCGAAATGGCGCTTCCTCGGGAACACGACGGCGAAGCGGTGGCCAATGTGGAGGAACGCGCGCTGGGATCATGAAAGCAGCCACGATTCCCGTGCGGGAATCGCGGCTGTTCCTTTCGGTCCAATTTCGGTGCTTCTCGGACGAGAAATTACACCATTGCTTCTCCATTGCCGTGGAGTCAGCCCAAGCTTTAGTGGGACCGATTCATGGTTAATGAACCGTTAAGGAGCATTGGCCTGCCACCTCAGCCTCGGAACGGAGTAGACGGAGAACGCAAATGCCAGTGACACAGCGCGGGCGCTATCGTTTTACGATCAAGGAGGGCGAAGCCGACAGATTTTTCATTGCCGCTGAGCCTGCGGGCGAGCGGATCGCGAAGCTTGGCGACGATCTATTGTGCTTCGATCTCAGGCCCGGCGCGTCGCACGAGGAAGCTCGAGTCGTGGCCGATTTCCTCGATCGCCACATCAACACGATATCGCTGACGATCTTTCCGTGAGCTTTTCCCACAATGATTCTAGGGTTGCGCTCGGGGCCTTTCGGGGTGACTGTCGAGGTTGGACCGAGGATCCTTGTTGAAAGACCGGTGAGTTGGGTCACATGATCTGAGGAAGGCGCCGCATATACTATGCTCCGAAGAACACAGGAACCGCCAAATGCCAAAGACGTCGTTTTTCGCGTGGCAACTCACGATCTTCCTTTTGACGATGCTGCTTGCTACCGCTTCCGAGTCGATGGCGAAGCCTCGTAAGAAAGTACAGCATTACGTCAGTCCCGTTGCTGCCGTGCCGGAAGACCCGCAAGCATATGCAATGAGGATAGCGCGGCAAACGTGGCCGGGGCGCCCCCTATGCGACGATGGCGGCTTCCGCGTTCGTCCCTGTGATAGTTACCCCTCAGGACGACACTAGACCGTAAGCTCCCGCGCCGCCGCCTGCCCGTCGTCGGCCGCACCTGATTGGGCCCGCAAGCCAAACAGGCCGGCCCGGATTGACCTGAGCGGCCCATGGGAAGCATCCGGCCAGCGAATCGCCAGAGGTCTTGGCAACCGTGACTTCCATCCGAACATTGCTGTTGACCACGCTTGCTACGCTCGCCCTCGCCATTGTGGGAACCTCCGGGGCATCCTCGTTTCCGGTGCGTCAAGACTGCGGACCGGCCGCGCATCGGAACCCCTGGGGTCGCTGCGTTCCCGACAGATTGCGAAGCTGCCCGCCCGAATGGCATCGCAACCGCTTGGGGCTTTGCGTTCGCAACCGGTATTAAGCGCGAGCCGATGATCGGAACTGGCGCGGCCGGAATCGGATTGACCGATCAGGATGAAACATCGAACGCGCATGCTGGCTATCGTGGCGATCGGATTCCTCGCGGCGCCCGTTCCGCAATCGCGCGCCCAACACAGCCCCGCGCTGCCGCCGCCGGTCCTGGTGCCGCCGGTCGTTCCGCAGTTCAACGATCCGGGTCCGCAAGTGATAATCCCCCAGCCCGGAAATCCGATGCAGCAGCTTTCTCCTTTGCCTGGCCTGGGCTCGCAGGTCTACTCCGTTCCTCGAATCGATTCCGTTCCGGAAGAGCCTTCACCGCGGATCGTCACGCGTCACAGCCGGCATCACGGCGCGAGACATCGGCAGATTTCCCGAGGTCACGTCGGCAGCCGCCGACCCAGTGAATTGCCGCCCGCGAGGGCGCGCTGAACCGATCCGTTGCGCGTGCCGCTCGAATCGCGGACGCGCAGGCATCGACGATGGATCTAATGCTCGAGGAATCGATCAGCCCACGCGCTCCAGCATAGCGTTGATCAGCTCGATCCGCCTTTCCTCGAGATTGCGCACCATGTTCTTCGACACCGTGGGGAAATTCGGCCCGATCAGAACATGGATCCCGAGCGGCGGCAGCGTGCCGGTCTCGAGCGCCTTGGCGCGCGCGAGCGCCTGCTCGAGCGAATCCGGCGTGGGATCGTGCCAGGCTGCGACCCGGAATCCGGCGCGCTCCAGTTTCTCGCGCGTGATCTGGGGCGGGAACAGGAAGCTGATGCTTTTGTCCTTGGCCCACGGCGTGGGATAATACGGCTCGCCGCCCGGTCCGGCAGCGACGTCCTGGATCGCAAGCCGCCCATTCGGCTTGAGCACGCGGCGCATCTCGGCATAGAGTCGGTCGCGGTCGGCAATGTTCATCGCGGCGTTCTGGGACCAAACAAGATCGAAGCTCGCGTCGGCGAACGGCAGGTCGAGCGCATCGCCCCGATGGTAGGTGACCTTCCCGGCGAGCCCGGTCCGACGCGCCAGCATGTTCGCGACCTCGATGAATTCCGCGGTCAGGTCGAGGCCGGTGACGCGGCAGCCGAATTCCTTGGCGAGGAACCGCGAGGGTCCGCCGATGCCGCAGCCGACGTCGAGCACGTCCTCGGAGCCGCTGACCCGCGCGAGCTGCGCCAGCCGCACGGTCGCGTTGCGCTGGCCGGAATGGAACTCGTCGACCGGCGCCAGATCGTCCGGCGTCAAATGCTCGAGGTCCTTCCCGGCTTCTCGCAGCGCGGCGAGAATCGTGTCGCCGAGCGAGCGGCGCGCGTAGTGAGCCTCGACTGCCCGTGCATCTGCCATGTTCGCCGCCGATCAGGTACCGGACGCGCCCGCGGGACGGTTCATCGTGCCGCTTGGCGCGCCAGCACGCCGTACACAAGGCCGACGTCGCCTTCGACGTTGCCGTACCAGTCCCAGGCGAGGTTGTCGCCCGCACGCCCCACCGTGATGGTGCCGTCCGGACACCGGCCGCCCTTCTCGCGCTGGCCTTGCGTGATCACTTCGATGAAGAACACGTAGCTGCGCGATGCACCGATGCGCGTCAGCTTTCCGGTGCAATTGAGCTCGGGATAACTGGTTTCCCCTCCGCTGGCAGTCAGGGTGAGCACGACGGTGTATTTCGATTGGCTGCCGACCTGCGTCACCGGGCCGGACCAGGTCCCGGCGACGGCGGGCCCTGCGGCGGGCGCCGTACGTTTTTGCGCAGCCGGAGGGGAGGGCTGCGCGGCGCCGGGGGGAGAGGGCGGTGCGGGAGGCGGCGGGAACTGTTGTGCCGGCGGGAACTGCTGCGCCCCCGCGGTGAGGATCGGCACCGCCACGGTGGCTGCCAAACCGGCAGCCCAGTCTCGCAACGTCCCACGCACGCTCCGGACTCCGTCGTTCGGCAGACTCCTCCCTCAGACTATCGGGAAAATTCCGTGCCGTGAACCCGGCCGGGCCCGCCCGGCTTCGAGCCCCGGCAAGCCCTAAAGACGCCGCGATTATCTCCACAGGCTACCAAGCCAGCGTTCCCGCACGCCCGCATCGAGCCGCTCGATCGGCTTCGCGGCGGATGCGCGGTTTTCGGCCGGAGGTAGCGTGCGATGAAGTTTTGGGCGCGGAACCAAGGAAAGGGCTGGGGCCCGGTGTGGATCTGTCTCGGCTTGATGTTGGCGCATGCCGATGCGTTGGCCGCCAACGATGCGCCGGCGATTGCGGCCAAGGATGAGCCACCCTGCCTCTCGCTCAAAGAGGTTCACGACGGTTACCCGCGCTACCGCATCGTCGAGGGTCGCCGCTGCTGGTACGCCTCGACCCGGGGGCCGGAAGCCAAACCCGCAGAGGTCGACGTCAATCCATATGACGATCCCATTTGGAACGAGCCGGACGCGGGCACTGCTTCGGCGGCGACCCGGGCAAAAACTTGCGAAGAGCAAGCGCTCAAGCTCGATCTGAAGGAAAAGCGCTCGTTCATGAAACAATGCATGGCCAACTAGCCGGGGTCTCGGCCGCGGCCGACGCGCCGCATCGGCGGCGGGCCAGGTCCGGCCGAAGCGACAGGCTGGCGCACTTGGCCTATGCGCCCGGAAAGTCCGGCGCTTTCGCCAGCACCTCGGTGCCCCGACGCAATGTCACCACGCGGCCGGGATAGAGCCTCACCGCGGCGTCGTACGCGGAAACGGCGAGCTTTTGCGTGCACGCGAGCGCCAGCACCGATTCGATCTGCGTCCCGGTATCGTCCCATTGCTCGATCTTGAAAGACAACTGCGGACCGGCATCGCTCATTCTTCTGTCCTCCGTTTGCTCGACAGAAGATTCCAGTGAGGCCGATGTTCGACGGTTCGTTCGCGGAATATCCACATGGTAAACGACAGGTGACCGGCATGGCGGACCGATCCGGGCCGACCGGAGCCTTCAGTGCTTGGCGAGAACCGGAGCCGGAGCGCCAAGCTTGTATGCGAGCCCGACCAGAAGCGTTTGCGTCCTCAGCGCTTCGGTCATGACGATGCGATCAGCCGGTGAGTGAATAAAGAACGCGTGGTCCAGGCGTCCGTAGTCGGCAAATCGATATTCCAGCCGGATCAGCCAATTGTGCCGAAGCATGACTTCGACGCCTGTGCCGAGGGTCCAGCCGGCCTGCGTCGTCGACACCGATTCGGCGTGTGCTGTCCCGCAAAACGAAGCTTTGCTCCCGCAGCTTGCGTCGATATCGAGGCCCTGCCAGGCGATGCCGCCGGTGGCATAGAGCAGCCAGGATGGCGTGAGCAGGAACCCGAGGCGGCCCCGAACGCTGCCGTCCCAACCTTCCTTGACGGCGGCGACGCCCCCACAGCAGGTCCCCGGAATGCCCGCAATCGTTTTGCTGCTGTCGCCCCAGGCGATGTCACCCTCGATGCCGACGGCCCAGGTCGGCGCGATCCGCCACATGGAACCGACATAGCCGCCGATCCGGGCGGTGCTGCTGTCGAAGCTTGCGGGGTTCGTGGGCGCGAATTGCGGCGAGGCGGGAGGGGATCCGATCGCCGTCGTGGTCCAATCCGTATCGGACCAGCGCGCGCCGAGCGACAGTCCGACATAGAAATTGCCGGGCATGGCACCCGAGGGAGGAGGCGGTGCCTTGTAGGCCGCCACATCTCCCGCTCGAGCCACGCCACACGTGAACAAAATGGCGAGCAATACGCCCGCAAACGCAAACAATTTCACCGCGAGCCCCTACGCGATACACCGGCCAACGATTTGGTCACGCTAGCATCGGCACATCACGGTGTCTGTGTCACCGCGGCCACATCCGGGAATTAAACGACGCGCGCGCCGAGAAAAAGGTATCTGGTTGCGGGCAGCAATCGCGCGCAAATCTCCTGCTGATAAATTTGCCGCGTGAACTGGCCTGGGTATCTGGTTGCCTTCGCCGCCGCAGCTGACGTTAGCGCCCGGACCTGGGGCGTTCGATTATTATGTCGGTTGGCGGCAACGGCAGCGATCGCAGACCGATCGCGTCGATTTGATCGTTTTGATCGAGCCGGCTGTCCGGCGCTTGCGTGAAGCGGGGATCGAGATCCCAGTTTCTTCCGTACAGCGGGAAATTGACATGGAAGAGATTGTCGAAAGCCGTGCCGTCCCACGTCAATTGATAAACCTGGCCGTTGATCGAAACGAATAAAGCCTGACCGGGGCCCAATTCGGTCGTCGCGCCGAACGCGGTCACGAATGCAAGCCCTTCCCACACGATGATCTGAACGCCCAGATCGGTAATGTAACCATCGACGATGGTTCCGCGCACCCCGATCGTGGCCAGCGGCGTCTTGATCGTGTAGTTGGTTGGGGTCTGCGAGCCGCTGACGAAGCGGAAGGCGCCGCGGCTCGCCTCGACCACGACGTTTCCGGTTTTGCGGTTGGGATTGTAGACGAAGCGGTCGAGCTTGACTTCCGATCGCGCCCCGACGCTCAGGCTGGTCTCGTCGAGGAACAACAGTTGCGCCAGGCTGTCGTCGCCGGTGCGCACGGTCTCGTTGGAGAAAACATCGCTGCCCGCCGAGAGCGCGCGCGTGCCGCCGCCGATGATTCCCTGCACTTGGTTTCTGGCCGCGGATGCCACTCCGATTTTCGGTTCCGCGGCCGCCGCATCGGGCCGCAGTGCCGAAATCACCGCAAGAACCGCGATCGATGCGAATACGGCCCGCATTCCGTTCTCCCGCCGCGGGAATCCCGCATTTGCCCCCGCATTGTTATCGTAGCACATCAGGCCTGCCCGCGTTGTTGCAATTGCATCACACGTGCCGCCGAATTCGAAGCGACGCGGCGTGACATCGCGCGGATTTCCCTGCTATCCGCCGCCCTCGAATCACCGCATAACGCCAGCCGCATGTGGTTTTTTTGCACTAGGCAAAGCGCTTGCGCGCGGTAATTTTCCATGCGGGGAGCCGGGTATGCGCGGAGGGGCCATGAAGCGTGTTCTCTTCGCCATCGCGGCGCTTGTCGCCGCGGCACTCCTTGGCGCCTCCGCGCGCGCGGCGGAGCCCGTCGCGGCCGGAGTCGATCCCGGCGCGCCGGCGGAGCTTGCGCGCATCTACGCCCAGATCCTCCGCGACCCGACCAATTCCCAACTCAATCTGCGCTATGCCGAGCTTGCCGAGGCGAGCGGCAAACTGCGCTGGGCACTCGCGGCCTACGACATTCTTGAACAACAAACCCGCATTTTATCGTGGTTTTCCGCACCAATCTTTGTCGCTTCGTCCCGGTTTGTTCAGGGGTTCTGTTGACGAAGTGTTGACGGTGCTCGGCGGGGTCTGGAAAAGGCGGCTTTCACATCCTGCATCTGCTCGGGTCGGAGATGCCCATAGACCTGTTCCAGGATGCGCACCGACATCCCCAGGTATTTGCTAGCCTCAAACGCATTCACACCCGCCATCATCAACCAAGACGCCGCCGTGTGCCGCAGGGTGTGGGCAATCACGTGTTCATCCAGACCCGCCGCCCGAGCCACCTCGCCGAAGACACGGATGCGCTTGATGGGCTGATGACCGTTCCACTCCACGGCATAGTGTTGCCCGTTCTTCGTATGCCAACGCCGCAAGTGGGCAAGCAGACGGTCAGGCAACGGGATCGGGGGGTTGCGTTTCTTGCCCTGGCGCACTCGTTCGGGTGGCAGCAACAGACCACGGCGCAAGTCAACGAACGACCGTCCCGGCTCCCGCTGAAACGATGCGCCACAGACCACCGATGTCCGCCGACCTGAATAGAGCGCAACCAGAATGAAACGGGCGATATGCTTGCAGCCGGGACGCCGCCACGCCGTCATCAGGAGCCTCGCCGCCTCATCACGGGTCAGGAATCGTTCACGGGCTGGTCTCTGAGGCGGCAGCCAAACCGAGATGATGCGGTCGTGCAATCCTTCCCGTCGGTGATGTGAGATCGCCGCCTTGAGTTCCTCCAAGTCTCGCCGTGCCACTGAGTCGGTGTTCTGACGCTCGGTGTAGCGACGGCAGACCTGACCGTTGACATCGCCCAGCATCATCCCGCCGAAGAAGTCCAGGATGCGGAGGAGCCGATGCTTGCTGGCGACGGGGGAGGAATGTCTTGGCACCACATCCCGAGCATAGATCGTCAGCACATCGGCGATGCGAATGCGGCTCGGGTCTCTTACCGACGACAGGGACGTTTGCTGCTGGTGCTTATCGGCGAGGTAGTGAGCGAGAGCCTGCTCGGCTTCGGAGCGGTCGCCTGTTCCAAGGCTGACTTGCAGGCGTCTATTGCGGGCGTCTCGGTCAAGGATGAACCACGCCGCCTGCCTGTCTCGTCCCGCAGGTCGGTGCCAGAGTCGTGGCGGCTTCGGTCTAGGCGGCATTTCTCACGCATCTCCCGTATCGCTCGCAAGGTAGTGTAGTCCCGGTTGCCGATTCTTTCCACCGTCAGCCTGCCAGCATCCCGCTCTTGCCGCAGGACGGCAACGGTCATCGAGCCGTCGGGAAAGGCGAGACAGGCGGCAACATCCAGCCGCAGCGGGTCGTCATCTCGGACTGCCGCTCGATCGGGGATGTTGTGGTATTGTTTGGTCATGCGCCGACCGTGAGACAGGGAAGACGGTCGGGTCAAGACAAAGCCATTGTTTTTGCCCCCCATCAAACAGACCGGCCAAAAATAACGCCATTTGCTGGCGGTTATTTCGGGCATCGTGTTTGGTGGGAACAGACAGGGCGTCGCCTTGTCGGGCTGTTTGACAATCAAATCGGAACACCAAACGGCCGTCCCCCCTGCGGGCGGATGGGTTGACAACTTCAACCCATACCCCCGCTATCATAAAGGAGAGTGTCATGAACACTCCTGAGAATACGACGGTCGAACCCGTCGCCAACTCCGCCATTGACTCGGCTCTCGTGTCATTGGGAGTGAAACCCCAACTGCCAGCCGTCATCGCCAAGGACAAGCCCGAAGCGATGGTGCCCCTGACCAACCAGGAAGCGGATGCAGGTTTCAAAGCCAAGAAGGCGTTGGCGTCCCTGACCAAGGATGCCGACGGGAAGGCTGGTCAGAAGCCTTTCCAGGAATGGATGGTGGTTGCCGAAGGCTATGCCGTCGGTCGCCAATATGCCATGCGCATCGCTGGAGGCAAGGATAACGGCAAGAAATACGCCGTAGCTTTCGGCAAGTTTCTGGAAAAGTATGACCTGGACGACAAACATCTCCACAAGTCGACTCGCTCCCGGCTCATCAAGTGTTTTGAGCACCGGGACGAAATCGAGAAGTGGCGGAGGGACAACCAGGAAGGACGGGTGCTGAACAACCCGGTTCTGATCTGGGCAGCCTTCAGCACACCGTCGTCCCAGCCCAAGAAGCCGACCACGGCCAGGAACATCGTGGACAAGCTGGTTGAGCGCTTCGGCGACTCTCCCTACGCCGTGGCCGAGACGGTCATCAAGGAGAAGTGCCACATCGCTGGCACCAAGAGCCACAACAAGGCGATGGCGAAGGCGGTTGCCGAGCAACTGCAGGAAGTGGTGAAGTCAGCCGAAGAAGCAGCCAAGAAAGACACTCGGCTGTATCACTTCGGACACGACTTCCTGGCGGAAGTGGCAAATGACATCATCACCATTGAAGATGCGGCCGCCAAGTCGTAAATCCAGTCAACTACCAACAGACCCCGGAGCAACCCGGGGTCTTTTTTTTGTCTCGTCAACTACCCCATCTCGGCTGACGGCCGTAGATGGCGGCGATCGACTCGTCGTGGGCGATGGCGGGCGACGGGGGCAGCCTCCGATGTCCGGCCCGGAACAGCGTGTCGGCATCCCGGCGGGCCAGGGTCAGGTCGTGATAGTCGCCCATCGCATCATCAACATACCGACCGGGACGGAAGATAGATTCCAACTCGGCCGGAGACAACCACGGTGTGGCAATGAGGAAATGCGGTTCCCGAAAACGGTGGCCGTGCCCGGCGATTATCATCTGTTCCCGCCTCACGA
>WNGF01017198.1_pt1 | contig 12937 bp, 17 predicted proteins | sample 5400641 | NCBI WGS metagenome assembly WNGF01 (sample SAMN13153371, study PRJNA577476) | soil metagenome | isolation source: 80 cm soil or saprolite under grassland replicate 2 | place: USA:California | collected 2016-06-15
CACCGATCACCATGACCGACGCACAAGCGCTGGCGCACGCTTCGACGATTCGAAGCGTCGCGCCGGTCGTGCAGGGTCAATACACCATCAGCGCGAACGGCACGAGCCAGACCAGCGCCGTCCAGGGCACGACGCCCGAAGTCCAGTCCATCGACAGCCTCGACCTGCGGTCGGGAACCTTCTTCAGCGCCTTCGCCAACGCTCGGCGTCTCCCCGTCGCCGTCATCGGCGCCACCCTCGCCGACGACCTGGCTGTCGACCCCACGAACGGTGCCGGCACCGTGGTGGACGTGAACGGCTCGCGCTTCGTGCTCGTGGGCGTGCTCCAGCCGAAGGGCGGTGTGGGCTTCCTGAACCCGGACGACGACCTCATCGTGCCGCTGGGATCCATGGAGGGGCGCCTCGTCAGCAGCGAGCCCAACCTCAACCAGATCAGAGTGGCGGCGGCGCCGGGCAAGGAGAAGCAATTCGGCCAGCAGGTCACCGACACCATCCGCGGCACCCACAAGCTGGGCACCAATGACGCGAACGATTTCCTCGTCATCGATCCCACCAGCCTGGTGCAGGCACGCAAGGAGTCGTCGGCGACGTTCACACGCCTGCTCACCGCGGTCGCCGGCATCAGCCTGGTGGTCGGCGGCATCGGGATCGCCAACGTGATGCTCGTCGCGGTCCGCGAGCGCACCCGGGAGATCGGGATCCGCCGGGCCGTGGGCGCCCGACGGCGCGACGTATTGCTCCAGTTCCTGACCGAAGCCGCCATGCTGAGCCTGGTGGGCGGGCTCATCGGCGTCGCCGGCGGCACCGTGGTCGCGTACCTGGTCCCGCACTTCTCGTCGCAGCGGACCGTCATGTCGTGGCCCGCCGCGATTCTGGCCTTCGGAGCCTCGGGCCTGGTGGGTATCCTCGCCGGGCTCGGCCCAGCGAACCAAGCCGCCGGGCTCGAACCCGCGGCCGCGCTCCGATACGAGTGAACGGATGCGAAGCTGAGCGCATGCGCGTGCTCATCGTCGAGGACGAGGAGCGCCTGGCCAACGCAATCGCCCGCGGACTTCGCCGAGAGGGAATGGCCGTCGACCTCGCCTACGACGGCGGCGGGGCCCTCGACCGCATCAACACGGTCGACTACGACGTCGTGGTGCTCGACCGCGACCTGCCGGTCGTCCACGGAGACGATGTCTGCCGAGCGCTGCGAGACGAGGCTTCCAGCGCGCGCGTCTTGATGCTCACCGCGTCCGGAGCAGTTGACGAGCTGGTCGACGGTCTGAACCTCGGAGCCGACGACTACCTCGGCAAGCCCTTCGCGTTCGAGGAGCTCGTCGCCCGCCTTCGTGCACTCGGCCGTCGTATGCCCGTCCCAGTGACGACCGTGCTACGCCGCGGTGACATCGCAGTGGACCTCAGCCGCCGGCTGGCCACCCGCGACGGTCAGAACCTCGATCTCAGCCCGAAGGAGCTGCTCGTGCTCGAAGTGCTTTTACGCGCCGACGGTGCGGTCATCAGCGCCGAGGATCTGCTCACCCGGGCTTGGGACGAGCACGCCGACCCGTTCACGAACGCCCCTCGAGTAACGATGATGACCCTGCGGCGAAAACTCGGCGACCCGCCGGTGATCGAGACCGTCGTCGGTGCCGGCTACCGCATCCGATGAGACGCCCGCCCAACGGCACTGAAGCGGCGAGCGACGCGTCGCCGCGTCCTCGCAGCAAGCACGGTCTGACGGTTCGCCTTCGATTGACCCTCACGTATGGCTTGCTGTTCCTCGCCGCCGGAACCGTGCTCCTCGCCTTCAACTACTTCCTCGTGCGCCACAGCTTGACTGACAGGCCCAACGAAGTACGCGCCGCAGTCGCGAGACGGCTCGGCTTGTCACCTGACCAGGTTCGAGCCGACCGCCAAGTCGCTCCCCCGTCGATGCCGGACAGCTCTCGAGCGCTGTTGTTCCGCGACGCGCAGCGGGAATTCGTGAACGAGAGCCTTCATCAGCTGCTGGAGAAGTCCGGCATCGCGCTCGGCGCCATGGCACTGGGCTCCGTCGCGCTGGGCTGGTACATGGCGGGGCGGGTCCTTCGACCCGTCAAGAACATGACCGCCACCGCCAAACGGCTCTCGGACCAAAACCTGCACGAACGCGTCGCGCTCCCCGGACCCCACGACGAGCTGACCGAGCTCGGCGACACCTTCGACGAAATGCTGGAACGCCTCGACACCGCGTTCGACACGCAACGACGATTCGTCGCCGACGCGTCCCATGAGCTCCGCACCCCCCTGTCCGTCATCAGAACGGAGGTCGACGTCACCCTCGCCGACCCCGACGCAACGAACGAGGACTTGCGGAACATGGCCCAGGTCGTTCGCGAGTCGACGATCCGCACCGAGCGGCTGATCGACAGCCTGCTCACCCTCGCCCGCACCGACAGCGCCGTCGTACGCCTCGACCGCGTCGACCTTGCCGCAATCGCCCGCTCCGCGCTCGAGCGCACCGCATCCCAGGCCGAGGACAACGAGCTCGGTTTAGACCTGAGCCTCCAACCGGCCTGGGTGCGAGGCGACCGTACGCTGCTGGAGCAACTGGCCCGCAACCTGGTCGACAACGCAATCCGCTACAACATTCCATCCGGGTTCATCGCAATGGCCGCCGGCACGAACAATCACACGACCACGCTTCACATCACCAACAGCGGCCCGATCATTCGCAAGCACGACGTCGACCGACTCACCCAACGGTTCCACCGTGGCACACGCACAAGCCACGACTTCCCGAACGGCTCCGGCCTCGGACTCTCCATCGTCGACGCAGTCAGCAAAGTCCACGACGCGCACTTGACGCTCAACGCCCGCTCACAAGGCGGGCTCGATGTCCTCATCGAGTTCCCAGCGGCACCGAACGGCGACCAGCCGACCCACGGCGTCGCGGCCAACCGCGAGGGCTGAACACCAGGTCCTCGGAGCCGCTTATCTGGAGCCGAGCCGACAGGCGCCGGCCCCTCGGCGGAGCCCTTAATCGAGCACCGCACTCACTCAGCCCGGCTGTCGCGACGCAACGTCAGGGGGAGGGCCTCGCCCCATTCGACACCGGTCGAGAGGATCGCCGCGTCCCCTGGTTGGACATCCGCGTGCGGCGCAGTGGGATACGTGGTCTCGGTACTGCGGATCAATTGATCACCGAACATCAGGTCCTGGCACCAGATCGTCGTGTCCACTCGGCCCGGTTGGCTCACCGGAAGGGTCACCGAGGGCGGATATGTCGAGGCGGTCCTCGGGTTCGTGTAGTCGATCTGGGTGAAAAGCTCTCTTGCGGTGAGCAGCCTAAGGGAGCGCCGATCCGGATATCCGAAGCGAGCGGTGAGACTTCCCTGCGAAAGCCATGGCACGTCGCGGCCGAGTCGACTCCACCATTCCCGGTCGACGAGCCGCCGCGCCACCGAGAACGTCACCCCGGTCTGGCCCTCAACCCGGCGGATGTTGTCCTCCCAGTCTCCTTGGCGCGTGTAGCCAGTCGTGTCCGAGGTGGTCGAGTCGTAGGCGGCGACCGTGTAGCGCACGGTGTCCGGGATGATCGCTGTGTCGGCGTGACCGAAGCGCTGGACAAGCGCGGACATGAGCTGCTGCTGGGGAAGGTCGCGCTTCGGATCGTTGTTGTAGATCATCCCAACGATCACGTCGAAGGTCCCGACGGAATCGTCGAGGTCGGCCAGATCACACTCGACGAACCGAACTCGGTCCGCGACGCCGTTCTCTTGCGCCAGTGCCCGCGCCACACCGAGCCGACCGAAATCGACGCCGACGACGTGTCGGGCGCCGAGCTTTGCCGCCATGATGGCCAGAATCCCAAGCGACCCACATCCCGCGTCCAGCACCGACGAGGACGGTTGCACGACCGACGACAGCGCCAGCCGGAGCGCCCCGACGCGCTCAGGAGCGTGGGCCAGTAACGACATGTGGATGAGCGGGACGTTGCCCTCGCCGTGCTGTCGCTCGTACGCCACAACAACTCCCTCAGGGTCGTACGCGAGTGATAAGCCAAGGTCGAGTATCCCTCGTCCGCTGGAATCATCGACCGCGACGGCTGCAACGGTCCAACACCGACTTCGTTGGTCGAGCGCTGCGTAGCCGGGCCAGCGGCATGCTGAGGCGACTCGATGCAGGGCGCCCAGAACTGCCAATCCGCGCTCATGGTCGCAGTACAGAACGTCGCGCCAGAACGACGCTCCCGACCTCGAGTCGGCGCGCACATATCGATTTCCTCTTTGTTGTCAAGACCCGTTGGTGCTTGCTGTTCGAGGGCGCGATGACTTCGGCGTTCTCGGAGGGACACGACGGGTTCTAGCGTTGGTTGGGGTCCGGGAGTGGCTGATCCGAAGAGCCGGCCGTCGGGGTGTGGAGCCGGCCACGCTGGATTGACGAGTCGTCCCCCGTCGGGGTGTGGAGCCGGCCACGCTGGATTGACGAGTCGTCCCCGCTTGCCCTGCCGGGCCCGTGATGCGGGCGTCGAGGGCGAGCTGGTGGTAGATGGCGTCGCTGATGCGCCGCTTGAGCGCGCGCACGGCTTCCTTTTTGGTCTTGCCTTCGGCGACCTTGCGTTCGAAGAACGCGCGGCCCGGCGAGTGCGCGAAGCGGATCTGGGTGATCGCAGCGATGTGGATGGCGTGGTTGAGCTGCCGGTTGCCGCGCCGCGAGAGCCGGTGGGTGATCCGCCCGCCCGAGGACACCTCGATCGGAGCGGTGCCGGTGTAGGCGGCGAAACGGTCCCGGCTGGTGAAGCGGGCGACGTCACCCGTGTAGCCGAGGAGCATCGCGGCGACGACCGGTCCCACGCCGAAGAGCTCGGTGAGCGACGTGCCCGAGGCGGCGATCGCGTCCGCGATGCGCTGCTTGGAGGCGCGCATCTGGTCATCGAATCGACGGGAGGTCGTCGAGGTGCTCGAGGGCCAGGGCGTGGCGAGCGACCTCCACCGGGCTCACGGGCTGCACGCTGGCGAGGAGCCGCTCGGCGCTGGCGGCCTTGATTTCATTGGGGATCCCGCCGGGGACGAGCTCGGTGAGCAGGGCATGCAGCCGGCACGCAGTCCGGTTCCGAGCCCGACCCAGATCGGTGTTGCGCTCGGCCAACAGCCGCAGCACCCCAGCGTGATCCGCTCGTCTCACCGGCGCCAGACGCGGCGCCCGCAACGTAGAAGATTCGGCCTTGCGGGTCGAGCTTGATGTCTTGGGGTGACCCGCCGATTTCGAGATAGCCGACGACGGTTTCGGTCCGGAGATCGACCTTGACGAGCTTGCCGGAGAACTCGCAGGTCGCGATCAGGTAGGCGCCGTCGGCGGAGAAGTCGGCGTGGTCCACGCCGTTGCAATCGACGGGCACTGGTTTGGTGAGGGCGAACGTGTGCGGGTCGCGAAAGTCGAGGCGCTGTTGGGCTTCGGCCACGACGATCGCGCGGGCGCCGTCGGGCGTGAAGTACATGTTGTAAGGATCGTCCACCGCGATGTCCAGGCCTGAGGGTTTGCCCGTCATGGGGTCGATCGGCGTGAGCGTGTTGGCGAGGTCGTTGGTGACATATAGCGTTTTGTGGTCCCAGGACGGGACCACGTGTTTCGAGAGCATGTCCTTGCCGGCCGCGGCGTAGATGTTCGTCGAGTTGGACGGCGGCGTCGGCCGCACTCGTCGTGAACGGGAGGACTGCGAGGTATTGGGGTGCGACGACGAGCACGCTGCCATCAGCAGGCAGACGCCGAGGACGAGTGCGACCGCGCCGCGATGGTGCGCCATGGAGCTCACGGTGACAGCAGCGCGTCCGGTTGCCCCGCCGAGCCGCTCAAACAGCCGCCACGAGGCGTCCGGTTTCGACGATGAAACCGATCAGGAAGATGACAGAGAGCGCGTAGCACGTCGCTTTGGCTGCGTAATGGCCGATGGGGCCGAATTCGGTGCAGAGGTCGAATCGCAGCACCGTCCGCATGGAGAACAGCATGACGAGACAGAGACAGGCGGCGTAGACCGTCGATGCGATTGCCATGGCAACCTCCTTAGAGGACGAAGATGTCGAAGATGAGTGCTGTGATGCCCGCGGTCGCCGCCATGGCGACGACGCGCCCGGCAGGCTGATCTCGATCGACGATCAACCCGAGCAGGAGCACAACAGCGACGAAGACGAGCACACCACTGCCGGCGTCCTGCCAGCTGACCGCGGTGAAAGGGGCGTCGACGTCGAAACCGCTGGAGTGCGTGGCGTGCAGAGTGAAGTTCCAAGCCAACCACCCGCCGAGCGTTCCGACGGCGGCTGCCACGAGTCGCGGCGGTGTCCGGATCGCCCGTCGCGCCGCGAAGACCGCCGTGACAATGGCGGCTGCGACCAACGCGGTCCAGACGATCTCGCTCGGTTCGAACACGGTGATCGCAACAGATGGCATGCCGGCGGCTTCCTCCTGGGCAGTGGTCGTGGCGCGTTAGCGGCGGTCGTTGGTCGCCGTGTCCGTGAGCGGACGCCGAGGTTGTTGACGGTTGCGTGCTCCGCCCAGGCGGGCGGCACCCTCGACGCCGATCGGGAGTGTGTTCGTCGGCGGGAGGTCGAGGGCGTCGAAGTCGACTTCGGGCATCTTGCGATCGAAGCCGACGGACTTGTGAGTGAGCGAGAGGGACAGGGCGACGGCGATTTCTGCGCGGATGACACCGAGCTTGCGGGCAGCGACGGCGATACGCGTCTGGCAGCGGCAGTCGACGGAATGGATCGCTGCGGTCTTGGCGGCGGAGCCGACAGCGATGCCGAGGTCGATATCGCGCAGGTTGCATTGCGGTCCGGCGAACTCGAGCTCGGCCGAGTCGTCGTGGAGTTGTTTGGTGGCGTGGAGGAACTCGGCACAGGTGGCGTAGCCGCAGGCGCCGCAGTCGTAGTTGGGCGGGTACCAGTCGGCGAGGCCGACGAACAGCGTCGCGTCGATCGCGTCGGCGACGTCAGCGTCGCGGAACCAAATGTTCTCTCGTCGCTCTTTGCCCCGGGCGCGCATCCAGTTCGCGAGCCGGGCAAGGGTGTCGTGGTCGTCAACGATGACGGTCTCGACGAAGAGGTGCTTGCCCTGCAGGAACAGCTGCCCGCCGGACTTCGGGGCGGTGATGGCGGCTGCGGCCATGAGCTTGGCCACCTGTCGGACCGTGTCGGCGCGCAGGTCGTCGTAGCCGAGATGGTCGCTCATGCCGGCTGGGCGGCGACGTTCTTGGCGCACCAGGCGTAGAGCGCGTCGTAGACGAAGGTGGCTCGTTCGAGCAGCCGGTGGTCGTCGTCCTCGACGTCGAGGCCGCCGAGTCCGATCGCCAAGAGTCCTGGCCCGGCGGGGTCGGTGTGCAGCTCGGCTTCGATGTCGGCGGCGTGCACGATGCGCGCCAGTCGCGCGACGGCGGGGTCGCCACCGAGGTGAAAGTCGTCGATGAGGACCTCGAAGCTGCACTGGTTGCCGCGGTGGGTGAACTCAGCGCCGGGGGCGTCGAACGAGCGCGCGCCCTCTCGCGCTGCGACATCCAGCACTTGGTCGGCGGGGATATAGAGGAATTCGGCATCGGCGTCGATGAAGCGGCGGATCAGCCAGGGACAGGCGATGCGGTCGGTCTTGGGACGGGCGCGAGTCACCCACTTCATGGGAGGTCCTCCTGGTTGGGACTGGTCGGTTCGTGGTCGGCGAGGCCGGTCAGGTTCAGGTAGCCGCCGGCGACGTCGTAGCGGGTGATCGGCCGGTACTCGACGGCTTGGTGCATCTCTGACACGGTGAGCTCGTCGCGCTCGGGTGTGGCGATCCAGGCGTCGAAGACCTCGTGGCTCGGCCAGATCGTGAGCACCACGGTCTCACCGTCGCCCGAGCTCGGTTCCAGCACGAGCTCGGCGAGGATCCCGTGCGCTTCGCGGACAGCGCGGCCCTCGCGGATCCAGGCCAGATAGTCCTGGCGTTGCTCCGGTGGCACGGCGACAGTGCGCAGACAGGCGATCATGCGCTGGCCTCCTCGATGCCGGTCATGCCGGGTCCTTGCCCAACAGGAGCGCCCGCCGCCGGTACTCGTACAGGCTGTCGAAGAGAGGCCCGGTGATCGCGAGGACGTCGTCATCGCCGCGCACCATCGTCAACCCGCGGCAGATCACGTCGAGACCTGGCGCTTCTGGCGCGTCGAAGCGGTCGTCGGCCAAGTCGGCTTCGTGGACGATACGGGCGAGATCCCACAGCACCGGGTCGTCCAGGCCGTAGCGGTGCAGCATCGTCTCGAACGAGCAGTCGCCGCCGTGATGCGACAGGTCGGCGCCCCGAATGTCGAACGGCGTCGCGCCCTCCGGGACCTCGTCGGGGTCATCGACGAAGACGAACTGCGCCTCCGCATCGATGAAACGTCGGATCAGCCACGCGCACGCCGCCCGGTCGACGTGGCACCCGGCGCGCGTCGCCCACCTCATCGCGACGCCTCCACGCCCGCCCTGAGCCTTTCGACGGCGCGGTGTGCTTTCTCGCGTTCCGGAGGCGGGAAGTGGTCGCGCTGGGCGAGCCGATGCAGTTCACGCCGCAGTCGCGCCGCGACCCGTCGCTGCGCCGATTGCGATTCACCGTTCGCGGCGTCGGCTGCATCGATCACGGCCTGGTATTCCTCCGCGACCGCGGCAGCCATGGTCGAGGCGAGGGTGCGTTCCTGGCCCGCCGAGCCCGCCCACGCGATCCACAGCGTCGCCTCGCCGCCGGCCTCGAGGACCTCGTCGGCGATCCACTCCAGCTGCTCCTTGGTGCGGGCGTCGTTCGGCAGCGCCACCAGCCCGTCGCCGAGCTGGGCCGCGCCGAGGCGGCGGAGCTTGCGCCACACCGAGATCCGGGGCGTCGAGGGCTCTCGAGGGATCCGGTAGGCGAGCAGCACCCACTCCAGGCGACCCGGCACACACCCACGGTAAGACCGAAGCTGCCTGCAATGCAACCGTGGTTACACCTGCATAGACTGAGGCTCTTGCGTGTGAACCGTCCGGCGATCGTCCTCGCCGGCGTCGTCGTGGCGCTGAGTCTCGTTCTGCCCGCCAGTCCGGCCGACGCCCGGAAACCCAACCTGCCCCTCGCGCACGTGCGCGACGTTCGCCTGCCTGGTTCTGCATCGCGCTTCGACTACCAAGACATCGACCCCACCCGGAACCGACTTTTCATCGCCCACCTCGGCGCCAACCAAGTCGACGTCGTCGATCTGCTCACCCTCCAAGTCGCCGGCGTTGTACACGCCATCCCCGGGGTCCACGGCGTCCGAGCAGTGCCTGACCTCGGCATCGCTTACGCGTCAGCGACGAGCACGGACACGGTCGTTGCCATCGACGCCTCCGCGCTCACGATCCGCTTCGACGCTCCAACCGGCGATTTCCCAGATGGGCTCGCCTACGACCCCGACGACCGCGCCGTATTCGTCTCCAACAAGAACGCCGGCAGCGTGACCAGCTTCGACGCGGCGACTGGACAGCAGAGACGAGCGGTCAAGCTCGGAGACGAGACCGGCAACGTCACCTATGACCCGGGCTCGCATGCTGTGTTCGCCGCCGCGAGACCACCCGATCAACTTGTCAGCCTCGATCCGCAAACAGGAGACATCACCGCGCAGGTCGATCTCCCGACCTGTAAGGGAGCCCACGGCATCTATCTCGAACCGACTGCCCGCCTCGCCTTCGTGGCCTGCGAACGTAACGCTCGGCTCTCGGTGGTCGATCTCACCGCCATGAAACAGGTATTGACACACTCCGTCGGCAAAGATCCCGACGTATTGGCATACGATCCCGAGCTTCGTCGCCTCTACGTTGCGTGCGAGAGCGGCATTGTCGCGGTCTTCGAGCTTCGGGGATCCTCTCTCGTCAAGCTCGGTCAGACGAAACTCGCCGATCGCGCGCACTCGGTAGCCGTCGACCAGGCGACCCATCGGGTCTTCTTCCCGCTCGAAGACGTGCGCGGCCATCCCGTGCTGCGCGTCATGCGACCGACTGGCTCATAACGGCGCCCACTGAAGCGGACTTGATGAGGTGTTTGTGAGGCTGACCAGGTTTCGCGGCTCAGCTCCGCAAGACCGCGGGCGATCGCAATGTTCGGTCCGACGCCTGATGTCGGTCACAGAGCGTCTTGAGCGGCTCGGCCGACCTCACCCTCCTCGGGGTCGGCTCCAGCGATCCGTTATGGTCCTTGGCCGTCACGCGCGATCGACATTCAATTCGACGTTCAAAGGAGCGTCCCGGGATTCGGACCGGCCGATGGCTTGCAACCATCTTGCAACCCGAATGGTGACAAAGCGCTGGAACGGACCGGACTCGGTGGACCGTCAGCACCGCGAATGCGCAGGTAAGCGGACTGAAGCACACAGGTGTGGTCCTGCTGGACACTGCCCGGCGTGACTCATAACCCGAAGGTCGCGGGTTCAAATCCCGCCCCGCCACCAATCGAAGCGTGTGCTTCCAAGGGCCTCCCAGCCGGGAGGCCCTTCCATTTCACCCCGAGGAGGCAGCATGCCCGATCCCTACGATTCCGACGCCGACCGGGGTCCTGGCCATGAGCTCGACGCACCCGTTCTCGAGGGCTTCGCCGACGAGGGCGACGGGTGGGACGACGAGAACAACGATGTGCTCTAGAAGTACTGCTTCGAAGGAGCCGCATCGATTGCCCAGCTGTCCACGTCGCTCCGGCTCCTGGCCGACGACCTTGACCGTCGAGCGGCGGAGGGATGGTCTCTGATGAGCCCTGTCGACGGAGGGTACGCCCACCTAACTCGCGCGCCAGTCGCAGAGAAGCGGTGACCGATGCTGCGACGACCGTTCAAGACACGGGATGCAGTTCCCACAGGAGACGGAGTGGCGGCCGCTCGAAGGTGTCGCGCGCTTGGCACGACAGAGCCACGCGCTTCCGTCGTTCCACGAGTGCGAGTTCATGTACATGGGCGCGGTGTGGAACACGCGCAGTAGGCTGAGGATCCACCTCTACAAGCATCGCGACACTCGTCGCTACCTCAACCTCGATGACGCCGGCCACGCGTACGACTTCTGGACCCCTCGCCGGATGACGAGAACGACGACCTCGCGGGTGGCTCATATCGGCTGCACAGGTCCCTGGCGGACGCGGTCGCGTACGCGGTCCTGTGAGAGGCAGGAGTCGAGTATCGCCCGTAAAGGTCGAGACGACTCGATCGTTACAGAGCATCTGAGGTCGCTCTCGTTTGATGTGCTGCCGTGGTTGTGATTCGGGTCCGATCTGGGCTGATCCACAGCCATTCGGGTTGTCCCCCCACCAGCCCCTCCACTCGCCGTCACCCCATGGCCCGCGGATCGGCCCGAACATGTTCGTCCCATGATCGTGGCGCCGATGCCGGTGTCGCCCTGCGCGACGAAGTCGTCGTCGACGCCTTCGGCGCCGCCCTCCATGCCGTGCGTGGCTCGGCCGCTACGGGTAGCAAACGCCCACTCGTGCAGTCGCGTGCCGCCCACACCGAGCGGGTTGTCGACGCTCTGGTCGGGCCCCGCGGCGTACCCGTCGAGTGAGATGGAGAAGTTGTGCACCCGGAGTTTCGGCATCGGAGTCTCCCTTCACTCAGCTACGACGGCGCAGGCGTGCAGAACTCATCGGTCGAGGTTCGGAAGCGGCGAGCGCGGCGCATCAGAGAGGCACGCGAGGTGCGCCGCCGGCGACCAAGTGCTCGAGCTTCTGCAGATCACCGGGCGTGCCGATCGCGATGATCACCTGGCCGGCCCGGATCTCAGTCTCCGGCGCGGGATTCGTGGTGAACGAGCCGTCCTTGTCGCGCAGGGCGAGGACGAGCGCGCCCGTGCGGTCCCGCACGTGGGCGTCTCGGATGCTGCACCCCTCGATCGGAGAGCTCTCCGGGACCGGGATCTCCTCGAGCCGGAACTGGATGTCCCGCTCGTGCATCACGACATCGAGGAACTCGGTCACGTACGGCTGCACCACGAACGCCGCCATGCGCGCGCCGCCGATGCTTTGCGGGTTCACGACTCGGTCGGCGCCCGCCCGTCGGAGCTTGCCCTCGTTCTCCTCGAGGCGCACGCGCGCCACGATGAACAGCTCCGGCCGGATGGCGCGGGCGCTGAGCGTCACGAAGAGATTGCCGGCGTCCGTGTCGAGCGCAGCCACGACGGCGCGCGCTCGACGCACGCCGGCCCGCTCGAGAACTTCGTCGTCGGTGGCGTCGCCGAGCACGAAGGCATGGGGCAGGCCTTCGAGCCGGCTGGCGTCGTTGTCGACGATCACGGCGCGTCCGCCCATTGCCACGAGGTCTCGAACGATCGCCTTGCCGACGCGTCCCCAACCACACACCACCACGTGATCCTTCATGCCGGTGATCCTGCGCTCCATGCGGCGCCTCCCGAACACTTCTGGCAGATGACCCTCGAGCAGCGTCTCGATGATCACGCCGAGGGTGTAGAGAGCCGTCCCCACGCCGAGGACGATGAGCACGATCGTGAAGATCTTGCCGGCGGTCGAGAGCGGCTGGACCTCCCGGAACCCGACGGTCGTGACCGTGGTGACGGTCTGGTAGATCGCATCCAGGAGCCCGAAGCCGAGCACCACGTATCCGACCGTGCCGGCCACGGTGACCGCCGTGAGCGCAGTCAGCGCAAACGTGAGGCGACGCCATTCGGCCACCGCCGGAGGGTAGTGGCGGACAACCCACGGCGGATGGCCCCAGGGAGGGCCTACGCCGGGGCCGGGAGGCGGGTATGGGACTCCGGAAAGCCGGCGATGGTTGAACCGCTATTCGACGGCGCGCTGCGTGAAGAACTCGAGCGCCGTGCGCGTCTTCGTCTGCTGCTCGCCGGAGAGATCCACGCCGTGCTTGCTCAGGAACAGCCTCGTTTCGACCGCGGTCTGGAGCGTGTCGGGCGGCGGGCACTTCGTCGAGAGTTCGAGGATGCGCGAGTAGTCGGGGTACAGCCACATCTCGGCG
>WNGF01007683.1_pt1 | contig 12931 bp, 16 predicted proteins | sample 5400641 | NCBI WGS metagenome assembly WNGF01 (sample SAMN13153371, study PRJNA577476) | soil metagenome | isolation source: 80 cm soil or saprolite under grassland replicate 2 | place: USA:California | collected 2016-06-15
CGGTGCCCTCGCCGACCAGCCGGCCGTGGTCGACGACCGCGATGCGGTCGGCCAGCTGGTCCGCCTCCTCCAGGTACTGGGTGGTCAGCAGCACGGTCGTCCCGGTGCCGACCAGGTCGCCGATCAGCTCCCAGAGGTCCCGGCGGCTGGCCGGGTCCAGGCCGGCGGTCGGCTCGTCGAGGAACAGCACCTGGGGGCGGCCGACGAGGGAGGCGGCCAGGTCCAGGCGGCGGCGCATCCCGCCGGAGTAGGTCCTGACCGGCCGGTCGGGGGCGCCGACGAGGTGGATGCGCCCGAGCATCTCCTGGGCACGGCGCCGCGCCTCGTGGCGCGGCAGGCCGTACAGGCGGCCGACCATCTCGACGTTCTCCCGGCCGGTGAGGACCTCGTCGACGGCGGCGGCCTGGCCCGCCAGGCCGATGCGGGCGCGCACGCCATCGGGGTCGGTGCGGACGTCGACGCCCGCGACGCGGGCGCTGCCGGCGTCGGGCTCGAGCAGGGTGGTGAGCACGCGGATGAGGGTGGTCTTGCCGGGGCCGTTGGGGCCGAGCAGGCCGTAGATGCCGCCGGGCGGGACGGTGAGGCTGAGGCCGTCCAGCGCGCGGACCTTGCCGAAGTCCTTGGCGAGCCCCTCGACCTCGATGATCGGATCGTTCATGGGGCATCCTCCGTATGTATACTCCTCTATATATAAATTAAAGTTAACCATAGGTGTTGTACACTCTCATGTCAACAAGACGAGCCCGGGGACGCGCGCATGCCAACCAAGCGGGAACCCGCCAACCAGCCCACGGCCGAGGCTGCGGCGCCCACGCCGGTGCGGCGGCTGCGCCGCACCGAACGCCGCGAGCAGCTGCTGGCCGCCGCCACCCAGGCCTTCGCCTACGCCGGCTTCGCCGCCACCAGCCTGGACGACATCGCCCGGGCGGCCGGCATCAGCCGGGTGCTGCTGTACCGGCACTTCGAGTCCAAGACCGACCTGTACCGCGCGGTGCTGGACCGCGCGATCGCCAGGCTGACCGCCGCGGTCGGCACCCGCGACTTCACCTACGCCAGCATCGACGCGCTGCTCGGCGCGGCCGCCGAGGACCCAGACGGGTTCCGGCTGCTGTTCCACCACGCCGCCAGGGAGCCGGAGTTCCGCCAGCAGATGGACCGGTTCCACCGGGGCATGGTCGCCACCGCCCGCCGTGAGCTGGCCAGGGTGATCGGCGACCGGGCCTGGGCGCAGTGGGCCGCGCAGCTTGCCCCGGTGGTCGCCGTCGAGGCGGTGATGGCCTGGCTGGACGCCGGCCAACCCGACCCGGACCAGGCTGCCGACCGGGTCCGGCAGGCCCTGGCCGGCATCATCACCGCCGCCCAGTAACTAGCCACGGCTCCGGACGCCGAGGGGCCTTGGCGCCAGCGGAGGGTTCCAGGGCTTTGTGGGCCAAGCGTCATGGTGTGGGCCGGACGGTCATGGTGCAAGGCGCCCGAAGGGCTAACCTGGCGGGTGCTTGCGGTCCTGCTGCGGCCGCCGGAGACCACGAGGAAGGTGTGGATGCGGTCAATCATGGAAATCGCTTGGGCGCGGGAGGCGTCGGCCGCGCCGGTGACGGTGGACAACGTCACCGTGACGCCCCGGTCGCGAACGCTGGTGGTCCGCTTGCCCAAGGGCGGATTCGTCTGGAGCTGCCCGACCGCCGTGGTGGTCGAGCAGGACGGGCAGGCGCGCCGCATCCCGATCATCGACCTTACCCGCGTCGCCCAAGTGGGGCTGCTTGGCCTCGCGCTGCTGAGGGCCGGCGCCAGCTTGCGTGGGCCACGCCACACGGAGGAACCAGCATGACCGATACCAGGCACACCGGGCCGGGCGAGACCGACGCGCTCCTCGACGGGGCCGGCAGGCAGGCGTCGAAGATGCTGGAGAAGATCTTCGCCGCCGCCCAGCTGGGCGCCGTCTTCGGCCAGCCGGTCCAGTCCGGCAGCTACACGCTGATAACGGCTGCCGAGGTGACCTCCGGTGGCGGCTTCGGCGCTGGGATGGGCCGCGGCCCGGCGCCGAAGCCGGATGCGGGACAATCACGGCTGACGGAGGCCGGACCGACCCCGGCCGAGCAGCCCATCGGGGGCAGTGGCTACGGTGGGGGCGGCGGGGCCATGGGGCGACCGGTCGCGATCGTCGCCATAGGCCCGAACGGCGTGACGGTCAGGCCGGTCGTGGACGTCACCAAGCTCACCCTGGCCGCGCTGACCGCCTCGGCGGCCATGCTCGGACTGCGACGCGCGATGCGCAGGGCGCGCAAGGGCATGGGCTGACGCAAGGCTACGGGCGCGCCGTTCCTGGCCGCCCGTGTGCGATTCGCGGGCGGTGCCTGGCTCCCGTCGCTAGCGTTCAGATGCAGGTGCAGTGGACGTCGGCCTGGCCGCAGCCGGCGCACCGCAGCGTGCAGTACCGGTCGGAGCCAACGTGCAGGTGCCCGGGATCGTGCTCGCGGGCCTCGGACGCGCAGATCGCGCATTTCCACTCGTCCGCCGCCTCGCCGCACTTCGCGCACAACAAGGTCGCTGCGGCTGCCATGATCGTTCCCCCTTGGTCGGACGATCCCTGGCGGTTGGCGGGGCCGCCCTCGGGCGGCCCGCCAGGTGCTCAGCCTTGGCGCTGGGCGACGATCCCTCGCAGCGCCAGGAGCGTGAAGGGTGCGCAAAGGCATTCATGCAGCTGTTCGGTACTCGTGTACGAGGCCGCCGAGCAGGTCACGTCGATGCACGCTGCGTCGATGATCCGCACCGGTGAGGGTCAGACCGGCGGGTCGGTCTGGTGCTCGCAGCCGCAGCGCCCGGTGTGGACGATGCCGGTTGTAGTGCTCGACATACCCTCGAAGGACCTGCTCCAAGTGGCCTCGCCCGACGATCAGCAGCCAGTCCAGACACTCGGTGCGGACCGTGCGGACCCAGCGTTCGGCGTACGCGTTCGCCTTCGGTGCCTGCACCGGCGTCAGCACGACCTCGGCGCCCTGCGAGCCGAACACGTCGTCGAAGCTGCGGCAGAACTTCGCGTCCCGGTCGCGCAGCAGGAAGCGCACAGCTCGTCGCTGCTCGGCCAGCGCGAGCAGGAGGTTACGGGCCTGTTGGGTGACCCAGGCTCCGTTGGGGTTGGCGGTCACGCCGGCCAGGTGGACTCGCCTGGTGTCCAGCTCGACGAAGAACATCACGTACAGCCGCCGCAGCCAGACGGTGTCGACGGTGAAGAAGTCACAGGCGACGATCCCGGCGGCCTGCTGGCCAAGGAATGCCCGCCATGTCGCGGAGGCGCGTCGTGGTGCCGGGTCGAGTTGGTGGCGACGTAGGGTCATCCGGATGGCGGTGGCTGAGACGCGCACGCCGAGGTGCAACAGTTCGCCTTGGATGCGGCGGTAGCCCCAGCGCGGGTTCTCGATGGCCAGACGCACGATCAGTTGCTGCACGTCGTGGTCCAAGGCTGGCCGGCCGGTGTGGCGGTGCGGGTAGGTCCATGCGCCAGCGACCAGCCGGCGGTGCCAGCGCAGTAGGGTGTCGGGTTTGACGAAGAAGGACGACCAGCGGGCTCTCGGCAGCAGCCGGCTGATCGCGGCGAGCAGGGCACGGTCGGCGGGTTCCAGCCTGGGTCGTGGGGTCTGGCGGCGGAGGACGGTGAGCTGGTGGCGCAGGACGAGGATCTCCAGGTCCTTCGCGGCGTCGCCGCGGGCGAGCAGTACCAGCAGTGCGATGGAGCGGCACAGGGTGCGGTAGGCAAGCTTCGGCAGCATGCGGGGTGGTCCTCCGGTCATCACGGCAGTCGGGGGAGTAGGTCGTCACCATACCGAGAGCGTTCTGCAAGCCCCTCTCGAAGGCCATGTCCCACTTTGCGCACCCTTCAGGATTCGCGCTCATGCGCCGGACACTTGTCGCTCTCACCCTGCTCGTCGCGACAGGGGTGCTCGCCCCGGGTTGCGGCGGCAACACGCCAGGCCCAGGAGGGGATGGCGCTGGCGGCGGGTCCCCGGCGACCACCGCCGCCCCGGCGGCCACCGGCTCCGGCGGCCGCGGCGCCTACGGCGGCCGTCCGACCACCAGCGGTGCCGGCGCCCCCGCGGGCGGGACCGCGGTGGCCATCGACAGCTTTGCGTTCTCACCGGCGACCCTGAAGACCAGGGTGGGCCAGAAGGTCACCTGGACCAACCGGCAGGGCGTCGCGCACACCGTGACCGCCAACGGGGCCGCGTTCAACCATCCGATGCCGTCGGGGGCGAGGTTCTCGTTCGCCTTCACCAAGGCGGGCACCTTCGCCTACCACTGCACCATCCACCCGTCGATGCACGGGACGATCGTGGTGTCGTAGCAACCTCGGGCCACCAGGGGTTCCGAAACGCGAAGTTGTCGAGCGACAAACCCTTACCAGCGTGTTGCGGAAACGGGCGGCGAGCTCCTGATTGCTGAGCAGGTGCAGGTAGCTCGTGGTTGGCGTTGGGTATGGGATGGTGGCCGAGCAGGAGAGGAGGACGAGCCGAGTGACCGAGCCGCGGCGTCCCGTCGGGCCGCTGGACGGCCAGGTCGCGCTGGTGACCGGGGCCAGCAGCGGCCTTGGCCGGGCGACCGCGGTCGCCATCGCCCTCGCCGGCGCGGAGGTGGCCCTGCTGGCCCGCGGCAAGCAGGACCTGGAGCAGGTCGCCGCTGAGGTCAGACGGGTTGGGGGCCGCGCGCTGGTGCTGGTGGCCGACCTGGCCGACGCGGAGGCGCTGGTCGGGGCGGTGGCCCGGGCGGTGGACGCGTTCGGCCGCATCGACGTGCTGGTCAACGCGGCCGGGACCGACGTGCCCGGCCCGGTGGCCGAATTGACCGTCCAGGACTGGGACCGGGTGCTGGCGGTCAACCTGCGGGCGCCGTTCGTGCTGGCCAAGGCGGCGTTGCCGCACATGCGGGCCGCCGGCAGGGGCACGATCGTCAACGTCTCCTCGGTGGCCGGCAAGCGGGGCTGGGCCAACGCCGCCGCCTACTGCGCCAGCAAGTTCGCGCTCACCGGGCTGACCCAGGCGCTGGCCGCCGAGGGCCGGCCGCACGGCATCCGGGCCTGCGTCATCTATCCGGGGGCGATGGCCACCAGCTGGGGGGTGTGGTCGCCGGCCGCGCGGGAGACAGCCGCAAACGAGCGGCCGCCCGCCCGTACGGCGTTGCCGCCGCAGGAGGTGGCGGCGCTGATCGTGTGGATCGCTGCGGCGCCGGCTGAACTGGTGCTCAACGAGGCGGTCGTCAGCCCGCTGGAGGAGCAGGGCTGGCCCTAGCTGGGAGCGCCGGGGTCCCATCCGCCCGGGTTGACACGTACCCAGGCTGTTTCACAAAGCAGGGTCGAGCAGGCGCCTACCTGCCCTGCGCACGGCGCCCGTTCGCTCGCGTTCAGGCAGTTCGGTTGACGGCGTGTTCACCGCGTAGACCTCGCCAGGGCGCTGTTGCGTTACGCGGAGGCAAGGCATGGCGAAGCTGCGATCTCTGTCTGGGCTCAGATCGCCATGGCGAGCTCATCGAACGCGACGGCCAACCGCCGATTCGTCGGCTCCCCGGTGGCCAACTCGTAGTGTCCCCGGCGAACGTTTTGGACGAAGGCATGCCCCACGATGATCACCCTGGTGTTACGGTCCTGCTTGAGGCCGCGCATCGGCCGCAGCCGCGACTTCAGCCGCCCATGGTGGGCCTCAACTCGGTTGTTGGCGTACTGGTCGGTGCGGTGCCATGCAGCCGGCAGCAGCGCCTTCAGCACCACCGGGTACACCGGCGCCTGATCGGTCGTGATCTCAGCGGGCGTGACCTTGGTCGCGCTCATTGCTTGCTGGAAGAACCGGCGAGCGGCCGTGGCGTCCCGGCGTGCGGAGACGAACACGTCGATCACCTGCCCGAACTGGTCGACGGCGCGGTACACATACCGCCATTGGCCGGCGACCTTCACGTAGGTCTCGTCGACCTGCCAGCGATCCCCGACCCGATGCCGGCACGGTCGGGCAACCTCGGCCAGCAGCGGCGTGAAGCGCTGCACCCAGCGGTAGACGGTGACGTGATCGGCTTCGACGCCCCGCTCGGTGAGCAGTTCCTCGACATCGCGATAGGACAGGCCGAAGCGCAGATACCAGCGGACCGCAAGGACAATGACATCGGATGGGAAGCGGAACCCGGCGAAGGCGGACCGCGGGACTGGAGCAGCGCGAGGGCGGCGGGTTGTCATGCCAGCAGTCTCGCCGCTCGAACGCGGTCACAGCGAATGCAACAGCGCCCCTGCAGCCATAGCTGCCACGAGGAGGGCGCCATGCGCCGCGTGCAGGTGTTCGACGTCAACGAGACCCTGCTCGATCTCGCCGCCATGGACCCGCACTTCGAGCGGGTCTTCGGCGACGCCGGGATGCGCCGGGCGTGGTTCACCCAGATGATCCAGTCGGCCCTGGTGGCCACCGTCACCGGCGCCTACCGCACCTTCGCCGAGATCGGCGCGGCGGCGCTGGCGATGACCGCCGAGCAGGCAGGGGTGGAGCTGCGCGAGGAGGACCGTGACGCGATCGCCGGGCGGCTCCGCCGGCTGCCAGCCCACCCGGAAGTACCCGAGGCGCTGGAGCGGCTGCGCCAGGCCGGCTACCGGCTGGCCGCGCTGACCAACTCCACCGAACAGGTCGCCAGGGCACAGCTCGAGCACGCCGGCATCATCGGCCTGTTCGAGCAGGTACTCTCGGCCGACGCGGTGCGGCGGCTCAAGCCAGCGCCCGAGCCGTACCTGATGGCGGCCGAGCGGCTGGGCGTGGCGTCGGCGAGGTGCGGCTGGTCGCCGCGCACGCCTGGGACGTGGCCGGCGCCACCCGGGCGGGCTGCGCCGCGGCGTTCGTGGCCCGCCCGGGCAAGGTCCTCGACCCGTTGGTGGAGCCGCCGCCCGACGTCGTCGGCGCCGACCTCGCCGAGGTCGCCGAACGCATCCTCACCACCGACGTGTGAGCCGCCCTGCTCGCCTCCGGGCGATGGTGAACCGGACGCAGGCGCTGGTCCTGGGCTACCTCCTGGTGGTGTCGGGCAGCGTGGTGGTGATCCGGGCGGCCGCGCCCGACGTCTACGACCAGGCGCTGCGGCCGCCACCCGGTTGGCCGCGGTGGACGGGGGTCGCCTTCCTGCTCGCGCTGTGCGGCTTGGTCGCCCTGCTCGCGGTCGGCGTGCTGCGGCGGTGGCGCTGGACCTTCTGGCTGGTCCTGGTCGCCTTCCTGGCCGGGGTGCTGCGCGTGCCGGTGGCCATCCTGCAGCTCACCGGTGGCCTGCGCGCGACCACCCCGGCCTGGTATGTCGCCTACCAGGGGCTCATCGGCCTGGGCCAGTTCGCCATCGGCCTCGCCATGCTGGCCGGCTACCGACGCGCTGGCCCCTGGGGAGCCTGACGCTGGCCCGCTTGGCGCCCGGGCCTGGGAAGGATGCCGGTGGAATTGCGGTGCAGGTCCCTAACCGATTCGAGCACGCCTACGTCCGGCGCGGTCTTCCAGGGTTGCTACGCCCCACGCGGCGGCGCAGCATCCCCATCGCGTGGCCAGAGCTGGGGCTCGTGCACGATCGGCTGGAGGCACGGCGACCGGGCCATGGCCACCGTCGAGCGAGGAATTGCGCACGTTCTTGGGAACCGGCATGCCGCATCCTCGCACGCCGGCGTAACGCCGGCCCTGGAAACCGGTTGGATGGGTCCGCCTGGGCCGGCTAGCATCGAGCCATGGGCGCGACGCCGGGGGACCAGGGGGCCGAGCCCGCCGGGGACCGCTTCGAGCTGGCCGGCGTGGCGCGCGTGGAGCAGCTTCGTCCACTGTGGCTGGCGCTGCACCGCCACCACCGCCACGTCGCCAGCTACGGGCCGCTGCTCGCCGACGAGCAGGCCTCGTGGGAGCGGCGCCGCCGCCGCTACCAGGAGGCGCTGGCCACCGGCGAGGGGATCCTGGCGGTCGCGACCGCCGCCGAGGGCCCGGTCGGATACGCGTTCGTGGTCCTGCACCAGGGTCCGGACGACACCTTCGGGTACGACGGGGACCGCTACGCCGAGCTGTTCACGCTCTCGGTCGCGCCGCAGGCGCGCGGGCGGGGGATCGGCGGCCGGCTGTGCGACCTGGTCGAGGCCGAGCTCGCCGAGCGCGGGGTGACCGAGCTGGAGGTCGCGGTGATGGCGGGCAACGGCGACGCGCTGCGCTTCTACCGCCGCCGCGGCTTCCGGCCCAGCGAGGAGCTGCTACGCCGCCCGCTCACCCCGAAGCGCTGAAGCTGTTCGGGCCGGTGGGAGCGGCTCGGTCGGGCCGTTGCCGCGGCGCGCCGCCGCCCCCCCGTTGGCGCCGGCTCGCCTCCACGACCGGCTGGACGCCGGCCTACTACTTGGCGTACTGGGCGATCTGGCTGGAGAAGTCGAAGACGACGCAAGGCTCGTCGCCGACCGTCCAGGCGTCGTGGCCCGGCGGGATGACCACCACGTCGCCGGGGCCAGCCTCGCCCTCCGAGCCGTCGTCCATGAGGACGTGCATGCGGCCCGAGACCACGTAGCCGTTGTGGTGGACCTGGCAGGAATCCGTCCCCGCGATCGGCCTGGCCGACCGTGACCAGCGCCACCCAGGCTCGAAGGTGGCCTTGCCGAAGACCACCCCGCTGAGGGTCACGACCTCCAGCCTCCCGTGGTCGAAGGTCCTGATCTCGTCGGGTGTGCCGATGCTCTTCAGCTCGAGGGCGGCCATCGGCTATGCGCCTTCCTGCACCTGGTAGATGTGGTCGGCGACCAGCCCGTGGGCTTCCCGGTGCACCCGCACCGCGGCCTCGGCGTCGGGCAGAGCGCCCACGGCACGAAGCGCGGCAGTCCCCTCGGCCGTGCTGCGGGCCCGTAGCGGGTTGCGGCCACGCTCACCTAGCGCCACCGCGCACCATGCAGGGTCCGAGACTGCCGGCCAGGCGCGCTGCTGGGTCACGATCGGGCTTCAGAGGTCCGGGCGGGATCGGGCGCCTCGGGACGTCGCGCCCCGGCCGACACAGGCGCTGTAGGCCGGCTGTTGGGTTGGCGTGACGCGATGTGCCTGGCGATGTGCTCGGCGTCCCTTCCCACCCCACCGACCAGCGGCGAGCTCAGCGCGTACAGAAAGGGCAGGCCCACGAAGCACAGGCCAGGCTCGGATCCCACGATGCCGCGGTCGTGCACCGGGCCTCCGTCCTGGTCGAAGACCGGAGGGTCGATCCAGCCGAAGTCCGGCACGAACCCAGTGCACCAGACCACATTCGCGACCTCGAGGACCCGCCCGTCGTCGAGCAGCGGCACGCCGCCCCGCACCCCCGCTGTCCTCGGCACCCGCTCGATGCCGGTAGCGCGGTCGAGCCGCTCGTGGTTGACCCGGGCGAGCGGGATGCCTCGGCCGTGGAACCTCTGCCGCACCGCCTGCCCCATCGGCGTCTTCACGGTCAGCACGTGCGAGGCCATGAACCAGACCACCGGGAGGATCAGCCGGTCTGACCTGCCTTCGCCGAAGGGTTCGTGGCCCGGGTGCCTGCCCGACAGCCAGGTCCGGTGATCCCTGGACACCTCCAGGGCGATCTCGGCCCCCGAGTTGGCGGCGCCGACGACCAGGACGCCGCCCGCCCGCAACTGGGACGGGTCCCGGTACTCGCTGGAATGAAGCTGCGCGATGCCCGGATCGAGTTCGGGGGCGAAGGCGGGGATCCTGGGACGCTCGTAGGCGCCAGATGCCACCACCACGTAGTCGGCGTGGAACCGGCGCTTCCCGGCCGCCACCACGTACCGGTCCCCGTCCCTGGACAGCCGGTCCACGCGGACACCGGTCCGGACCGGGAGCTCGAACCTGGCCGCGTAGGCCTCCAGGTAGTCGGCCAGCTCGTCCTTGCTGGGGTACGACCAGGCAGGCGCCGGGAAGGGCCAGCCCGGCAGCCCGTCGTAGCGCGCCGGGGTGAACAGCCGCAGCGAGTCCCAGCGCTTGCGCCAGGTGTCGCCGATCCGCTGGTTCGCGTCCAGGATCACGAACCGCTGGCCTCGCCTGGCCAGGTGATACCCCACCGACAGGCCCGCCTGCCCGGCCCCGATGACCACAGTGTCGAACTGCTCTGCGGCGCTGGCGCCATCCATCGTGCTCCTCCTTCATCCTGTTCCCGAGGACCGTAGGCGGTCGGCCCGGCGCGTGGCTTCGGGGGAGCCCCTCAATCCCGGGGAGGAGGGATGGGGAGTTCCCGCAGCTGCGGTCTTCGATCGGTCAGCTTGTGGGCGTGGCGGCGGACCGTCTCCACGTACCCTTGGGCCAGCGGGTTCGGGAGCGGGTCGGCATCGATCGCTGCGGCGCGCGTCGGCGGCGACAGCTCTCCGGGGCTGGTCCGCAGCCGCTCCTCGAGCCTTGCCAGGGCCTTGGCGTGACGGTCGGTCATCGTGCCCTGAACCTCACAGCCTCGGGCCGGGAAGCCTGTCCGTGGCCCGGAACCGCTCGGTGATCCGCGCTGGGGCGCTGCACCGCGGGCAACGGATGGGCTCGTCCATGGTCATGGCGTCCTCCTCCGATGCGGTCGAGCCCGGCAACCTGTCGACTTGTCGGGCCGAGAAGAACGCTACGACCTCGCCTTCGGCCTCCCAATTGGGAGTTCTCCCCACGCGACCAAGCCGTGCTCCATCGCGACCAGGGTCGCCGCGGCGCGCGTCGAGACGCCCAGTTTCCCGTAGGCGTTCTGGATGTGGCGGTCGGCCGTCTTGATCGAGATCCCGAGCGCACGCGCGACCTGCTTGGTCTGCAGTCCGCGCGCGAGCATCCCGACCACCTCGGCCTCGCGCTCGGTCAGCCCCGCCGGCCGCGCGAGGCGTGGAACACGCTGGCCGGCGGCCTCGCACACCGCGGCGACCGCGTCGGGGTCCAGCCGTCCGGGACTCGCCTCCTGGCTGAGCGTCTTGGCCGCCTGGTCGGGCGCGAGCGCCTGCCGGCGAGGCCGTGGCTCGGTCATCGCGTGGTAGGCGTCGGCGGCCGCCAGCACGCGTGCCGGCATCGACAACGCGGCTCCCGCGCAGCCGTGGTGGTAGCCCGAGCCATCGAGGCGCTCGTGGTGGAGGCCCGCGATCGGCGCCAGCGCGGCGAGGAACGCACATCGCGAGAGGACGCGCTCGGTGTGGTAGGGATGCAGCCGCACCTGCTCCCACTCGTCGGCGCTCAGCGGCCCGGGCTTCTGCCAGATCCGCGGGTGGACCGCCACCCGGCCAAGGTCGTGGACAAGCCCCGCCCGTCGGATCGCCGTCACCCCCACCGCGTCGATCCCACAGTGCTGTGCCGCCGCAGCAGCGAGCCCCGCGACGCCGGCGGCGTGGCCGGCGAGGGACGGCGAGGTCAGGTCGGCGAAGCTCCCCATCGCGGCAAGCGCGCGATCGATCGCCGCTGCCTCCAAGATCAACGGTGGGGGCGGCTCCAGGGCGAGGACCTGTTCCCACGCCGAGGCGCTCTCCTCCAGCGCGAGGATCTCCCCGGCACCTTCCACCACGCAGGCCGCTACCTCCGGGTCGAAGGCGTGGTCGGCACGTTCGCGCACCAGGCGCACAGCGTGCTCTACGCCTCCGAGGAGGCGCTGGAGGGCAGCGTCGGTTGCGACGTGGACGATCCGCATCGGCAAGGGGATCTGCTCGCCCTTGGCTCGACGCAGTGGGCCATTGCCGTCCCATCGCTCGGTCAGGTGGTCGAGCAGGCCCGGCACGGAAGGGGGAGCGCCGAGTTGCTCGGCCAGCAACCCGGCGACCTCGCAGGCGGCGGTGAGGGCAGGACGCATCTCCCGAGCCATCCTCGGTAGCCGGCGCGCGGTTTGCACCACGCGCAGCGGCGCTGGGCTTCCGGGATCGGGCACCGCCCGGAGCATCCCCGAGACGACCTCGCGTCCGGACCCGTACCTGACGGGGTCGAAATTGGTGGTCAGCGAACCGCCGAAGACCTCCGCGGCGACGTGGGCCTCGGTCGTGCAGCTCGCGTGGGAGAGCAGGCAGGCGTAATAGGTCTGCGAGGCGCTCTGTCGGTCGATGCCCAGCTTGTCGGCCAGGCGCATCGCGATCAGCGTCGTGTGCAAGCCGTGCTCGAACGGGAACGCCATGCCAAGGTCCGTCGCCAGGCACAGCGCAGCGATCAGCTCGGCCGTGCGGACCCGTTCGCTGCCCTGCGCTCGGCTGGCCTGCCGCGCCACCGTCCCCGCCCGATCGTCGCCGCCGACTCCCAGGCAGCGGCGGTCCTAATCTCGGCACAGCGCCTGCTCATGGATCCCAAGCAGGCATCGCCCTAGGGTACAGCGAAGCAACAGGGTGACGCCCTCGGCGCTGCTGGCCGAGGGCGTCACCCTGAGGGTGCCGACTCAGAACGCTTCCTCTGTAAGTCAGGGGACGGTCGCACCACTGCTCAGGCAGGGCAGGAGTGGAAGGGTTCGGAGATTTCGGCCAAGGCGGCAGACCGCCACGTTCAGAACGCCTACGCCAAGATCGGCGTCTCGACGCGGGCCGCAGCGGCACGGTTCGCGATGGAGCACCGGTTCGTCGCATGGGGAGAACTCCCAATGGGCGCTGCCAGCGGCCGTTCGTAGCGTCATCAACAGACGCACTAAGCCATTGGGCCTGTGGCCCCGGAGCAGGGAGGCGGCGTGATGGGCAAGATCGAGTGCACGGTGACGATCGCGCGGCCGTGCGCGGATGTCTTCGACTACTTCCTCAACCCCGACCAGCACGTGGCGAAGGGCAACCCCGAGGTCGAGTCCGTCGTTCGCAGCCCCGGGGGGCCAACCCGGCCGGGGACGACGTTTCTGTTCCGGCACACCGGGAGGCCCCGTGAGACGAGGTCGCGGTTCACGGCTGTCGTGCCCGACCGGGAGATCCGCTTCGACGGTGAGGTCGGGCCGCTGCGACCGAAGTGCGTGCTCACCTTCGCGCCGACCGCGGGGGGGA
>WNGF01025489.1_pt1 | contig 12930 bp, 10 predicted proteins | sample 5400641 | NCBI WGS metagenome assembly WNGF01 (sample SAMN13153371, study PRJNA577476) | soil metagenome | isolation source: 80 cm soil or saprolite under grassland replicate 2 | place: USA:California | collected 2016-06-15
GGCGGACCTGGTGTGGACGTACGTCCTCCAGAGCGATCTGCGCCCAGGGGCCACGACCATGGGCGACGTCGATGACCTCATCGACCTTGTTCGCACCGCTCGAGAAGCCGACGTCGCCTGCGTGGTCAAGCAGCATCGTGACGGTTCATTCAAGGTAAGCCTGCGGTCCAAAGGAGGCACCGACGTCGGCGCGGTGGCGCTCGCCTTCGGCGGAGGCGGCCATCGCTTGGCCGCCGGGTACACATCGGCCACCGGAGTGGAGGAGACCATCCGTTCCTTGGTGCAGGCCCTGCTCGGGATGGCGTCGGGCTCGTAGCCGGTGACGGGGCGAGCGCATCGGAGCGAGCGCAGCGGCCTGCTGCTGATCGACAAGCCAGCCGGTCTCACCTCCCACGACGCCATTGCCAGGGTCCGCCGGGCTTTGGGCACCCGGAGGGTGGGGCATTCGGGGACCCTGGATCCGCAGGCCACCGGCCTCTTGGTCGTGGGTGTGGGAAGAGCTACCCGTCTGCTCCGGTTCCTGGGTGAATTCCCCAAGCTCTACGACGGCACCGGGGTTCTCGGGGTGGAGACCACGACCCTGGACGCCGCCGGAGATGTCGTCCACCAATCGCCGGTGAAGGTGACCGAGTCCGAGCTCCGTGAGGCGATGGAGGCTCTGGTGGGAGACATCGACCAGCGGCCGCCGGCCTTCTCCGCGGTGAAGGTCGAAGGGGAGAGGTTGTACCGCGCGGCCCGCCTAGGCCGCGAGGTGCAGACTCCATCTCGGCGAGTGCATGTGTTCGCCTTCACCTTGCGCCGCTTCCGGCCGCCACGGTTCGAGTTCCGTGTTCGTTGCTCCGGAGGCACGTACGTTCGCTCGCTGGTCGCCGAGGTGGGCGCGCATCTGGGGTGCGGGGCCCACCTGGCCGCCCTGCGGCGCACGGCCATCGGGCCGTTCCGCGTTGAGGGGGGCACCTCCCCCGGAGCCCCCGGACCGCTGCTTCCGACTGAGACCGCGGTCGCCCACCTATCGGCGGTGACCTTGGATGAGAACGAGGCAGCCGCCGCCGGACACGGCTCGATCCTCGGGCCCAGCGGCATCACCGGCCCCTACCGCGTCCTTGGCCCGGACGGGCGCCTCATCGGCATCTACCGGGACCGGGGCGCGCGGGCTGTCCCCGAGGTCATCCTGGCGCCGGCCTGAGACGACCCGCCCGGACGCATCCTCATCGTGGATTCGAATGCTCGCGCTGAGGCGTCAGGAGGGGGGACTTTCAGTGCCCCCTCCTTTGCCTTCCCCTTGAGCCCGGCGGGGGCGACGGCTCCGTCCTGTACGCTCGGGCCAAGTGGAGATCATCAAGGGACTGACGTCGCTGCCGATCGACAGCGGAGCCTCCTCGGTGACCGTCGGCTTCTTTGACGGGGTTCACCGAGGTCACCGGGCGGTGATCGAGCGGAGCGCGGAGGTGGCCAGCGCCCGTGGGCTGGAGCCCGTCGCGGTGACGTTCGACCGCCATCCGCGCGAGGTCCTCACGCCAGGCAAGGAGCCTCCGCTCCTGACAACCTTCCAGCGAAAGGCCTCACTTATCGAGAGACTAGGGGTCTCGAGACTGGTCGTCCTGGAGTTCGACCAGGGCTTCGCAGCCTGGCCGGCCGAGGATTTCGTCCGCAGGGTTCTGATGGCCAGTCTGCACGCCGAGCACGTGGTTGTAGGCTCGAACTTCACGTTCGGTCATCAGGCATTGGGAAATCTGCCGATGCTCTCCGACCTTGGCGGAGCGTGGGGTTTCACGGTCGAGGGCGTGGCGTTGCTCAAGCTGGCCGGCCGATCGGTCTCCTCCTCCTCGATCCGGGAGGCTCTCGCCGCCGGGGACCTGGGGTGGCCCACCCAGGCCCTGGGGCGGCGATTCGTGGTCGATGGTCTGGTGACGAAGGGCGCCGGCCGTGGAGCCAGCCTGGGGTTTCCGACCGCCAATCTCGAGGTCGATCCTCGCATGCTGATCCCGGCCCGGGGCGTGTACGCGGGGAGGGCTTTCGCCCACGACACCGTCCACGCGTCCGCTATCAATGTCGGAATCAACCCCACTTTCGGCGGCGACCCGCTGCACGTGGAGGCCTACCTGCTGGGCTTCGACGGTGATCTCGCAGGCGAAGCGATGGCGGTGGAGTTCTGGGAACGGCTCCGGGAAGAGGTCACGTTCGAGTCTCCCGATGCCCTGGCCGCGCAGATCGCCGCGGACGTGGAGCGCACCCAAGCCGTGGTCGGCCAGGCTCAGCCTCAGCTCGGCTGAGTTTTGGAAGGTCGCGCCACCTGAGCAGGACTCGCAGACTGCAGCAGCAAAGGGGAAGCTACCCATCCGGTTTGGTATCATCGCTGGTCAATGGCCCTGTTGAAAGACGAGAAACGCGCTGTGATCAGCGACTACCGGAGGGAGGAGTCCGATACCGGCTCGCCCGAGGTCCAGGTGGCCATTCTCAGCAAGCGCATCGAAGGCCTCACGGAGCACCTCAAAACCCACACCAAGGACCATCATTCTCGGCGAGGCCTACTGCAGATGGTTGGGAGGAGGCGCCGCCTACTCGACTACCTGCGGCGGGAAGATGTGGAGCGATACCGAGCGCTGATCCAGCGCCTCGGGCTGAGGCGCTAGAGCGACCAAGGGCGGCTCGCGGCCGCCCGAGGAAGGGAGGAGAGCAAGAGCCAGACGAGCGTACCGCCCGGGAGCGGATGGGCCGGAGCGGTCAGTTATCAGTTGCGGATCTCGGTGTGCGACATCACGCGCCAAAGAGCCTCGCACCGGGGGCCACCACTGAGAACTGGCCCGAAATACCCCGCCCCGCCGCTCCTCGGATCCCCAATCTCGCCGCCGTCACCGTGCGGCCGGCAACCGAGGAGGACGTACCGTGATCAGAATGAACTGCACCATCGGTGAGACCGAACTCATCTTCGAGTCCGGAAAGCTCGCCAACCAGGCTAAGGGGGCCTGCGTGGTCACACTGGGTGAGACCCAGGTGCTGGCTGCGTGCACCTCAGCCAAGCCCCGGGAAGGGATCGATTTCTTCCCCCTCACGATCGATGTGGAAGAGCGCATGTACGCGGCGGGAAAGATCCCCGGTGGATTCTTCCGTCGGGAGGGCCGGCCCTCCGAGACGGCCATCCTGACCGCCCGGCTCACCGACCGCCCCCTTCGTCCAACGTTCAAGGACGGGTTCAGCGATGAGGTCCAGGTTGTGATCACCGTGCTGTCAGCGGATCTCGCCTACGCCTACGACATCCCGGCAATCAACGCCGCGGGCCTGGCGGTCTCTCTGGCGGGGCTTCCGTTCGACGGGCCGATCGGCGCCGTCAGGGTCGCGCTGATCGGCGGGCAGTGGAAGATCAATCCCACCTACCAGGAGCTGGACCTCGCCACGTTCGACGTGGTCGTGGCCGGCAGGATGAACGACCGTGGCACGGTCGACGTCCTGATGGTGGAGGGCGAGGCCCCCGAGGGCACCTGGGACCGGGTGGCCGAAGAGGGGGGGGCCTCCCCCACGGAGGAGAGCGTCGCCGAGGGTCTCGAGGTGGCCAGGAGCGCCATCGCCGAGGTGATCGCGGTCCAGCGGGGCTTCCTGGCCCAGGCCGGCGTTCAGCCCGAGCCGTTCGAGCCGGTCCCGGCGTATTCCCCGGAGATCTGGAAGGCCGCCGAGACCTTCGCCGGGCCGCGACTCCCGGATGCGCTGGTCCCAGCCAAGACCGAGCAAGAGGCGAATCTGGACGCGCTCCAGGAGGAGCTCCGGGCCCACCTCGCTCAGCAGCTGGGGGAGGAGAAGTTCGCTCGCCACGGGCAGGAGATCTCCCCTGCCTTCAGGGATCTCCAGAAGAGGTTCATGCGGGCCCGCGTCCTCCGAGACGGTATCCGGCTGGACGGCCGGTCGGCGGAGGAGATCCGGGCGATCTCGAGCGAGGTGGGGCTGATCCCCAGAGCCCACGGCTCCGCGCTCTTCAATCGGGGAGAGACCCAGGTTCTGAACGTGACGACCCTCGGGATGCTGAGGATGAAGCGCTACATCCACCACTACAACTTCCCGCCCTTCTCCACCGGCGAGGTGGGGCGAGTGGGAAGCCCCAAGCGGAGGGAGATCGGGCACGGGGCCCTGGCCGAGCGGGCCCTGCTCCCGGTGATCCCCTCCGAGGACGAGTTCCCCTACACGCTCCGGCTGGTCAGCGATGTGCTGTCATCGAACGGCTCGACTTCCATGGCCAGCGTGTGCGCCTCCACCCTTTCGCTGATGGACGCGGGCGTGCCCATCAAGGCCCCTGTGGCCGGCATCGCCATGGGCCTGATCGCGGAGAACGACGAGTACGTCACGCTGACCGACATCCTGGGTGCGGAGGACGCGCTGGGTGACATGGACTTCAAGGTGTCCGGAACGAAGGACTTCGTCACCGCGCTGCAGCTGGACACGAAGGTCACCGGCCTTCCTGCCGAGGTCCTGGCCGGGGCGCTGAAACAAGCCAAGGAGGCGAGGCTGTTCATCCTGGACATGATGCTCGGCACCATCCCCGGGCCCCGAGCGGACCTCTCGCTGAAGGCTCCCCGGGTGATCATGAAGCAGATCCCTGCGGACAAGATCGGGGAAGTGATCGGACCGAAGGGCAAGCGGATCAACGAGATCATCGCCCTGACAGGCGCGGACATCGACATCGAGGACGACGGCCGGATCTTCATCGGCTCTCGGGATGGCGAGGGTGCCGAGAGGGCGGTCGACTTGATCGAGCAGATCGTGAACCCCCGCCTGCCACAGGTGGGGGAGCGCTTCGAGGGCACCGTGGTGAAGACCACCACGTTCGGGGCGTTCGTGAACATCACCCCGGGGCGGGATGGCATGGTCCATATCTCGAAGCTCGGGCGCGGAAGGCGATTGTCGAGGGTGGAGGAAGCCCTCAACGTGGGCGATCACCTCCAGGTCGAGATTGACTCGATCGAGACCGACAACATGGGCAGGACGAGGGTCAGCTTGAAGCCAGTGGGCGAGGGCTGGGATCCTCCCGAGGGCGGGTGGCCCCGTCCGGAAGGGGATGCCGGCGAGTCCCGTTCCCGGCGGGAGGGCGACCGCGGCGGGCGCGACCGCGGTCGAGGATTCCGCCCCCGCCGCGACCGCAACCGCGGTGATAGGCCGGAGCAGTGACCCCGAGAGCGACCCGTTCTCCCTCCCGCCCAGGACGATCCAGGAAGCCCCCCGGTGCGGGAACGATCACCCGAACCGAATACGCCACCGGGCTGCGCATCGTCAGCGAGGCGATGCCCGGCATGCGCTCGGTGGCCATGGGAGTGTGGGTGGACGTGGGCTCCCGAGACGAACGGCCGACCATCAACGGGGCTTCACACTTCCTGGAGCACCTGCTGTTCAAGGGCACCAAGCGGCTAACCGCCCGCCAGATCGCCGAGGCCTTCGACTCCGTGGGCGGGGACCTCAACGCCTTCACCGCCAAGGAGTACACCTGCTACTACTGCCGGGTCGGGGATCAGGACTTACCCATGGCGGTGGAGTACATGAGCGACATGCTCCAGAACTCCGTCATCGCCAAGGCTGACCTGGAGGCCGAGCGCCTGGTCATCCTGGAGGAGATCAATCGGCAAGAAGACTCACCCGACGACCTCATCCACGACCTGTTCACCGAGACGCTGTGGCAGGGACACCCCCTCGGACGGCCCGTGCTGGGAACCCGTGACACCATCCGTGGCGTCGGGCGTGACCAGATCAAGCGCTTCTATGACCGCCTGTATGAGCCCCCCCACTTCGTCATCGCTACCGCGGGCAACCTCGACCACCAGGAACTCTGTGCCCTGGTGGAGGGGCAGATGGAAACGGGGGCCCGGCTTCCGGAGACCGGCGCCCGATTGGTACGAACCGGCGGGACGGTGCCGCGGCCGTCGGGAGCGACCCTGGTGCGGCATCGGGCCACCGAGCAAGCACACATCTGCGTGGGAACCAACGCGCCGTCGCGCAAAGACCCCGACCGGTTCGCCTTCGGTGTGGTCAACACGGCGCTGGGGGGCGGCATGTCCTCACGCCTGTTCCAAGAGGTGAGGGAGAAGCGGGGCCTGGCCTATTCGGTGTACAGCTACCACTCGATGTTTGCCGAGAAAGGGCTGTTCATGGTGTACGCGGGCACGACCCCGGCCAAGGCGAAGGAGGTCCTGTCCATCGTTCGGGGGGAGCTCGCTGACATGGCCGGGGGAGGGCTGACCGAGGAGGAGATCGCCCGGGCCAAGGGCCATGTCAAGGGCTCGCTGGTCCTCTCGCTGGAAGACACCCCCGGGCGGATGTCGCGCATCGGACGGTCCGAGATCAGCCACGGCGAGATCCTCTCCGTCGACGAAGTGCTCCAGCGGATCGAGGCCGTGACCCGGGATGACGCCGAGCTGGTCGCCCAGCAGGTGTTCGAACGGCCCCTGGCCCTAGCCGTAATCGGCCCGTTTGGCCAGGACGAGTTCGGAGACTCGATGGGAGCGCGGGATGTCGCTCCGCAGGGGACTATTGGGGCCGCCGCACACACGAACGGGAGTGGGAGCGCGACGTGATCCGAGTGGGGGTGCTCGGAGCGGCAGGCCGGATGGGCAGGCTCGTCTGCCAGGCCGTCGCCGACGATTCCGACCTGGCGCTGGTCGCCGGAATCAACCCGTCGTTCCACGGGGAGCATCTCGGCCGCATGATCGGCCATCCCGACGTCGACGTCCGGATCTCGGAGGAGCTGGACACCCTGCTCCAGGCAGAGACCGAGGTGGCCGTGGACTTCACCCGGCCGGACGCCGTGATGGACAACGTCCGGTGGGCCATCGACCACGCCATCCACATCGTCGTCGGCACCACGGGCCTGACCGCCGCGGACCTCGAGGAGATCCAGGTCTTGATCGCCGACGACGGAAACGACTCGAACGTGGTGGTCGCATCCAATTTCGCCATCGGGGCGGTCCTTCTTCAACGATTCGCCGAGCAGGCCGCGAGGTTCTTCCCGGCCGCCGAGATCATCGAGCTGCATCACGAGGGCAAGCTGGACGCGCCCTCGGGAACGGCGCTGGCCACCGCCGAGCGAATGGTCCGGTCGAGGGCCGAGGCCTGGCGGGGCCCAGGAGACGAGTTGCTTCAGGGAGTGCGGGGCGGAGATGTCCAGGGGGTCAGGATCCATTCGGTTCGCCTCCCCGGGCTCATTGCCCACCAGGAGGTCATCTTCGGGGGGCTGGGGCAGACGCTCACCATCCGGCACGACTCGTCGCAGCGAGTTTCGTTCATGCCCGGGGTGATGCTGGCCATCAAGTCCGTGGTCTCGCGGCCGGGCCTCACCGTCGGATTGGAACCGCTGCTCGGGCTGGGCGAGCCCGACGGGCAGGCGGATTCCCCTCCACTGCCAACTCGTAACGCTACTTGACGATCTGCTGCTCGACGAACAGCAACCCGAATCCGTCCGTGAAGTTGGCGAGGTCCTCGGTGGATCGCCGGGCCGCATCGCTCTTCATGTCGGCCGAGAATCCCTCGCGATCGTCCCAGGTCAACTCCGCGACGCCGTCGTAGGGTGACTCCTGCCCTTCGGGGACCCGGGTGACCAGGCTGACCACATAGCCCTGGAGGTGCTCATAGCCGTCCCGTGTCATAGGGCCATGCCTGTCCAGCCAGTACGCGCGGAACTCCTCGCGTGACAATGCCTCTTTCTTTCGCAACCAGATGTGCACGCGAACCATCGTCTCCTCCTGAGTCGGTGCCGAAATCGTATCGGTCCACCATGTGGCATAGGTCCCGTTGCCGGCCACCTGCCCGCCCAGACACGATGGCTGGTCTCGCCAGGGCAAGGCCGGTCGGGCCCATCTTCAGGGACGCTCACCGCGAGCGGCTGGGCTCTTCGGTGGTGTCGGCCTGCGCCCGAGCCAGGACGAAGAGCAGGTCGGACAGCCGGTTCAGATACTGCAGGACTTCATCTGTCACCATCCCGCCCGCGTCCCTGAGCTGGACGGAACGCCGTTCGGCCCGCCGAACCGCGGTGCGCGAGAGGTCCAGCGCGGCGGAAACCACGGTCGACCCCGGCACGATGAACTCCTGGGCCAGGGGATGCTCCTGGACCATGCGATCGATGAGCGCCTCGACCTCGGCCGCCATCTCGGGGGTGACCAGGGAGATGCGGGGCTTGAGCTTGGCCCGCTCTCGGGGGTTCGCGGCCAGGTCGGCTCCGACCACGAACAGTTCGCGCTGAAGCCTCAGCACCAGCTCCGCCAGCGGCCTGCTCGTTGACAGCGCCCTGGCCAGGCCCAACGCGGCCACGGCCTCGTCGACGCTGCCATATGCCTCGGCCGCTGGATGTGCCTTGGAGATCCTTCCCCCATACAGAAGACCGGTGGAGCCGTCATCTCCGGTCTTCGTATAGATCCGCACCCCGTTAGGATAGCCAGCGTTGGCTGGCCCACCGCCCTTGACCTCAACATGTTCCCGATGCGTTCCCATCGGGACTCAGCTTCCACGAGTTCAACATGTGCCCCATGTGGCTCTTGTTATGACCTGTGCCGCAATGGTAAAGTCGGCCCCAGCGACGGGCTGGGGGCCGAGCAAAGCAGGACGCCTGACCGGCGCTCGACCCCCTGCCCGGAGTGCCGGCCGATCTAGCGACCGCACCGCGCGGAGCGGCGCCGCGTGATGCGGGGGAAGGAGGACAGGATGGCCGGGAGGTTCGGATCGGTGATCACCGCGATGGTCACGCCGTTCCGGGACGACTACAGCCTGGATCTGCCAACCGCCCAGGCTCTGGCGGTCCACCTGCTGGAGAATGGCTCCGACGGCTTGGTGGTGGCCGGATCCACCGGGGAAGCGGCCACGCTCTCCCACGAAGAGAAGGTGCAGCTCTTCCGAGCCGTGGTAGAGGCGGTGGACGGCCGGGGCAAGGTCCTGGCGGGCACCGGAACGTACAACACCGCCGAGACGGTGGAGCTGACCCGGGACGCGGAGCAAGCGGGATGCGATGCGGCCCTGGTCGTGACCCCCTATTACAGCCGTCCGCCCCAGCGAGGGCTCATCGCCCACTTCACCGCGGTGGCGGAGTCAACGACCCTGCCGATCCTGCTGTACAACATCCCCAGCCGCACCGCCTGCCTCATCGAGGCCGACACCCTGTTGCGCCTGGCCGACGTCGACAACATCGTCGGGGTCAAGGACGCAACGGCCGATTTCCAGACGGCCACCCGCATCATCACCCAGAGCCCACCGGACTTCGACCTCTACTCGGGGGATGACTGGGCGACGTTCTCGCTGGCCTGTCTGGGAGGAGCCGGCGTCATCTCGGTGGCCTCGCACCTGGCGGGACCCAGGATGGCCGAGATGATCGAGATGATCCAGGCGGGGGACCATGCGGCCGCTCGGAAGATCCACGAGGATCTGATGCCCCTGTACGGCGGGCTGTTCATCGTGTCCAACCCCATCCCGATAAAGGCAGCCATGGAGCTGGCAGGGCATCCGGTGGGCCCACCCCGCCTCCCCCTGGTTCCGGCCACGCCGGAGGAGCGGGCCAGGATCGCGCAGGCCATGAGGGATGCCGGCGTCCTCTGAGCTCGGGGCCCGCCTGGTCTTCCTGGGGGGCGTGGGAGAGGTGGGCCGGAACATGGCCGCCCTGGAGCTGGACGGCCGCATCCTGATCCTGGACGCGGGCCTGTCGTTCCCGGAGGAGGACATGCCGGGGATCGACCTCGTGCTTCCCGATTTCCAGTACCTGCGGGACACTACGCGAGTTCACACTTCCGGTCTTCGCCACCCGGCTCACCCTGGCTCTCCTGGAGGGGAAGCTCGAGGAGCACGGGGTTCGCGACCGTGCCGAGTTTCACCAGGTCGCGCCGGGGCGGACCGTTCGAACCGGCCCGTTTACCCTTCGCTTCCACCGCGTGTCTCATTCCATCCCGGACGGGTGCGCGGTGGCCATCGACCTGCCGCACGGGGTGCTGTTGCACTCCGGCGATTTCAAGCTCGATCCAACCCCGATCGACGGCCGGGCCACCGACCTGCAGGGTATCGCCGCGGAAGCGGCTCGAGGGGTGCACGTGTTCCTCTCCGACTCCACGAACGCGCAGGACGCCGGCACCACGGGGAGCGAGCGCTCGGTGGGGCCCGTTCTGCACAACATCATCCGTGACGCCTCCAGATTGGTCGTGGTGGCATGCTTCAGCAGCCACATCCACCGGGTTCAGCAGATCGTGGATGCAGCCCTGGCAGCGCGGCGACAGGTGGCGTTCCTGGGCCGGAGCATGCAGCAGAGCGTGGCTGCCGCCTTGGCCACGGGGTTCCTGACCGTACCGGAGGAGGCCGTGCTCCCCATCGGCTCGCTGGACCAGATCGACCCCTCCCAAGTCGTGGTGTGCTGCACGGGCTCCCAGGGGGAGCCTCTATCGGCGCTGTCACTCATGGCTGCCAACGAGCACAAATGGGTCAGGCTGATGCCGGGCGACACCGTGGTGCTCTCCTCCTCGGTCATCCCCGGCAACGAGACCGCCATTCACCGAACGCTGGACGGGCTGTATCGAACCGGGGCCGAGGTCTATCACGTGCCCATCGCTCCGGTGCACGTCTCGGGCCACGCGGCAGCGGAAGAGCTGAAGTTCATGCTGAACCTGGTTCGCCCCCGCTGGTTCATTCCCATCCATGGTGAGCGCCGCCACCTCGCTCATCACGCCCGGCTGGCCCGGGAGGTCGGCATCCCGGATGAGCGGGTGCTGATCGTGGAGGACGGCGACACCGTGGAGATCGGCGAGACCGTCCGGCAGGGGGAGCGGGTGACGGCTGGCATGACATTCGTCGATGGGCTGGGGATCGGCGACGTTGGACAGGCGGTGCTCCGAGACCGCCGGAAGCTGGCCGGCGACGGCATCGTCGTGGTGGTCGTCACGGTCGACCAGCACACCGGAGAGGTCCTGGCGGGGCCAGACGTCCTCAACCGAGGATTTGTGTTCGAGGAAAGCTCGGCGGCCCTGATGGAGGAGGCTCGCCACCGTACGCTCCTGACGCTGAAAGCCGTGGGCGAGGCCCAGGAGATCAGCGACCCGGGCGTACTGAAGCAGCAGATCCGCTCCACCCTGGCCAGGTACTTCTTCGAGGTCACCCAGCGCAAACCGGTGATCGTCCCCGTGATCATGGAGGTGTGACGACATGCCCCCCACGTCCACGAAGAGAAAGGGCAGAGCGTCTCGGAGGTCCGGTCTGTTCGGGCGGAGACGGCGGCCATCGCATGGTCGCCGCACCGCCCGGACCGGGCCCCTGCCACCCGAGCCCCGGAGGCCGTCCCGGGCCCGGACGATGTCCCAGCGGGCCGCCGGGCCGGTCGACACCGCCGGGGTGAGCCGACACGCGGGCCCTCCCCGGCGCGAGCTGCTGGGTGTGGGGCTGCTGGTCCTGGGCGCCTTGGCGGCCCTGGGGCTCTGGTTCGACGCGGCCGGGCCCTTCGGCCGGGTGTTGCGATCGGCGGTCACCGATCTGTTCGGCGCCGATGGCTACGCGCTACCGATCGTGCTGGCCTTCTGGGCTGTCCTCGTGTTCAGGGGAACTCCGCGCACGGAGCGGGGACGCATGCTGGTGGGGCTGATCATCACAACGCTTGGCGTGGTGGGCCTCGTCTCCGTGGCCAGGGGCAATCCCGGTCCGGGGGCGGGAACAGCGGTGCTCAGCCAGGCGGGGGGGATCGTGGGTGCGCTCGTGGCCTCTCCTCTGTCGAGGGTGGTCTCGGTCTACGGGGTCGTGGTGGTGTGCCTGGGGCTGGTCATCCTGGGCCCTCTGGTCTTCACGGCCACGCCGCTGGCCGCAGTGGGCCGGACCATGCGGCGGTTCTTCACCCGCCCGCAAGAAGCTGAAAGCGGGGACGCGGGGGCTCCCCAGCCCCGGCGGCGTCGGGGCTCCCGAACGGATCGAGCCGAGCCCGATGGCGTGGTGGATATCGCCCCGGCCATGGCGCCGGTGGAGCCAGAGCCGGCCGGGATCCGGGAGGCCAGGCAGCCCCGGCTGCCGCTGGTGGCCCGGGGCAACGGGTACCGGCTTCCCCCGCTGGAGCTGCTGCGGCGCGCTCCGGCCTCCACAGCCGACGGCCGCGACGCCGAACACACCATGGAGGCGTTGGAGCGCACGTTCCGCACGTTCGGGGTGCCGGCGAGCGTGACCGCGGCCCACCGAGGTCCCACCGTGACGATGTATGAGGTCGAGGTGGAAGCGGGGACGAAGGTCAACCGGGTTCTATCGCTGGCGGACGACATCGGCTACGCGCTGGCCACTCCCGACGTCAGGCTCATCGCTCCCATCCCCGGGAAGTCCGCCATTGGGGTGGAGGTCCCGAACAGGGTGCGCGATTTCGTGATGCTGGGCGACGTCCTGGGTTCCAAGACTGCCCGTGGAGTCAGCAAGCCGCTCTTCGTGGGCCTGGGGAAGGACGTACACGGCCGGGCCGTGCTGGTGAACCTGGCCGAGATGCCGCACCTGCTCATCGCAGGGGCCACGGGCGCGGGGAAGTCCTCGCTCATCAACACGTTCGTCACGTCCATCCTGATGCGAACGACGCCCGACGAGGTGAAGGTGGTGCTCATCGACCCCAAGCGCGTGGAGCTGTCGCACTTCGCCGACCTGCCCAACCTGCTGGCGCCGGTCATCGTGCATCCGAAGAAGGCGGCGGAGGCGCTGAGCTGGGTGGTCCGGGAGATGGAGATGCGGTACGAGGCTCTGGCCACGGTAGGGATGCGCGACATCGATAACTACAACGACGGATACGACCTGGGGACCCTTCGCATCCCGCCGGGACAGGAGTCGAGCTTCGGCCGGCTCCCGTACATCTTGGTGGTCATCGACGAGCTGGCCGACCTCATGATGGTGGCCCCTCGCGAGGTGGAGGATGCGATCTGCCGGATCGCCCAGATGGCCCGAGCCGTGGGGATCCACCTCGTCGTGGCCACCCAG